>Ga0310121_10002735_pt1 | contig 16541 bp, 15 predicted proteins | sample CB27_Tmax_986_MG_FD_203504 | JGI IMG/M metagenome (GOLD analysis project Ga0310121, IMG submission 203504) | Marine microbial communities from Western Arctic Ocean, Canada - CB27_Tmax_986 | ecosystem: Environmental > Aquatic > Marine > Oceanic | place: Canada: Western Arctic Ocean | collected...
CGGTTGGCCGACGCGATGGGTCAAGCCAAACGGGTGCTTGACGACCCATCCCGGCCAACGGCAGACGTAGTAAGGGTGGTCACCGAATCGCTGGCTGAATGCAGGGGCCTCTCGCGGCACGAGCCACTGACCATCGAGCAGATGATGAAGCAGCATCCGCATTGTGCCGAACCCGTCGTCGATGGCCTGCTGCGACGCGGGGAAGTGATGACGCTGATCGCGCCGCCCAAGTCAAAAAAGTCTTGGGTTGTGATGCATATGATCATCGCCGTGGCGACGGGCGGCACGTGGCTTGGCTTCACCGTGCGGCGGGGCCGGGCGTTGCTCGTGGACCTCGAACTGGCACCGGCCACGCTGGCCAACAGGTTTGCTTGCGTGCAGAAGTCGCTCGGCGTCAATCTCAACGATATTAACGATCGCGTGAAGGTGGAGCCGATGCGTGGCCGGACGTTTGACATCAGCCGATTCGAGCAACTCGCCAGCCAATGGAAAACCGGGGATTTCGACCTGATAGTCGTTGATCCGTTGTACAGGGTCTACCCCGACGGGCACGACGAAAACTCCAACTCGCAGGCAAGCGCACTATATGCCCGCCTAATCGGCATCGCGGCACGGCTGGGCGCGGCGATTGTCATGGTGCATCACTTGTCCAAGGGCGCCATGTCGGGCAAAATTCTCACCTCCCTTGGCGCAGGCGCAGGGGCTGTCGCACGGGCTGGCGACGTTCACGCGGTACTCAAGCCCGGCGACGATGTGGTGGTCTTCGACGCTGTGGTCAGGTCGTTCGCCCCGATCAAGCCCGTGGCGCTGCGATGGCGCGATTATGTCTTTGAGCCGCTACCACAGGAAGAATCTCCCGTCGGCCCGTGGGACGCCGAGAGGTTCGCTGAGGCGTGCCTAAAGCTCGACCCAACGAGCCGAGCCACGATTCAAGCCGCAGCCAAGCAGCGGGGCATCAGCAAGCGAGAGACAGTGGCGCTGCTCGATCAGGCCATCGATGCGGGCTTAGCTACGGTTACCCGAGACGGCAATAAGAGGCTCTTCAGCCGCCCACGGCGTAGGGCGAAGCCCTGAGAAGTGTTGCGCGCGCCTTATATATAGTGCGCGCAACACCGACACAGGGGGTGTGCCCCTACAGGGCACCCCCCTGCGTGGCGAACTGGGTGCGCGCGATGAAGCGGAGGGCCTGCCGAACACGTGACGCGACACGCTCATGGAAATCTGAACCGCGAGCAAGCATCACGCTTGATGTTGATACCCAAACGGGTATAATAGGAATGTGGACATGCGGCAGATCATCAAGGACGAAATGAAACGGCAAGGTGTCACACAGATTGCGATGGAGGAAATGACAGGCATCTTGCAGCATCGGATCAGCGATTACTTGACAGGCAAGCGCGATGTGAACGCCGAGACGCTCCGGAAGATGCTTGAGGCGTTGGACTTGGAGATCAGACCGGCCCAAGGGCTGGCGGAAGGATAGGTGAACTCATGGCTAAGAAGAGACAACGCGGCAACGGGCAGGGCAGCCTGTTCAAGCGGCAAGGGCGAGGCCCGTGGCTCGCGACGTGGTTCGACCACAACGGTAAGCGCCATGAGAAATCGACCCGCACGACCGACAAGGCGGCGGCGGAGCGGATTCTGGCCAAGTACGTGACCGACACGGCCCTGCGACGCGAGGGCGTGGTTGATCCGCACTTGGACGCGATCTCAGATGAATCTCGGCGAACGATCGAATCGCACCTCACCGATTACGAGGCCAATCTCAAGACCGCTAATCGAACGACCCAACACATCGAAACCACGATTGGCTACATCCGTGCCATCTCTAGCGCAGCAGACTGGGCTACAGTGGCAGATATCGATGCTGACGCCGTGAATCGCTACGCCGGTACATTGAGAGAAGCGGGCTGGTCGGCTCGAACTGTTCAGGCGTACCTGACGGCCATCAAGGGATTCGCCAAATGGATGGCTCGTCACCAGAAGCTGCTGCGTGACCCGCTGGCATCCGTGACGACGCCCAACCCAAAGAGCAATCGTCGGCGCGAACGCCGCATTCTGCTGCACGAAGAGTGGGATTGGGTGCGAGCAACGACGACTGATGGTCCTGCTCGCCTTGGGATGACTGATAACGAACGTGTGTTGCTATACGTCGTTGCTATCCAGACAGGTTTGCGTTCGAGCGAATTGCGCAGCCTTACACGTGGGTCTCTTTATCTTGACGCCGATCGGCCGTACATCACCTGCAAGGCGGGCAGCACAAAGAATGCAAAAGATGCTCGCCAGTACATCCAGCCCGATTTGGCTGACGCCCTGCGAGAGCATATCGCCACCAAAGCACCGGGCGCGGCGGTATTCAGTTTGCCCAACAAGGATCAGGTGGCCGACATGCTCCGGGCTGACCTGTTCGATGCCCGGCAGGGGTGGCTGAAAGCGGCCAAACATGACCCAGATGAATATGAGCGACGCACCCAGTCGGATTTTCTCGCCGACGTTAACCACGAAGGTGAGCATCTGGATTTTCACAGCCTTCGCCACACATGTGGTGCGTGGCTGGCCATGACCGGCGCGCACCCGAAGGAGGTGCAATCGGTGATGCGCCATTCAAGCATCACGCTGACGATGGATACGTACGGTCATCTGTTTCCGGGACGAGAAGCTGACGCGGTGGCGCGTCTGCCCGGCATGATGGAACCCCACGCCAAGCAGGCGACCGGCACGCTAGGCGTGGCCGACAGCGCCCAGCAGTACACCCAGCAGTGGCAGCGCGAGACAACGCATACTCATGCGAACCAGTGCAATGAAACGAGCCATCGGTCACAGCCGCACGACGATCACAAGCCCTTGCAAGGTGCGAAGATAGGCAAGCCTGTGCGACGCCATGCAAAGACATGCAACAACTGGCCCGGGTGGACTCGAACCACCAACCTCCTGATCCAGAGTCAGGTGTTCTGCCAATTGAACTACGGGCCAAACGTGGATCGATGCCGAACAATTAAAAACCCCGGCCGTGAAGCCGGGGTTTTCGGGGTTTCCTTGGATTGCAGCCAAGGCATGACCTGGTTTCTCGCCAGCAGACGAAATCCCGGATCAATGACGGTACTTCCCGGTCAGGCCCGCGCCTGCCACTGAGGAGTAAAGGTGCGTGAACCGGCCCGCGGCCCGAGCGATGCTGTCGGTTCGGCCCTTGGTGATCATTCGAAAATACACGTGTTCGATGGCGCCGGACACGGGGTTGATCAGCTTGGCATGTCCTGTGCCATAGGCGGTAAACCAACCACCTGGACCAACCGTGGCGGGATACCATTTAATCTTGGCCTTGCCATCCGGAGACGCCATGTAGTACATGCCAAGCTTAACGGTCCCACCCACGACCTGAACGTTGGCGGTGCCGTGAAGCAAAAGCGGCGCGGGCAGCGACGGGTGAAATAACTCGGCCTTGGTCTGGACGTTAATGACCGCGGCGGAAGCGTCCGTGGCGCTGATACCGATCGTGGCCAGTGCCCCAACAATCAACAGACTCAGGATTTGATTCTTTCGCGTGTTCATGGTTTGTTCCTTTCAGGGTGATAAAGTTTGTCAATCTTCGATACGGTCTTGCCTGGTGAATTAGTGTCCGCAGTTGCGTTCGATCAGCCTGTTTTCATTGCATGCCTCCGTGGTAACTGGTTTGCCTGATGCTCAACACCACCGTGGTTGTGCGCTTCTTTGCAAAACCTGCAATCCCCGCCTTCGGTTGTTTGTGGCCTGGGTTGTTTTGTTTGCATCGCATATCGATTAACCAATGCAACCGCCATGCCGGGAAGGACCATGGATCGCAACCTATTGTCATCCAGTTGGTTAGGTTTTTACGGCCGCTGGGCCGCCCTGCGCAACTGGGTAATATTCCCCAACTTGCACAGGCGGTCCTGTGGGAATGTTCCCAGTTGCCAGGTACACGACAGGAAAGGCGGCCCCTCACCCCCGGCCACCCCCACACCCCCGGGCAGAGCCCGGTGTCCCGCCGGTAAGCATGTCCATGACGCAACCCATTGATAAGCTGAGGTCGCCGGTCTGGCCGAGTTCCCGTGGCCCCCGGGTCTAAATCAACTTTCTTATCCGTTACGCCAACCAGCGCGGGCGTCGCCATCGCTGTCGGCCAGGCGCACGCCAGTGTTCAACAACCGATGGGTTGGAGCGGCTGTCAAAAATGCGATGGTGTATGCAGCGGGTATGCGGTGAAGTGATGGCTCAATGTTTCTGCATTGAGGCAGTGCCCATTCATGGCGTCAGCGTGGATGCCTATTCGTGCCGGAGAGCCTCTATGGGATCCATCCGGGCCGCCACCACGGCCGGGTACATGCCAAATCCAACGCCCACCAGTGCCGAGACGGTAAAGCTGAGCAGCACGCTCCAGAGCGTCACATCAGTCGGGTATTCCAGCATGTGGGTGGCCAACTTGGCAAGGACCACGCCCAGCAGTACGCCGGCCAATCCCCCGATGGTTGTCAGCAGGATGGTCTCGGTCAGAAACTGCACAACAATATCGCGCCGCTTGGCTCCCAGCGCACGTCGTATGCCTATCTCGCGCGTGCGTTCGGTAACGGTCGCCAGCATGATGTTCATGATCCCAATGCCGCCCACGAGCAGGCTGATGAATGCAATCCCGAAGAGCACGCCTTGAAAGATGTGCTTCGTCCGTTCTACCTGCCGAAGCAATTCCAGGGGAACAATCACTTCGTAGTCAACGGCACGATCATCATGAAACTTCGAGATCGTAAACTCAAGTATCTTGGACATCTCTTCCACGACATCGATCGAGTCGGCTTGAACGTAGATCTCGTGCAGCTGCACTTCCTTGGCTTCCCATTGTCCGCGTCGCCGAGTTACCCTCAGGTCTCCAAATAGCGCCTCGGACGTGGTCAGTGGAACATAGACATCGCGGTTCAAGTTGCGGGCGGTGAGGGATGTCCCGGTCTCACCCGCAATACCAATGGGTGCCATTACGCCAACGACGGAGAACAGGTTGTTGCCGAAATGGACGCTCTTACCGATAGGATCGCGAAAACTGAACAGTTCAGCGGCAATATCGGCGCCAAGCACACAGACCCTTGCCCGGTATTGCATATCGACTGGTGATATGAATCGCCCTCGTACCAAGTGTAAATTGATGACCTGCAGGTATTCGGGAGGTGCGCCAAATGCCCGTGCCGCAGCGTGCTCCGTGCCCGCGTATATGTCACTGCCGACCTCGCGGATAGCCACCACCCGACGAGTGTTGGGTACAATATTGCGAGCCCGCTGCAAATCCTTCCTCGTCAAGCCATAGCGGCGAACGAGCGATCCGTGACCACTTTCCTGGGCGCTGCGGCCAGGTTCAACGCTGCGTATAATTACGTTCTTGGCGCCCAGGGCATTGATCTGGGCAAGAACCTGGCTTGATGCACCTTCGCCAATGGCCAGCATGCTGATAACCGCACCCACTCCGAAAATCACGCCAAGCGCGGTCAGTGCACTGCGCAGCTTGTGCACGCTGAGATTCTTAACTCCCAGGTGAACTGTCTCCAAGAATTGACTGTCAGTAAAGATCATCGGTTATTGCCCATTGGCAAATGCCAACCTTCCAAACCGGCAACAGGCCATTTCGATGTTAACCCTGCCTCTTGTCATCGATGACCTTTCCGTCGGCCAAGCGGATCGTGCGTTTGCAACCATCGGCGATATTGGGATTGTGGGTGACCATGATGATGGTTCGCCCCTGCTCGTTAAGCGAGTCGAACAGCTTCAGAATATCGGCGCCTGTCTTTGAATCCAGGTTTCCCGTCGGCTCATCTGCCAACAAGACAAGCGGGTCGTTGATCATTGAGCGTGCAATGGCGACCCGCTGCTGCTGGCCGCCGGACAACTCGCTCGGCAGGTGGGTGGCGCGGTCGCTCAAGGCCACCGCTTCCATCAGCGTTTCCGCCTTCTGCCTGCGTTCAGCAGCCGGGACGCCCTGGTATAGCAGTGGAAGCTCAAGGTTCTCGCGTACCGTCAACTGCGCAACCAGGTTAAAATCCTGGAAAATGAAACCGAGCTGGCGACCACGAATCTCGCTTAGCACGTCGTCTTCCAGGTGGCTTGTATCTTGTCCCCCCAACAGGTAACGCCCCCGAGTTGGCCTATCAAGACATCCCAGGATATTTAGAAGCGTGCTTTTGCCTGAACCTGAAGCGCCCATGATCGCCACATACTCGGCCTGCTCAAATTCCAGATCCACATCGCGCAAGGCGTACACCTCCACCATTGATCCCGGCTTGCGGTAAATTTTGGTCAATGAATGCAACGCCGCGATAGGCATGGGAGGAACCTGCATCTAGCCGCCAGTGGACAAGTAGGCATTACGCAGAATCAGGGGAGGATTCCCGGGCGCCAGTTCAGTGGCATTAAAATGGGCCGCTGGCAATAGAAAATTGGACGCCTGGTACCCACGCATTGGCTTACCCGATGGCCCAGTCACTCCGGCTCCCCATCCTGCCGCTGCTGCTCCGCCTGTGCCTGATCACGGCGGAGTTCTTCCAGGCCGCCGGGATAAGTGCGCAGCACTTTTTCTTCGGACTCGAGGCCGTCGATAATCTCGACGAAATCATTGTTGGATCGCCCCAGCTTCACCGGGCGGCGTTCCGCGGCGCGGCCGAAGCCGTCAATGAATACGAAAGTGTCATCCCCCATGGCGAAAATCGCTGTCACCGGTACCACCAGGGCATCAACAACCTGCCCGGTGATGATTTCAACAACAACCGTCATGCCGGGCTTCAAATTGGCATCCGATGCATCCAGCGTGATTTCGGTGGCGTATTCCTTGATATCCCGAGCCCACCAGCGATTTGAATTGGCCAGCACCCCGATCTTGCTGACCTTGCCGCTCAATGTTTGACCCAGGGCTTCCACTGTAATGGCGGCTTGCTGCCCAACCTTGACCAAGCTGGTTTGGCCTTCCTTAACCGCAATGACCGCCTTCATCGCCGACAGGTCCGGCAACCTCATCAGGATCTGATTTTCGTTTACGCGTTTCCCGACCACGAGGTCTGACTCATCGCTCCAGCGATGGGGCGCCGGGTAGACCACCAGTCCGGCTGTGGGTGCCCGTATCTCGGTCTTGGCCAGGTTCTTTTCGAGTTTTTTCAGGCGTGATTTGCGCAGCTTCAACTGCTGCTGCTTGGTCCTCAACTCCGCGGTCTTATGGCGTAGTTCGCTGGCAGCAGACAGGCGAACACGCTGCAGTTCCCTCTGGGCCTCTTCCACCGCCGCTTCCCGCTCCTGTTGAGCCTGCGGATGTGTATACCGCTTGAAAATGTCCATCTCGCCACGCGCGACCGCTAATTCAGTCTGTTGCTCAATGTGGGTTTTCTCGGCCTCGCTGAGATCCAGCTGGCTGACATAGTTTTTGGCGAAAAGACGACGCTTGCTTGCGACATTGATGTGTGCGCGTTCCAGGTTGCGCTCAGCCTTTTGCACTGCGACCTGTTTCTGCTGAAGCTGCAGGGTGTAGTCGCCTTGCTCGTATTTTTCCAGCTCCGTCGCCGCTTTCTGCCTGGCCAGCTCGGACTTCTTGATCTCGCTGCCGTTTTGACTTTCCTGAATCTTCAGTTGTTCCTCGGCATTGATCATCTCCGACTCTGCAGGCGCCACGTCGAGCTTTGCCTGATCAATCCGTTCGATCAGTTCATCAGAATTGAGCCGGAGCAAAAGGTCGCCTTTTTCAACACGAGTACCTTCATCGACGAGTTCCACGACGGTTGACTGGCCCTCGACTTCACACTTGATCTCTATGTCCTCGATGCTCTTCAGCTCGCCTTTTTCACGGACGATTATGGGAAAGCTTCGCGGGCGGACGACGTAGCTGCGAATGACCCCCCCTTCGTCCTGGCCGCGGAAGAATCCCCCTGCCAGCAAGCAAATCACCAGCAACGCCGCCACCCCCAGGGCGATCAACCAGGCCCGGGGGGGCAGCAAGCCGATTCGAGCGCGTACATCTCCATCGCCCGAGCCCAACACCTGTGAAGTCCGTAATGCCATCAGGAAAATTCCGCCAGCAACATCCCGTCTAATTTCTAGCGATGATATTGCTGAATCACAAGGCTCCTGCCCTGCAGGGGCAGCCGGCGGGGGCAAACCAATTGCAGGCCGATCTTACACGCTGTCCGAATACAGGTTTCTTCGCCAGTAACCGTGGCTGGAAAAAACATCATTGGGCCTGCTCTTGTTTCTGGGCGGGGCGATGCGGCAATCGCCAATGCCCGCGGTGATCGACCCGTAAAACACCCGCATCGCGAGCGAATTCCAAGATGGAAATCGCCAGGCTGCTTTTGGCCTGGGCCAGCCGATTCCGGGCCGTCAGCAATGATTCCTGAGCCTCGACGACCTCACGGTTGGAAACCTCACCCAGGTTAAGCCGGAGGGTTGCATTATCGACACGACGGTTACTGGACTCGACGTTGAGTTCTTGTATACGCAAAGCATTGCGCTCCAACTCGATACGCCGATGGGCCCGGCGTACTTCCACGGTGACCGAGTCATGCAGGAGTGAAAGATCGCGCCGCGAGCGTTCCAAACTGATCAGCGAGGCACGGTAGTCGTTTCGCTCCGACTTGCGATCGAGCGGCAAGCTTAGCACCAGCGCCACCGAGTAACCAAGATCTTCGCCGTCAAAGTCGGCCATGCCAAGTTCTGGCTCTGTATCAGCCGTGATCCCTGCATCTAGGTCCAGGTCGGGCAACAGCGCATTTTTGGCTGCTGCGATCCCGCGCCTGGCATCGTCGGCGCGGTCGGCCGCCGTCAGCAGGTCCAGTCGACTCTCATGAGCCATCTTCATCGCCGTTTCCAGTGCCATCTGGAATATCGAAACATCCAATTCCTGCTTTTTCAGCGCGAGCGGCGTGGCTGGGGCCATTCCCAGCAACAACTTAAAGCTGTCTAGGTTGGCTTTATATGACTCCTGTTCGTCAAGCCAGTTGTTTTCACCCTGCAGAGCTTGTTCTTCAGCGCGTTGTTGCTCCAGCAAGCTGATCTGGCCTTCGTTGAAAAATGCCGTCTCGCGTTTCGCCAGTTGACGCAACGACCGGAAGTTGGCCTCGGCATTTTCCACCTGTTGCCGTTGCGCGATCAAAGTGATGTAGTCGCTGGCCACCTGAACCATGAACTCGCGGCGAAACCGTTCGAAGGACCGCACGGCGTAGATCAGTTCGCGCTCAGCCTGTATCCGCGATTCGTATGCCGCCTTGCCAGAACCTCGCAAAAGAGGCAAGCTGACAGAAAGCGTGGCCGATGAGGCAGACGTATCAGTCATATTCTGGCGTAGATCATTGACGATCGAGGTGAGCACCGAAGCAACCACCTCGCCGCCGTAGGGCAGCCGCTGGCTCACTGACAGGAAATGCTCACTGGTCTGCAGCCGGTCGAAATCGTCGCGCTGGCCGGCGCCGTCCAAGCGTGTACGAACCTCCTGGATCCACTGTGGCGACCAGAGGTGCCGCTCCAGCGTAAGGGCCAGCGTGGCCAAATAGATATCTTCCAGCTCGAATTGATATTCTCGCGAGTGCAGCAACGCGTAATGCAAAACGCCTGCAATATCGAGTTTTATCGGATCTGATAATGTGGTCGGTAGCCGGGAACCTGTCGCTGAACCTTTCCCTAACGGGCGAAAGCGCGCTAAACCATCACCCTGTTTATGCTCGGGCGCAAAACCATAGGCCTCCGGTGGCACGGCCAGATTATCTTCGACCAAAAGATCGACCGGATAGCGCTCCCCCAGGACCTGATCCTGTCTCTTTCCCAGTATCCTGTCGACCTCGTCATCAGCCGATGCGAGGTGCCATTGCGCGCATCCAGACAACGTGGCGAAGAGTACCAGAACCCGCAGGTAATCGGTCCACTTTTTCATGCCGACTCAACCGCTATTGTACCGCTTGGCTGAATACGCGAGCAAGCGATAGAAGCGCTGGCCCCAAGTACCGGCTTTCCCAATGCCAGAGCGTCCACATCCATGTCGTTGGCCTTGAGAACCTCGAGGCATGTTCACGGCATCGCGGCATTGGGTTGCTCGTCAGCTTCCAACGCCCTGGTGGCCCGACCCACCATCAACGCTTGGAAGCGGCAGAACTTCTGCCGGCGTTCAGGGCTCGCCTGGACCTGACCTTGACCGGGCACGACGCAAACCCCTATTTAACTGCATATTATAGTATTTTGATGATGTATTCACGCATAACCCACCCATGCTACAACGACCGCGGAGAACAACGCCTGTGAATCCCGTGGGCGGGAAGAATGAACTTTCTCGACCACGCTGTTTGCGGAGGAACACGATGAAGGCCTTTCCTATCAGTACCGCTGCCGGTTTCCTGACGCTGTGCATGGGCGCGTCGGAATTTCCTGCCCAAACCCCTGCGGATGGGGCCCGCGCTGCTGACTGCGACAGCCATCTGCGGTATCACGCTCACCGCGTTGGGTGGCAAGGGTATATGGGACTACGTCGCCAAACTGATCGGTACGGCATGACAACTCTTCACGCTTTGGTGTTCGTCGGTACGGACGGCCAGTTCCACGATCACGCCGCTCATGACCAGTTTCCTGCAGACCTTGCCAACGAATCCGATCAGATGCGCGCACGGCCTGGGCGCGAACATGATGCGACATGTTCAGCATCGCTTGAATTTATGTATACCAGGTGGTTAAATACTTAATTGCCAGTGGTGCTGGCAACGCTTGGCACGCGGCCAAGATGTACCAGATTCAACCGTGTCCGTAGTTGTGCTTACCAAGGAGATTGTGGCAATGCAGATTCTGCCGAATATTTATTTGCTTGATGGTTTTGCTTACGTTGTTCATCCCAATTTCTATCTTATCCACAACGAACAGGGGAACATCGTTGTGGATGCGGGGACGAACCCGGGGGATCTGGAGCGGGCCGAGTATTACATGGGGCTTTGGGGCATTTCGCTCCAAAAAATAGATTACCTGCTGCTGACGCACAGCCACTACGACCACGTGGGCAACGCGGCCGAATTGCGCAGGCGGGGGGCACAGGTGATTGCCGGTCCGGGTGATGCGGAGGGCATTGAGTTGGGCGACTCGCGCACCGTTGACTACGCCGCCGGGTTCAAGGTGCCGCCCTGCAAGGTCGACCGGACAGTTGAGGACGGCGACATGATTGAGGCGTGTGGATTGCGGTTCGACGTGATTCACGCACCCGGCCATACGAACGGATGCGTGATTTACCAACTAAAACACCTCGGAAAAACCATCTGGTTTACTGGTGACGTCGTGATGTTGAAAAATGGACCTGATCTGGGCTGGGAAGGCGGCGAGGAGTTCGACAAGGCGACATATATCAAGACGCTCAAACGACTGGTCGCGATGCCTGTGGACTGGGTACTGGCCGGTCATCAAAGTCCCTGTTTGCGAGATGCCCACGGCCTTATTGGCAGAGCTTATGTCAAGGCGCTGATCGAATGGCGGTAAAGGTCGGCCCGAGACAACCGCTTTTGAAGGCGTTTGATTCACAATGATTTCCCCCCGACGACTCGCCGTCTGGCAGGTGGTGCGGTTGCCGCCAGGCTTCGGCTGAAAGTCATCGGCATCGAGAAGGATGCGGAGGCGGGTGCAATGGCGGCACTGGAAAGCCGGCAGATCACCGGCGAACAGGCAAAACGCGCCCGGGAGGACTCGAACCCCCAACCCTCTGATCCGAAGTCAGATGCTCTATCCAATTGAGCTACGGGCGCTCACGCTTGGCTCATCATAAGCAGCGGGACACTGGATTCAACCCCGCCGGATTTGCGCCGGTTCGGCCATGTGATCCAGTTTCCGAACGTACAAACACGAGATCCTGTGAAACGGAAAAAGGCGACGGGTCGAATGGTCCTGTCGACCTGGTTGCAGGGCGCCGAGGCTGACTATCGCACATTTGAAGGCGGTGCGTGATTGCTCACGCATCACCCGTGGCGAACTCGATCGACACTTCGTCGAGCATGACGTAACCGTCGGGCAGCTTGGACCGCCAGACGGGGTAGTCCTCGACGGGCCGGAGGATATGCGGGTCGCCTTCGAGCGGGCCCATGGGCACGACGTTGATGGGAAACAGCATGAACCCTATGTTTGCGTTGACGTCGCGCAAGGCGTCGGCGAGGTCGCCGTGGTTGTAGTTGTCCTGACGGTCGTGGCGGGCGCCGAGGAAGGTCCACTGCGACTCGTCGCCGGTGATGGTCATGGTCTGCCGCGTCCACGACTCGGCGACGCGCAGCGGCTGACCGGTGAGCATCCACGGCACGGTGACCCCGTTGAGGGATGATTGCACCAGCAGGCACAGGGCGGCACCGCGGGTCTCGAGTTCACCGCGCAATCGAACGGTGATGCGCGCATCGGTAAAATCACGGGGCATATCCTGCTCGATGAATCGGTTGGCCCCCCCGGCAACCCGCAGGGCCTCCGACAACCGACGACCGGTGGTCAACGCGAACAGGACGTGCAGGTACCCCGCTCCCGGCGGGGCGTGGTTGTAATCGACCCACCACGGTCCACGCGAGGTCACTGCTCCGTCACATGCCTCCAGCGCCTTGGGGCCTAGCATATTGCTCTCCCATCCCAACCAACCGCCCGGACCGTCGTCGAAGGTTTCGAGATAGACTGCGGGCATGGGAGACCTCCTTCGCCCGGGATGATTCATGAATTTATCACGAGGTCGGCATGTTTGCAATTCGCATGGGTGCCGCTACCCGAAAATAGCCCAATACATTGTATACTCTTGACACGCGTGCACGGGGCGATTCGGGTGCGGGAGAGCAACGACATACCATGGAAAGTTCACACGATGGCAAAAAATGTTCTTTCGATTCGGCCGCAGAGCAGTTTCGGCGCCGCTCGGGATCGCGCCTACGAGCACATGCAGCGAATCGGGATCCGATACCTTGAGCTACGCGTGGCGCATCCGAGCCTGGCGCGGGCCGAACAGGCGAAGTACGAACCGCTGGGCCTGTCCGCGGCAAGCGTGCACGGCCAGATCAATATGACGCTGGCGACGTGCGCCTTGTCGTTCGAGCCATGGGCCGTCGCGTGCCAATACCTGGGCGCAAAGGTGATGTTCGTCGCGACGAGCGCGGGTGACCTTGACCGGCGCATCGCTTACAACCGGCTGTATGAGTGCGGCGAGGTGGCGGCCCGCTACGACGTGACCATCTGCCTCGAAACGCATCCCAATCTGATGACGAACATGACCGAGGCGGTGCAAACGATCAAGCGTGTCGACCACCCCAACGTCAGAATCAATTTTGATATGGCCAACATCTATTACAACAACGAGAACATAGATGGCCTCGCCGAACTGCGACACGGCCTTGACTACATCGGCGCGGTGCACCTCAAGGAGCATAACGGCAAGCACAAGGACGTTTACTTTCCGGCCCTGGGCGATCCGGAGGGGATTATTGACTGGAAACAGGTCTATGAGACACTCAACGGCCACGGCTTCTACGGGCCGTTCACCATCGAGATCGAGGGCAAGGGCGACCGCGACATCGGAAGCACGGCGGAACTGCACCTGCAGCGCGTCGTCGATTCTGTAGCACACTTGCGAGAGCTGGGACTGGCTGATTGATGGAGCGCACGCATGCGTCGACAGGATCCGAGGTTGACAAGTAAACCGGAGGTCAGGTGGACGTGGCGTGCGATTTGTGCGGCGGGTCCGCCTCGGGTTTTGTCTTGGTCGACTCGGGATTCGCGGCCGGATCAGCGGCGGATTCATCCGCCTGCGAAAGAAAGACCCGACGGTGTCCAGCCTTGTATCCAATCACCATGACGAATCCGAATATCACCACAAAGACCGCCAGTCCAATCCGCCAGCGCAGGAACACCAGGGCGCAGCCGAGTACCGCAAACAAGGCCGACAGGATGTACATGCAGATAACCGCCAGCTTCACCCGCAGTAGCGGGCCGCAGCCAAGTTGACCGAATGCGCGGACGAGGTGGTGGTGCACGTGGTCGCTGTCGGCGGTAAACACCCCCTTGCGAAGCATGACACGCCGAAAGATCGCCAGGGCCGTGTCGGTGATCGGCAGGGCGAACACAATCAACGCCGCGGTGACCAGCAGCGGACCCATCTTCATTGCGTGCGCGAACAGGAGAATCGTCGTGGCACTTAGATAGCCGAGCAGCAGCGATCCGGCATCACCCATGAAAATGTTCGCCGGGTTGAAGTTGTGGGGCAAAAAACCCAGCAGCGCGCCTAGCACCGCCATACACATCACGATGCGCACCTGGTCGGAAAGCACATCCTCCGTGCTGGCCTCCGTGGCGGAATTGGTCAACTCCACCGCTACATAGCAGGCGATGATCAGAAAGCCGATGTACGTAATCGACAACGATCCCGCCACCAGACCATCGAGACCGTCGAGCAGGTTCACCGCGTTGCAGGCACCGATGACGAATACGGCCATCACGGCTGATCCCAGCATGTAGCTGAGCGTAATTTCAGGAAAGAAAGTAACCAGCACAGGATCGGGAATGGTCATGATCCCCAGCACATCGTGCATGAGCTTGATGCCCATATCGTTGTAGGCCAGCAGGCCCGCGGCGATCAACTGCCAGCCGACTTTGATACGTGGCCTGATGCCTTTGATATCGTCGACGAGCCCTATGATCATGATGATCGTGGCACCGGCGATGATGCTCCACGGGAACTGCATCTGCGTAAACGCTGCGTGCCGCGAGGTGTGCGGACTGACAAACCAACAGACCACCACACCAGCCAACCAGCCGAGAAATATCGCCACCCCCCCCAGATACGCCACCGGCTCGAGGTGGTTCTTGCGATTCAGATCCGGCCAATCCACCAAGTTGAAACGGATGGCCACGAATCGCATGACCGGCGTAACGAGAATCGTCACCATCCAGGCGACGAAGAACACGCCGAAGTACGGCGCCAGCACGTCGAGATAAGACATGAAGACGACGTCGGGCACGGCGGCGGTCGATTCAAGGTCTGCCGCGATCAGGGGATTCCAGAAGATCATGTGGTCTCCGTGACGGCCGGGCTCTGCTCGGACGATCTCGCCACGTCGATCAGTTCCTGCAACGTCTGGCGCAGCGTGTACCGAGGTCGAAAATCGATAGCCGATCGCAACCGCGCCAAGTCCGGCACGCGCCGCGGCGGATCGTCGACCGGTCGGGAAAAAGCCTGGTCATAAGGCACAAACCGTTTGCCGGCACTGCCGCCTGTCATCTCGATAATCAGATCCGCCAATTGATCGATGCTGATTTCATCGTCGCTGCCGAGGTTATACACCCGGCCGTGATGAGCCGGATCGTCCAGCAGCGTGGTCATGGCGACGACGGCGTCGCGTACATCGCAGAACGCGCGTTGCTGACTGCCGTCACCGTGGATCGTCAAGTCCCGCCCCTCGATGGCGCCTTGCACCAGACGCGGCACGACCATGCCGTACTTGCCGCTCTGGCGCGGCCCAATGACATTGAACAGGCGAACCATGACGACCGGAAGATCGTGCTGGTGGTGGTAGGCCAGCGCCAACTGCTCGTCGAGCGCCTTGCTCAACGCATAACTCCAGCGGGGTGAATCGGTGGGACCAAAAACGATATCCTGATCTTCACGCATTGGAATCTGAATCGGCTTACCGTACACTTCACTCGAAGAGGTAATCAGCACCGCAGCGCCGGTTCGAGCGGCGTGCTCAAGGACAGCGTCAGTCTCGGTGACGTTCGTGCGAATCGTGCCCAGCGGGTCGTCGACGGCACGACGAACGCCCACCGCGGCGGCCAGATGAAAGACGCGTGTGACACCGTCGAACAGCGACGGGTCGTCCTCAAGAGCATGGCCGATGCGGTCATGAACGAATCGGCAACGATCATCCAGCAGGTGGGCAATGTTTTCGAACTGCCCGGAAGAAAGATCATCGACCAACAACAACTCATCACCGTGCACGCGTTCACTCAGATGCGAACCGATGAAACCGGCGGCCCCCGTGATTAACGTCTTGCCAGTCAAGGTCAAGAGTCCTTATTCCCAGCACGATTACAGCAAGCCCGGGGCTTACGCGTCGGACTCAGATTTCGCGACGACGGTCTCGTTGCGGGCTGGCAGCCGATCGCTGGGCTGACGGTACCGATAGAACGCCTCGTAGTTCTTGCGGAAATAGCCGCCCGCACTCGAGTATACGCCGTTTAACACCAACCCGAGAATGTCGGCGCGGTGGCCCTCCAGTTCACCCATCATGCGATTGACCATGCCGCGGCTATCACTCTTGGCGCGTACCACCATGGCAACCGCGTCCACCTGCTTGCATAACAACCGGGCGTCGGAAGCGACCAGTACAGGCGGCGCATCGATGAGGATGGTGTCGTATTCACTTTCCAGCTGGGACAGCATTTGCCGGAACTGCTCGCTTTCGATGATCTCGGGCGGTGTGGTCAACCCGTCGCCGGCTGGCAGCAACGCCACATTCGGGTCGGCGTTGCGCACGACGGCATCTTCAAGGGTCGCCTCGCCCTTGAGGACCTCGGCGAGACCGGGCGTG
>Ga0310121_10002736_pt1 | contig 16539 bp, 10 predicted proteins | sample CB27_Tmax_986_MG_FD_203504 | JGI IMG/M metagenome (GOLD analysis project Ga0310121, IMG submission 203504) | Marine microbial communities from Western Arctic Ocean, Canada - CB27_Tmax_986 | ecosystem: Environmental > Aquatic > Marine > Oceanic | place: Canada: Western Arctic Ocean | collected...
CTTACTGGACCAGACGACAACGCACTTGCAGGACATGAACACATAGGGACTTACGTCGATTGCTGGGGTGGGCATCCCTCCTATTTTCGTACAGCTAAAATACAGGGTAACGGGGACGGCTCATCAAAAGCTGGAACGCAGGTTACCTTTTCATGTCCGATGCTGATCCGGCAGGTAGGGTGGAAGCCAAAGCCACCTGTTTTTCCCTCTTGAGACCAAGTTGCGAAACGGTTTTGTTTTGGAGGTTGGAAAAGATGCATTTGCGCCACATTTCCGGATTTTCCTTGGCGGGGTTCCTCCTGATTGGAATGGCAAGTCCCGTTTGCACAGCCGACATCATGATTAGCGACCCGCACAACAACGGTTCCTTCCTCGCTCTTCCGTCCCTGGTAACTGATGATCCGTCCGCCAATCAGCATCGTGCCGTCCTTTACAACCACGGGGGTAGCGGTCCCCTGCAGGAGGGCGGCGATCTTCAGAAAGTTGTGGAAATGCTGGCCGAGGAGGGATTTATTGCCTATGCCAAGAAACGGTCAGGCACGACGATCCCCGAAACGCTCGACGAAGTCCAGTTAGGTGTCACCGAGTTAATGAACCTCACGCCTGATGATCTTCACGGTCGTACCATCGTGGACGGACCCGCCAATCCCGGTTTATCCGTTTTCGGCTATTCTCGCGGAGCCCTGATGTCGTTGCGACTGGCAGAACTCCAGCAGGATGCCGACGACACGGCATTGAAAATCGACAAAGTCATCCTCGCGGCCATGGCGCCCGGTGGTGGTACATGGACCAACGGTGGATCAACGGACCCCAGCGAGTTCACAACAGCAGATCAATACCTCTCGGACGGATCGGTAATCAGTACAAATAATGTCGCGTTGATCGACAACAGCAGCACTGAATTCTTCATGATCGCCGCTGCAAACGATCGACCACCGAATAATGAGTACAACGACCTGGTCGACTTGATGACGACAGCCAACCAGAGGATGTCCGACCGGACCGATGCGGAAGGCAATTCGTCACCCGTCTCGTCCACTTTGAAGATCTACGAAAGCTGGATGCCACCCGAATCAGGCCACAACCTGTTTATGAAAGTCGTCGACGGGGGCCAGGACCTTGTCAACGAGCCGGGGTATTACTGGTACGACATCATTCGCTTTCTCAAGAACCAGCCTGTCGACACCACTCATCGAGTCCTGGTTCCTGAACCTGATGGTTGTGGCCTGGTGTTTTTTTCCCTGGCCGCCCTGGCATTCTGCCGCCAGAACCGCAGAAGTCCTCCCGCCAGTCACCGGACCGCTCGGCAAAGCCCGCTCGGCAGCAGGGCAAGGCGAGGCGACTTGCGGCCACGCACCGTCCGTCGAGCAGAATTTTTTGTGCACGATCCTCCGGATCGGATCCTCTTTTCCGCCCCACCGTTCGTGGGCCCCCGGCGCAAGACGCAACAGACCACCTTTTCTACTGGACCTTTCTCGTGTTTCGCGTCACCGCCCTGCGTCGCGCGTTTTCCGAAAGCAATATTTTGCGAAGCCGGATCACACGGGGGGTGATCTCCACATACTCGTCGTCCTCGATGTACTCCAAAGCGGCTTCCAGGAACAAATCTCGCGGCGGTTTAAGACTGATATTTTCATCCGAACCGGAAGCCCGAATGTTGGTCAATTTTTTCGTGCGAATCGGATTGACCACCAGGTCATTCTCGCGCGAGTTTTCGCCCACAATCATCCCTTCGTAAACCTCGGCCCCCGGCGCAACAAACAACTCCGAGCGCTCACCCAGTTTCCACAGCGCGTAGCCGACGGCCGCCCCCTTTTCCTGCGACACCAGAACACCGTTCATGCGTCGCGGCACTTCACCCTCTCTTGCTTGATAGCAATCCAGGTTGTGATGAATGACAGCCTCTCCACGACTGGCATTCAACAGGCGCGTCCTCAATCCAATCAGCCCACGGGCTGGAATGGAAAACTCCAAATGGGATGTCCCGTTTTCATTGGAACTCATTTCACCGATTTGTCCGCGACGGGCACACACCAGTTCCATGATCGCACCGACGTCACCCGTAGGTACGTCAATCACCAGTCGCTCAAACGGTTCATGGACCTGCCCGTCGACGATCTTCTCAATCACGCGCGGCTTGCCGATCGACAGTTCGTATCCTTCCCGGCGCATTTCTTCAATTAAAATCGAAAGGTGCAGCACCCCTCGTCCCGAAACCTGAAAGGCGTCTTTATCCTCCGTCTCTTCGACCCGTAAGGCCAGGTTGGATTGCAGTTCCCGATACAGCCGTTCTCTCAAATTGCGGCTCGTGACAAACTTTCCATCCTTACCCGCTAAAGGAGATGAATTGATCGTAAACAACATCGCCAGGGTCGGATCGTCAACACTCAACCGGGGCAAGACCCGGGGATTATCCGGACACGTCACCGTATCTCCGATTTCGGGATCCGGTAGACCAACCAGTGCCACGATATCTCCGGCGGACACGGTCTCCGTTTCGTACCGGCCCAGTTTGTCAAAGGTTTGTACCGCCGCAATTTCAGCAATTTTCATCGTTCCATCCTGGCGTGACAGTCCGACTTTCTGACCTTTTGTCACCGTCCCACTTTCAACACGGCCCGTGGCGATGCGACCGACGTACTCAGACCAGGTGATACTCGTGACCATCATTTCCAAGGGTCCGCTCGGATCGACCTCCGGTGGTGGAATGGAATCCACGATCAATTCCAACAGGGGTTCGATACTCCCCTCACGCATCGACGAGTCGTTGTTTGCGTAACCCTCCCGTGCACTGGCGAAAATATAGGGGAAGTCGAGCGTCTCTTCGTCAGCCCCCAAGTCCGCCAACAAGTCGAACATCTCCGACACGACTGCCTCCGGGCGGCAGTCGGGACGGTCCACTTTGTTGACAACCACCACGAGTCTCAACCCGCACTCCAGGGCCTTCTGCAGCACGAAACGCGTTTGGGGACGCGGACCTTCGAAGGCGTCGACAAGGACCAGCGCCCCGTCTGCCATGCGTAAAACGCGTTCCACCTCGCCGCCAAAGTCGGCATGTCCCGGCGTGTCGATAATGTTGATTTTGATGTTTTTATATTGCAACGCAATATTCTTGGCCAGGATGGTAATTCCCCGCTCCCGTTCCAGGTCGTTCGAATCCAAAATGCAGTCCGTCGCAAGTTGCGAATCACGGAACTGGCCGCTTTGCCGCAACAGCGCATCGACCAGGGTCGTCTTGCCGTGATCGACGTGGGCAATGATGGCAATATTTCGAATGTCGTTGCGTTGCACGAAAATCACCCCGGCCAGCGGAAACTGCTCCGCAACGGGAAAGAGGAAGGGCGGGTAGTGTTACAAATTAGAGTTATCGGAGGGAAGGATTTTAGCAGTTGGATGCGGCAGGCAGAAGGGACGATTCGCCACATCGTGAACATTTACCGATGTCACCGGTGGGATTGGTTTCGTGTTGGTTGCAAGCCGCACCGGTTGTTGCCCGAGGGAACCTACCCCAACCGCTTCAATTTCGTAATCCGTCCGGATACCACCCATTCCGCCACGAGGATGTTCCCCTCGTTGTCGAAACACGCGTCGTGTGGATGGATAAATTTCCCCTGTTTCCAGAGGTGCGGATTGGCCCGAATCCCCTGCTTATCCTGGTTGGTGATGCGGTGTACATCGTCACCGAGTCGAGCAACCACCTCGTTGTTTTTTCCGTGCAGCGTGACCCGCGCGTGCAATTCAGGAATGACCATCAGGTCCCCGTAGGTATCCGCGTTGGCCGGCAGGCCATACCCCGTCAGGGTTTCAATGTACCGGCCATCGAGCGTCAGATACTGCACCGTATGATTGGCCCGGTCACAAATAACCAGGGAAGGTTCGCGACCCTTACGGTTGTCCACCCAGATGCCATGCGGCAGATTAAATTTCCCCTGGCCTGCACCGGTGGATGCTTCCGGCCCGCCAAAACACGACTTCCAATTGCCGTCCTTGTCGTAACGGTGAATGTAATAGGATCCATAACCGTCAATCAACAAAAAATCACCATCCGGCAGGAACGTGAAGTTCGTCGGCAGAAAACGGTCCTGACCCCACTCGGGGCGATTGGACTGATCTTCCCCCGCCGCATATACCCCCGATTCCATCGGTGCTCGCTTGTGCCATACCACATCGCCTGTCAACGTTAACTTTGAAATCGCTTTGATGTTCTGATACCCACAGGCATAAACGAATTCTTCACTGCCCTCCGTGCGGATCTCGATTCCATGACCTCCGCCCTGAAACTGGCTGCCAAAGGCACGAACAAATCTGCCTTCCGGATCGAAAACAAAAATTGACGGGTGGTCTTTCTGTTCCTTGCGACCTTCATGGATCACATAAACATTGCCCGACTTGTCCACCGCCACGTTGTGCGTTGTTTGCCACGTGTATTTTCCGGGTAACTGCGGCCAGGCATGGATGACCTCGTACTGATAATCACCTTCGCCAACGACCGTCACCGAATCCGTTTTACTGGCGGTCATCACCGCCGGCGCCGCAAAAGCGGCAACCGTTCCCACAGCGGTGGTGTTGACAAATCGGCGTCGAGAAATCGTGGAGTTTCGAACGGGCGACATGGTATTTCCTTCGGCAACGACAAATGGATGGGACTCAGCGGGTACGGGCTCCCCGGCTCCAACCACTTTGTCACCGGGGAGGAAATCGTCGTCAACAAGACATCTTCTGCAGCGGCATCCCGACCAAGCCGAGGCCCCCTGAAGACTCTGCCTCGCACCCCGCGAGACGTTGAAGTCCTGCCAACAGACAGAAATTTTAATATTCTCTACCCTGCCCCGCAACGTTTCAGCGGAATTTTGTTGTTTCCTGCCGGGGAGGGAAGTTCTTCGCGCCGGCCTCGAGAGTCGTCCCGGATCGAAGCGGACCCCATTGCGCTGGGGAACCTCTAACAACAAGGACATCCCGGTTGGTTTGGTAACGGTAAGGATACCTACGGGCTAAATTTTTCTTTCGGTTCCGGCACGTCCAACCTGGGCCCGTAGGGGCGACGGTAGTTCCTGGTCCAATGGCTGCCACCGATGAACGGACCCGGTCGCCCCTGCTCATCCTGCTTGGTCGCGTCGAACGTGGTGAACAGCGTGCCATCCGAAAGTTCCACCGTATTGGGCTGGTGCAAGCCGTCCGGGTCATGAATGTCGTCACAAATGACGACTTCCTCCGACCACGACGCGCCCAGGTCCTGGGTAAAGCGGGCACGAACGCCGTAGGGCCGCGCAAAACGGCGTTGGTAGGTTACCAGGATCGACCCGTCATGTAGCAGGGCGGGCCTGGGGTGCTTGGCCCGCACCGGCGTCTGACTCGGTTTCGACCACGTGCGGCCTCCGTCGGAGGACACCACCAGATAGGCAAAATTTGCCAACTCCGTACGTAACATGGCAAAAATTCTCCCATCCTCCAACACAACCGGGTAAACCTCTCCGAATCCCCGCGCTGATGGCGACAGCACTCCGTCGGCCATCAGTACCAACTGCCAGTTCTGACCGTCATCCCGGGACCGAACACAGTAGGCGTTGGACCGACCGCGAGTCCCGCTTCCGTTGCGACGCTCAGGCGGATAGCCGTAGGCGAAGTTGATTAGGCAGCCGTCGGGCAACTTTAACAAAGGGTTGATTACAAAGTGTGCAAAGAAGGGCAACTGCTCGTGGACGGCCTGCCGTTGCCAGGTCCGACCGTCGTCCGACGAGCGTTCGAACCACAGGTCCTTGTGCACCGCGCAGAAGCCGAGATCTTCACCCAGGTCCCACACGTAACGACCTTCGCTCCACAGCTCATCGTACTTGTCACGAGGGTAACGAACCCAACCACTGGACCTTGTCCTGGCCAGTGCACCGTCGGACAACGCCACGGATTCATCCGGAGAGTGGGGATGCGGTTGCTCGGTTCTGCGCCATGTCCTGCCCTGATTCTCGGACAACAGCAGCATTCCGGTGCTTTGAGCGATGTAGGCATCGGTTGTGGTCTTCTTGTCAAAACTGATACCCACCGGAAGCCAAAGTCGATCCTGCCCGTCGCAATACAGGTTTCCCTGTATGAGCGCCTCGTATTGCGGGCTGCGCAACACTTCCACGTCCACCTTCCACGGCTGGGAGGGATGATCAGCCGCTAAACCCGGGTGCTGGTACAGGCAGGCCGTCATGATTAACAACAGGGACAGGACCATTTTGAGATACGGATTGATCATAGAGATTCTTCCCGCCGTTTTAACGGCATCGGCTGTTAGACCTGGAAATTCTTTGTCGCTGTGCCGATGCACGAATTCTACACTCACATCCAGCCGGTGACCAGAATTTCGCCGTTACCTCTCAGTGCTCGGGCGCCGCCAGAAGGGAGTTCACCAATTAGATTTTGCCCCGCGGACCGGGCGACTCCGGGGAGAACCGTTGGAGTTTCAGGCAGGTCCCAGGTGGGGCTCTTGGCTGTACAATGGGAATTCAAACTCCCAAGTCCTCGTATCCCGGAGGAAAAATGGCTCAGGACTCGTCGCACCGTCGTCATGATGATACCGGGTTGGAACCCGGGACGGCAAACTACGTTCCCCTGACTCCGCTCAGTTTCCTCGCCCGGGCAGCCGGCATCTATCCACAGCGGCCGGCGTGTATCCACGGTTCCCGCCAAATCACCTACACGCAAATGTATGGACGCTGCCGCCGGCTGGCTTCCGCCCTGCAGGCCCGGGGGATCGGTGTGGGAGACACCGTCTCGGTGATGGCGCCGAACGTGCCCGCCATGCTGGAGGCGCATTACGGCGTGCCTATGAGTGGGGCCGTTCTGCATACCATCAACACCCGGCTCGACGCCGCCAGCATTGCGTTCATGCTGGAACACTCCGAGGCCAAAATTCTTCTTACCGACCGCGAGTTTTCCCCGGTGGTCGCAAAAGCCCTTGCCACCACCAAAGCACGTCCCCTGGTCATCGACATTGACGATCCGGAATTCACGGGCGAGGGCGCGCGGTTGGGTGAGGTGGAATACGAAGATTTCCTGGAGACCGGCGATCCGGAACACACCTGGCATGGCCCGCAGGATGAATGGCAGGCCATCTCTTTGAACTACACCTCGGGAACCACCGGTAATCCGAAGGGAGTCGTTTATCACCACCGCGGTGCCTACTTGAATGCACTGGGGAATGTCATGGCCTGGAGCATGCCGGAGTGCCCGGTCTACCTGTGGACCCTGCCGATGTTCCACTGTAACGGCTGGTGCTTCCCGTGGAGCATCAGTGCCGTCAGTGGCACCCACATCTGCCTGCGAAAAGTTCAGGCGGACGTCATCTTTCAGACGATTTCCCGGCACCGGGTCACCCATTTCTGTGGCGCTCCCATTGTACTGAATCTACTGGTCCATGCCCCGGACGATGTGAAACCGGACCTTGATTACACGGTTCGGACCATGACCGCAGGCTCGGCGCCGCCGGCGACCGTGATCGAGGCCATGGAGTCCATGGGGTTTCACATCACCCATGTCTACGGGTTGACCGAAGTCTACGGCCCGGCCACGGTCTGTGCCTGGCACGAGGAATGGAACACGCTGCCGGTCCAGCAGCAAGCCAAACTGAAAGCCCGCCAGGGCGTTGCCTACCCGGTGCTGGAAAGCCTGATGGTGGCGGATCCCGAAACGCTCGAGCCGGTCCCGCCCGACGGCGAGACGCTGGGCGAGGTCATGAAACGCGGAAACATCGTGATGAAAGGTTACCTGAAGAATCCCGCAGCGACGAAGGAGGCGTTCCGGGGAGGGTGGTTCCACACCGGCGACCTGGCAGTGGCGCATCCGGACGGTTACATCGAGTTGAAGGACCGGTCCAAGGACATTATCATTTCGGGTGGTGAAAACATTTCGACGATCGAAGTTGAGTCGGTCCTGCACCAACACCCCGCGGTGATGGAGGTGGCGGTCGTGGCCCGTCCCCACGACAAATGGGGCGAAACCCCTTGTGCGTTTGTCGATTTAACCCCGGCCGCCGCGCCGGTCAGCGAAGCCGAAATCATCGAATTCTGTCGTGAGCACATGGCGGCTTTCAAGGTTCCCAAGACCGTCATCTTCGGTCCGCTACCCAAAACGTCGACGGGAAAAATTCAGAAATTTGTCCTGCGGGAGCAGGCCCGTAACCTGGAAACCCCGCGTTGAACCTGACAAAGGGTCCGATCCGGGTCGCGGGACAACAATGTAGAAAAACATTCAACGAGGTGATTTCATGCGGCGCTGCAACCTGTCACAACCCGTTTTTCGAGTCCTGCTCGGCCTGGCCATCTGCTGGACTGGCCGTCGGACCATGGCCCTGGAACCCGCCGTGGAAGCGGTCGACTTCCAATCGCAGATGGTCTACCAGTCCCAACGGCCACCCGGGTACGCCGCCTGGGCGTCGTTCTTTCCCGGCCACAACGGCCGGTGGTATCTCGGATGTGAAGAGGTCAGCCTTCCCGACAACCCGCTCCCGCAGGCCTCGCCAGAGCACTGGTTCGGGATGGGCTTACCTGCCGGATACGATAAGTCGCAGTACCTGATGGAAGCGGTCCTGCTGGAATCGACCGACAACCTGAAGACCTGGAACACGATCTCGCGCGAGCCCTATCGCCACCAACACACCGTGGGTCAATTCGCCATGGCCCACACCCGCGACGGACGTTTCCTGCGTTTCAACTGGGCCTGCTACGCGTTGGACCCCGCCGTGAAAACAAATGACATTCTCCGTGTATCGAGCGACAACGGGCAGACATGGAAACCGTCCGGCCCGTTCTGTTCGGACCGATTTGCCTACCACCCCCACCGGTTGAGGACCCTGCGCGATGGCACCCTGGTGCTCTGCATGCCGTATGCACCGCGGTGGGGAAAGGGAACGAATCGCACGGTGCGCCACGCAATGCAACTGAACGCCAACAACGAGATGAAGATGACCCTGTTCTTCAGCTTCGACCAGGGTTTCACCTGGCAGGGACCCCTGGCCATCCTGGAGGGGGAAACGGTCTCGGAAACAGACTTTGTGGAACTTCCCAACGGCCACCTGCTCTTCTTCAACAACAGCATCTTCGCCAATCCGGGACGGCAATTTGTCTATCGCAACGGTCGGCAGTTCATGCCAGGATCGATGGAGTTTGTCCGCAGCGGGAAGGTACCCGAAACGGTCTGCCTGACCAACGGTGTCCTCGTGGGCTGCAGGAGACCCGGCGGTTACTTCTGGTCCGACGACCTGGGACAGACATGGAATCTGTTGCAGGGAGTCGCCGGTAACGGAGAAGTCTACCAGCCCTGGATCCATGCCCTGGCGGACGGCCGTGTCGCCTGCGCGGGTCATTTCGGGGGGGACGACCCCATCGGCCAACAGCGACGACACGAGAACTCCATGTACCTGCACACGTTTCGCGTGCAGGTCAATCGACGTACACGGGACACAAAGATCCACGTCGAACGCGACTATGATGCGAACCGGCGACGCTGGCTCAATACATTTACCATCCGCCTCACCAGCGACGGTGAGCCCCTGCCCGACAGGGAGTTGGAATTCTGGTACGTGGAACGCTACAAGCCGGGCTATGACGGGCGAAACTCGGTGTCGCTGGCCGAACGCATGAAGACCGGTGGTACGCTTCTACGACCGAAAACCGACACCATGGGACAAGCTCACGTGCAGTTACCCGATCGCTTCAACAAGATCACCAAACCGCATCTCTCGTATCAACTGGTCGTCCGTTTCAACATGGACCACAGCGACCCGACCTCCAAGCCGTTCCAGACTCCTCAGCTCCAGTTCTACAGCTTCGCTCCCATGCCACCGAATCTGAAGAAGGGAGAACGTTGACACCGCTGCGGAAGTCCACCGGCAACAGGACCCGGTCCTTCAAAGAAAGGCCGACAGGGGTGAAATTGTGATGCACCTCAGGCCCCTACCCTCCGTCGCCCGCTTGTCCCGACTCCCAGGCTGATCAGCGCCGCTGCGCACAGCACCAACGACAGGGGTTCAGGCACCGTGACCCGCGGATTGTTTGTCGCCGCCACCAGGTTGCTGTAAGCGATGAGTTCCCCCGAGCTCAGGTGACTCAGGGGCAGGAGATTGTTCTGTTCCCACGGGTCATCGTTCAGGTTGAAGAACTCCTCAAAGGTACCGTCGCGCCAGATCAGCTTGTACGTTTCATCCCGCACGGCTTTTTCATGCGACGTGTAGGGACCGAATCCATTCGGAGAAAATTTTTCGGCATACACGAACGGTCGCGCGGCCTGGGTCGTAAGGCCCGGGTCGCCCAGGTACGGGAGCAGGCTCAGTGAGTCTTCGGTACCGGCCGCAACACCACCGATGTCGGCCAGCGTGGCGAAGATGTCGACCGTGCTGACCAGGGCCGTGGATTCCGAACCCTCATCAGCCGGAGCGATGTGCGGACTCTTGACGATGAAAGGAACATTGATCCCACCTTCGTAAACCGTTCCCTTGGCCCGATGTTTTCGAAAGGGTAGTTCCGTTCGAGTGCTGGGCGTTCCATTGTCTCCGAACAGGATGATGGTGGTGTCGTCGAGAACACCCGTGGGGATACTCTGGAAAAGTCTTCCGAGTTCGGTGTCGACCGCCTCGATCATGGCCGTGTAACGGGGCGTGTTGCCGGGGTTGCCCGACAGGTCCTGGGTGTGGAGCGTCGCCGGCGGATCATGAAAGGGACGGTGGGGAGCGTGAAAAGCAAGCCAAACACACCACGGATTTTCGCCAAAAGTCTGAATCGCCTGAATGGCCTCGTCCGCTTCGTCCGTCGTGGCATACACCGTGTGATTCGAAGTCGCTGAACCGTTGACGACCTTGGTGTAGTCGTAGTAGTCGTCAAGCTCACCTGCCAGGGACCCCGCGTAATGGTCGAATCCCGCATCATTGGGATTGGTGATTTCCGTTTCGGGAGAAAGGTGCCACTTTCCGATCGCAGCATTCATCCAGGAAGTTCCCAGCATCTCGGGGATGAGAACTTCGGAGAGCGGTAGACCGACTTGCTTGGGCGTTCCAACTCCGGTTCGAAACCCGTATCGACCGCTGAGCGTTACGGCCCGCGTCGGCGAGCAGGTGGGATTCGTGTAGGCGTTGCGAAACAAGACGCCCTCGGCGGCGAGTTGGTCGATCGTATCCGTGGGACCGGGTCCGGCTCCTTCTCCCGGATGTCCATACAGATCATCTCTCGAATAGACGTTGATGGTGTCGACGCCAACATCATCCAGGGCGATGATCAGAAAATTATCCCGCGCCCGGGCGGACCCGGCCGAAAAGAGAAGTCCCAGGATGATCGTCCAACTCCAATGTTGATCCACGCTACCACTCCAGAACATTCGCACCTGCTCACGACGTCTGTGCCGGCTTGGACCCACAACCTGGTCACCTGTGTTACAGGTTCGTCCAACTTTTCATTAACCGCACTATCCGTTGGCGTATTAAACCCGCAGACGACCCTAAAGTTTCGCAGCGATCCGATTTTTCCCAGTCGCTCCCCGGGACTCTTAAATTTTCGCCGCACGGCGCAGAACACTTTCCTTAGCTCGAATTATTTGGTGACGGGGGCGCCCACGCTCTGCACCGCCAGGATCTCGTCTTCATCCAAGGCCCTGTTGTAAACATGGACCTCCCGGATCTTGCCGGAAAAATAATCCATCTCCCCGAATCCGATCGTCAAAGGCTTGGCGGTCGAAATGTCGTAGTCGTCGGACGGAAAGGCTGCCGATGTGACGGCCAGCTTGCCATTGACGTGCAGTCTTAACCGACCTTTTTCCCGGACGGCCGTGATGTGGTTCCAGCCCGGTCCCAGGTCATCGTCGTAGGAAATGCACTTGCCGGCTTCCATGGAGAAGACTTTCCCACGTTCCGCAGGCGCGTCCACGAACGCGCTGGTACAACTGCCCGTACTGGCGAACAAGCGCCCCTGATACACCGTCAGGCTGGTGAGCCTTACCCATTCTTTCGCTTCCTCCATCCCCGCACCCAGGGCGGATGACGGAGTCCAGCCCGCAGGCGAATAGAACCGCTGGACCGATGTCCAACCCAATTCACCGTCGTAGCGCAGCACCTCCGAGCGAGGCAGGGCACCGCTGTAGAATTTCCCGTTGTAGACCGTCAGGGCGTTGACTTCCGTCCCATCGCCCATGATGTCGCGATCTTCCCAGTCGGTACCGCCCCGGTAGACGACCGCCCGCGCTTCGGGCCACATGCCGGCATAGAGCTCTCCCTGGTAGACTTCCAACGAATGCACCTGCAGGAAAGGCAGCAGTTCCTTGTCAGTATCTCCAATCGGCGTCCCTACGTATTTCCATTGGTTCCCGTCGAAGGCGTGGACCGTCGGATAACCCACAAACAATCTGCCGTCATGGACCGCCATGGCATGCGGGTAAAGATTCTCCGAAGTCCCGGTGGGAAAAACGCCGGACACTTCCCAGTCCGTTCCACCCTGATAGACATACACCTTGTAGGGCCGACCGGCGAACTGCCTATCCCCAGGGAAGAGGGGCCCCCGATCCCCGCCGGCATACAATTTCCCGCGATAGGACGCGATACAGTTGATCCGCAGCATCGTGCCCGGTTGCCCGCAGTCTTTCCACTGCGTGCCCCCCTCGTAACGATAGACACGGCACAGGTCGTAGTCGCCCGTCTGGACGCGACTCCAGTCGTAAGTCGTCGTGGCGGCGTACAAATCTCCCTGGTGAACAATCATCGACATGACACCGGTCGTTTTTCCCATCCCGACCCGCCCGCAATCAAACCACTTCTGACCGCCCTCGTAACGGAACACGTGACACCAGTTCTTTTTCTCTTTCGCGTCGACAATGGCGGCATAAAGCTTGCCGCGAAACACCGTCAACGAGTTGCTGACATAGTTACTCGTCATACTGGGTCTACCACAGTACTGCCACTCACTTTGCCTGGCGTTATCAATACCGAAATAGACGTGCCTGTCATCTCCGGATGACTGATATCCACCTGAACTCGATTTAAGATTCAGCGTGAAACCTTTCCGGAGGGCCGGATCATACTTACCGACAATGTCACCCAGAACATCATCGACGCCCGTGTCTGTGTGCACCCAGGCAGAGATGGAGAAGTCCCGCTTTCCCAGGGAAAGCGACTCACTCGGGGGCACTTCGATATACGCCCCGCGACCGTCAAACTCCCCGGTCTGGAGATTCACTCCATGATTCACGCCGTGATTTCCGTACCCCGAATCGTCACGACAATCACCAGCCAGTTTCCAATGAGCCACCAGGCCTTTTCGAGGGCTGCCACCATCGGAAGACTTACTTTCTGCACTGAACGCTTCATGCGACAGACAGCCACACAACCCGACCAACAGGACAACCCATCTCGTCATCTGGTTTCTCATCAATAAAATCTCCTTGTAGTCGTCTCTGGGGTCTGAGGTGCTAACCGGTGAGCCATTTCCGCCGGCCACTTCGTCCTGTCAACCTCCCCCTGACGGCCTCGTGACCCTGGTACAGGATGGTGAAAAGACGGAATTCAAACCTCGGGAACCTCTTCCTTCGCCCGGCTTGAATCCAAGAGGAATTCTAATCTTCTTTGGCTGGCAGTGCAAAGAACCGTGGACCTCATTTTTTCGCGCAGACCCTACCACCAGGAAAATAAATACAAACAAAAGCAGCCTACTACCAACACATTTTGGTGAAGAGTGTTAAAATGAAAGCAGCTATGCGACCCGGCAATTATTTTGCGCGTTATCACGAACTGGCCCCGGCGCAAACCAGAAAGAACAGAAGGATCAATGGATCATTATTTTCTTATGGGACGTCACCTGTTACTTGCCGTGGTGCTGCTGGGGCTGGTCACCAACCCGACCGTTGCACGGGAGACCGAACTGGAAGGGAGTGGCGATAGCGGTGTCCCCGGCGACTCGTTAAACCAACAACACACCGGAAACGGGTCATCCGACCAGGTTCCCTTTGGCGCTGATTCGATCAGCGACACCTCCGAATACGCGCTAGGAAGCTATACCTACAATATTATTTTCCTCCAGGATGATCACTTGCGCGATCTTGACGACAGGGAACATCCCAAAATGTCTGCCGTCGACTGCGAGACGATCAATTGCGGCACGGTCCACTGGACCGAAAACATGCTGGACACTCGCAAGGCAAGGATCCTGGAAGCCTCCTCCTGGTGGAACGAGCAAAGTCTCAACCGCCACCACGCTGCCGCCCAACTTGAAATCACCGTTAACTTCACCAATGACGTCCACAACGCGGGTAGTCCGTTCACCGTCGACGACATTGGCGATGAAGGATCCTCGGTAGGATTTATCGATGCTTTGAGTTTGATTGATAGCGATTACAGCGATCACACTTCCTATTCGACCGCTACCAAGCAGTTCAACGACGATACCCGCCGTTCGGAAAACAGCCACTGGGCAATCACCACCTTCGTCAAACCTTACTACGGTCGGGCCAGCGCCAGTATGAACGGCCCCTACACCAGGGGATACGAAGACGATCCGAGTTGGACCTACCTGCACGAACTGGGACACGTGTTTGGTGCGCGCGATGAATACGGCAGTGCCAGCACAAGTGGTCGGTCCGGATACCTGTACGGCTACAACACGAACGCCGCCACCCTTCCCGACGGGTCTGACAACCCTGACAGCGTGAGTGCCGTCATGAAGACCCATGGCAATCATTTCATCAGTGATGGTTCCAATACAACGATCGGCTGGCTGGACACCGATGACGACACCATTCCCGACATCCTGGACACCTTTCCCACCGTCACGACTGACGACAGTGGCAGTCTGCCGTCGACCGGTTTCCTGCAGGCCCTGATTGACGCGACGGTGACGCCCCTGACCAGCCCGGATCCCTACGAGGGTGATTTTACGATCAACACCCTCGTCTCGGCGCAGGTCCGGGTTGACGGCGGCTCCTGGTCCGACCTTCCACCCATCGACAGTGAATTCGGAGACTACGTGGAAGCGTTCCAGTTCGAACAGTATTTCTCCGGTCCGGGAACCTACCAGATTGATTTCCGCGTGGCCAATAGTGTCGGCAACTACACGGACAAGGCGCTCCATTTCACCACGGTTCCCGAGCCGTCATCGACGATTTGCTTGGCGTTGATTTTCGTTGGAATTTCCCTGGCAGGACGTGATCAGCGATCACACCACTAGAAGACCTGTTCCAGCGCAACACTGTGCCACTTTTCACCAGGACTTCTTCCCGGAGAATAACATGGGTTCTGTGTTCAATTGCAGCCTTTTCTTTTTCATCGTGGGAGCCACAGGGTTTACAAAACGCGGACTTCATTTCACCGAGACCAAGCGGATCCACGGCCGGGTTGCGATTGTCATAGGCAGCGTCTGCACCACCATCGGAACAAGCCTTGTTTTCGCAGCCTTGTTTTCGCAACCTTGTATTTCGGCACCCCGGATGAACGATCCATGATCGTCCATATGCTCTTTGGAATTTTTGTGGGCATCTCGGAAACCTGGCAGGTGATGCGAGGTTAATCCCCACCCGCTGCTGGAAACTCCCTGACCAAGTGGCTTCTGTCCAGACTGCCTGGAAGTTAAAATGACCCGCTCCCAACAGACACAAGGAATCCCCACATGAAAAGATTGTCAACCTTCCCATGGTGTTTGCTGCTGGTGAGCACGGTTTTATTCGCCGCGCCCCGCGCGGTCGCCGGTTCACTCGAAATCCACTGGATTGACGTCGAAGGGGGAGCCGCCACACTGATCCTGACACCTGCAGGGGAATCCATCCTGATCGACACCGGGCTGCCCCAACGGTATCAGGTCGAACGGATTCATGATCACCTGCGGGATGTGGCAAAGTTAAAACACCTTGATTACCTGGTGGTGACCCATTACGACCTCGACCACCATGGTGGCGCCGCGCCACTTTCGACCATGATTCCGATTCGAACCGTCTACGACAACGGGCGGTTTGAAAAAATGGTGAACGATCCGGGGGAGAAATATTTTTCGTTCGCGGCAGGTAACCGGGTTGTGATCCACCCCGGCGACCGGATCCCACTGCAAGGAACCGCCGCTGCACCCGCTCCCGTGTTGCGCTGCGTGGGCACCCGGCAGGTGTTTGAACAACCGCCAGCGGGAGCGGTCCGAAACACTGCCATCTGCAAAACACTGCGAACCAAGTCACCCGACACGTCCGAAAACGCCAACAGCATCGTCCTGCTGCTGGAATACGGTGATTTTCGCTTTTACGACGCTGCGGACCTGACATGGAACCTGGAATCCCAACTGGTGTGCCCGGTCAATCTGATCGGTGAAGTCGACGTTTACCAGGTCACCCATCACGGGCTGAGCAGCAGCAACAATGCGGCCGTAGTTCAGTGTCTCCAGCCGACGGTGTCCGTCATGAACAACGGCCCAACCAAAGGCTGTCATCCCGAGACGTTTGCGACGTTGAAAACCACCGGCTCGATTCAGGCCATGTACCAGCTACACAAGAACCAGCGCCCCGACGGCAAGGTGAATAACACCGAGGACGAATACATCGCCAACACCG
>Ga0310121_10002737_pt1 | contig 16539 bp, 13 predicted proteins | sample CB27_Tmax_986_MG_FD_203504 | JGI IMG/M metagenome (GOLD analysis project Ga0310121, IMG submission 203504) | Marine microbial communities from Western Arctic Ocean, Canada - CB27_Tmax_986 | ecosystem: Environmental > Aquatic > Marine > Oceanic | place: Canada: Western Arctic Ocean | collected...
TAGGCGGCCCATTTTCGGTATTCGTCATTCGGGCTTCTTTCGTCATTAGTCGTTGAATCGCCAACGTCCACTGGCAAGTGGCGGTTTCCAAATAGATAGCACTAGTCAATTCCAAAACTCTCTTGGGTGTTCGCGATGCCTGACCAGCCGTTCCTAACGCAGACACGCCGTCATTTTTTCCGAGAGTGCCGCATGGGATTGGGTGCGATGGCACTCGGCTCTTTGCTAACTGGCGACCAACTGCTCGGTTCCCCGCAAACGGAGAACCGGGACGGCACAGATATGCTCGCCCCGCGGCCACCGCACTTTGCAGCTCGAGCCAAGCATGTGATCTATCTGTTCATGGCGGGCGGGCCGAGCCAGCTGGAGTTGTTCGATCCCAAACCGAAGCTGCAGGAATTGCACGGAGAGGTCATTCCACCCTCTTACGTTGAGAACAAGCGGTTCGCTTTCCTGAAGAAAGACGCTCGGCTGTTGGGCAGCAAGCGAAAATTCGTTCAACACGGTCAGAGCGGCCAGGTTGTGTCCGAATGTCTGCCGCATATCGCCGCCATCTCTGACGACATCGCGGTGATTCGCTCGATGGTGACGGACGTGTTCAATCATGGGCCTGCCAAGTTCTTCATGAACACGGGATACGAACGCTTTGGACGGCCGGCCATGGGTGCCTGGGCGACCTATGGGATCGGCACTCAGGCCAGCGACTTGCCGGGATTCGTCGTGTTGAAATCGGGCCCTCGCGGTCCGCGTGGCGGCGCACCCAATTGGGGCAGTGGTTTTCTTCCCACTACCTACCAGGGCGTACCCTTTCGCACCAAGGGTGCCCCGATTCTCAACTTGGAAAATCCGGCCGGGATCAATCACGCGCAGCAGCGCGAGTTTATCGACGCGGTCAATGACTTTAACCGTTTGAGGTTGCTCGAGACGGCCGATCCCGAAATCGCCACCAGAATTGCCGCCTATGAAATGGCTTACAAGATGCAAACCAGCGCCCCCGAGTTGATGAACATTGGGGAAGAGACTCAAGAAACGCTGGACCTCTACGGTGCGGAACCCGGCGGGACTTCGTTTGCCAACAACTGCCTGCTGGCGCGCCGGCTAGTGCAGCGGGGCGTGCGATTTGTGCAGCTCTATCACACGGACTGGGACCATCACGGCAACTTGGGCACGGAGTTAGGCCGGTCGCTCGACGAGATCTGCGGCCAGGTCGACCGCCCGGCGGCCGCCTTAGTCAAGGACCTCAAACGGCTCGGTATGCTGGACGACACACTCGTTATTTGGGGCGGTGAGTTCGGTCGCACACCGCAGGGCGAACCGCGTGACTTCCTCGGTCGCGACCACCATATAGAGGCCTTTACCATGTGGCTTGCAGGCGGGGGCGTCAAACCGGGAATCAGTCTGGGTCAGACCGATGATCTCGGCTACTACGTAGCCCAGGACCGCGTCCACGTGCACGATCTGCAGGCCACGGTTCTGCATTTGCTCGGACTGGATCATCTGAAGTTGACCTATCGATTCCAAGGCCGCGATTTTCGGCTGACCGATGTGGGTGGAAAGCTGGTGCCGCAACTGATCGCTTGAGTGTGGGCCACCGCCGACAGAATCGAATGACAAGGAGTAGAGAAGTGCGAATCCTACTGGCGTATCTCATCTGTGTTATTGGGACCTCTGGTTTGCATGGGGATGAGCTGCCAGCACCTTCAGGCGCGGACGTTGTTTCACCGGACGCCAAGCTCGAGCTGCTGTTCACCCGCACGGCCAATCTAAGCGGCGGCCTCACCGAAGGTCCTGCCGTGGCCCCCGACGGCAGTATCTACTTTTCCGATATTCCGTTCGGAAAAGACCACGGAATGATCTTACGGTTCAACCCGGAAACAAACGAAACGACGGTTTTCTCGAATAACAGCGGTAAATCGAATGGACTGATTTTCGACTCGAAAGGAAGGTTACTGGCCTGTGAAGGCGCGGGGTACGGCGGTCGGCAGATTTCCCGCTGGAATGTCAGAACCGGAGTCAAGCAAACGGTCGTTCAACACATCGACGGCAAGAGATTCAATTCACCCAATGACCTCTGTCTCGACCGCAAAGGCCGCATCTATTTTTCTGATCCTCGCTATGTCGGCCACGAGCCCCGAGAGCTAGAACATCGAGCGGTCTACATGATCGACAAGGAGGGCAATGTCAGCGAGGCCACGCATCAAGTTGTCAAGCCGAACGGGATCGCCATCAGTCCCGATGGCAAGACGTTGTACCTGGCGGATCACGACAATGGGACGGACAACATCGATCCCGAGGCCCCGCCGCCTGCTCAGGGAGACATGAAGATTTATGCTTTCAAGATCAAACGCAAAGACGGTGGGCTGAGTCAACGCCGCACGTTCGTTGACTTCGGCGCCACCAAGGGCTGCGATGGCATGACCGTCGATGAACACGGGAATGTGTACTTGACGGTCCGGGACAAATCGCGTCCGGGCGTGATGATCGTTGACCCGACAGGCCAAGAAATCGCGTTCATTCCTACCGGACCGCCCAACCAGACCGGCGACCCTGTTGGACTGCCCAGCAACGTTGAATTCGGTAGCGGCAAACAGAGCCACGTCTTGTATGTAACTGTCGACACGAGCCTGTACCGGATCGGCCTCAAGGTCAATGGATTTCACGTGCAACATCAAAAGAAGGGCAAAAAGCGACAATCGTAGGCAGGCGCAGCGCGGCCGTCAGCCCGCTTTTGGGCGGAACGATCGAATCGTCATTCCACCAGGGCTGGAGTTCCTAAGTACCAATCAATCACTGGCGTACGCTGACTCGCAAGAGTTCGCGAGTCGCTGCGCTGCCGTCCGAAGTTTGGAATTGTCCAGGTTGCCACGTCGGCTACGCTCAAGTGCGACGGTTATTCACGGCCGGTCCTAAGTCAATCACTCGGTCTTCGCCGATCAATACCAGCTGCAAGTGGGGCTCTTCCTGACCGCAGCACGCGCGTCGCAGTTTGACAACCGAACCGTCCTCTTGTGGAGCAATCCACACGTCGTCGGGAACCGCCACGGTCGACGCGCAGGCCGCGAAGACATCTTCCCCGTTCTCCCAACGCCGGCGGGAGTCGGGGGTTTCGAGCGCGCACAAGACCGCGGAATGTAGATCGTAGTAATCTCCATCACGACGGCTGTTGCGTATCGCGCCCGACAGACCCGCTTGCACACCTCGCATTGACGCGCAGGAGTGAGGATCAACTGGGACCGCTACATCGTCCTGACCGTTGAGCGCCGCGTCGCATTTCGTAGCAGACAGAGAATGATAGCCGCGACACCGCAGTGGTCGTGCCGCATGAGCAGTGCAAGTTCCCCGGTCGTCAAGCATCGCGCAGGGGACGGGTGTGGAGCTGGACGGAGAGCGCAATGACGGACCATTCCGTCCCGCATTCGCCCGCAGCCGCAGAATAACCGCTTTTTGCGCTTCCTCCGTGAACTCTCGGCGGACCAGATCCGCCATCTCCAACGCCTCGACGGCTGTGACAGGCACCGACTGGTAGCAACAAGCAGCGCATCCGGATTTGCAAGCCCAGCGGCCGCTGTCGGGGGACGCGGAACAAATGGAGTCCATTCGTTCGGATGCGTCTCGGTACAGACTTGTGGACGGTGATCGGTCTTCCTGGTCGTCGAGAATCCTCCGCGAGGCGGCTTCTTGACGACGGAGCGCGACATCCAGAACCGGAATGAGATCGGCCAGCGTGAGATCGTCAATCGCCGTCGTACTCATCAAGCCACACTGGATCGTCGAGGAGCGGTTTGCGGATCAACAAAATTGCGCCGCCAAAATACCTAGCTCCCGGGACGGGCTGCGGTCGAGATAAGCAGTGCTTTCGAGCAAAAAACGCGAGCAATCACGTCGGCCGAAGCGACTGTAGCGAAGGTGACGGCCAGGGGCAGTAGCTGAGACGCCGCGCGGAGTTCATAATGACGCGTCACTCGTACACACCAAGGTCAAAACTGTGGATGGCGCGATAGTCGCTGTTCACTCCGAGGCTGTGAAAGAATCCCACGCTTGGCGAACAGGCGTTTTCGGACAATCGCGGAGCAAGCTGTTGTGGGCGTTCGCTCTCAAAAAAGATGTTTGTTCGGGGAGCGAAAAACGACAAAGGACTTGAAGACAAAACGTTGTCCGTTTCGTTCTGTGTGCCACTGGCGCTGCCGTTCCGTGTGCCACTGGCTCTGCCAGGGCAGAATCGCTTGTCCACGTCGCGTAACGAACACTGGCAAAGCCAAAGCCAGTGGCACCCAAAACTCGTCTCGCCGCAGCCACGAGATTTTTTCACAGCCTCGGAGCGAAAAACGACTATTCACGAATCGAGGTTGGGCCGGGTATTAGGACCACAGGAGCCTCAAGATGTCTGGGTTAGAGGTCGCCCGAGAGACCATTCTACGGGCCTTGCAAACGGATCAAATCGGCACGCCCGTTGCCGTCCGGTTGATCGCCCATACGACACAAGATCAGGGGCAGATCGAAAATCTTGCCTCGGCTGCATTAGACACAGCTGCTAGCTGGCTCGGCGGACATCCTCGATTGCTGTTTGCGCTCGGCGGTGCCGAAGAAGGACAGATCACTGCGGCATTGCGGTGGCACGGCGGACAGATGGCACTGGTCTCGGCTGGAACGTGCGGCACCGGTGCACCGTTGCTGGAGGCGCTGGTATTCGGTAATCGTGGGATTCTGTCTTGGGAAACCGACCGCGGTCTGCTGCTAGAGAACCCTGCAGCGCTCGCGGAACAGGGCCGGCGGAACTCTCTTGCTCTGGACCATCTGCTGGCTGGAATTGCATCCAAGGAGGCCATTTCGATTGATGAGCAGGGTGCCGCGCGTCGGCAGCCAAACCGCGGCAGCACGCAGGGGCCCGCTATCGATCCCTTCCCGCCACAGCAGCCTGTTTTGCGGGTGCCTGCCGAGCGTCCCTTTGGCGTGCTATTGGTTGCAGGCGATCATACTCATCAGCCGGGATATGCAGAGGCTCTGGCGGCAGACGAGCGGTGCCGTTTAGTTGCGTTGACAGACACAGCCGACGTGCCACCACGCCGTCACGACCTGAACCAGCGATTAGCCGACCGGCTGGGTGTCCCTCTGGTTCCCGATCTGGACGCCGCCTTGGGGCGAACAGATGTTGCCATCGCCAGTATCTGTGCAGAACCATATCGCCGAGGCGACATCGCGGTCCGAGCCGCGCAGGCCGGTAAGCACCTCTATCTGGATAAACCGCTGGCGGGCTCGAAGGACGACTCCCAGGCAATTGTGCGTGCAGTGCGTGACGCCGGCGTCGTCGGGCACATGTTTAGCCAGGTGCATTTTGGACCGTCACAACAGGTCCGCGAACTGGTCAAATCGGGTTCGCTCGGACAACTGTTGGCTGTCCATTGCGACCTGTGCTTTGCCAAAGGCGAAGCGGGCACGGCCGACCTGGGCCAACCGCGCCAGGAAACCCCACAACCCGATCGGTTCGAGCTACAGGACTCGAAACGCGAGCTAACCAACGTGGGCGTCTACTGTCTGGTGCAGCTGCTCTGGGCGCTGCGCCGCCGCGTGCGTCGTGTGTTCGGCGCCACGGGAAACTACTTTTTCGCCGAGCATCAGCGCAACAACATGGAGGATTTTGGGCAAATCATCATGGAACTCGAGGACGGAATCACCGCCTCGATCACGGCAGGCCGTGCAGGCTGGCGGTCGCATCCTGACAGCGGAGTGAACCGCACCTACTTGATTGGGTCAAAAGCCACCGCTGTCGTCGACGCCCACCGTCCACGCGTCGAGATTTGGGCGGATGTGTCTCCTTGGTTGCCACCGCCGCGAGATCCCGAGGATCCGATGGGTATGTGGGCAGCGTTGCCAAATAGCCCTTTTCGTGCAGAGCCGAAACAGAGCTGGCTGACCCCGGGATCTGTTTCTTGGAAAACCGATGCCGAACACTTCCTAGGGTGTCTCGAAAACGGCAGGCAAAGCGAGGTCTCGGTGGATCTGGCGGCAGCAGTCAGCGAGGCCTTGTCGGCAGCTTATCTGTCCGCTGCCGAAGGCTGTGCAGTCGAACTCTAGCGAGTCGGAGAACACACCGCCGCCACACCCGCCTTTTGCTCCGAGGCTGTGAAAAAATCAAGCTGTCAACGGCGTTCCGGAAATCGAGGTGTGGCCGGCGACCCCACAGATTAAGAATTGAAGTCCCAAGAGGCGTGTTCTATCGCACGGCGGATTCCAATCCAGCAGCTTCCAATAACTCGTCGGCACGATTGGTCTGTTCCCACGAGAACTCCGCTTCGCTACGACCGAAATGGCCACCGGCCGCCGTCAGTCGATAGATCGGTCGGCGCAAGTCCAGATACTTGATGATGCGACCGGGAGACAGAGGAAACAGGTCCCGCACAAGTTCACAAAGACGCTCGTCGGATACACGGCCACTGCCACCAGTATCGACGTTGACACTAACCGGCTCGCTCACACCGATCGCGTAAGCCAGTTGCACTTCGCAGTGTTCAGCCAGCCCAGCGGCGACGATGTTCTTGGCCACGTGCCGAGCCATGTAGGCAGCGCTGCGATCCACCTTCGTCGGATCCTTGCCGCTGAACGCGCCTCCACCATGGCGGCCCCAACCACCGTACGTGTCGACGATGATCTTGCGGCCGGTCAGCCCACAGTCGCCGTGTGGTCCTCCCGTCACGAAACGTCCCGTCGGGTTAATGTGAAATTGGATCTCGCCACGGACTAAGTCCTCGGGAAGCAAGGGCCGAATGATCTGCTCAATCACATAGCGGCTGATTTCAGCGTGAGTGACGTCCGGTGAATGTTGCGTCGAAACCACAACGGTGTCGATGCGAACGGGCTTGTATCCATCGAATTCAACCGTCACCTGACTCTTGCTGTCCGGCCGCAACCAACTTACTTCGCCCTGTCGGCGAGCCTCGGTCAAGCGATTCAGGATTCGGTGTGACAAGGCAATCGGCAGCGGCATCAACTCGGGTGTATCATTGCAGGCGTAGCCGAACATGAGTCCTTGGTCACCGGCACCGGTCTCTTTGCCGGACTCGGCGTCTTCGTCGACTCCCTGAGCAATATCGGGACTCTGCCGGTCGATAGAGACCATCACCGCACAGGTATCGGCACAGATGCCCATTTCATCATCGGTGTAGCCGACGTCGCGAATCACATCACGAACGACGCTGGGATAATCCACCACTGCCTTGGTAGTGATCTCACCAGCGATCATGGCCAACCCGGTGGTGACCAAGGTCTCGCAGGCGACGCGGCTATAGGGATCCTGGGCAAACAAAGCATCTAGAATGCCGTCCGAAATCTGATCGGCAAGTTTGTCGGGGTGTCCCATGCTGACGGATTCACTTGTGAATAGATAGTTTCCGGATGGCACGTTGATTCTCCTAGAGAGTCAGAATCCCGGGACTGAGCCCGGATTTTTCATGAAACAAGGGGTAGCCGGCAAAACCTATTTTGTGAAAGACGCTTACGGCTTTTTTTGCCCAAAACACCGCGCCTTGACGCCTGAAGCGGCAGCCAGGGTATTCCTGCGCTTGCGGGTCAAGCTTGAATAATTCGGATTAGACGGCTTGCATACCCAACATGGGGATTGGGGCGTCGACGAAGGTGGGCATTATAGGCTGGCCTCGCGTTTTGCGACAACCGCAGAATCGCTGGTGTAATACAGCTGCGCGGAGCGATGGTTGGCCTAGAGTTTCAGTTCCTGTGCACTGAGGAAATCAACGTTTAGTTGGACTGTTTGACTTTTGCGATCAACTCGCCCGTTGTGTGGACGCGTCTTTTGGCCGAAGGCCATCGTTCACCGTAGCCTGGGGCAACGCGCGGCGTCGCCCCAGGACCGTGTATCAAGAACCGGTGTTTGGCCGAAGGCCATATGCACCGTTAGCCCGGTGAATATAGCCTGCCGCCAACAGGACGCCGTTTTTGCACCGATTCCTGGGGGCGTTGCCCCAATGCCATCTACTTTGGCACAAACCGCGACGATTTTAGCGGTAGGGCGCAAGCCCTCCGGTGAATCGCGAGCGTTTTCAGCACTCGACCGGGCGGCTTGCGCCGCGACCGCTACCAAAGTAGATGGCATTGGGCGTTGCCCCAGGCTACGATGCTAATGGCCTTTGGCCAAACGCTTCATGGAGACGTTATTCGCATGAGTACTTGTTTGCGCTGAGAAATCGACGCTCGCGAATTTAACATTCGATACAACACGGCATTTCAGAGGCATTCAAAGTCGTACAGTCCAATTAGGAACTGTATGGAAATAACTTGTCCGATTCGGGTGCCACTGGCTTTGCGCTTTGCCAGTGTTCGTTACGCGACGTGGACACAGCGACTCAGCACCGGCAGGGCCAGTGGCACACGGGACGAAACGGCAACTTGTTTCTTTACAAGTCCTTCGCTATCTCGACTGTAGGCCTTATTAGACGCTGACAAGTCGAGCTCTGCAGCGATCACAGAGGCAGAGCATCGCGCCGCGTTCCATCCAACTGTCCCGGCTTCCAGGCTTTCCATCATTCGATCGTTCCTTCCTTGGGTAGATGATGGCCCAGCTTGTCCCGTTTGGTCGCCAGATAATGCGCGTTGTGTTCGTTTGCTGGCGGCAAGATGGGAACCTGATCAATCACTTCTAGGCCGAAGCCGCCGTAGATGAAAGCGTCGGTCTTTTTCGGGTTGTTGGTCAACAGTCGCACTTTTGTGAGTCCCAGATCCTTGAGGAGTTGAAGACCAATCCCGTAATCTCGACTGTCGGCCATATATCCCAGGGCCAGGTTGGCCTCGACCGTGTCGAGCCCTTTGTCCTGCAGGGCGTAGGCTTTGATCTTTTCGACCAGACCGATGCCGCGTCCCTCTTGAGGCAGATAGACCATCGCACCGACCGCTTCACGACCGATCATGTCCAGTGCCAAGTGAAACTGATCTCCGCAGTCGCACCGCAACGATTCGACGAGATCACCGGTAAAGCAACTGCTGTGCAGTCGGACAAGCGGTGCGGCGGCCTGGCGAAGGTCGCCCATCACCAGCACCAGCGGATTGTGATTCTCGTGCTTCACGTCGTAAACGATCACGCGGAAACGGCCGTGCTTGGTGGGCAAATCCGCCTCGGCCAGGCGCGATACAAGCTTTTCATTCACCCGGCGGTGTGCGATCAGTTGTTCAATGGAGATTATCTGCAGCTGATGCCGGTCCGCGATTTCGAGCAGTTGATCGCGCGAAGCCCGATCACCGCGCTTGTCCAGCACCTCGCACAATACGCCCGCCGGTGCCAACCCAGCCATACGAGCCAGGTCGACCGTGGCTTCGGTATGCCCGGCCCGCCTTAAGACCCCGCCCTCTTTCGCTAACAGCGGGTAGACGTGCCCGGGACGGACAAAATCACTGGCCCTGCTGGTGGGATCAACGGCCGTGCGAATCGTGCAGGCCCGTTCTTCGGCGGTAATGCCGGTCTTCGATGAGCGGTGGTCCAAGGGCGTCATGAAGGCCGTGCCCAACGGCGCTGTGTTGGATTCGAGCAACGGAGCTAATTCCAGCCGCTGGCAGACGTCTGCCAGAACCGGCATGCAAAGTTGCCCGTGGCCACCGATCATAAAGTTGATCGTCTCCGCCGTCGCCTTCTCTGCAGCACAGATAAAGTCGCCCTCGTTCTCACGGTCTTCAGCATCGACGACAATCACAACTTCACCGCGTGCCAACGCGTCCACAGCGGCTTGCACGGAAGAAAAATTTCGGGCCATGGTAGCGTACTCAAACGGCTATAATCGAGGGATTGAGGGACTAGGGATCGGGGAAAAAGCTGACAGCTGGGTAGCTCTGAGCTTTAGGTACGGACGGTGGCATCGTGGTCAAACAGGGAACTTGGAACTACGGTGATCCCTGACTGCCGATTCCGTAGGACCTGTAGCCATTATAAGAAGTCCGTGTCTTGGACCCCAGGGCCCGATGATATGCTCGATCGTGAGGAATATGTCGAACAGGGATATTTCTATCGCACGCTCAGTGAGCGATTGCCACAGAACATGCCGCTGCAGGAGCTGTTACGGCAAGTCAAGGAAGAGATGCTTGGCTCGACCAAGCTGCCGATGGCGATCGATTTTTTGCGGACCGAGTTGGAGCATACTGGCGAGTTCGGTTCGGCGATGGCGCGCTTGCCGCACTACTTTTCACCCTTCCAAACCTATTTAGTTCAGGAAGCAGAGAACGACCGGGGGCGATTCGATCTTCGTACGGCATTGGAGATCCTCCGGGCCGAGGCAGGGTATCGCGCCCAGGAAGTCTCTCCCCAAGGTCTGTTCCTGTTCCAATTCGAGGCCCTTTGCCGCAACCGGCTCCGATACGATCCTGGGCTCACAGCGATGTCGGGTGATCCGGTATACGACGATGACTGGCGAGCCTGGATCTTGAATGTCCGTCACCAGATTGGACTGCTTGATTTGGCTGACCTTTTGTTTATCCGCAGCGAATTATTTCACGAGCGTCGGCAGAAGCGTACCGGCGACTCCGGAGAGCCAAAGCAATTGGTGTTGTTTGGAGCGAAGGAGGGCGGAATCGCCCTTGCTAATCGCGGCAAAGATCCCCTCTACCTCTTCGCCGCCTTGCAACGTCACTTGGGTTACCCGGAAGTTCCCCGGCCCAAGCCGCCCGATGACACCGCCCAAGTGATCCCTCAGCTCAAGCGGCGAATGGAACGTCTGGAACATCGCATGAAGCTGATCGAGGAAGAACAGCGGGAAGGGATCGATATCACCAAGTTCTACCGGCCCCACGCGGACTCGCAGGGCTAGTGCGACTGTCCGCGGCTCTTGGTCGGGCCCCGGCTCTTGGTCCGGAATCCAAGGTATTCGTCCGCGCAGCGACAACGAGCTTGCAAATCCTCGCGCTGCCACGAGAGCGTCGAGACCCGGCGGCGCACGACAGGCCCACACATTTACTCATGATTTTCAAGATCAAGACACTAGGAAGCGTGGTCCAACTCACACTCCAAGAGCGAGAGTGGACGTCGGCAATCTTCGCTCAAATTGCCCAAAAACAAGTCTTGTTGAAAGCAGATGGCGGTGGTACTTTATGCAATGAGAGACGCCAGTGTTCGGTTACTACACGGCTCGGTTGCAATAGTGCTCGGTTACCACAGATGGATATTTTTGACACCTCACCGCGGCGGGCATCTACCACAGTTTTAGCAGGCCTCTGCGTATCCGAGACGTGAGTCGAGGGACCTGCCGACTTTTGCTGGTTCATTGGAACGAGGCGCAAGCATGGATTTTCATCTCGATTTGAACACCGAGACAGTCGAGCAGGCTTCGGCTGGCGATCCGATCTGCCTCTCGCCAAACTCACCTGTGCGCGTGGCGTTCGAGCAGATGAAGGAGCAGCGCACTGGTTCGGTCCTGGTTTGCCAAGACGAGGTCCTCGTCGGAATCTTTACAGAGCGAGACGCCTTGAAGCTGATGGCGGATGGCACGGATCTCAATACTCCCATCGAGCAGCACATGGTGTCTAATCCGGTTACTTTGTCTGACGTCGACACCGTGGGCAAGGCGATCGCGAAGATGTCCTACGGCGGTTACCGCCGATTGCCGATCGTGGATGGCCAAGGCCGCCCGCAGGGGCTGATAAAAACGTCGGGCATTCTCAATTATTTAGTCGCGCACTTTCCGAGCGTCATCTACAACCTACCTCCCAAACCCCACCACACCACACAGCAGCGTGAGGGCGCATGACGCGCGGTCGCCGCGCCGCGACGATTTCCTGTTGTTTGGATGTCCGTCACTTTTGCCGAGACTTAGAACCTATCTTGAAGCCCCTTTTGATGCGAATCGCGGCGTCCATCACCAGCATCCACGTGGCTCTGGCATAGGCCCTTAGGGAACTGTTCCGTATCAGCGCGAGCGAGAAATGTCTGTAACATTAGCGGGTCAACCTACATCGCAGAAAGATACGCTTGTCGTCGAAGGGGCGACCGTTCGATTGGCTGGTGATTCGGGCGATGGAATGCAGCTGGCCGGAACCCAATTGACCGGTACTTCGGCCCAGTTGGGCAACGACGTGGCCACTTTTCCCGATTTCCCGGCCGAGATCCGAGCCCCGCGCGGGACGCTGGCTGGCGTCAGTGGATTTCAGGTCCATTTCTCTTCACAGGATATCTTTACGCCGGGCGACACGCTCGACGCGCTGGTTGCGATGAACCCCGCTGCGCTGAAAACCAATCTCGAGGATCTCCGACGGAGCGGCATCCTGATCGTGAATGAGGACGCCTTCGGCGCCAAGGATCTGGAAAAGGCCGCCTACGAGACTAATCCTCTGGAGGACCAAAGTCTTGAGGGCTACCAGTTGTTTCAGGTGTCGATGACAAAGTTGACACGGACAGCCGTGGAAGGGTTGGGGCTCAGCCTTAAAGAGGCCGATCGGTGCCGCAACTTCTTTGCCATGGGATTGCTCTATTGGTTATACAGCCGAGACATGGACCCCACGCTGCGGTTCATCGAGAGTAAATTCGGAGGCAAGCCAGCTTTGGCCGCCGCCAACCGCAAGGCGTTGGCTGCGGGCTGGAATTATGGCGAGACGACGGATGCCTTCGTCAGCAGTTTTCGAGTGGACCCCGCCAAGCTGCCGCCCGGTAAGTATCGCAACGTGATGGGCAACGTTGCTCTGGCCTGGGGTCTCGTGGCGGCAGCCAAGTTGAGTGACAAGCAGGTCTTTTACGGCTCGTATCCGATCACTCCCGCCAGCGATATCCTCCACGAGCTGAGTCGCTACAAGCATTTCGGAGTCCGTACGTTTCAGGCCGAAGACGAGATCGCTGCGATTTGCGCGAGCATCGGCGCGGCCTTTAGCGGGGCGCTCGCCGTGACCACATCCAGCGGACCTGGGATCGCGCTAAAAGGCGAAGCCATGGGATTGGCAATGATCCTGGAGCTGCCCATGATCATCATCAACGTCCAACGAGGGGGCCCGAGTACCGGTTTGCCAACGAAAACGGAGCAGTCTGATCTGATGCAAGTGATCTTCGGTCGGAATGGGGAATCACCGCTGCCCGTGATCGCCGCCCGCAGCCCCAGCGACTGCTTCGAAGTCGCTCTGGAGGCCTGGCGAATCGCGACCCGCTTCATGACTCCCGTCATCTTGCTTTCGGATGGCTACATCGCCAACGGCTCCGAGCCATGGTTGATCCCCTCTGCATCGCAGTTGGACAAGATTCCAGTCGAGCATCCTGGACCACGTTCCAACGGCGAACCATTTTTACCTTACACGCGCAACGAACGTCTCGCACGACCCTGGGCCTTGCCGGGCACAGAAGGTCTGATGCACCGCCTGGGTGGTTTGGAGAAACAGGACATAACTGGCAACGTCAGCTATGATCCAGACAATCACCAGCACATGACTAATGTCCGGGCCGCGAAGGTCGCGAACATTGCGGACGATATTCCGCCGCAAGAGGTCAACGGCCCGGAGAGCGGTGATCTTCTAGTCATCAGCTGGGGAGGTACCTATGGAGCGTGCACCGCGGCCATCCAGCAGTGCCAGGCAAAAGGGCTCCGTGTCGCCCACGCGCACCTACGTTACTTGAATCCCTTCCCAAAGAACCTGCAAGAACTGTTCAATCGCTACGAACAAATCCTCGTGCCTGAGTTGAACATGGGGCAGTTGCGGATGCTACTGCGCGGCACCTTTCTCCAGGACGTGCACGGCCTCAATAAAGTCAAAGGGAAACCATTCGCTATTTCTGAGATCGTCGCAAGAATCCACGAACTGATCGGTTGATGACACTTCCATGAGTACTGAACTTCCTGTATTAACGGCGGCTGACTTTGCCAGCGACCAAGACGTGCGCTGGTGTCCTGGCTGTGGCGATTACTCCATTCTGGCCCAGATGAAAAAGGTACTGCCGACGCTTGGCGTACCACCCGAGAAAGTCGTGTTCGTTTCCGGTATCGGCTGTTCTAGCCGATTTCCTTACTACATGAACACTTACGGCCTGCACAGCATTCACGGCCGGGCGCCGGCGATTGCGACTGGCTTGAAAACCGTCCAGCCGGACCTGCAGGTATGGGTGATCACGGGTGACGGGGACGGATTGAGTATCGGCGGCAACCATCTGATGCACGTCATTCGCCGCAATCTCGATATCAACATCATCCTTTTTAACAACCGCATCTACGGGTTGACGAAAGGCCAGTATTCCCCCACGTCGCCGCTTGGCAAAGTGACCAAGAGCACACCGATGGGCGCTATCGACAACCCGTTGTATCCCCTTTCGATCGCCATCGGATGCGAAGGGACCTTTGTGGCTCGATCGATCGATACGCACATCAAGCACTTGGAACAGATGTTGCGCCGAGCAGCCGAACACGAGGGCACCGCGTTTATTGAGGTCTACCAAAATTGCAACGTGTTCAACGACGGTGCCTGGGAATACGCTAAGGATCGCCAGACCAAAGCGGAGAATACGATCGAACTCGAACACGGCAAGCCGCTGATCTTCGGCAAAAACCGGGACCGGGGTATTCGGCTAAACGGCTTGGATCCCGAGATAGTCGAGCTGGGAAAGGGTATTACGGAAGACGACTTATTGTTTCACGACGAAAAGGCAGCTGAACCCAGCTTGGCGTATCTACTCAGCCGGTTGCGATATGAAGACGGCTTTCCGGAACCAATCGGTGTGTTTCGTGCCATTGACGCTCCCCGATACGACCATGAGCTGAATAAGCAAATCGAAGTGGCCCAAGAAAAGCGGGGACTAGGCGATCTGGACGATTTGTTCAACGCGGGTGAAACCTGGACGGTATCATGACTATTTGTCCTTACTGTGGCGGAGAGAATATCGAAGGGGTGGATGAGTGCGAAGAGTGTGGCCAATCCCTCGCGGATCTGCACCTGGAAGGCCCTCTCCTTCAAGTCGAGCAGCACTTGCTGACTGATCGCATTGGTCTGCTCGAACCGAAGACTCCGATCACGGTGGCCTCCGACACGCCGATCGGGGACGTCTTGCGACTAATGGTAGACAAGTCGGTCGGCTGCTTGATTGTCGTCGAAGACGAGAATCCGGTCGGCATCTTCAGCGAGCGTGACGCGCTGTTGAAACTGAACGTCGACGCCAGCCAGCTGAGCGACCGCCCCGTCTCGGAATACATGACGGCCAATCCACAGACGCTGGAGGTAACCGCCAAGATCGCATTCGCCGTGCAACGAATGGACCTGGGCGGTTATCGGCATGTGCCCATCGTCGGTGAGGACGGACAACTGACCGGGATCGTCTCGGTCCGTGACATCCTCCGCTATGTCACTGAAAAGATGACGACGGCATAGAAGTGTCGCAGGCGGCAAGTCGGGAGTCTCGAGGACTCCGGCCGGTGCAGGGGTAAGCGCAGCACGCCGCGGCAGACCACGCCCATCACTTCGTTCTGAGCGTGCCACCCACACCGACCGCAGATGTACCGTCTGGCATGCGGGGCACGGGTGGCACGTCCCTGAGCCTGAGGCGAAGGGCGTGGTGAATTTGCGTCACGGTTCATCGGGCATAACGATCAAACGGGCGGCTTCCGATTCTGGCTACGAAGACTCCGGAAGAACCTCAGGCTCTGGATGCTTGGCTCTCGCCTCGCGACTCTACATAAACTCTTGTTTCGTCGGCTTCACCACGATGTCCGACACATGTGCTCGGGGCGGCAATGCGGCGATCGCAACGATCAAATCGCTGAAGTCTTCGGGCTGTAAAATCGATGCCTTGTGCTCATCGCTGACTGGCTGCGGCCGCTGGTCCAAGATCGGTGTGTTTACCTCCCCCGGAAAGACGTTAGTCACCCGGATCCCGTATTTCTTCTCCTCGTTGGCCGCCGCCGTTCCCAAAGCGGCCATGGCGAACTTAGAGGCACTGTAGGCGATCCCGCCCAAGGCGGTGGCACGCAATCCGGAAATCGACGAGATGTTGATGATCAAGCCGTCGCACCGCTCGCGCATTTGCGGCAGCACTTCATACATGCAATTGTACGCACCTGTGGCATTCACACTCAGCACCTGGTCCCACTGATCGGGCGTCATTTCTGCCATTGACCGGGTTTTGACGTTGAGCCCAGCCGAGTTGACGAGGATGTCGATCTGTCCCATGTTCGCAACTGCCCACTGCACGAGCTGTCGAACTTCGTCCCGATTCGCAACGTCTACCGTGTGGTAGAGCACCTCATGATCCGATCCACACTGCTGGGCCGCCTGGCAAAGCACCTCTTCGCGGCGGCCGCAGAGGGCCACGCGGCAACCTGCTGCGGCAAGTCCCTGCGCAATGCCCAGTCCTATTCCGGTACCTCCTCCGGTCACGAGTGCTGTCTTGTCTTGCAATTTCATGCTCATCATCACCTCGTGAGACCCTAGTCGTTGTTCGCTTCGCATACAGAATACTATGGTCGCCGAGCGACCCGGTTGTGGGCGGGTCTCCCGACGTTTCCCGACCCCGCACACTCAAGCGACCGAAAGTCTTAGCAATCCTGCAAAGTCAGTGAGACCATTCGGTCGGGGCGGTGGGACGGTCGG
>Ga0310121_10002738_pt1 | contig 16538 bp, 12 predicted proteins | sample CB27_Tmax_986_MG_FD_203504 | JGI IMG/M metagenome (GOLD analysis project Ga0310121, IMG submission 203504) | Marine microbial communities from Western Arctic Ocean, Canada - CB27_Tmax_986 | ecosystem: Environmental > Aquatic > Marine > Oceanic | place: Canada: Western Arctic Ocean | collected...
TGAGAAGGTGAAGCGGGGACGGAAGAAATTGAATAAAACCCAGTCTGCTTGACGGACTACACTAGGTGGGATCGGCCGCCAGCCACCCATTAATACCTCAGTCTATGGGATGGCTGTGGATCCTTATTTGTTGCCTTGATATTATTGAAGTCCTGAAAGGACGCTTCATGCGGTGCGGGAGATCTGGTAACCGATAGGCGTGCCATAATCCCTGTCCCGAAACGCCCGTAGATAAGCTGGGCCAACGAACCGCCAGGCGGAGCCCCCGGCGGACTGCGCGGCGCCTTCTCGAGTCGCGGCCCATCGCCGACCGTTGGGCGACCCAGGGGTCTGGCCCTTGGTGCTGCTTCTGCGCTGGGCCCCTGCCCCTACACCTCCCAGCCCGGGCGGTATTCGCGGCGGACGAAGCGATTGAGGTCCGGGACGTTTGTGCACCGCATGGCTTGAACGTCCCATTCCAATTTCCGACCCACCCCGGCAAACTGAGCCAAGTGGCCAGCCAGCGCGAAGGCCGTCAGCGGGCCGGCGGCGTCGGGGAAGTTGGAGCAGGGAACGGTGCCGTTTTTGCAGGCGTGGAACAAGTCCTCGATCGGCCCGCCATGGGCGCGGGGCAAGCTGCGATCCGGTGAGGGCAATTCCTCTTTCCTGTTTTTCGGAAGAAACTCGAACGAACCGGCGGTGCCCGTCGTGTGAAAGAGCCCATTCTTCCCGACGAACAAGGTCGACTCGCCGAACTTGACGCCGTGCGTCGCTTCGGCCTCCTTCATGACCTGCGGCCGGAGTGCCTGGTGGTCATACACGTGGACCTTCACCGGACCCATGCCGGCGCGGGCGGGGACTTCGTAGCGGACAATGTTGTCCCTCGGGTATCGTTCCTCGCTGCCGCCCTTGGTGTTGAGGCATTCGACCGTGAATGTTTTCGCCTCGCCGATTTTTAATGCCCAGTAGAGGACATCGAGGTTGTGGCAGGCCATGTCCCCGACGGTGCCGGTGCCGAACTGGCGCCAGGAGCGCCAGCTGAATGGGTGGAGTCCGCCATGATAGTCGCGGACCGGCGCCGGACCGAGCCACTCGTCCCAGTGCAGGTTTGGGGGGACTGGCTTGCTCGCGGGTCGTCCGCCCGTCCCGCCGAAGTTCCTTCCAAGAACGGAGTGGGTTTCGCTCACGTCGCCCACTGCACCGGCCCAGAGATACTCGCATGAGCGGCGGATGGTCTCGCCGCAGTGCCCCTGGTTGCCCATCTGGGTGAGAACCTTTTTTTCCCGGGCTTTGTTGGCCAGAGCGTAACACTCGTAGATGTTATGCCCGAGAGGTTTTTGGCAGAAGGTGGCTTTGCCCAGGTCGATGGCCCGGATCGCGGCCGGTGCGTGGTGATGGTCGGGCGTGGCAATCAGGACCACATCAATATCCCGGTGGCATTCCTCCAGGAGTTTCCGGTAATCGAAGTAGGCCTTGGGCGCCGGTTCGCCTTTCTTCTTCTGGTCCTCAAATCTCTTTTTCGCTTTGCCGATGGCGTTGTCGTCCACGTCGCAGATCGCCACCAGCCGTTCTTTCAGTCCCGCGCCCAAACTATAAGCGCCCATGCCGCCGACACCGATGACCGCGACGCCGAGTTGGGCACCGGGTTCGGCTGCGGACAAGAGGGCCGGCATGCCGAGGAACCGGGCCCCGACCGCCGCGCTACCCGCGCCCGCGGCCTTTTGGAGAAAACGACGACGACTGAACGTTGAGGAGGATTTCATGATTGCGTTTGTTTGATTGACGGACCGATTGCCACCATTCATGCGCGTTCCCGGCGGGTTTGTCGATCAAAGGGGTTGGGAAATTCGCGACATCCCGTCCAGGGCTTCGGCAGCAAGGGTACTGAAGAAGGATCTCGACGCCCTGAGCGGTTCCGTCGCCCCGTCGCCGGCGACCAGAACCTATTGGGTCAGGCCTTGAAATCGATCAATCACCGCACGTCACCTCTTATCCCACCCGTGCCGGGACCGAGACCTGGCCCCAGGCGGTGGGATCGCGATAGGCGATGGTTTCCCGTTCGTTGACGCGGTAGCCGCAGCGCTTGATCAACTCGGGGCCGGGGGCGAAGTCGTCGCCGGTCTGCTTGAGACGGGCCTGCAGCTTGTCTTCCAGTTCGTCGCGCAGGGGTTTCTGCTTCGGTTCGGCGACGAGGTTGCGGAGCTGGAAGGGATCTTCCTGGTTGTCGAAGAGTTCCCAGGGTCCCTGCAGGGAGCGGGTGTAGGTGTGGCGGCGGGTGCGCACGCCCCGGAATTCGCGTCCGCCGTCTTTGCGAAGCCACTGCCCGAAGGGACTGGGGCAGGTGATGAGGGCGTGATTGTCCTCGAGTTGGCGGGTTCCGCGGATCACGCCGGAGAAGTCTTCGCCCTCCACCGAGCCGGGGACCTCGGCGCCCGCCAGGTTGAGGACGGTGGGCATGATGTCGGGAGTATTGATGGGCGCCTCCAGGCGGCGGGGCGCCACCTTCAGGGAGGCGGGGCAGCGCACCAGGAAGGGGACCCGGATGGACTCGTCCCAGGGGCGCTGTTTCTTCAGCTGGCCGCGCGAGTGCAGCATGTCGCCGTGATCGGACGTGTAGACGATTAGGGTGTTCTCCAACTGCCCGGTCTCCGCGAGGGCCTCCAGGAGCCAACCCACGCATTCATCGAGGGCGCTGCAGTGGGCGTAGTAACCGGCATAGATGGATTGGGCCTGCTTGCCAAGTTGCGGCGGGACGTTTTGGCGAAGGGTGAGCTTTCGTCCGTCGTAGCGGTCCAGCCACTTGGTGGGTCCGGTGCGATACGGGGCGTGGGGAGGTCCCCAGGACAGGAAGAGGGCGAATGGTTTGCGGGCCGCCTTGTCATCGGCGGCGGGGGAATTCTGACCCTGCGGGGCGCGGGACTTGAGGTAGGCGACGGCGTCCCTGGTCTGGGCGTAGGCGTCGTAGCCTTCCCACCGCAGGGTTTTTTTGCCGTTTTTGTCGTAGTACCGCGACTTGTTGTAGTTGTGAGTGCACTCCAACACCTTCCAATAATCGAACCCCTGGCGGCGCTCCGGCGGGATGTAGGCGGAGCGGCCGGTCCCGTCGAGGTGCCACTTGCCGATGTACCCGGTGTCATAGCCGGCCTTGGTGAGGGCTTGCGCGAAGGAAGTGGCATTGGTGTTGAGCCGCAGGTCGTTCAGGAAGAGGCCGTGCGTGAGCGGATACTGACCCGTCATGAGGCATCCGCGGTGGGGGCAGCACACCGGGATGCCGGAGACTGCGTTGGCGAAATTGACGCTCTGGTCGGCGAGCTGATCGATGTGAGGCGTCCGCACTTCGTCGTTGCCCATATAGCCGTGGTCCATGGCCCGCCACTGGTCGGAGAAGAGGTAGAGGATGTTGGGCTTGGTGGCGGCAGGGGCTGGTTCGGCGCCCGCGAGGGATGAGGCGGGATGGGTGGCGAGCGCACCGGCGGAGGTGGCCAGGAATTGGCGGCGTTTCATGAGGGGAACCCGGTTTTTGGGGTAAAGGACATCATTCGTGAGATCGATGAAGGTGCAAGGAGGATCGACTTCGATCGAGCCCCGGGGCGGAAGAGACCTCCTCGACCGGCAGCGTCTTTTGTGAAATGGAGGGTTGACGGGCCGGCCCCGTTTCCTTAGTTTCAGATAAAACTGAAACTTCAGAAATCTCTTTGGAAAGGGTTCCCATGAAGGGGCTTGAATCGATCTCATCCTGGACTGCGACTGCCGGGGCGGTGGCGGCGCGGAGGCGGCTGGCGGAGCGGCATGGGGATCCACTTTTCGTGGCGGATTGGAAGAGGGCGCTCTTCCTGCACTACGCGGTCGAGGCGGGAGCGCTGCAGGCGGAAGTTCCCTTCGAGCTGGATCTCTGGGAGGGGCGGGAGGCGATCGTGACGCTGGTGGCCTTTACGATGGAGGGGATGCGGCCCTTCGTGGGAGGGAAGTGGACGAAGTGGCTCCTGGCCCCGATCTCCACGCATGGCTTCCTCAACGCGCGAACCTACGTCCGCCACGGGAAGGAATCCGGCATTTTCTTCCTGCGCGAGTGGCTCTCGAACCGGATCGCGGTCCACCTGGGCCCGTGGAGTTTCGGGCTGCCGTATCGGTATGGTGAGATCGACTACCATCACGAGCCGGGGCCGGGGGAGAGAATGCTTTATGGTGAGGTGCGGGGGCGCGGGCGATCCTTGCGGTATCGCGGCAGGATCGGAACCGAGCCGGTCAGCGTGGTGGTGCCGGGGACCCGCGAGGAGTTTCTGTTAGAGCGTTACACCGCCTTCACCTGTCCGGGGCCGGGAAACCCTCGAAGGGTCTTCGAGGTCTGGCATGAGCCGTGGAGGCAGGCTGCGGTCGAGGTGCAGATCGAGGACGATTCGCTGCTTCGCGGGTTGGGATCGTGGGCGGAGGGCGCTCACCTGTTGGGAGCGAACTACTCGGCGGGAGTGGAAGGGGTGTGGATGGGCCGGCCCCAGCGGGTGAGGGGAATCTGAGGAGACTCGACCCACCAATTTCCAAATAGAGTTCAGTCCCCAATCCTCAGGGCCCAAACTTGGGGCTCAATCAATGACCTGAGACCTGGTAATTGGACCCCGGGGTCTATTTGGAAATTGGAGGGTCGAGTTTTCCAGGTCCCCGGCGGGTGGAAGGCGAAGGCCATGCGCTACCCTGAGCTGAACTTGGCCAGCGTCTCGGAGGCCATCTTCGCGTCGCGTGGGTGAAAGTGCGGATTCAACTTGAGAGATCGGGAGAGGTGTTCTCGGGCGCGCTCGCGGTCGCCGATCCGCGCGTAGATCATTCCGGCGTGAAAGTGGAGGGAGGCGTCGGGAGTGTTCCACGCCAGGGCTTTGCGAATCGTGCGGCGGGCTTCCTCGATCTGCCCGGTCTTGAAGTAACACCACGCCAGGCAGTCGGCCGCGTAGAGGTTGGGGTAGGACCGGTAGGCCCGCCTGGCTTCTCTCAGCGCCCGGTCGAGGTCTCGGTCATGATCGGCCAGGAAACGGGCCAGTTGGGTGTTGCCCTCGTGTTGGTGGGGGTGGCCGGTGGCGCGGTGAAAATCGAGAAGCTGCGTGGTGAAACTCTCGGCGCGGGCGGCCTGTTTGTTCTCCCTCGCCAGGTCGACCAGCGCGGCGAGCGATTCGTGTTGGGGAACAATGGCCACGGCGCGCTCGAGCAGATCCCTCGCTTTGGTCCGGTCGCCGCCGGCCATCGCAAGCCGGCCTGCAATGGTCAGGATGCGGGGATTGTCCGGGGCATCCTGCAGGGCGCGGGCCGCCAGAGATTGAGCCGGGGAGAGGGCGCCGGCGTGGAACTGCATCATGGCGAGTTCGGCCCGGCACCAGGCCGCGTTCTCGGGGTAGGCTCCGCCCGCTTCGATGGCCTTTTGCATGAGCCACTGCGCCGTGCGGGTATCACCGGTCAACCAGAGGAGGTGGGCGGCGCGGCTGTAGGTCGAGAGGTTCGGTTTCAGATCGAGGGCTTTCTGGTAATGCTCGAAAGCCTGGTCGTAGGCGCCGCGCTCCACCGCCCCGTCGCCCAGGAGGGCATAGGCGCGCGGGAGATCGGGATCGAGGGCGAGGGCAGCCTTCGCCCACCGCGCGCCGTCTTCGAACTGGTGCAGCGAGTTGCGGGTCCAGGCCAGTCCGAGAAACGCTTCGGTGTTCTTTGGGCCGGTGGCGGCAGCCTTCAGGAAGGCGGCCTCGGCCTCGTCATAGAGGGACTCGTCGAAGGTCTGGCGGGACAGCTGCATCAGGGCCGTGCCGAGTTTGTTCCAGACCGCGGGGTGGACCTTCTCGCCGGCGGTCTCCTTGCGGAGGGCGACGATTTGGTGCTCGAGCATTGAGGTGTCGCCGTGGACCGGACCGAGGAGAGCCGCGAGGCAAGCGAGCGCGAATAGCAAGGTCCTGCTAGATGGAATGGCGCAAGGATCGTAGTCACGATTGATCCCGGAGGGATCACAACCTGTAGACCGGGGTTGAGGTCGAGCGCAGCGAGAGCCGACACCCCGGGCATACCGACGCTTCAGGAACGACCCTGGAGGGGTCGCAGTACCGTCCGCATGGCCGGGGATCGTCATCCGCGGTCCGACCGCCGCTGCGATCCCTCCGGGATCGTCGTCCACACCCGCCGCAGTCCCGGGGTCTCGTTTCCCTCGACCCCGCGCTACGAGCTGCGATCCCTCCGGGATCGGCCCGCGGCACGAATCCGGGGGGCGCTTGCCCACGACGAAGGCTCCTGGGAATTGGCGGGTGCTCATTGAAGTTTTCTTGGGAATTGCAGAGTGGAGCATGGAGTAGAGGCGGACACGGCGCGCTGCATCCGTGTCCGCCCATGGGGTCGGGTTTTTACGGTGCCTGCCGCTGGTTGGTGGTCGGGCCGGCATGGGGGGTGCCCAGGTACGGAAAGACCTGGTTGTAGAGCTGATCGTTGGCGTCGGCGTTGTCGCCGACGACGGTGATCGTCTCGTAGGCCGGACCGCTGGCCACGGCAGTCAGCGCGATGTCAATGACGTCGTCACCGATGCGGCGGCCGTTCGGCCAACCTCCGGCGGCGACGTGATTGGCGGGGTCGGTGCAGTCTGCTCCAGGAAGACAGGCCCCGTCGCCTCCGATGAAGCTCAGGCGGCTGTAACCCGTCTGCCCGGGAAGGGTGACCGGCGCGGTGGTGGTGTTGACACGCAGGACATCCGGGATAAAGACCGCGGCGAGGTCGCTGCGGCCGGTGGTGGCGAGGGGCGCCTGCCCGGTGTTGTCCCCGAACACCACGAAGTTGATGAGAAATGCCAGTTCGGAGTTGGTGGCATATTGCGCAAAGAGGGACCGATCATGCCTCGGGGAGGTCCGGTTGAAGCGGTCCTTGTCCTTCAACGGCACGAGGGCTTCGTTGAAGAGGGGATTGCCCATGCGGTTGACCTGCACCCACGACCCGAAATTGAGCGGTTCGCCGTTGCGCCGGCGCAGGCTCAGACGCTTGCGGCTCACCGAGGCGTAGACTCCGACCCCGGAGGACGCTCCGAAGAAGGCGTCTTCGTAGGGAAGGCCGGGAAGGAAATGGAGGGGAATCTGAACCCCGCAAGAGAGGACGTTGAAGCCCTTGAAACCGTCCACCCCGCCGCCGTCCTGCCCCAGTCCGTCGGATGGATCTCCGTTGTTGTCGAGGATGCGGCCGTCCAGGAGGTCGAAGATGCCGGGTATATCGGAGTAGAATCCGTCCTCACGGGGACCGGCGAAGACCGTCACGCCGCAGTGCAGCTCGTGAATGGCCTGCGTGGTGAGACTGTCGAGGGAGGCCAGATCGGCCGCGCCGGAGACTGCGTTTCCGTCGGTGTCGTTGTAAGCGGGGGTGGTGTTTCCGCCCACATTGGGAGGAGCGGTGACGAGGTCCCTGCCGATCTTGTGCCAGTTCCGGCGGACCTTGTAGGTCTGCGTATAGTTCTGGGTGGACCCCCCGATCTCGTCGATCGGACCGGCATCGGTAGCGAGCCCGTAGGAGAGGATCGTATCCTTGTTCTTGAGGCCGGGTCCGTGGGTCGGATTGACGTCCGAGAACCGGAAGTCATAGCGCTGGAAGGCGCGACCCGATCTCGGATTTGTGATGTGGATGCTGTAGAGCGCGTCATCGGCGAAGCGTTCATAGATGACGCCGTCTCCGGGATCCGAGAACGGCCTGACCGTCACGAGGACGTTCAGGACCCTCATGTTTGGATCGTTGTACTTGGTCCCGATGAAGGCGTAGACGTCGGTGATGTTGGCCTGCGGATCCTGTTTGATCAGCGGGGCATCACTGTGGCTGGCGGCCTGGAGTGGTGCCAAGCCGAGGAGGGTGAACGAGAGAGCGGCAAAGGCCCGCTCTCCCCAGGATTGTGTTGTCTCTTTCATTTGTTTCTGTGTTTGAATTCAGAGGGGAAACGAACGTTTCCATGCGGGGGAACGAGGGGGGCCGAAAATCGGATGCGTCCAAAATCGCTTTTCGAACATTTTTCCTTTTAGATGACCGAATTGTTTGTGAGCAGTGCGTGGTCGTGGCATTTTGCCGTGACCTGCGGAGCTATGAGCGAGCCGGAGCGACGCGAAGATCCTCACCGTGAAGCGCGCGCGCTCCTGCAGCGTGTCGCGGAGGGAGAGGTGGAGGCCTTCGGGGCGCTCTATGACCACTTCGCCTCCACCCTGCTCGGGGTGGTCATGACAATCCTCCGAAATCGCGAGGAGGCGGAGGACGTCGTGCAGGATATTTTTCTGATCGTCTGGAAGCGGGCCGGCTCCTACGATCCCGCTCTGGGTGCGCCGGTGAGTTGGCTAATGGCGGTGGCGCGGAACCAGGCCTACGACCGCTACCGTTCGCTGCGGCGGAAGTCGGAGGCGAGAAAGACGAAAGGAGAGGAGTTGCGGGTGCGGTTGGAGGCGCAGGTGAGCCGGTCCTGGGGAGGGGCCGCGGCCGCAGACGAACTGCGGGAGATCCAGGGCGCGCTGGACCAATTGTCCCAAGATCAGCGCGAGGCCATCGAACTGATTTACGTAGAAGGTCTGACGCAACAGGAAGTATCGGAAAAGCTGGAGGAGCCCCTCGGCACCATCAAGGCCCGGGTGCGCCGCGGATTGGCCCGCCTGCGATCGCTTCTTCCCGGTAAAATGCGAAACGATAAGGAAAGCCCGGACTGAGCGAACCATGAAACGCTACGAGCTGGAAGAACTTGCCCACCTCTACGCCTCCGAAGGCCTGGAGGGCGAGGCGCTTTCGGCCTTTGAGGAGTGGAAGAGCACCGCCAGCGAGGAGGACAAGGGGCGCTTTGGCGAGATGGTGGACGCCGTGGCGCGGGTGACCCTGGCGGCGGTGCCGGAGGTGGAACCCAGCCCGGCGCTGAAGAAGAAACTCCTGGAGCAGGCCGAGGCGGAGTCCCGGAAGCTCCCCGCTTCGCTCGGGGAGTTGGGAGAGTTTGCCTACCTGCGTTCCCGAGAGGGCGAGTGGGTGCAGTTGCCGGTGCCGGGGGCCCGCGTCAAGGAACTCTCCGCGCGCCGGGAGGACGGCGTGGCGCTCTTTCTGTTAGAACTGGACCCCGGAACAAAGTTTCCGGCGCACCGTCACAAGGGCGCGGAGATGGCGTACGTCTTGACGGGCGATCTTCACACCGAGGACGAGGTCCTCCACGCCGGCGACTTCATGCGCGCCGCCCCGGGATCGAAGCACCATCACCTTTACTCCGAAAAGGGCTGCCAGGCGCTCCTGGTGACCGCCTTCGAGAATTACCCGCGCCGCTCGATCGGGCTCCTCGGACGCCTCGCCAGGGTTTACAAGCGGGCGCGCAGCCTGGTCCTGAAGGAAAAGGAGGACTAAAAGGATACCGTGGCGCTGACTCCGAGCCAGTGGGAGTGCAGATCCACGGAGCTATTGGAGTACTCGCCGGCCTGGTAGACGCTGGTGCCCACCTTTTGCTCGTTTGGCAGATCGAACTGGTACCCGACATCCACGGAGCAGCGATCGTTGTGATAGCCGATTCCGGTCGAGAGGGTGTGCGATGAGATAGCGGCGTTGAGCGGGGTGACGTGCGAGGACGGAATGGGACTCCGGGACCAGGCATAGCCGAGGCGGGCGGTCCAGTGTGCGTCGAGTTCGTACTCCACGGCGGCGCGGGCCACGACGCGGTCCTGCCAGCCGATCGGGACGCTGTCATCGATCGCGGAGCTGCCGACCAGGGCGTTGAGGTCGGCGTTGTTTCCGTTGCGGAGCTTGATTCGCATCGCATCGAAGTGCTCGCTCCACGGGATGTAGTCGACTTGCCCCAGGACGCGCAGGCGGGGCAGGGCCTGCCACGAAAAGCCCACGCTGAAGAGGTCCGGGAGGGAGATCTCGGCGGTTCCGTCGTATCGAAAGTCGGAACGCAGGCCGCCCATTCCGAGGCTCGCCAACTGGGCACCGGCATTGCCGCGCGCCTCGCCTTCACTTTGGAGCGAGGTCGAGGTCCGGTAACGCAAGCCGAGCTGCAAGTCGTCGCAGACGCGGTAAATGAGTCCCACCTCGCCGTTCCAGGCCCAGCCGTCCGTATCGAGGTCGAGCAGGGTTTTGAATCCCGCCAGGCCGGGCGTGCTCTGGAAGATGTAGGGCGCGCGAAACTCGATCCTTTCGTAGACGAGCCCCACGCTCGCGCCGATGGCGAGCTGGTCGGTGAGCTGATACCCGATTCCGGCCGCGGTTCGGATTGCCACGAACTCGGTGCGATGAGTCTGCAGCCCGAAGGTGGTGAGGCCATCCGCTCCGCCGGGCGCATCGAGGTAGCGCCAGTCGGCGAGGTTGGCAGCCTCCGGAACGATCGAAAAACCGAGGCTGCCGCGGCCGCCGGGGATCGGATACGAGAAGGCCAGCTCGCCAGAGTGTCCGAAGTTGGTCCGGAAGTTGGTCGACCCGTTGACCGCATTCCGGAATTCGGCGTCCCCGTAGGCGGCGAGATATCCGAGACTCAGGGTGGGGCGCGTGAACCAGGCCAGCCCGGCCGGATTGCCCGACATGGCGTCGAGGGGATTGACGGGCTGCGCCACGACCGCGCCGGCCAGGGCCATGCTGCGCCCTCCGGCGCCGTTTCGCAGGACGCCATTTGCGGCGCATGTCCCGGCCAGGCAGCCGAGGGAGAGCAGCGCAATCGACAGAGCGGGGGGCGTGCAAGGGCGTGATGCCACGCGGGATACCTAAGGCGAATCTCCGGTTACCTGAAAGCGGAAACGACTCCGCGCAAGAAGGGTGGGGAGGATGCGGACCTACTTTCCTTCCTCCAGTTTTTTGATCTGCTTGCGGTGCTTGGAGATCAGTCTGCGGGCGGCGGCGATCTTGTCGATTTCGTCTCCAGCCTTGGCGCGCCATTCTTTGGCCTCGGCGAGTTTCTTCTTGTTCAGGGTCGGTTCGCGGCCAACCCCCTGGCGGCCTTCTCCGATGTTCTTTCGGAAGACGCTGTTCTCGATCTTCGAGGCCTTTTTCTCGAAATCCTTCACCACCACCTTGATCTGCTTGATGCCGGCTTGGAGGGTTTCAATTTTCGCCTCGAGTTGCGCGACACTGGGCGCCCCATCGACCGGTTCCGTTTCGGAAGGAGGGTCCTCCGTCTCGGTTTTGGACGAGGGGCGATCCGGCGGAGCGGAGACCGGTTTACGAATGGGCTTGCCGATCTTCTTGCCCGACTCGGCGCGCAAGCGGGCCAGGGCGCGGCGCTCGCGATCGAACTCGACGCTCTTTTCCTTGTCCAACTGCTTGCTGGCCTTGGTGGGATCGTAGCCGAAGCGTTTCTGATAATCGTCCGGGAGCTCCTCGAACTTGATACGGGCTGTTCCCGCCTCGTGCACGATGCGGACTCCCAGGTCGTCGACGCCTTTGATCGTGACCCGGCGGAAGATGCGGCCCTTGCGGGTCTTGAAGACTTCGTGTTTCTCGCCCCTGGCAGCCTTCCGTGCGGCCGCAACTTTGGCGAGGCGTTCCTTCTCGGTCTTGGCGGCCTCGGCGGCTGCTTTCTCCAACTCGGCGAACAGCGCGTCGTCGCGGGAAGGCTTTTTCTCGTCCTCGTTGGCGGCCTCGGAATCCGCCGCGGCGTCCTCCGTAGGGCCTTCCCCCGTCTTGGGATCAAGGCTGGCTTCCCTGGGGGTCTTTTTATCGACCGGAGCGGGGGTCGCGTCCTTCTTCCTTTCCGCAGCCAAGGCCACGGAGGTGAGACCGGCGAGAATGAGGACCGCAGCTTTTCGCATACCCTACGAAGTAAAACTCTGTCCAGCTTCTGTCCAGTTCCAAAGGAGTGGGATTTCTTAGCACGCTTCCAAGGTTAGGGAAGATTAAGGACCCCCGGACGATCTTTTCCCCCTGATGACAGCCCCGCGCCGCTTGGGGCTCCGATCGCCGGGTGATACACGAATGGGTTAGGAAGATCCGGAGCCCCGGGGGCCGCACACGCGAATCACGAGGTGGGCGCGCCCGTCTTCTTCCTCTTTTTCTTCTTGGGCTTTCCCTCCTTGCCCGCGGTGGGGACCGGTTTGTCGGCCAGGATCTTTGCGATGAGTTTCCTGGCCTCCATCACCTCGGCATCTTTTTGGTCGGTGACGTCCTTGTAGCCGCTTCCATCCCGCGATTCCCCGCAGTCGAAGAGCCGGCCGAAGGCCGTCATCGAGCTGTTCTCGAGGAGCCAGCGCTTGGTGCGGACCACCCGTTTGGTTCCGAGCGGGGCGTAGATCCATTCGCGGAGCGGCTTGGTTTCGCCGCGCAGGTAGGGGGCGAAGCTCACCCCGTCGATGATGTGATCCTTGGGAAGCTCGATGCCCGCCACTTCGCAGATGGTGGGAACGATGTCGGAGAGGTCGACCAGTTCCCGGCACTCGCCGGTCTGCTTCACGATTCCCGGTCCGTTGGCGAGGAAGGGAACCCGGCAGCCGCGCTCGGTGGTCTTGCCCTTGCCGTCTCCGCCGGTGCCGTTGTCGCCCACGAAGATGATGAGGGTATTTTCGCGTTTCCCGAGTTTCTCGAGGCCCTTCACGAGCTTGCCCATGATCTTGTCGGTGTACTCCACGTTGGCCTGCCAGTTCGCCTTGCGGACGTGTTTGAAGCGGTCCGCTTTCGTCTTCGTCGTGTCGGGGGTGCTGAAGAACTGCCCGTGCGTGAGCGCCATCGGGTAGTAGACGAAGAAGGGCTTCTCTTTCTGGCGACCGATGAAATCGAGGATGAAGTCGGAAAAAATGTCGGGCCCGTAGTCGTCGTCATCGGTATCCAGATACTTTCCGTTCTGCACCACAGAGGGATGCCAGTAACGGCACGTCTTGCTCCCCGGCCGGCCTTCCCAGGCGCCATCGTGCTTCACGCCCTTGGGAAGATTGTGGGTGTAGGCCCACATGCAGTACTCGTCGAAGCCCGTCTCACGAATGAGGGTCGGATGCCGTCCGCTGAGCTGCCACTTCCCGGCCTGTGCGGTAGCGTATCCGGCACTCTGGAAGATCTTTCCGCGAACGGGAGGACGGGTCTGTCCCCTCGTGTGATCCCGCTGCGGGATGACGGATTTCGGAGTGCGGAAGCCATGCTTCGAGTGGTGGGGCCTCTCCTTTGAGGCGAGTCGTCGCGGGGCCTGGACCGGAGGTTCGAGGCATCGCTCCGACCCCATCGAGCAAGCTCGATCTGCCACCAAAGCGGAAGCGTGGCTTTCGCACTCCGAAAGGGCGAGGGAGGGTCTGTCCACGAATTCGCTTCGCGCCACGCATGGGCACGAAATCAACCCACCCAAATTCCTTTCTTCCTGCCTTCTTGATTCGAAATCGCCAAATCCTCTCCGCTCTCTGCGGTTCACAACCCCCTCAACGATCCTTCGGGTGCCACGGTCGAAATCCGGGCAGGCGGAGCGCCCGCCCTACAATCGACCAGAACGGAAGAAAATCCTTGCGAGCGGGGCCGCCTTGAGGTGGCCCTTTTGGTCACAGGATGAATGACGATCGGAAGAAGCCGTCCCTGGTGCTCGCCCTCGTGCCCGTGGGGGCGCTGATCGGGTTCCTGGCGGCGGGGGTCTTTGCGCTGGAGGCTTCGCCCCATCTGCCCATGATCCTGGGTTGTGCCGTGGCGGCGGTGATTGGGAAGGGGCTGGGCTACGACTGGAAAGCGCTGCAGGGCGGAATGGTGAAGGGCATCTCGATCGCGATGCCGGCGGTGCTGGTCCTGATGGCGATCGGGATTTTGATCGGGGCGTGGGTGGCGAGCGGGGTGGTGCCGCTCCTGGTCTTCTACGGGTTGAAGCTGCTTTCGCCGGAAGTTTTCCTGGTGGCGTCCTGTGTTATCTGCGCCGTCGTTTCGATTTCGACCGGCAGTTCGTGGTCGACGGCCGGCACGGTGGGGGTGGCGCTGATGGGAGTGGCGGGTGGCCTGGACGTGTCGCTCGGGATGGCGGCCGGGGCGGTGGTGTCGGGTGCCTACTTCGGCGACAAGCTCTCGCCCTTGTCCGACACCACCAATCTCGCGGCGGGGGTGGCGGAGGTTCCGCTTTTCACCCACATCCGGCACATGCTGTGGACCACCGGGCCGAGTTTCTTGATCGCCCTGGCGCTGTTCGGAATCCTGGGCCGCGGGGCGGGGGAAGGAGCGAACCCGGCCCAGGTGGAAGGATTGATCGAAACGCTACAGAACGAGTTTAATCTCACGCCTTGGCTCTTTCTGGCGCCGCTCAGTGTGATCGCTCTGATCGCACTGCGCATGCCGGCCCTGCCCGCGATCCTGATCGGGGCAGCGGTGGGGGCGGTGCTGGGACCGGCGGTGCAGGGGGTGTCCGGTGGAGAGATGTACACCGCGATGCAAGGGGGTTACGCCGCCTCGACGGGAGACGCCCAGGTCGACGAGCTGCTTTCGCGCGGCGGACTGGAAAGCATGTTCGGGACGATCGGGATCATCATCTGCGCCATGGCATTCGGCGGCTTGATGGAGTGCACCGGGATGCTGGCTGCGATCGCGAACGGAGTGCTCAAGATTGCGCGGAGCACCGGGTCGCTGGTGGTGTCGACTCTCGCAACCTGTGTCGGGATGAACATCGCGGCGCCCGACCAGTACCTCTCCATCGTGGTGCCGGGCCGCATGTACAAGGAAGCCTACGCGAAGGCGGGGCTCGCTCCGAAGAATCTTTCCCGTTGCCTGGAAGACGCGGGGACCCTGAGTTCCCCGCTGGTTCCGTGGAACACCTGTGGAGCCTTCATGATGGGAGCGCTGGGAGTGAATCCGCTGGTCTACCTGCCCTTCGCCTTTTTCAACCTGCTGTGTCCGGTGGTGAGCGCCGTGCTGGGGTTTACGGGGTGGACGATGGAGAAGGCGCCATCGTCTGGGTCTGAAAGGCCCGAAGAGTCTCGCGGACTTTCAGTCCACTTCCCATGAGAAGACATGAGAGGGCATGAGGGAGAATGGCTATATATTAAGGGGTTTGTGCGCCGTCCCGGGAATCTATGAAATAATATGATTGGTGTCTTTTTGGTGTCCCTGTAGTGTCCAGGCATGAACCGAACCGGCCCCGCCGCCACCGTCAAATCTGGTCCCGTCACGATCAAGATCTACTGGCTGGATTCCAAGAAGAGCTACCTCGCGAAGTGGATGGAGGGCGGAAAGGAACGACGGATACGCAACAAAGACCTCGGCAAACTCAAGGTCAGCGCGCGCAAGGCCGCAACCCGCATGTCGTCCGGCACCATCGACCTCGCCAACCTCCCGCCGGAACAATCCGCGATTTGCCGAGAAGTGGTCCGGCGCGGAATCACCCTGAGCGACCTGGACGCGATCTCGGCCATTGAGCCGGCCACCGTGCGCGAGGCGAGCGACAAGCTTCTGGAATCCAAGGCCGACACCAGCCACGGCCACCGGCGCACTCTTCAGAGTCACCTCGTCCAGTTCTGTCTGAAGTTCGGCGAACGACGCATCACGTCCATCGAGGCCACCGAAATCGACCAGTGGCTGCAGGATGTTGCCCCAGGCCTCACGACCCGCCTGAACAAGCGCAAGTCGATTGTGGGCCTGTGGAGGTGGGCTCGGGATAAGGGCATGTTGCCGCAGGAAAAGCGGACCGTCGCGGAGCGCACCGACGCGCCCTCGTTGCGGAAACAGAAGCGGGACCGGATCACCGAGACCTGGTCGCCGGGCGAGTTGAAAACGATCCTGGAGACAATCCCGGTCGAATACCTCCCTTGGGTCTGCCTCGCGGCCTTTGCCGGGGTCCGAAGCAACGAACTCTTCCCCGATGGGGGCGGCAAGCAGGTTTTGCGGTGGGAGCACCTCAAGCTAGCTGGCAAAGACCCGCACATCATGGTGCCGGCCTCGGTCGCGAAAACGGCAGAGAAGCGCAGGATTCCCGTCTGCGCCGCGCTGCGCGATTGGCTGAAACCCATCGCCCGGAAATCCGGACCGATTTGCCCGACCGTCGCCCCTTGGTTAAAGGCGAAGCGCTGGGGTGGGAAGAGCGCCCTGAAACTAGTCGAAGCCGCCCTGGGCGAATCTTGGCGTAAGAACGCGCTGAGACACAGCTTCGGGACCTATCGCGTGATCCAGGTCGGCGGTGCGGGCGCGGTGTCTCTCGAAATGGGCAACAGCGAACGCATCGTAAAGAATCATTACCTCGACGTGGGCCGCACCAAGGAAGAGGCCGAGCAGTGGTTCGGGCTAGCGCCGCCCGCAGTTGAGCGAAGAGTGAAGGAGATGGCCCGCTGACTCGCTTTCCTCTCCATCCGTGATACTCTATGAGCATTTCAGAGTATGGATGTGAGGAGTAGACTATTCGGCCTTGGCGATGGTGAGCCGCCAACCCTTGAAGAAGCATTGAACCGAATCGCCCGAGCGGCGCGAAACATCGATGGGCCTCCGGTTCTGGAATTATTTCAGGTCGTTGATCATCTAGGGTTTCCCGCTGAGTTTCGGGAGTTTTGTAGCAACCAGGGAATATGGGGGCCTCTTAGCCCGACTTTCACGATTCGCAGAGGGTCCGATTTTTTTCTTCAAGAATTTGGCGGTGTGAGGAGCGAGGGGTCAGACTTTTCTAAATTTATGCGGTAGTGCCCCTCGGTGGA
>Ga0310121_10002739_pt1 | contig 16523 bp, 14 predicted proteins | sample CB27_Tmax_986_MG_FD_203504 | JGI IMG/M metagenome (GOLD analysis project Ga0310121, IMG submission 203504) | Marine microbial communities from Western Arctic Ocean, Canada - CB27_Tmax_986 | ecosystem: Environmental > Aquatic > Marine > Oceanic | place: Canada: Western Arctic Ocean | collected...
CAACTTCTCAATAATCTGATCGGTCGTGTGCCGTGTCTTCTTCATCTTCAAAGAATCCTTTCCGGGCTTCGCCCGGATGCGATTCTCTCATGAAGACTGGATCAGTTTGAAGGGGGAAGGCCACATCACAATCAAGTCACCAATCCGATCGCCAGGCAACTCGAGCTTTTTGACAGCTGTCGGGCGATCGACCACCTCGGTGATTCCATCCAGCTGAAACACCCAGTCGGCGATCGCCATGGCTTGCGATGGGTCTTGCAGATAAATCATCGCCTCCGAACCCAGCGAACCGTGATGGACCACGTAGGGGTCGGTAATCGGGAGAATGACTTTGTTGCCCGGGCCAAATTCCCCGTCCAGCAGCGACTCAAGATAGATCACATTTGGACTTCCATCCGGCTTGTCCTTGGCGTTCATACCATGGTCGGCGGTAATTCCGATGACCGCTCCCAGCTCGAGCATCTTGCCAATTTGGGTGTCGATATCCTCGTAGAAGTCCAGCGACTCGGGCGTGTGGGGCGCAAACTTGTGCTGCATGTAGTCGGTAAGCGACAAGTACAGAAAATCAGCCAGGCCGTGCTCGATCAATTTGGCACCAGCCGCCAGTACAAACAGGCTGGCTTCAGCACTGTAAATCGGTGGTGTGGGAAGTCCTTCCAGCTCTTAGACATTCCCAATGCCATGCGTGGCCTCTTCCGCCTGGCTGGCAAATTCCGAGGAAAACGCGATTCCTTCCAGATCATGCGACAAAATGTCGAGCAGTTTGTTCTTTGCGGTGACCATGGCAACCTTACGTCCCGCCTTCGCTGCCGCAGCCAGAATGGTTCCGCAACGCAAGTATTTGGAGGAATTCATCATCACCTCTTCACCTGTCTCCGGTTCGATGAAGAAGTTACCTCCAAAACCTGTCGCCACCGGTGGCATGCCGGTTGTAATCGAAGCGTTGTTGACGTTGGTAAATGGAGGCAACGCGCCACGGACCATCCCGCGATACCCCTTGGGAATCACACCCGCCAGGTTAGGCATCCGGCCGTGCGCGAGCGCGGTGCTGAGATATTCGTCCCCACAGCCATCAACGCAGTTAACCACAACGGGTCGCGTCGGCGGGGGAATACGACCGGTCGTTCACGGAAAATGTGGCTGCGATTGGTTCACCTGGGCCGTCGTCTGAAGTGCTGTTCATGAATTAATGCTAACTCGCCGAAATACAACTTTGCCTTGATGAATGAAACTCATACATTCCCCAAAAAATTCTTCCGATAATGCATACTTGTCAGTAAAACACCAACCAATTTTACACTAGGAAGGCCAGGCGTAAAAGGAGAGGTTCGTTTTTCTGATCACGATTCCTGTCCCCCACACGCCATGCGTAGCCGATCAAGAGGTCGCGCAGCTGGCGAACCTCTATGCTGGTTGGTCAACTGGTGATATATCTACGACAAGTTGATGTGCCGTGAAGCATCGCTTTGCTGCTATAGGCCCAATTTCTCCTACCTGCCCATACGGCGGTAGTGGAGGAAAGGTGATTTTGACTTGTCATTTTTTGGAAAGTTTGTATTGTGATGCCCTTGAAGACAAAAGACTTCTACTCGGCCAGGCAGGGCGACACCAGAAAACAACGTGGCGTTGAGTGCCTATCCAGTTAACCACACACAACATCGCGACATTGTCATGAACGAACACATTTACGGCATCGTTCCACCGATGGTTACCCCGTTCCGATCAGATGGTTCGATTGATAAGGAATTGTTGCAAACCGATACTCAATACTTGATCGAAACTGCAGGGGTTGACGGTTTGGCAGTTTGCGGTAGTACGGGCGAAGGGCATACGCTTTCGACCGAAGAAACTCGCGCGATTACTGCGATTGTGGCCGAACAAGCGGCCGGTCAGGTGCCGATCATCACGGGCATCATCGCCAACAGCACCGCGGTGGTAATCCAACGCGGGCAGGCGGTAAAAAATTTGGGTGTTGCGGCGTTGCAAGTTACACCGGTGCATTACCTGTTCCGTCCTGATGACGATGCGATGGTTCGACACTTCGCTGAAATTGCCGAGGCAACCCGATTGCCTATAATCATTTACAATGTCGTACCATGGACTTATCTGTCGCCCCAGTTGCTGACACGGATTATCGACGAAGTCGACGGTGTGATCGGCGTGAAGCAAAGCGCGGGCGATTTGAAATTACTGGCCGATTTGCTGAGTACGGCGGGGGACCGCGCAAGAATCATGTCGGCAGTGGACGCATTGCTTTACCCGTCATTCATGCTCGGTGCGGTCGGGGCCATCGCTGCAATCTTGACCGCAGTTCCGACGCTGTGCATGGATTTGTGGGGCGCAGTTCAAGACGGTAACCACGTCACCGCTCGAAAACTGCACGAAAAGCTGCTGTCGATTTGGAATGCGATTTGCGGCGATAACCTGCCGGCAAACGTACGCTATTGCATGCAATTGCAAGGCCGCAACGGGGGACTACCACGGCCACCGATGCCAGCAACGTTGCAGCAACAGCAAGGACCGATCCGCGAGGCTTTGGTGGAGGCAGGATTGATTTAAAGGCGGAGCGAAAGCCGCCAAAGTGAACCACGTGATACCTGATCGGTTGGTTACTTCTTTTTGCCGCATCCGGATCGCCGGCTGTAAAATCTGGTCGGACGTCAAAGTGAGCGGATTCGGTTTTACCGGGGAACAGCGGCACAGCCACGGCGCTGATTTCTTTTCCTGTGGCGAGGAAGGCGATGTCCCCGTCAAAGGTGATCTGCCGGGCCGGGAGCTTCCCCAAAATACTTCCTCCCGTCTGGCCCATCGCCAGGATGTTGTGTTCACCTACCGTGTAGAGTTGGTCTTCAGTCAGCAGATTTTGCGTACCACCGACCTGCTTGCCGCCACCGCGCTGCTTGTAGACCAGCTGGCCGGTACTACGATTGAATGCTGCCGGCAGTGTGCGTCCGGACGGGACGAACAGCAGGTCGTTGGAGGCGAGCAGGTAGCCCTGGGGCGTAAAGTCGCTACGCCCCGCGTCCCGCTGGCTGACACTATCGTTAAGCCATAGCCGGTCGCCGGTCTCGGCATCGGCAGCAAGCAGGTAGACGTTCTCGTGTGGAAATGTGCCGGCTCCGAAGTAGGCCACGCCTTTGTCCACCAGCACACTGGTGCGGACGGGCCATCGCGACGACATTCGGCCACGGGCTAGGATACGCTCGTCACGAGGCGCGGCCCGGAGTTTCCAGATAAGACTGCCGTCGTCGGCATTAAGGCAGTATGCAAAACCGTCGTCGCTGCCAACGTAGACTTTGCCATTGGCAACAGTGGGAGCCAGACGGACGGGACCATTCGTCGAAAAACTCCAAAGCAATTCGCCACTGTCGCAGTCGTAGGCATAGACGTGATTGTCCACCGACGAACCGAAGATGGCTTTGCCTGCGGCCATCGCAGTGTGGAATACGTCGTCAAACCGCATTCGGTGGCGAAGGTGCAGCCCTTCAATGACCTCCCCGCCCGGTCCGGGCCAGGCTTTTTGAGGAGCCTCAGAAGCCGAATATATCCACCGCAGGGTGAGGGCAGCGCGGAGGGGATCGGCTGTGTAGCCGACACGGCTATTGTCGTGCTTGAAAGTAGGCCAGTCTGAGGCCGCGGCAGTGCCGGTTCCGAGGAAAATCAACCACAACACAATTCCGTATCGAAGACAGTTCATCACTCCCTCCTTTGGGTCAGGATTGGCTGCTTACAGAATACCACTTGCAGCGGGGGTTGACGACGGTGCCGGCTCATAGACAACGCCGTTTAACGGTTCGTCCCCCCCCCCCAGCCAGCCGGCACTTAGTGTAAGGATATGTTGCATCAGACCACGGTATTCGAGCTGTCACGGCACAACCGCCAGTTCCACCGGCCTGTGATCGCTGGTCGTCTCGTCATCCGGGAAATCCCCATCTCGCACGATCACTCGGCTGCTGGCCTGCCAACCCCCTGCGGCTCCAGCAGCAAAGGCAAAATCGAGACAGCTATCGCTTCACTGTCGCGTAAATAATTGCAGGTGGCGGCGAGTTCACGTTTGCCGATACGTGTCGAATTGCTTAGAAAAACATTTGTTCGTGAACTCAAAGTGTGATCTCGCCACGCACAAATGCAGGAAATTCTGTTTCCCCGATCAGCGTACACGCATTACTCGCGGCGAGATCTCCTGCTGACTTTGTGAAACGGCTGTTGGTCATCACGGCACAACCGTTACACCGATAGTGTGCCATGCCGGCTGCTGCTTCCTGAACGGCCGAATTGCTTACGGAATTGTAATATCCTTTGGCCTGCACAGCAATTCGCCTCCCACCGAACTGGACTACCAAGTCAACACCTTGGTCACCTGTTGTCTTTGTAAGTTCGACATGTGCTCCTAATGCCCGGCATACCTCCGCTAAATATTCCTCCCATTTCGTATCTCGCATGGCTTTCCAGTTTCTTTGTAGTAATTTCTTGCGTTCATACGCGGCTGAGGCGAGAATCTGATCGCGTTGTTGTTTTCGAGCATCCAGAGTTTTCGTAACAGCGGCATAGCGAGTCCTGATCTCGTCGTGCTTTTCGCGATGCAACTTGACGTGGCGCTCTAAGTCATCGAGGTACTTCACTAGTTCAGCGTTGTTTGGAATAAATAAACATAGAGCCAGCATGCCTGACGCAAATACTGCAGCGGCTACAGAAAATGCAAACGCTACAGATGGATGGCCGGTCAATCCGTGTACCAGCACAAAGACACATCCTGCCGAGACCAAAGGCCCCACTAGCAGCACAGCTAACGGCCACAAGTCAAAGGATGCCTGATGACTCCTTAACTGTCTTAAGGTCTTGTAGATGTTGTAACGGACGATAATGGGTCTAAGGTTCTGGCGTGCTACCGCACACTGTTTCTTAAGATGAGTTGCTTCAGCAGTGATCCAGGGAATCACCTCATTCAACTTAGCGATTTGGGCACCAAGATCTTGACTCATCTTTATCACACTCTTCTAATCTGAACCTATGGGTCGCCCTTGCTGGTCGTGTCATTCTAAAAGCTGAGATCATGTTCAGTTAATCGTACCAGGGTGTGATACGCTGTCAGGACAACGGTTGCCGTTTCATTGGCAGGACAATAAAAGCAAATGCTAATGCAAAGATGATTCCGAGTGTCCCACCAAAGCAACTACCGAAGCTTGATTGTCTTTCAGACATGTCGTGTCCTTTAACCGCTTGAACTACCAGGAACCTTCATCGAAGATTGTCTCGTGCACTGTGCGGCAAAGCGCGCAGCCACGCCCGAAGTTTCCTAATTTAAATATCGCCGCCGTGACCTGGTGCATCGTTGGGAGGGAATGTGGTCACGGCGGCGGCGCAGGACGTGAAACCTTGCCTCTAAGTCGCTGTTCCGAGTGATTTTCGTCCCGTACTAGATGACGCGACGATCAGCGAGAGAATCCGCCAACTTTTTCGGAATTCGCTCGGAGAAGGCCGGCGGCGATCACCCCGGTTTGCGACGTTTCCGCTCAAACGGGCTGCCAGGTCCACCGATCCCTACGGGTCAACAGCCCAGCCCATGTACCGACGGATGGATTCCGCTTCGGACCAGGTGGAACGCATCTGCGCCGTGGCGGATCTAGCGGTCGCCACGGTCGGCATATCCACCGTAACGGTAATCATGCCGGTGGTCACACCCACAATCCCTGCGGCGCGAATAGCCCGGTAGGTATTGCACTGGCGTCACGTAGCGACGCGGCCATCCGAGAGACATCTGCGACGCCAGGGCGTATTGCCGGCGTGCGGCCAATGCATTCCGCCGCTGTGCAACAATCGCATCATATTTGGCGTGGCCGTTGGCCAATGCACGCCGCTTCAATTGTTTCTTCTCCTCCCGCTCGTAACGGCCGGCTGTGGCAATGTCGTCATGGTTAGCATGGATATAGACGTAGTGCTCATCCTTGGGCGAGAGGGAGTCACGGGCAAACCGGAACACGTTGCCGCTGGAGGTTTTGATTTCCACGGTGGTGGGATCAAAGAAATGCAGCTGTCCCGCCAAGCGGGTTCCCTGGATCTGCCAAACGCGGTGGTGCCGTTTGGGCTCGGCGGCAACTTGGTTGCTCCACGCGAGGCAGATAAACCCTGCCGCTAGAGCATGTGCAGCAATAGTCTGTCGGGCAGCCATTACAGAAACCTCCTCCTCCAGAGCTAAGTTGTGACGTAGCTGCTTGGTTTCAACGTAACCTAATTCTGCAAATTGGTCACACATGGGCGGTGACCGCTATCACCTGCGGCCGCACTGGAAATTACCTGGCTCTTGAGCAGCAAGGCTTAGGCGCCAACTCGGCGAGATGAAAACCTTCCTAACATTCCAAGCATCAAAAGAATCGCCGAACATGGCTCTGGGTACCATGCCGACAACCGCCGGCCATGGTAGGCTGTCCACCAACCGAATTACGGCTTGATTGAGACCAGAAATGCGGTCAGCCGCCCAACCGCTTGTATTAGCCGACAGTCCATCCATCCCATTTTAGCCCCTGAGACTTCCACTACGTTGGGCGACGGAAAACACAAATAATCGCCGTCGCAAGGTGGAGACCTGTACCTCAAGTACTCCAATTCCCAGTGAATGCCATGAAACCACCAAAAAACCTCGATAACCTAGCCGACATCCTCCATCAACTCCGCTTGGACCGGCGTAGGCGCAAGGCTGAATTGAATCCCCCCAAAGGCACTCGCAAGACGCTGACACCGGCCGAACGAAAACTGATACTCGCGAAAACGAACAAGCGCTGCCATATCTGCGGTGGGAAAATCAACGGCAAGTGGCAAGCGGATCATGTATTGGCTCACAGCGGCGGTGGTGAACACGCCATCGAGCAGCAATCGCGGTTCAAGGCGTTCAAGCCGGAAGCGGTTTCGTCGGTTGTGGAGGCGAGCCATAGTAGCCTAAAACGCGAAGTAGGATGGAGGCCACTGAAGACGCGGTCACGGTAAATGTGCGCGGCTCAACCCTGGCCCAGGATAAGTGAGGTGGAGCCGCTGGCGAGGTGCACAACCCGCCGCGGAAACAGCCTACTTGAATTGGAAAGCGTAAAGGCTCGAGTTCTTAAAATAGAACCGCAGTCTGATCGGCTTCCCGGCCAACTCACTCAAGTCGCCGTTGCCATTCCACGACACGACCTGGTCCAGACTACTGGTACTGAGATTTTCGCAGTCGTCGAAACCAAATCCCGAAATCACGTGGTAAGTCGAATCGAGGATCTCGACGCGCATCTCGCAGGGACCCACTCCCGCTCCGCCGTACAAGGTTGCCAGAAAGTTCAGATGAAGTTGGCTCCCCGAAAAAGTGAAGGAACGCGTCAGCACCTGGCTATACCGATTTGCCACGGCTCCCGCAGCTTCATCCGACCACCTGGCGCCTTCAAATGAAACGAATCTATCCCGGGGAGTCTCCGCCAGTCCAACCGCGAACAGGGCTTTGTCGCCCACGGCGGCAAAGGTCTCATGGGCTCGGTAATTGCCCCCGGTATAGTAAAAAAGGATCCGATCGCCGTGGACGATGGGGTCGATGGGGTAGACGACGGCGGTGTCGAACGACCCATTGGCCCCGGGGGCGATGAAGGGCTCGCGGTAGTCGCGGTTGTAGTGGGTCCCGTTCCGGCTGAAAACGATTTGAGGAAGGATTGTGCTGCGGATCATCCGGAAATTCCAGAGGAGGCCTACGTACATTCCTTCGTAGGCGATGGTCGGCATGCAATAAAAGTCCAGGTCGGGCGGGTCTTGATCGTCCGGGACGATGATGGTCTCCGGCTCGCTCCAGTGAATCATGTCGGGACTTTCCGCCCGGCCAATCAATCGCTTTCCCGCCGGTGACCACCGATGGAGGCTGTTCTCCAGGTGCATGGCGTAGACCTCGCGGATGGGATCCCATCCCATGAAGACGGTCGGACCAAAGCGGCCTCTACGAGGCGCGGTATCGATGACCGGATTCTCCGGGCAGGGGGTCCACTGAACACCGTCTGGTGAGTAGAAAAGATCGAACTGCATGGTCGTGGACATCGAGCCGTAGCGCACGAGGCCTTTGTAACGCTTGGCGGGGTCCGTCTCGTGCAGATCTTTGAAAAAATACGGCTTGAACTGCTCAGGCGGAATGATGTTGTTCTCCTTCGACCCCTCGTACTCCACCAGGCCGAGGACCGGCTTTTCCCAGTGCACACCATCCTTGGACGTGGCCAGGCAGTTCACGGATAAATTGCCGGTGTACCACATTCGAAAAAGTTGCTCCTGCTCCTCGAAAATCACCGCGTCTACCCGTACATCATTCCCTTCCCACGGTTTGTCGGGCCGCAGTACGGGATTGCTCTCCGCTTTCACCGCCTGACTCATGGCCAGCACAGTGTTGTCGACTCTTTCGATCAGATAATCGTCGACGAAGAACTGCTTTTGGGACCCGATGTTAATGAGGCCCTCCGAAAGCGCTTCAGAAACCGCGCAAAGAAACACCAAGGCAATGATTGAGATGAGCTTGAGCCTTACCACATTTAACTCCTCTACTGTTGTCTACTGTTGTCGCGTAACCATTCACCGGTCTGGGGGCAAAAGGATATACCGATATTTCTCATTTGCAGTGAACTTGAAGACGATCCAGGTTCACTTTAGCGGCTATTGTAACATCTCGCCCCCCCCCCCGCGCCCAGCGCGTGGGCGGATTTCTTGGCCAAGTCGAGACTTCCCATTTAGACTGTGCCTGGAACTTGCCCAAGCCCAGAGCACTAGCCATTCTAACAAACTGCGGCCGATTTTCGCCGATTGGCGGGGTGGGGAAATTGAGTGGGCTGTTGCTTGACCGATGGGCTTTGAGATAAATCGGGTTCCGGAGGCGTAGGAATCACGCGAGAAGGTCCTTGATCACACGACCATGGACGTTGGTCAGGCGGCGCTCGATTCCGTTGTGGTAATACGTGAGTGCTTCGTGGTCGATGCCGAGCAGGTGGAGGACAGTGGCGTGGAAGTCGGGCCAGGTGACCAGCTTTTCGACGGCCTTCCACCCGACTTCATCCGTTTCACCATAAGCGATTCCCTTCTTGAGCCCAGCGCCAGCCAGCCATGTTGTAAATCCTTCCGGATTGTGGTCGCGTCCTAGTCCCAGCGTGCCGTTGGATTGGGTGAAGGGCGTGCGGCCAAACTCCGACGTGAAGAGGATAAGTGTATCGTTGAGCATGCCGCGCTGTTTGAGGTCAGCAAGCAACGCGGCGATCGGCTGGTCGATCAACTTCGCTTCGCGCTGATGGTTCTGGAAGTTGTTTTCATGCCCATCCCAGCCATGACGTGGTTTGCCGCCGAAGGCACCGCCGGAGAATAGCTGCACGAAGCGGACACCGCACTCCAGCAGCCGCCGGGCCAAGAGGCAGCGGCGACCACAATCGTTCGTTTCTTTTTGCCCAATACCGTACGCCTCTTGCAATGACGCTGGTTCGTCAGCGAAATTGACTGCTTCTGGCACGGACACCTGCATCTTGGCGGCCAGTTCGTACGCCTTAATCCTCGCCTTCAAGAGATCGTTTTTACCTCGCTGCGCGAGATGCGATCGATTGAGTTCGCCGAGCAATCCGAGTGCGTCATTTTCCGCCGCTTCTGCAATCGGTTTGTCGGCAAAAAGATTACGAATGGGCCGCGTGCCGCTGCCAAACAGTGTCCCTTGATGCCGGGCCGGCAAGAAACCACTCGACCAATTTGACGCGCCACCGTTGGGTAAACTGCGGGCGTCGGGCAACACGACGAACGTCGGCAGTAATTCGGATTCGTTTCCCAGGCCATAGGAAAGCCAACTGCCGAGTGAAGGAAAACCGTTCGCCTGGAACCCGCTGTTTTCTTGGAACATGGCCGGCATGTGGTTCGCCGTATCGGCGACCATCGAGTGAATCACGGTAAGTTCATCGGCGACACCGGCAAGTTGTGGGAAAAGATCGGAAACCCACAGGCCGCTCTCGCCACGCCGGCAGAACTTCCATTCGCTCTTGCGAAGCAGTCCGGCACTTCCGAAAAATGTATCAGGTTTCGCATCGCCTGGCAGAGACTTGCCGTGGAGCTTTTCCAACTTCGTCTTGTAATCGAATGAATCGACCTGGCTAAAGCCGCCAACCAGGCAGATATGGATTGCCCGCTTTGCCTTGGCGATCGGGTGCGGCGACTTTTTGGCAGCTGCTGCCATTGCGGATTGCTTTTGGTCGAGCAAGCTGAAGAGCGCGGCTCCGCTTAGACCGGTCGCGCTGAAGTCGAGAAAGCGTCTTCGATCGAGCATCGTGGTCATTTCTGCAGCCATGAAGAACTCCGCGATTCAGTCAACAAGTATAAACTCATTGCTGTTTAGTAACACTCGACACAAAAGTGCCAACTTATGATCGTGAACAAGGCGCACGGACTTCGCTTTCTCGCCTGCCGTTGGATTCCGGCCGAGGACAAGTCGCCATGCGCGATTCACGTGAAGGTCGGTTATCGCCCCGCCTTCCTTGCCTTTCAGTTCCATTTTGATGCGATCGGCCAGCTTCTCTGACAGGCGCAAGACGAACGTATGATTCCACTGACTCAGAGCCTGCGATGGCGTGGTGGTCACCAGGCGGTTGGGCGTTTTTGACGATGGGTCGGGGCAATCAAACGTATCTAACAGCCCACTGCGCTGGCCACGAGCATTCCACCGGTAGATTGTGCGGCGATTGAACTCGTTACCCACCGGATCAACCGGCAGGTAATAAAACGCCGGTGGTACTTTTGCAATCTTGACATCCTGAAAGCCTGGTCCAAACTGTTTCCGGTTGAGTTGGCCCGCAATATCGAGAACGGAATCCCGCAGCACTTCTGCCTCGACCCGTCGAGGGTTCTGTCGCCAGAGAAATCGATTGCTCGCGTCAATCTGAGATGCCTCGGGGTTCGACCGGGACGATTGTTGGTACGTCGCCGAGGTGACCACAAGTTTATGCAGCTTCTTGAACGAATAGCCATGGTCGTGGAACCAGACCGCCAGCCAGTCCAGCAACTCAGGGTGGCTGGGCCGGGCGCCGTTAAAGCCGAAATCACTTGGGGAGGTGACGATGCCTTGGCCAAAGTGGTAGTGCCAGACGCGGTTCACCACGACGCGGTGGAATGGCCCGTTGTCGCGATGGCTGATCCAGTTTGCAAGTCCTTGGCGGCGTTGGGCATCGGTTGCGGCCTTGTCGATACCGAAGGATGCCGAGACGTTCTTTACGGCCGCGATTCCGCCCGGCGTCACGTCTTCGGAAGGACGCCTCACATCACCACGAAGTAAAACTCGCATGACACCCGGCTTGCCGGAGATCGTCGAATACACCTGTACGGCATCCGCCGCCGGATGGTTGCTGAGTTGCTCATTCAACGCGTCGAGCTCGGTCTGGATTTTTCTTTCCGTTGGCGTTTTGGCTTTGGGCGCCGCTCCTCCTCCATTACCACTGAACAGCTGCAGCGCGAAGTTGCCTTCCTTGTGTTCGACGGAGTGGATCGTGTTGGTGCCTGAGTGTTGCCAGCGATCCGATGTCCCAAGGAAATAGACTTGGTGGGCGGTGTGGGCCTGCGAACCTGGAGCATGTCGTTGCTGCAACTTGTCAAACGACTCTTCAAATACCGTCTTGCCCGATACCACATTTAGAATCTTCAAGTCGTCTACGGCGCCGCCGAAGCGCCCGGTGTGAAGTGGAAAGGGCCGCAGAAGAATTTGAATCTTCCCGCTGCCGTCGCCTGTGTAATCAAACGTCTGCAGCTGGTAATGACTGGCGTTCTGGCCTCCGTTCCATGCACCGGGTTTTGACGAATGCGAAATGAGCACGGTGCCATCTTCCTTCAGAATGTTTACGATCACACCATCTCGCTCACTGGTCGCTTGCGCTGCAGACGCCCAGACCGACGGGGCGATCTTCAACGATACGCGGTAGGTGTTTCCTTTGGTGTTGGCGTCGACCAGCGTCTTGGTGCGGATTTGGTTGGCTGTCGTCGATATCGTGCCGCCGCGGGCCGTGACCATTCTCATAAACCGCTTCTGCAGCGCGCTCTTTTGCTGAACAAGCCGCTCGTGCTGTGCTGTCTCTTCGGTCCGCCTGCGAACTTGCTTTTGGCCATGTTTCACACCGTCCAGCGCAGCAATGAAGCTGTAATACTCGCGTGTGGTGATGGGATCGAACTTGTGGTCGTGGCAACGCGCGCAGTTCACGGTCAGCCCGAGAAACGTCTGGGCCACTGTGCCCGCGATCTCCTCTAACTCTTCGTGTCGAACCACCGCCTTCATGGCCGGGCTTGTGCCGAGCACCGCATTGTGTGTACCGGCGACCAGGAAACCTACGGCGGCCGCACCTTCGATCGTGTCGGGTTTGAGAATATCGCCAGCCAGCTGCATCCGTGTGAACTGGTCATAGGGCATGTCATCGTTGAGCGCGCGAATGACCCAATCTCGATAGTGCCACGAGGTCATGCGAGGCGAATTGTATTCGTAGCCGTCGCTTTCGCCAAATCGCACAACATCTAGCCAATGCCGCGCCCAGCGCTCACCGTAGTGCTGAGACGCCAACAGGTCGTCAACCAGCTGCTCCCACGCTGTGGGTGAGGGAGCCTTTTCAAACTTGTCTATAATCTCCGCAGGTGGCGGCAAGCCGATCAAATCGATGTAAATCCGGCGGACCAACGTTCGAGGATCGGCACGCGGCGAAGGATCCAGGCTCTTGGTTTTCAGCTTTGCGAGGACGAATCGATCAATGTCGTTGCGGGACCACCGATCGCCATCAATCGTGGGCACAGGTTTTTTCGTAAGCGATTGCAGCGACCACCAGTCGTAGCCGGCGCGGCGGCTCGTCGTGTATTGAAATGGGTCGATCGGGTCGCTACCCCACCTGGCTCCGCCGACGATCCACGCGCGAATAATCTTCTTGTCGGCCTCGGGCAGAACGTTCTCCGGCGGCATCTCGTCTGCTTCGATCATCTCCCAAATAAGACTCTCGTCGAGATCACCAACCACAATCGCCGGACCGCTTTCTCCTCCCCGAAAGGCCGTCGCACGCCGGCTGAGATCAAGCTTGCCCTTGGGCTTTGCTCCGCTGTGGCACTCGAAACAATGCATGGACAAGATCGGAGCAATTGTCTGATCGAACGCTCTCGTCTGCGCCTTTGTCTGAGATTGCGCCTTTGTCTGAGATTGCGCCTTTGTCTGAGATTGCGCCTTTGCCTGAGATTGCGCCTTTGCCTGAGATACTGCCGCCCGATCCGATCCGCAGGCAGTGATCATGCATAAAAAATAAAGTGCCACTCTTAGGTGTGTTTTAGTGACTCTGTTCATCTGTTCGTTATCTTACCATGTCACTTTATGTTTTTTAACGTCAAATATTTTTTAACGACAACCCATCCCAGGTGAACCAGGGGCTGTTCATCAACACGCAATCGTCAATTTTGAATCTATGAGTTTTGCCATTAGCAGAAATGTCAACCACGATATCCGTTTCGGTAACATCCTTGCCCATCATTGAGTCCCGTGTTCTGATGTTGTGCTCAACATTCACCAGCCTGGCAGCCTTCCCAATCCGTTTTAGATATAAAAACACTCCAGGAGTCCAAAACCGGTGAGTGTTGCTTAGCGTAGACCGCAAGAAAATCATCTATCAGTATCAGTCTGGAGGCATGATGTTGCCACCTCAGGCAGTCAGCGTAGCGTCTCCGTTTACCACACGACGTACGCCAGGTTCTTCGTAGATAGACACTCTCACACCTTTTCGGTATCTAGAACTGAGGAGGCTCTCCACACATGACGGAATCTACTTTTTCAATCCTGCTGTGATTGCCTGGTCCCGTGCGGTTTCTCTGGCCCGTTTCCTCTCAAGACCACCATTGCCTTGCGAGTATCCCAATTCGTTAGGAGACCTTGTGTCGGTTGTTGGGTTGGCTCTTTCAGGCCGCGTCTGTTCGACTTCTGCCTGAAGAACGACGTCTTGTGGCAAGCCGTTTTCGGGATGCGATCTCGCAGCCTCGGCAGGCTGTCCCCGAAAGCAAGAGTCGGTTTCTGCAAACAGGCAATTCATAAAGCCTGCCGTGCTCTTGTCCTGGCCAGGACTTGCGGGTTCATACCCTGAGCATTGTGTTGTGGATGATTGCATTTGTCACCACAGGCACATGTGCCTGTGGTTTTAGAGTGAGCGTCCACGGAGACAAACCTACTTGGGCACGGCCCAGTGGTTTGATCTGTAGGCACGAGTCACGAGGGCATTGGCTTCGGGATCATTTCTGATCTGTTCGTCTTCGGGATCAAACTCCAAAACCCGATTCATCCGAGCAGCGATGTTGGCCAAATGGACAATTCCGGCGGACAGGATTCCCGCATTCACGTCCGCATTTGGTTTGGATTGTCGGCCGCGCACGCAATCGAAGAAATTGGTGTGATGTCCCACCAGATCGATATTACCCTGTTGTTCCTCGATTAACTTGTTGCGCGGACCGTAGAGTCGCCACCCCGTTGTATGACCCAGCAACAGCACGCCGTTGGTTCCGTAGAAGGCCACTCCATTCTCGTAGCCCTCCTGGGTATAGGGGGACCAGATGCGTTGTTCGAATATCAACTGTTTTGTTGGTTGTCCGTCCGCGTCATATTCGGCAACAGCATATTGCGTGTCGGGGAATTGCTGATCGTCATCAAAGAAATGCTTGCCGCCGAGGCAGGTCAAACGATTGGGGTGCCGATCAACTCCCAGGCCCCAGCAGGCCACGTCGATGTCATGAACCCCGTCGTTTCCGATATCGCCAGTGCCGAAGTCGTACCACCATCTCCAGATTGACGGCAGCATGTTAGAGCGGTAGGGCACCATGTGGGCCGGCCCGACCCACATGTCGTAGTCCAGATAGTCGGGTGGAGTACTTGGTTTTGATTTGCCGATAGACCGTCGACGCTGGCTATTCCATGCCTTTGCGACCAACACGTCACCAACAGCACCTTGCTTGATTCGATTGATACCTTCAATTATGACTTGAGTACTGCGACTTTGGGTTCCAACCTGAAGGTGTTTACCCGAGCGTGAGACCGCTTTGGCCATCAGGCGGCCTTCCCTGATGTTATGGCAACATGGTTTTTCCACATAAACATGTTTGCCGGCGTCGAGTGCAAGGATGGCCGCGGGTGCATGCCAGTGATCGGGCGTCGCGATAAAAACGGCGTCTACGGATTTGTCGTCGAGTACGTGGCGCAAGTCAGATGTGGTGTCTGGTTTACCTCCTGCCTTTTCTACCACTTCTTTGTTCGCAGCAAGCCGTTTGGCATCAACATCGCACAGCCAACGGATCTGCACATCGGTTCGGCTGGCAAGATGTCGTGTATGGCCCGACCCCATGCCACCCGTTCCGATAATTCCCACTCCGAGCTGGTCGGCGGTTCCGGCTGCAACTGACGAACCACTCAGGGCAACCGCTGCCGCACCTGCCCCGGCGTTTTGAAGAAAACTGCGCCTGTCTGACATTTCCATATCTACCCCTTTGGTTGTTCAAGGATGTTTGGACACCTTTGTCATTGGTTGGTATCGCACCTGTTTACCCCGAGTGTTGCCGTCAGTCGCAGCACCACGTCTGGATCTGCAAGTTCTGCCTTGCCGAACCCGGGCCGCCCACCGGCGGCAACTGCCTGATTCTGGGCATCATCATAGTTGGAAACCAAATGATAGGAAATTTGATTTCGGTTAGGAATATAGGGGAAGCAGGGACCCTAGGCCGCCATGGCGGTCGGGGGTCCCTGCTTCCTTGCCGCGTTAGGGGACGAGGTATCGAACAAGGCGCCGCCGCTGCCGCGAAATACGAGCGACCATCCCGCGATTGGCCAGCAAAAGGCGCCTCGACCTTCAACGGCGCAGACGGGTGACCAGGCCGGTCCGTGGCGGTCTTTAGAAATTGGCCTCGAAGGTGTCCATGTCCACGAACGTCATTTCGTCGGTCGCGCTGTTGGGATCTTTGGCAGAGGCCAAACCATCCCGCTGGGAACCAGTCGGCGGCGCTCTTGCTTTTGACGAGCGCCACAGGCCACCGACCATCGCTCCGCTCTGGTGCCCGCGCAGGAACTCTTCGATCACGTCGCGCTGAGGCGGTTCGATGAACGCCACTACCCTCATCTGGCTCCCACATTCCGGACAAGACAAAGGGTCGACCTCGTAGACTCGCTTAATGAGGATCGCCCAACTCTGACTGCTTCGGCCTGGCGACGCTCCCTCAGCTGCGGGTGACTCGCCCGCTGCTTCCGCAGCTGCCTTCTTCCGCATTCCTCGGCTCTTGTTCGAGTACCAGCCGTAGTCGCGTACACTACAACGCCAAGCCCGGAGAAGATGACCTGTTCTTCCAAATCGACGGCTCACATTTTCGTCTTTACGATGCCAACCTGGATCCCACTGGCCTTCCCCCAAACTATGTACCAGCCTTAATGAGAGGATCTAGGGTTAAGGGACCGTTGCTGTTCTGGAGTGAGGGCGTAGCCCGAACGGAAGAACAGCAGCGGGCGGCGAACTCCGCCGGGG
>Ga0310121_10002740_pt1 | contig 16521 bp, 13 predicted proteins | sample CB27_Tmax_986_MG_FD_203504 | JGI IMG/M metagenome (GOLD analysis project Ga0310121, IMG submission 203504) | Marine microbial communities from Western Arctic Ocean, Canada - CB27_Tmax_986 | ecosystem: Environmental > Aquatic > Marine > Oceanic | place: Canada: Western Arctic Ocean | collected...
GCTGCAGCGCCAAGGAAAGGCTCTGCAGCCGATCAGTCAATTGCTTCCACCGACGCTCACGTTCTACCAATTCAGTCGGGTCAAGCGGGGGCGAAGCGGATTGTAGCTCTTCCAATTGCGACAATATATCTCTTGCAATGCCTGCTCAATCTCCGCTATTTTTCAGCAACGCTCGAATCATCCTTGATGAAGGCCATGTTCCAACTCCTTTCGGAACTAGGGTTTGCAAAAACAGCCTTCATCAATGATTCGAGCATTCTTTTCAAGCTAACTTAAAAGCCAGCTTGCTATCATCTCTCCTGCAAATAAGAAACGCTCCCATTTACGATTCTCTCGGCGGCGTGACCGAGCAGATGATCGGAAATTTCACGATCGAGCCAAGCCCGCATGGTAATTTCAATCTGTTCGGTATGGCCCAGTACAACCTGCGGGAGGTGATCGGTTCCAGCGGAGTCGGTGACGTGGTAGCCAGTAACGTAAAGACGAGTCACTGTCTGGTCGATTCTATTCGCCATCTCCGAACACACGACAGTATGTGTCTTGTGGCGGCAACCCATTGGGAATTTCCGTGGGGTGGGCGGACTTGTACACCAAGAGCTTCACGAATCAGTGGATCGACGTTACCGGCATGGATGACGGTACCTATTGGTTGGAGATGGTTGTTGATCCTTTTAATGTTGTCGTCGAGTCGAACGATAACAATAACACGGAGATTATTGTTGTCGACTTGGACGTACCTAACGGTAGTTCGCTAGTGGAGGGTACCTGGCGATTCGACGCTGACGGCGATTGGGACCAGGCGATAAATTGGGTCGGCGGCCAGTCGCCAAACGCGTCGGAATCGGTTGCCATCTTCGGTGACGCTATCAATTCTCCAACCACGGTCACCGCGGACCAGACCATCACTGTCAACTTGGTCCAATTCGACAACCCACATGGCTACGCCGTGGATGGCCCAGGTAGAATCCAGTTGGCGGAAACCACGGGCGGAACGGCCCCGCGAGTGGAAGTGATCCAAGGTGATCATGAGTTTTTCGCAGAGGTCAAGCTACTGCAAGACACGACCATCGACATCGCCTCTGGAGCCAAGTTGACGTTCAATGATCCTTTTGATCTCAACGGTCATGAACTCACAAAAACCGGTCCTGGCATCTTGGAGATCAACAATGATCTCATTTCAGCCGGTGGGCTGGTAAACGTTCTGCAAGGAAGCTTAGCCGGCTCGGGCGTGATCGTTGGCCAGGCGGACAACCTGGGAGGCATACTCTCGCCGGGAAACACCCCGTCGACAATCAACAATCCGCTCATGGATCTTCCGGAACCAGCGACCTTCGGATGGCTCTCATGCTGGGCAGCGACCGTGCTGGTCGGCAACCGTCGTCGGCGGCGCAAAGTCACGGCTCGCTGAAAACAACGGAATGCCACCTAGCGTTGCCATGGGCAGAATAATCGATTTCGACTTCGCCCAATCCAAGACCATTGCGAGAACTATCTCACCCATTTTTTGGGGAACCCGTCCAGTGGTGAATCATCGGTAGGCAACCAGGTCACGGTCTCGTGAATCTTGCTGGCCAAAGCGATGTCGTTGGGCGTGACGGCGCGAACCCGGTGTGTCTGCAGTTTTACGGTCACGTGGGCGTAGCCGATGGACATGTCCGGATGATGCCACGCCGCTTCCGCAAGATACCCGATCGTATTGACCAACATCATCGTATGCGTGAAGCCTGGCGTCGTGTATTTCCGTCGCAGCCAGCCGTCGCGGACCTCCCAATCGGGTAAATCCTTCAACGCCTCCTCGAGCTGTTTTTCGGTCAGTACAGAATCGTCTGGCATGGTAATGAGTTCCTTAACTTACGTGCCGGTCTTCGGTTTGCGACCTCGACGCCGATACTGGGGTGTCGAAGGCCCTACCTGAGAATTCAGATTGATAGATCTCTTCACTCATGCCGTTGCCTTTGCCGTATCTAGCGGCTGAGAAAGATTGTTTGTCGCCAAATCAATCGGCTTTGCGTCGGGTAGGATCCGACGGACTTTCTCGACCATCATTTCGTGGCAGGTCAAGAAGATAATCTGCCAATTTTCGGATAACCGGGCAAGCACCTGCAGAGTTTCGTTGCATCGCCTGTCGTCAAAGTTGACCAAGATGTCGTCCATGACGATCGGCAACGGTTCGGACTTCTCGCAGTAGTGTTGGATATAGGCGAGGCGGATCGCCAGGTATAGCTGCTCGCGAGTTCCGCGGCTGAGCTGGGCGGGCTCCAGCCATTGTTGGCCGTCGGCCGAAATTTTCAACGTGCCGCGCTCGTCTAACATCCGCTGGACACGGACATATCTGCCGGCGGTCAGCTGGCTCAGCAGGCTCTCGACTCGGTGCAACATGGCAGGCTGGTGCTGGCGGGCGAAATCGTCGATGGCAGTCGCCAACAGATGACTGGCCAATTTGAACGGGGCCCAACGATCGACCGCTTCGGCGAGTTTGGCGCGCGAGCTCTCCAGATCCGTTTGCAGCCGTGCCGCCTCGCTGGTGCCGTCTAATCGAGCCAGTTGGTCTTGCGCCAAAGCGTGTTGGCTGACCACCTCCTCATACCGATGTTGGGAATCTGCCAACTGCCGCTGGACTTCTTCCAGCTCTCTACGCCAATCGTCCGCATCGCCGCTGCCGAGTTGTTCCTCGAAGTCATTCGCATCTTCGGGGCCGCGAGCCATTCCCACTTGCTTGGTGAGATTGTCGACTTGCTCGGACCACCCGCGGCGTTTCTCGGCATTCTCGGCGACTGTGAAAAAGTCGTCTTCGCCATCGACTCCCGCCATTTGCAAGAGCTTGGCCAGTGTGGATTGCGCATCGGCCATCTGCGTTTCGACTCGTTGCCGGCGCGCCGCCAACTTTTTCTTAGCGTCCACCAAAGCCTCGTGTCGCTGGTGTGACTGATTCGCTCGGTCCATTCTACGATTGAGTTCGACGACTGCCTGCTCCGCTAATAGGTTTGACAGGTCACTGGCAATTTCGTGGCACATGGCGAGGACTCCTTGCTCGAAGCCAATCAGCTGCTCGGATAGCTGTGCGGCATTTTGAGTCACGTCTTGGGCCTCCTGTTGTTGCTGTCTGGCGCGCTGGAGTCCGTCGACCACGCGTTTGGCGATTTGATCGTCCCAATCCGTCGGGAATCGACACTGTCCTAATAATTCCGACCACAGCTGTTGCCAGCGGGACTCCTGTTGTTGCAAAGCGTTACGTGCCAAATTCAGTTGATTTAGGGATTCTTGCTGCTCGTCGAGACGTGCCTTCAGTACGTCGCGCTGAGATGCATTATCACGTGAGGCCTGGTACCGCTCCTGAAGTTCGCTAAGACGCCGTTCAATTGGTGTGTCGTGGCCAGGAAAGACTTCGTCGAGCTCGTCCTCGAAGTCGCCAATTTTGTCACGGACCACGCGAACCTTTTGGACCAATAGCGAATGCTCTGACTGTTTGTCGACCAGTTCCGTGTGCTGGTGCAACCAGTCCAGCATGGCTTGTGGAGACTGTGGCTGGAGATGGCAATCCGCCCACAGACTGTGCCATTGGTCCGTCAATACTTTTTCCGATTGTCGGGCATCTGTGAGTTCGTCCTGCGCTTGCCGTTGCTGCCTTTCAAGGTTCTCAATTTCGCGGGCCAGATGCTCTTGCCGTGCGACCGCCTCGGCTTGGGCCTGGCGACGGTCCGCTATTTCGTCAGCTAACCGCATCTCTTGCTCGAAGGTATCGGGCAGCGATTGATCGGGTTCGTCCAGCCAACGCAGTATTTCATCGTTAACGTTTTTCTGGTTGACGTATTTGCGGCGAATTAACTGCCAACCGGCGTCGCGCCGCGCCCGCTGGCCATGAAGTTGCTGGCGATCCGGAACCTGATGCTCAGCTTCCAACTGATTCGATTCGCTCCGCTTGCTGTCTATGTCGGCCGTCAATCGCTCGGTTTTCTCTTTATGTCGTTGCAAATGCTGCTGCATTTCAGAGAACCGTTCGCGATATTCGGTGACCGTCTGTTCCAGCGGAATCGGCAGCTGAGCCAGTGACGGCAAAGACCGTCCGAAGGGGGCTTCCAGTTTCGATTGCAACGATTCAGTCCGAAGTCGGCAAGCCTCGAGATTCTCCTCTAATTCTCGCACCGTTTCCTGTTGGTTGCGATAGTCGGCGATCCACTGGCAGATCGATTGCCAGCGGTCCATGCGATCGTCCACTTGCAATTGCTCAATCTTCTTGGCGTCGACATTGAGAGATTGTGCCAGTGATGCGTGCTCGCGGTCCAATCGCATTTGCTGTTGGGACAACTCGCCACGCTCTTGCGACATCGAATCGATAGCCATTCGTTGGTCGAGGCTGGTTTGAAACTCCCCGAGGTGGCTGGCGTTCCAACTGGGATTCAGCTCTTGCATGGTATTTCGCACGGAAGCTTCCAAACCAGCCGCCTGGTGCTGGGTCCGCGGCAGCTCACCGCGAATCGATTCGATGCGGCCGACTTCCCGTACGAGTTTCTCCAACTCGGAGGCGTGCTTGAGGAGCTCAGGACTCAACTGAAGATCAGTCAGCTCGTCGGTGATTTCGCGCAAGTCCTGCTCGATGTCGGACAAATCATCCGCCGCCGCCGCGCACCGCTCACGCGACTGTTGGAATTGTCGATCGATATCGCGGGGGAGATGGACGTCCAATTTCAAATTGCCAATCTGCTGCTGCAAAACACGGCGTTCGTTCCATGGTTCCCAAGCGTCCAGCAATCGTTGCAGGTGGCCACATCGAGTGCTTAACTCATCGCGTTGCTGGCCCAGTTGGTCCATTTGCCGTTTGGCCTCAACCAACTCTTCTTGTAAGCGAGCATATTGGCGAGGTTTTACCACCGCCGCTTCAACCGAATCGATCTGTTGCTTGATCTCGGTCACTAATTTGTTGATGGTTTTCGTGCGACCTCGTTCAGTGAACAAGTTGCCATGGTCGGTGGCAAGTTGATCCTTGAGTTGCTGAAACTGCGAGAGACTGCCAAACCCTGCACCGAACAACGCATCATGAATTTGTCCGTTTTTGATGCTTTCTTCGCCAGCAGACAGCTCCGTAAGTGAAAACCCAAATATATTCTGATAAAGCTCGCGATGCGCGTTTCCCAATAACTGGGTGAGAGTTTCTTGGCTAATCGGAGCGTGATCGTCGAGAAACTCTCCGTGAACAGGGGCCTTGTCCTTTTTGGCGCGGCGAAACTCGATTCGACGCCCGTCATGGAGTTCGACCACACCCTCGGCGGCCATTTTTCCGGAGTGGCTCTCGAATGAATAAACGTTTTGGCGGTCGAATCCAAATAGCCATTGCCGTATCAATGCCAACAACGTGGTTTTTCCAGCTTCATTGTGTCCGTAGATTAGTTGGAAACCCGGATCAAAGTCCAGTCCGTGTCGTCCCAGCACACCGAAGTTCTCGATTTTAAGTTCGACAATCTTCATGCCTCGGTGCTCCCGAGGCGATTGGCCAACATCATTTCGGCGGCGGCTAGCCAATCAAGCAAAGATTCGTGGTCCCGTAGTTCAATCCCAGCGTCGCTAAGTTCAACCGCCGCCTTTTGTTCCAGTTCGGCCAGCGGCTCACTGAGCGATTGCAACGACTCCTCATCATAGCGGATGTGATCAATCTTTCTCAGCAGCTCGCCCAAAAGGTCATTGCTCTTTCGCAACTCGTCCAAGTGTATGAGTGGCGAGAGTTCGACTTTGACTTTCTCGATCCAGATTTGTCCGCCAAACGCATTGGCAAGATTGCAGATTTCGCCGGTCATTTCTTCACGCCCTGCTATCGTCGTCAGTAACGAGTATGCCTGGCTGGCACCAGTCAGGACCACGCGAGCCACCGCCAAACGCCCATCTGACTCGGCCTCGATTTGGCGCAACGCGTCGTTGGTCTTTCGCAATAATTCCTCGCGGCCATCGTCGGCATCCAGCCGCACTTCGGCGACGTGCCAACGTACCTGATCAGTCGCATGAAAGTCGAGCCGCGGACTCGAACCAGCCTCACACGAGACCAGGTAACAGCCCTTGGCTCCGGCTTCGTGAATATTACGACCCTGGCAGTTGCCGGAAAAAACGATAAGTGGTTTTTCCTGGACAACCCGGCGAATGTGAATGTGCCCGAGGGCCCAGTAATCGTATCCTTTCGCGGCCAGGCTGGCTTCATTAGTAGGTGCGTACCGGTCGTGGCATGCGTCTCCGGTAAGACTCGTATGCAGAACGCCAATGTTAAACTTGTTGGAGACCGCTGCTGGATAGTTTGGCACCAGATCGTCAGGTGCCTCGCGACCTGCGAACCCCTGGCCATGCAAAACGACATTATGTTCGTCGACCTCGAAACTGGAAGGAAGATCCGTGGCAAACCGCTTCACATTGTTGGGCCAGGTGATCGCTTGCGGAACGCGGCTCTCCGCATCGTGATTGCCCTGAAGCAGGAAGACGGGAATACCGGCCTGATCCAACCGATGGAATTGACTTGCCGTCCAAATACCGGTCTGCATGTCTTGCCAAGGGCCGTCGAACAGGTCGCCGGCGATGATGACGAAATCGACGGGCGTCTCGATCGCTAGAGTAACGATGTTTTCGAAAGAGCGTCGCGGAGCCGTCCGCAACTCCTCGACCGGAGCGCCTTCGTATTTCTCCAGCCCGCGCATGGGACTGTCGATGTGGACATCGGCCGCGTGGATGAATTTCATACCGCACTCCGCCACTTCGAAACTCAACGACCGCGTGGCCGTCGTCTTGGCTAATGGGAATCTTATCCCGACTCCGACTCGATTTCTACCACAAGACCGGGCCCGACGAAGCAGAGACGTGTGCTGATGGCGGCAAATCCCAACTGAAGCATCGAAGAAACGGCCTGCCGATAGGCTGCGAGCTGAGGCCGGTAGAAATCGGTTCTTTGCTCGTGGAGCTCCACCTGGTTTGATGCTAGTTGGTCAGTTTTGAAATCAACGATGTCCGCCGCCAGTATCTGACCGCCATCGCGGAGCAAAACCAGGCGATCGATAAACCCGGAAATAAGTTGTCCTTGCCACAAGGCGGCAATCGATTGCTCGTTCCGGACATCAAGAGTATGTTGTCCAGCGGCCATTTCGGAGCGAAGATTCGACGGCCATGCTTTGGGCCCGGTCGCGCGATAGGCTGTTTCGCGGAGAATTACCGTCGTTTCCGCCTTGGACAACATCGAGCGAAACTGCTTCATTGCCAGCTCGATATTGATGTCACCAACGTCCAAGCGGCGAGCTACTCCCAGCAATTTCTCATCCGTGAGCTGGCCCTGGTCAAGCCACTGGATTAGCTCCAGCCAGCCATGAATGAGTGTGCCATATTGAAATGCCGTCTGGGTTTGCAATTCCAAGCGATCTGCCAGCAATACTCGAGGACCGCCTTCCGATTGGGACAGAGCGACGACGTCCACATCACGCTGTGTAGCCCCGCCTGGCGAGGGCAACGGGGCCAGACTTGGTTGCTTGGGCGATTCGACGATCGTGGCCAGCGGCTTTTTACGCCCCGTTTTCTCGATCCAGTCCTGTTCTCCATAAATCGCATAGTCCTGATTGGGTTGCAGTTTCACATCACGTAACAGCGTCGCACGGAGTAGTCCCGCGTAGGATTTGGGAAGAGATTTTTCGTTCAATTGCGGTGGGGCCACAACCACGTACAATCCATGAATTGCCCGCGTCATGCCCACGTACAGTCGACAGATCGCCTCGTAGACTTGCCGGTCTACCTCCTGCTGAACGGTATCTTGGATCGCTTGCGGCAGAAGCTCTCGGTATTCTTTCTTGGGAAACCGACAGACGGGGTTGTGCGCCACTAATTCGTGGTCGAATCCGCTGGCCATTTTTGGCTCCGCACTAAATGAACCAATGCTATCGAGTTCGGGAAGGACGACGATGTCGAACTGCAAACCCTTGCTGGCATGAATTGTCATCACCGACACGTTTGCCAACGACGGATCGTCTACTTTCTCGTGTTCTATAAACGACACAAAATCGTCTCCACGCAACGTCGCGCGCGCATCGTAGGCATAGGCCAGGTCGATCAAGCGGTTCAGCCGCCGGCGTTCCCATTGGCTGCAGTAGGGGACCAGTTGGTCCGACCACGTTTTGATCGAGGGTCCGTATCCCATGTCGATCAAATCACTTCGAACCTTGCGCGAGGCTTGCCAGGCGGATTCCGCATCGGTAACGTTCTCAACCAATCCCAATATCGTGGCCAGCGGACTCGTGCTCAGATGAAACTGGGCGATGGTGTCACCCGGATGGTCGCCCAATTTCAACAGTGAAAGAATTAAACGGACGGAGGCGGAATTGGTCAACTCTCGTCCACCCTCTTCGCTGGCCCTGACATTCACGCGGCTCAGCTCAAAAATCAGCTCCGAGGCGCTGTCGCGGCTGCGTGTCAATACGCCAATGGATAATCCTGGTGACTGTGCATCCAACTGCGATATTTTCTGCGCGGCCCGGCGGAGGGTCCGGGTCTTGTCCGTTTTTCCGTTTTCGTTGAGATCCGCGGTGCAGATCTCCACGTATCCGTGGAGATCAGATCGAGCGGTGCTGTGGGGCGGAAATTGGTTCACCCATCGATGTGTGGCCGGTTCCTCATTCAGCTTTTTATGTTGCGTAAGGTTTTGAAATACATCGTTCACCGCAGCGACAATTGGCTGTGCCGAGCGGAAGCTTTCGGACATGCTTTCTTCCTGAAGCCCGTCCAACGTCTTAGTAAGACCCTCAAAAATCTCGCAACGTCCTCCGCGCCAAGCATAGATGGCCTGTTTGGAATCACCCACGCAGAAAAAGGAAGTTGGTGTCGGTTGCCGGCTGGTGACTCGACGTGCCAGGGAGCGCAGTACCCGCCATTGCATCAACGACGTATCCTGGAATTCATCCAACAACAAATGATCGACGACGCCATCCATGCGAAAGGCGATGCGTTTGTTCTGCGACGAATCCATCATGTCGGCCAATCGATAGGTGACATCGTCGAATTGGAACAATCCTGCCTGATTCTTCTGCCGCTGGTAAAACAAATCAAAGTGGTCTGCTAGGTTGAAGGTCCCTTCTGTCCGATTTGCAATCTGCTCGCGCACGTATGCCTTGGCCTGTTCGATCAGCGTCCGGTAACAATCGACAAGCGGCGGGTCCAGATCTTTCCTGTGATATTGGGCTTCCCCTTTAAGGATTTTCCTGGCGATTCCAGATCCGAGGAACGCGTCCCAATCGTCATCTAGAGCATTTTGACAGGCCTTCTCGTGGGCCTCGTGAATCTTCTTGTGTTCAGGTAGCGGAGCCTCTCGCAATCGTTGTATTGCGCCGGCCAGTTCCTCGGCGTTCAACCGCGATGTTCGTGTGATTGTCTTCCACGCGGATCGAGGTGAAGCCCGATAGATGTCATAACATTCGTCAACGGCGGTGAGCATGTTCTCGCCTACCCGCCGGTCCGCTTCGCCTTGGCTGAGCAAATGAACCAGGTTGGCTACATCGTTGCCCTTGGTGGATGCCAGCATCTGCTGTATCGATCGGCGACGCATTGCGCTATCGGTGGCGGCGTCGCATATCTGCCAGTTGACCGGTAGTCTAAGCTCAAGCGAGAAGCTGCGCGCCATTTGGGAGAAGAAACTATCGAGAGTGCTGATTCGCAGGCGATCGATCTGCTGCGTCAGTTCGACCAACTGGCCAAGACATTTGTCCCTAGTTAGGGAAGGCAGATCCAGATCGTCTCTCACTCGCGATAGGGCCTGGTCGTCGTGGACGGCGTCGACGATTCGTTGTATCACTCGGTCGAATATCTCGCCGGCGGCCTTGCGAGTGAAAGTCGTCGCCAGTACCCGATCGGCTGGAGTGCCTCGGAACACCAGCTGTAAATAGCGAATCGCCAGCCGATGGGTCTTGCCCGTGCCCGCTGAGGCATGCAGGACCAGGTTCCCTATCGGTAGGCCGACTTGAGAACTGCCAGTATCTTTTCCTTCGTCCATTGCCGACGTCGCCATCTTTTACCCACAGCCGTATTCGATCGCACCACTTGTATCGAACTCGACACTTACGACAAATTAACGCTGTCCAACGAATCGCATCATCCGAACAACGGCGTAGCCAAATCGTACCCGATAATGAAGATGGCGCCATCAATCAGCAGATGGCTCATCCAGGGTGGTACCAGCGATCCGCTTTTTTCGTAAAGCCAGGCCCACACCGCCCCGCCGACAGCGACGCACAGTGAAAAGCAATAAGTAGCCGGCGAACCCCAGCCAAAGAACAATCCAAGCACCAAGACATGATGGGCCATGAAGCCGAGGCTTGATATGAGTATGGCGGGAACGATTGACGTTCGTTCGCGGAGTTGACCGAAAACAAACCATCGCCAATAGTATTCCTCGAACAAGGAATGGACGACGCAATTGGAGACAGCCAGGCAAAAGTATTTGGCAGCCGTATCGATGGCGAATCCGTCAATTTTTTCACGTACGGCACGGGCGGCCAGCTCAACGATCGGCGTCGACCGCAGCCAGGCGAAATACAACACCAACATGGCGGCCCCGATGGCAAGACCAAACATGATGGCCGTCCATAGCCGGGGTGCCAGCCAGGCTCCAATTCGTAGCGGCCGCCGCTGGATCCCTACCACCCAAACGAAGGGCAGCAGTAACTGGGTAAGTTTGCCTCCGATAAACGCGATCTGTTGCCAGGTAGTGGAGTAGCCAGCCGCCAGCACAAAGTAAACGAACGTTACGGCGGTCGGCAGGCAAATCGCTACCGCGATGCATGTCCATTGCGTCGTGCGATTTGACTGGGGCTGGTCCGTCATGCTGATAAGGTTTTCTTCCGGATGTATTGATTGTACGTCCCGAACGTCGGTCGTCCGGAAAGTGCAGCTTAGGCAAAAGGCACTAGCATGGACAAGAGTCGGGAAGTTGGGCCGCTAAAGTCCCGATGCTATCTAAGGAGATTTTGCCAGAAGCACCACATACAGGCCGCACTATGACCCACGCTTCCCGAATTGAGCAAATCCGTGCTTTTGTTGAGCAACGGCTACGAGCTTGGGGAACCAATGCCGATCAAGTACTAGCGGAAGCCGTGCTCATCCGCGACGAAAGATACTGTGGTCACCGATTTCAGTTCGGGGAGTACGCAGCCGTGTGGTTTGTCGAAGAAAATGAGCTGAAAATCTACGGCTCCAGCGGGCAGATTCTGGAAGTCCTAGATTCCTCGCCAGAGAATCTCAATCTAAACGCCATTTCCCGGGCGGCCTAATTCCAGATCAAGTTCGTCCAGGGTGGATTTTCCACGCAATGCACAACTCTAGAGTGCAGGTCGACTGATTCTATAAATCGATTCTGTTAGGAGCCGCTACCGCCAAATGCGGCTTCAATCTCGGCGTTATTATTGGACCACTATATCGGAGGTACCAACTCCCGCTTGGGTAATGGCCCCAATAATCGCGACCAGGATAAGTGCCAGCATGACGGCGTATTCAACCGCCGTGGTGGCTTCTTCCGACAGAATCAGCCGTTTAAGGAATTGCATGGTTTAGTCTTTCAACGAGAGAAATACCCACCCTTCCAATCGGGTGTTGCCTCTTCAGTTCGAGCGTATCATTGTAAATGGAGTTAGTCAAAGCACACCTTCCATACATCTTTGCCTAAGCCAACCCGCACGAAGACGGCGCGGTATGGGCGTCATAATCGACAACATTTCGCCTTTTTTAACAGGTCAGCTACCCGACGTCGCAACGTCACTGATTTTCTTACCAGTATCGATCTGGTACTTGGGGTAGAGTTTGACGAATATCGTCATCCTGCAGCTCGTGCTTGTCGACCTAAACGTAGCGAATAGTTGGGTCCGATGAATCATTCCAGGGATGAAGTTGCGTTCTCCAATGCCCTAGTTTCCGCACCTCGCGCGAGGATAATCCAAGGTTCAATCGATATTGGTTTCTGGTTGCCACATTGGTGATCGGCCCAGCCGTCAGCGCTGTGCTCGTTTCGACCGTTCACGCCGAGGGGAAACTTGCGCCGATCGTCAATTTGAAGCCGTTGTTAGAGGCCACTGAGACCAACGACCAGGTTAAAGCAAAAGGACGAACGCAAATTTTTGTAACTGACCACGGCTCTGCGAGGATGGCGGATATCGTGACCGTCGTCCGCGATCGGAAGGCTGATCACGCGAACGATTGCGAGCCCGAGGCGCGGCCTGTGGCGTTCGACGAATTTGGCAACGATGATATCCGCTTGTCGCGAGATCCGCGGAGAAGGAGTGCTTCACCCGTCATCTTGGAGTTGCCACCGCCCCGCGAATTGCCTCCACCAAGGGCGGTATCAACACCCGTCGCGGACGATCAAGCCGCCCCTCCGAACGCCGCGGAAATCATGTAGCATCCTCACAATCTTGGCTTCGCACAAAGGCACCCCGACTTGGCTGCCCAAAATCAGCAGCGCCTCGTCACCACGCTTGACGCCGTGCTAGGCCCCGAGGATGAATTATACGATCCTTGCGAGGCGGAGTTTTGTGAACAAATGTGGCGGTGTGCCGGTGGGCGGTGTATGTCCGCTTGTGATCGCATTCGGTGGAATTTTTGGCGGGACTATGAAGTCGTTTATTTGGGTAAATGCGGCTCCGGAACATGCGGCCGCCGAATGTATCCGCTGTGCCCGATCGGCGAGTGCGACGGTCCTGTTTGTGGACTGGGACCGTCTGCGATATTCGCCCGGTGCCAATGTAGACGCCGAGGCGGTTTGGGCGTGATCGGCCGACCTGGTCGGGGATCGACTAGCGCCGGTTGCACGGCGGTGCCAGGTGATCTGGCTACCGACCTGTCCGAAGAACAGACTTTCTCTTACGGTACCGAGGAGTTTGGCCTGCCCCCCACGTGCCAGTCGTGCCAAGAATGATCCTCTTTGGCATCCGGCTGAAACCCAACTTGCTCAAAGCTTCTTTCGCTGCTGGCATCACCGAACCAATCCGCAGTCAGCCGCGTTTTGACGCAGGTTCATAGTACCTCGGCTCCTCTGGATGGCAGACTCTAACGACTCGGTAAGTGCTCCGGGCTTTAACGCATAGATTCAACATGCTGTTTCTAACGGACCGAAGTTTCTTAAACGTTGAAGAGGTTATTCCTGTCACGAATACCTTGACGAAATTCCGTTGTAGGACCAAAGAAATGAGATTCCACTCCTTACTCCTCCACGTTGTTATTGGGTCGCATTCCCTGTTGCCGCTGTTGGTTTTAGCGGACGACGAGCCACAAATGGCCGCTGACGGATTTCATCGCGCGGATCGCATTTCAGCAGTAAGCGATGGAAAACCGATGCTTCACGCGTTGCTGATCACGCAGGCCGAAGACGATGCTGGGTTGGAATCTGCCAGTGAAGAGAACCGTAGTTTATTCTTGGGTCCTGTGGCCCCCTGGCAACCGCCCGCTTTGCTTGGGCCGAACACCTGGACTGGTATCAAAGCTCTACCAATGACTGATGTTTCGATCAACACGCAGGCGGAGAGCGATATCCGTTTAGTCTCCCACGACGAGGATGTTTCCGGCTCGTACCCGCGTCGCCATCATCGACGTTCAACAGTGGAGATTCACTTTCTCGACTTTGAGGATGATCAACAGCCGTACCCGATCGCTCCGGTCTCGAACGATTCGTTGGAGCTGCACCAGCCTACTCGTCGGGCTGCACTGGCACAGGAACTCCGCCAGTATGTCGCTCAACGGGACGCGCCTGAGGAGGAGTCGGGAGACGATCTGTCTATTCTTGACGAATTGCTGGACTACCCAGATAATAAGTCCGACGACGGTGGCGCGGACAAAGATATGGATAAGGACGATTCGGATTACGATTTTGACATCGACCAGGGAGACTTGGAAGAACTTCCTCACAAGCATCGTTTCAGCAAGTCACAGCGCGCCCAGCAGGAGGACCCCCGGTACAACCAATTCCGCTACATGACGCTGAACCAATTGCTCGACGAAGACGATGACGATGACGAGTACGATCAGCGCGAGTGGGAGTTCTGCCAGCGAATGTGGCAGTGTGCTGGTGGACGTAGTCTGTCGCAATGTGATCGTTGTAAGCGTGATTACTGGCGCGATCATGAGGTATTGGGGGGCGGCGGTTGCAACATGGTTCCGTTTTTCGGTATGGGACTCTTGTGCTCCGGACCCATCGGAGTTCCCATGCCAGCGCTTTGTATGCGACGACACCCACTTATTGAATGCGATCACTGCGGTGGCATGATCGGTTGTTCTTGTGCCGGCTCGATGGGTGGTGCCCGGCCAGTTCGCGCCGGGTTATTAGGACGGTTAGGTGGCGCCATGACTCTATCACGCCGCGGCAGCGATAGTGGTTGTGAATGTGAAAGCAGTTGCGGATGCGAAAGCAGCTGTGGTTGCGAAGGCAGCTGTGGTTGCGAAGGCCCGTGCGATTGCGGGTACGAGTGTGAATTGGGTGGCAGCTGTGACGACGGATGCGCCAGCTGCCGTGGTGCAGGCGACGGTATCTACTCCCGGAGACGGTAAGCCGACCATTCGGATGGAACGACTGAATACCATCGGCACACGACACGTGTGGTTTCGCTTGTGACCAGGGGGATTGTTCGAATTCCTCAAACACGTCAAGTCGGCGCAGTCAATGCAGCGGGCTAACCCGCGTTTCTCACACCCCTTCGGCTGCGATCCGCCGATTGTCGCGGCAGGACGCTTCTGATAGCATGCACGGGATGAAAACCGACGCGATTTTTTCGGTGATTCCCCGGCTCACGCGGTTGTTGGGAGCGGAGCGCGTCTTGTCCGCGGCAGCGGACTTGATGGTCTACGAATGCGACGGGTTCGTTATTGAAAAGAACTCGCCGGATGTTGTCGTGTTTCCCGAGTCGACGGCCGAGGTTGCCGAAATCGTCAAGATCTGCCTTGGTGAAAACGTTTCATTTATTCCACGAGGGGCTGGAACCAGTCTCGCCGGTGGTTGCTTGCCCATCGGTGGTGGTGTCATGATTGTCATGACGCGCATGAAACAGATTCTTGAGATCAATCTTCGCGATCGATACGCGGTTGTGGAACCCGGATTGGTCAACGTTTGGCTGACCCAGGCCCTCAAAGGGACTGGTTATCACTACGCTCCGGACCCGTCCAGCCAAGGTGCCTGCACGATTGGCGGAAATGTGGCCACGAACTCCGGCGGTCCGCACACGCTCAAGTACGGAGTCACCGTAAACCATGTGTTGGGTCTGGAAGGGGTGATGGCGGATGGAAGTGTGTTGCGTTTGGGTGGACCAGCGCCTGACTCACCTGGTTTGGATCTGACTGGCGCGGTCGTTGGCAGTGAAGGGACCCTTTTGATCGTGACCAAAATTTGGGTGCGTGTAACGCGTGATCCCCAAGGATGGCGCACCTTGTTGGGCGTATTCGATTCGATGGACGACGCGGCGAACACGATCAGTGAGATCATCGGCGCTGGGATCATTCCCGCCGCGTTGGAGATGATGGACAACGGTATCATTCAGGCGATTGAACAGGCCTTCAACTTCGGATTTCCACTGGACGCCCAATCGGTGTTGTTGATCGAGGTTGACGGCCTTGAAGCGGGCCTCGACAAACAGCGGGATCAGATCATCGAGCTTTGTAACAAATGCAATGCTCGGGAAGTTCGCATTGCCGCGGACGACAAGGAACGGGCGAAAATCTGGAAATGCCGCAAACAGGCCTTTGGTGCCATTGGCCGGCTTAGCCCGAGCTTTTGCACGCAGGACGGCGTCGTCCCACGCACCAAGCTGCCACATTTGCTGCGGCGTATCACGGAGATTGGCGACAAGTACGACATACGCATCGTCAACATTTTTCACGCAGGAGACGGAAACGTGCATCCGATTCTGCTGTTCGACGAACGCGAGCCCGAAGAGGTAAAGAGAGTTTTGGAGGCCAGCGGGGAGATCCTTGACGAGTGTCTCGAATGTGGCGGTAGCGTTACGGGCGAGCATGGCATTGGCATCGAGAAGTTGAGCTTCATGGAAAAAATGTTCAACGCCTCGGACTTGGCTGCGATGGGCCGGCTGCGCGACGCCTTTAACCCATACAACGTCTTGAGTCCAGACAAGGTCCTGCCAACAGCCGGCGCTTGCGGGGTCGAACAAATTCATCCCGGCCGCCGCGCCGCTTTATAGTTATTAGTTATTGGTTATTGGTCACTAGTTAGACCGTTTGACTTTAGCCCCCGGGCTTACTCGTGGGTGAATCAAACAGTCGAGTAATTCATTGGCAAAGGGTCAACGATCACAAACCCATAAACCAATCAGCCTAACAGCCCAATCAAGCGTTTAGGAAGATCATCCAAAGTCTTACGACTTCAGCTACGACCCTACGCCTATAATCCATAATCCATATATCCCGATCAATGACCAATCCGCTTCCTCTCACTTCCACTGTTACGCCTGAATCGCTTGACGATGTCATCGCGGCTGTGAAGTCGGCGGCTGAAGGCGACGAGGCCATCTACCCGATCGGTGGTGG
>Ga0310121_10002741_pt1 | contig 16521 bp, 14 predicted proteins | sample CB27_Tmax_986_MG_FD_203504 | JGI IMG/M metagenome (GOLD analysis project Ga0310121, IMG submission 203504) | Marine microbial communities from Western Arctic Ocean, Canada - CB27_Tmax_986 | ecosystem: Environmental > Aquatic > Marine > Oceanic | place: Canada: Western Arctic Ocean | collected...
GGCACGCTGACTGGCGGTCAACTCGATCACTTGGGCCACTCTCATACTACAAGTATAGTAGTTTCAGATTAAAGATCAATCTGTAAGGCGGACTACACTAGCGGCGGCGAGGGTCTCCCCGACCTGAATCTCAAGGCTTGAGTCTCAAGAGATCTCACCGCCTTCGGTCCCGTCGGCCAGCCCCTGCCCGTAGGCGGTGAACACGTGCTCCAGTTCGTCCCGCGATTTCTGGAAGGCTCTCCTCACCATGTCCTCCGTGCCCACCACCGTGATGGGATCCTTGAACGGCCAGTGGTAGCGCTTCACCTGTCCCGGATACACCGGGCACACCTCGTCCGCATTGCCACAAACCGTGATCACGATCGAGACGTCGCGATCAAGATAATCGTGCATGTGTTCCGGCTTCGCTCCCCGCAAGTCGTAGCCCCGTTCCCCCATCACCTCGATCGTCCTGGGGTGCAATTCTCCGGTCGGGTGAGACCCCGCGCTCGCGACCTCAACCGCCCCGCCCGCCGCGGCCCGGAGAAACGCTTCCGCCATCTGCGAGCGGCACGCATTTCCAGTGCACAGAATGAGGACCAGTGGCCGCGCCATACTGGTCGTCTAAGCCGGATTCTCGCCTCAAATCAACTTTTTCATCGCCAGGGGCCGGATTCTTTCGGAGGGATCCGATAGTCTGGCAATAGAAGGAATCGCATGAATTCGGATGCAAGACTATCATTCCCAGACAAACTCCCGCGTTCTCCTATCCCGACAACCACGGGGATTTCCTTGGAATTGACCCCCCGTTTCCCCGTGGTATCCTTACAGCCAGTGCTTCGCAGAATTTCAGGCTCCGGATTCGCCCTCGCGATGGTCGTTCTCATCGCGCTCAGGCTCCCTGCGCTCGGATTCTGTCTTTGCGAACACCATCTTGTTCTCAATAGCGGCGCCTGCTGTGTCGAGGCCGCCGCGGTGGAGCAAAGCGGCTGCGAGCACTGTGTGGAACTCTCCCAAGCCGAAACGGCACCCTGCCGCGATTGCGTGGTGATCCTTTCCCTCGATCCCGGCGAGTTCAACTGGTCCGCCCGCCAGTTCACTCCCGCCCAGCAGGACGGCACCCCGCTCCCCATTCCCGCCGGATATCAAGACCTCCTCCTTCCCGCCCCGCTTCCCGGAACAATCGCGGGCCCCCTCTCCGGTTCTCCGCCTCCCGGAGATTCCGGGATCTATCTGCGGACCCAGGTCCTGAGGCTTTGAGGCCACCCCCGCGCCGGTCCATGACCGCCGCGCTTGGAATGACGCTGCCCTGCAGCGCATCTGGGCACTCTTGCACATCCCCGGACGCACCAGCGTCCCGCCTCAACTACCCAAGGACCACATGTCTCTCGACAAGCTTAGCTCCCTCCAGGGATCGAAATCCGCTCCCGCGGACCGCGCGCGCCGCCGGGGTGTGCCCCCCGCGCTCCTCCCGGTCGGCCTCCTGCTCGCATTCATTGCTGTCTTTGCCCTCATGTTCGGCGGCCGCCTCCTCCCTGCTCTCGAAGTTCGCGTCGCCCCCGTCATCACCCTCCGAAACGCCGTCAGTGGGGCCAACACGTCCGCTCCAACCCCAAATATCTCGATCGCCACTAACCAATCCCTCCTCTTCCAGGCCTCCGGCTGGGTCGAACCCGATCCCTATATCACGATCGTCCCCACCCTCCTCAACGGCGTCGTGAAAGACGTCCACGTTCTCGAGGGTCAGGCCGTCAAGAAGGGAGACCTCCTTGCCACCCTCGTCGACGACGATGCCAAGCTCGATGTCGAGGAAGCGGAGCGAAAGCTCAAGACTCTCGACGCCACTCAGGTCGCCCACTGCGCGGAGCTCCCGGTCCTGAATGCCGAGATGCACGCCGTCCAGCAGAAGATCGAGGCCGAAAGGGCCTTCCACGCCGAACTGGCCGACGCGGCCCGGCGCCTCGCCTCCGTCCCCAAGGGCTCCGTCCCCGCCCTCGAGGTCGAACAAGCCAGGCTCCGCGTGGAACGCCAGCTGGCTGTCATCGGGGAGGAAAACGCAGGACTGGCAACCGTCCTCGCCAAAATCAACAAGGTCGACCTCGAACGCCTCGCCGTGGAGGCCCGAATCAGCGAGGCGAGTACCGCCCTCGCCCGCATGAACCTCGCCCTGGAGCGAACCACCATCAGCTCCCCCATGGATGGCCTCGTTCTCCGCCTCCACGCCGCCCCCGGAAAGAAGCGCATGCTCGAGGCCGATGACCCCACCAGCGCCGTCATCGTGGAACTCTACGACCCCGACAACCTGCAGGCCCGCATTGACGTTCCCCTCACCGAGGCGGCGGAACTCCGCGTCGGCCAACCGGTCCAGCTCACCACCGATCTGCTCCCCGACGCCAAGTTCGAAGGAACCGTCACCCGCATCGTCGGAGAGGCCGACCTCCAGCGCAACACCCTCCAGGCCAAGGTCCGGATCAGCAATCCCGATCCCCGCCTCCGCCCCGAAATGCTCGTCCGTGCCGAGTTTTTTCCCGCCGCGGCTGCAACCGATCCCGGCGCCTCTCCAACCGCGCCTCGCGGCCCACCGACCGGCGGCCGCCTCGCAACCTACGCCCCGAAAGACGCCCTCTTCGACCTCTCCGGCGCCACGGCGAGAGCATGGATTGTCGATGGCAAGCGTGCCCAACTTCGCGATCTCAAAGTCGGCTCCCAGGAACGCGACCATCACCGACTCATCCTCGAAGGCCTCCGCCCCGGGGATCGAGTCATTCTTCCCCCTCACGACAAACTCAAGCCCGGTAAGCGAATCAAGGTAACCCCGTGAACCAAGAGCCAAGTAAACAGTATCCCGTGTCCGGTATTCCGACCTCCGACCTCCCCGTCTGTCCACTGAACACTGTCCACTGAACACTGAACCCGAATGCCTCCCTTCATCCAGATCCGGAATCTCACCAAGTCCTTCAAGAAGGGCCCCAATCTCATTACGCCCCTGCAGGATCTCAGCCTCGAGGTTCCGCGCGGCGAGTTCCTGGCTCTCATGGGTCCCTCGGGCTCCGGCAAGACCACCCTCCTCAACCTCATCGCCGGAATCGACACCCCCACCAGTGGTGAACTCGTCATCGATGGGCGGGACGTGGCTCGCCTCTCGCGCGCCCAGCTCACCAGGTGGCGGTCCCGCCACGTCGGCTATATCTTCCAACTCTATCACCTCGTTCCCATTCTCTCCGCCTTTGAGAACGTCGAACTTCCCCTTCTCCTCCTCCCCCTCTCACGCTCCGAGCGGCGCACCCGGGTGGAAGCCGCCCTCGAACTCGTAAGCCTCGCCGACCGCGCCCATCATCGCCCCCCCGAGCTCTCGGGGGGACAGGAACAACGGGTCGCCATTGCCCGCGCCATCGTCCACGACCCCGAACTTCTCGTGGCCGACGAACCTACCGGTGACCTCGACGGCGAATCCGCTGCCGCCATTCTCGACCTTCTCTCCTCCCTCACCAGGGACCACGGCAAAACCATCGTGATGGTCACCCACGATCCCAAGGCCGCCGCCATCGCCCGCCGCACCCTCCACCTCGAAAAGGGCCGACTCATCGAACAAGCCCACCGGGGCGGCGCTTTCCAGGCGCCCAGCCCCCCGGAACCTCTCAGCACCTGACCTGTGAACTCAGAACCGTGAACCGAAAACCATGAAACTCCTCTCCCTCGCTCTCAAAAACATCACGCGTCACCGCCTTCGGTCCTTCCTGACCATGGCGGGCGTCGCGGCCGGGATGTTTTTGTTCACGGCCGTGGAGACCATGCAGCACTCCCTTGCCAAGGTCACCAAGGCCGGTGCGGATGACACCACCCTCGTCGTCTACCGCGAGAACCGCTTTTGCCCCGCCACCTCCCGGCTTCCGGAATACTACCTCCCCACCATCGACAAGATCGAAGGGGTGCGGGAAGTCATCCCGATCCAGATCGCGGTCAACAACTGTGGCGCCAGTCTCGACGTGATCACCTTCCGCGGAGTCCCGGCCGATAACCTCCGAAAATACAATCCCGGTCTCACCGTGATCGACGGCTCCTTCGAAGATTGGTCCAAGCGTTCCGATGCCGCCTTGGTCGGCGAGACTTTCGCCCGCCGCCGCGGACTCAAGACCGGGGACAAGTTCGAGGCCGTCGGCATCAACGTCCTCGTGGCGGGAATCATCAAGTCCAGTGAATCCCAGGACAACAACGTCGCCTATGTGCATCTTCCTTTCCTCCAGCAGGCCTCCAACGTCGGCCTCGGCACCGTGACACAGTTCAACGTCAAGGTGGACTCCTCGGATCTGCTCGAGCCCGTTGCCAGGCGAATCGACGAAACGTTCCGCTCCGACGCCCAGCCCACTACTACCCGGCCCGAAAAAGCCTTCTTCGCCGAAACCGCCAAGCAGATGATCGAGCTCATCGGCTTCACCCGTTGGCTGGGCCTCGGTGCCGTGGCGGCCGTCCTCGGCCTTGTCGCCAATGCGGTCCTCCTCATCGTCCGCGGCCGCGTCAAGGAAACCGCCATTCTCCAAACCCTCGGTTACTCCCGCTTCAAGATTGCCAGCCTGGTCTCCTTTGAAGGGATCCTTCTCGGCCTCCTCGGCGGCGCGGTCGGCGTTCTCGCGGCCTACTCCTTCTTCCAGTGGCAATCCTTCACTCTTGGCAACGAAGGCCTCACTCTCGCCATCACTCCCGACCACGCCGTCCTGCTCAAGGGTTTCCTCGTCGCCCTCTTGCTGGGTCTCCTCGCCTCGCTCTATCCCGCCTGGCGCGCCTCCCGCCAATCCATCACCGCATCGTTGAATGCAGCCTGACGGCCCGGTTCGCAGTTGTCCGTTTATCAGTCTCCCCCCTCCCCCCAATAACCAATAACTAATAACAAATATCCGCACCCCGTGCTTCCCATCACCTACGCCATCCGAAACCTCTTTCGCGACCCCGTCCGCCTCCTTCAGACCGTGGGGGGGAGTGCCCTGGTGGTGCTCCTCATCATCGCGGCTGCGGTGCTCAACCTCGGGATGAACGGAGTCTTGGAGGCGACCGGCTCGGACCAGAACGTTATCCTGATCGGAGCCGGCAGTGAAGAGAGCGTGGAGCGCTCCGAGGTGCACCTGGAGGCCGAGTCCGCCGCTGCCACCGCCCTGCCCGGACTCGCCAAACCTCTCGGCACCACCGCTGCCTCCGGCGAGATCGTCTACATGGCCCCTCTCGCCCTGCGCGGCGGCAAGGAGGAACCCTCGCTCCTGCGCGGCGTCACCGAGAAGGCTCTCCTGGTCCACACCCGCGTGCGCCTCATCGAAGGGTCCTTTCCCGCGCCCGGACAGGTCATGGTGGGCCGCCTCATGCACCGCAAATTCAACGTCCCCCCGGAGCGGCTCGCCCCCGGCGCCATCCTCGTCTTCGGCAAGGTCGAGTTCAGCATCTCGGGCATCTTCGAAGCTCCGGGCACCGTTCTCGAGTCCGAAGCCTGGTTCGACCGCAACGATCTCGCCACCGTCACCCAGCGGGACTCCCTCTCCGCCGTCTACCTCCGGCTCGCCGATGCCGAGTTCGATGACGTGCACGTCTTCACCCTGCAGCGCAACGATCTCGAACTCACTGCCGTGCGCGAGGACAAATACTACGAGAAGCTTAGTAGCTTCTACGCTCCCATCCGCGCCATGACCTGGGTCACCGCTGCGCTCGTCGCGGCCGGAGCGGTGTTCGGCGGACTCAACACCCTCTATGCCGCCTTCGCATCCCGTATTCGCGAGATGGCCACCCTCCAATCGATCGGCTACACGCGCACGGCCCTCCTCCTTTCTCTCGTCCAGGAATCTCTCTTGGCCACCCTCACGGGATCCCTGGTGGCCTTCCTCCTCGCCATCGTCCTCTTCGACGGCCGAAGCATCCCCTTTTCCCTCGGCACCTTCACCCTCGAGCTCACCCCCGGCATTATCCTGGCCGGTCTCGCCTCCGGCGTCGCCCTCGGGACCCTGGGCACCCTCCCTCCCGCCCTCCGCTGCCTCAAGCCCTCTCTCCCAATTGCCCTTCGTTCCTCCTGATCTCCCGTGCAAAACTCATCAATCACTAAATACACCAACCAATGAAGACCGTACCAACCATCCTCACCGCCACTACCGTGCTCGCCCTCGCGGCGTGCAACTCCAAGAACACTACCTCCGAAGATCCGCCCTCCGACCAATCCACCCTCAAGGCCGTCCTCCTCGACACCGCTCCGGAAGGCGCCGTCAGTATCGTCGAAGCCCGCAAGAATCCCACTCCCGGGACTGAAGTCGTGTTTTCCGGCAAGATCATGGGCAAGATGGAACCATTTGTCGAAGGACGCGCCTTACTCACTCTCGGAGATCCTACCAAGATCGTTTCGTGCGATCTCATGCCCGGCGACTCGTGCGAAACACCCTGGGACGTCTGCTGCGACGAGGCGGCCACCGTCGCGAAGAGCATCGCCACCGTGCAGGTCCTCGACGAAAAGGGAAGGCCCCTCAAGCAAGGCCTGAAGGGTCTCGGCGGAATGAAGGCACTCAGTTCTCTCGTCGTGACGGGCACCGTCGCGGAGGGATCAAACGCCAACAACTTCCTCGTCAACGCCTCCGGCATCCACGTCGCGATGGTGGAACCCACCAAGGAAAACCCCGCCAAGGCCAAAACCCCGAATCCATAAGCAACGTCCGGGCCGCCGCTTCGGATTTTATGCCCAACGCGCAACACTCGAGACTCGCTCTTGCCACCGCCCTTCTGGCCGTGGTCCTCAATTCCTGTGCGGAGTACACCCCGCGGAAGCAGCCCCACCAGGTATTCCAGCGGGGCGAGAACTGGACTCACGCCCCCTCCTGGGCCGCGGCCTCCATCCGGCAGGATTGGTGGACCACCTACCGCGATGCCCGCCTCAACGCCCGGATCGCCACCGCGCTCTCCAACAATCCCGATCTTCGCATCCTTGCCACCCGCCTCGAACGAGCCCGCGCCCAGATCCGCCAGGCCGCCGCTGCTTCCTGGCCCGTCATCAATGCCGGCACCGCGCTGGTCTACGGGACCGAGCAGACCCGCATGACGATGTTCACTCCCACCGACCTCGAACCGTGGGCCAGCTCCGCGGAGATCTCGTGGGAACTCGACCTCTTCGGCAAGATCCGGGCCGCCACCCGTTCCGCGCAGGAGGCCGGGGGCGCCGCCTTTTGGGATCTGCACGCCGGACGCCTCCTGATCGCCGCCCAGGTCGCAGAGGCCCATTTCCGGCTTCTCCGCCTCAACGAAGAGAAAGCCCTCATCGCCGATTCGGTCGCTGCCAATCGCCACATTGTCGAGACCATGCGCGACCGCGAAAGCGCCGGTCTCGTCTCGACCACCGAACTCCGCCGCCAGGAAGCCGAGCACCAGCGCCTCGAGCGCGCTCTCCTCGACCTCGATCGCCTGCGCGGCCTTGCCAACCTCCAATTGGCCACGCTCCTCGGACGCGCCACCCCGCCCACTCCGCCGGCCGGCACTCTCCACGCCGTCCGCACTCCGCCGCTCCCGGCCCGAACCACCTCTGCCGTTTTGCGAATGCGTCCCGATCTCCTCGCCGCCGAAGCCCGGGTGCGCTCCGCCTTCCAGCTCGAGGAGTCCACCCGTCTCAATCTTCTGCCTTCCCTCTCCCTCGGGGCCGGCGCCCGGGGCGAGAGCAGCGCGCTGGCCTCCGGCTTCCGGGAATGGATGGCCTCCGTCGGCCCCAGGCTGGATGTCCCCATCTACGACCAGCGACGCCTCGCCGCGGTCCGCGTGCGGCGCGCCGAAACGGACCTGGCGGCCGCCACCTATCGAAAGACTGCCCTCGGCGCATTCGAAGAGGTCGAGTCCGCTTACCTGAACTTCGTCAACCGCCTCCGTCAACACGCAGCCGCCCGCCGTGAAGTCACCGCCCTCGATGAAGCGCGGCGCAACACGCTTGCGACCTTCCAGGCGGGACTCGTTTCCCAGATCGAACTCCTCGAGTCCGAACGCCGTTTCCTCGAGGGCCGCCGCCAGGAGCTGGCGGTGCGCCACACCCTCCTGCGCAGTCATCTGGCCCTCATCAAAGCCCTGGGAGGTTCATGATGACCGTAGATTTTACAGCGTTCGCTTCCAGTGGGAAATCCCTTGTGCCCGCCAAGATCAAAAAGTATGATTGTCGTGTGCGGCTCCTCGCCAAAACACTCCTGGTTCTCTCCGTCTTGGCCGGCTTGATGCTTCCGAATGCGTTCGGTCGGACCCACCGTGTGTCCTGCGACGCGCCCGGCGAGTGTAGCGAGATGCCCATTACGTACTGCGGCGATTCGCATCCCTGCGACGACTGCCCTCCACCCGAGGAATTCCCCTGCGATCACGAAAACCACGGCGAGGACTCCCAGGCTCCCTGCGAAGACGACGGCAACCGTCCGTTGAATTCTCACCAGCAGGAGCACCATCATCAGTGCGTGTGTGCTGCCACCCCCGCCTGGGTGATTTCCGACAGCGATCCTCTTTCGCTGCACCCTCCGCTCCCGGGGCATCTCCTGGCCAAGCGGGAATCTCTCCCTAGCCCGGAGTCCCCGGTCTACGTGTTCGATCGCCCTCCCATCGCGTAGCGGACCTCGCGTCCGCTCAGGCGAGCCGTCGTGCAGCACCCCGTCGGGTGGCTCGGTTCGTCTTTCTCTTGCACGGCAGGCCGCGCCCGGCCTGAAGGACAATTGAGGTCCCCGCCGCTTCTCCCCGGCGTCCTCACGCCCGTCGCTTCCACCAGGGACGCTTTCTCTCCAGGAACCAATTCTCAACGATACCATGATTCGCACATCCATCCTCATCCTCAGCGCTCTGACCCTCTTCGGCGTCCCACCCGCCCGGGCCGCCTCCTCGGGCCTCATTGTCACATTCGACAACATTCCGAACCGGGTTCGGCGCGACAACCCTGACCTCGCCGCGGCCCGTCTCCGCGTCAGGGAAGCCCTCGGCCGTATGAAGCAGTCCGGCCGCCGGAGCAACCCCGAGCTGGAAGGCGGCTTGGAAGGCAACCACCATTTCAATGAAGGAAAAATCGAAATTGGGATCTCCCAGCGCTTTCCCGTCACAAACCGGCTCCAACTCGCCAAGACGATTTCCGTCATCGCGGTGAAGGCTGCCGAAGCAGAAATTAGAGAGGTCGAACGGAAACTCGTGGCCGAGGCCCGAGCTGCCCTGGTGGACGTCCTGGCCCTCCGGCAGCAGCGGGCGGTTCGCCAGCAACAGGCCAAAGTCGCCCAGGAATTCGCGGAGTTCACAAAGGGCGCCGCCACAGACGGGGAGATCTCGCCCATCGACGCCGGGCAGGCGAAACTGGAAGCGGCCCGCCTGGGCGGAGAAATCCGCCAGCTTCAAGCAAATGAACTCGCCGCAGTGGGACTGATCAAGCCCCTCCTCGGGATGAAAACCACCGACGTCCTGAACGTGAGCGGAACGCTTCCCCCCGTCGCCTTGCCGGCCGGGCTCATCGATCCCAACCGCCGTCCCGACTTCCAGGCTGCCAAGTTGGACGCCCAGGCCGCGGCGCAAAATGTCGAGTTGGAGAGAGCGCGCCGCTACGACGACGTGGAGGCCGGATTCGTTGCCGGCTTGGAGCGATCCGAAGATGCCCCAGAGGGATTCGAAAACGAGGGGATCATCGGTTTTCGAATCAAATTTTCCCTTCCCTTCTTTGACAAGAACGAGGGCAACATCGAGGCCGCCGAAGCGCGCGCGGAGCGAAAGCAAAAGGAAACCATCGCCCTCGCCCATAACATCCGCCATGAGGCCGATGCGGCCCGCAAAGAGATGGTGGAGTGGGGCAAGATGCTTCGCGGTATCGTCGACAATCTCCTTCCGCTCGCCGCCAAGCAGGCTGGCGACGCAGAGAGCACCTATCGCGAAGGTCTTGGAGACCTCCAGGCCATCCTGCGGGCGCGGGAACAACAACTCGAAATCGAATCTTCACAGGTCGAAGCCCTCCGAAACTTTCACCACGCCCGCGTGCGATTCGAAGCCGCCGTCGCCAATCCCTGATTGCTACATCCAATGAAAACTGTTTTCTCCCTGATTCTCATCTCCACCCTCGCCCTCCTCGCTCAAGAGGAAGAGGACACCGATCCAAACGAGGCGGCCAATACGATCATCCTCGACGAACTCAGCGTGAAGAATCTCGGGATCGAATTGGAGGAGGCGATCGAAACCGACTTCGAAGAAACCATCTTTGCGATCGGACGTATCGATGACATCCCCACCAATCACGTCGCCGTAAGCAGCCGAATTTCCGGCCGGGCCCTCGCCGTCAACGCCATCGAAGGCGATCACGTCAGCAAGGACCAAGTGCTCGTCCAGGTCGAGTCCCGCCAGCCGCGCCTGCCAGGAAGAGATCCTTCGATTATTCCCCTCTCGGCGCCAATTTCCGGAACAGTCCTCGAAAGCCATGTGCGACCAGGCGAGCCGGTCGAGCCCGAGAACAAACTCTTCGACATCGTCGACCTGTCAGATGTGTGGGCCATTGCGCGCGTCCCCGAGCAGGAGGCCGGGCGCATCAAAATCGGGTCGAAAGCGCGAATTCGCGTCGCAGCCCTTTCCGGTGAGAAGTTCGATGGCGAACTGGTCCGGTTCGGCACCCGGGCCGATATCGCCTCCGGCACGCTCGACGCCATTTTCCTCCTGAAGAATGCGGAGCTTCACTTGCGACCGGGAATGCGGGCCGAGTTTTCCATCATCACCAGCTCGCGGCCCGATGTTCTCGCAGTTCCTCGTGAAGCCGTTCAGGGCGATCCCGCCAATCGAGTGGTCTATGTGGAGCATTTCGATCTCCCCAATGCCTACATCAAGACACCCGTGCAAATCGGCGCACAAAACGACAAGTTCCTCGAAATCGTCGCCGGGCTCTTCCCCGCCGACCGCGTTGTTACAACCGGTTCCTACTTTCTCGGCTCTGCCGGCGGCGGAGGCATCTCGCTCAAGGAGGCCCTCGATGCTGCCCACGGTCACGAACACAATGAAGATGGCTCCCTCATGTCCGAAGAACAGAAGGCGGCGCAAGACGCGGCCAAGGGGATCGCGCCCAAGGAAGCGAAGTTCAGCGGCCCCCTCACCCTCTTCCTCGCCATCACTTCCGGCATCTTTCTTTTCCTGCTCGTCATGAGCGGCATCAAGCACCTGCGCGACGGAAAGGCCCTCGCCGCCGCTCTGAATTCATTAATATCCGCCGCCCCGCAAGCCCCCCCGATCCCGGAGAACCCTCTTCCGCAATCCTCAGGGCCCGCTTCCGATGCTTAACCGTCTCATCAGATTCTCCCTTGCGCAGCGGCCCGTCATCATGGTGCTCGCCATTGTGATGCTGGCTTTTGGCATCAAGAGCATCGTGGAGTTGCCCGTTGATGTTCTCCCGGACTTGACCAAGCCCACCGTCACCCTCCTGACCGAGGCGAAAGGGTACGCGCCCGAGGAAGTCGAAACCCTCGTCACCATCCCCCTCGAAAACGCCCTGATGGGTGTGACCGGAGTTACCCGGCTCCGCACCACCACGGACGTCGGCCTTTCCCTCATTTTCGTCGAATTCGACTGGGGCACTGACATCGACCAAGCGCGTGTCTACGTGCAGCAACGCTTGGGCGGCATCGAAGATGCCCTCCCGGAGGGCGTTTCCCCCTACATGACCCCCGTGAGTTCCCTGATGGGCGACATCATGCTGGTGGGCGTGACCGACCCCTCCGGCAAGATCAGTCCGCGCGATCTGCGCGCCTACGCGGATTGGACCATCGCCCGTCGTCTCCAGAGCATCGGGGGAGTCGCCGAAGTTCTCGCCATGGGCGGCGGCGTGAAGCAGTTGCAGGTGCAACCGGATCCCGAGCGCATGCTCGCCCTCGGAATTACCTTCGAGGAAATTCTCGAGGCTGCCGAAAAGGCCGTGAGCAACACCACCGGCGGATTTCTTACCAGACGGGCTCAGGAGATCATGGTGCGCAATCTCGCCATGACCACCGACTTGGACGAGATTGGCGACACCGTCGTTCGCCATGAGAACGATCGCGCCGTGCGGATCAAAGACGTTGCGAATGTGGCCTGGGACATCGAGCCCATGCGGGGTGATGCGGCCGTGAACGGACACCCCGGCGTCATCCTCAGCGTCAAGAAATCTCCGGGATTTGATACCCTCGATCTCACCAAGCGCGTGGAGGACGCCCTCGCGAAGTTGGAGAAGGCCGCCCCCCAAGGAGTGGTCCTCACCAAGATTTACCGTCAGGCGGATTTCATTGACGTCTCAATCGGCAACCTGAGGGAAGCGATCCGGGATGGCGCCATCATGGTTGCCATCATCCTGTTCCTCTTCCTCCTCAATCTGCGCACCACCCTCATCACCCTCACCGCTATTCCACTTTCGATCGGCATCGCTTTCTGGGTCTTCGACCTCTTCGGACTCGGCGTCAATTCCATGACCCTCGGAGGCCTTGCCGTGGCGATTGGCATGGTGGTGGACGATGCCATCGTCGGGGTCGAAAACGTCTTGCGCCGTCTCAAGGAGAACGCCGCGCTGCCTGATCCCGTTTCCAGGCTCAAGGTCATCGCCTCGGCCTCCTCGGAAGTACGGATGTCGATCTTCTACGCCACCGTTCTCATCATTCTCGTTTTCCTGCCTCTCCTCGCTCTGAGCGGCGTCGAGGGCAAGCTCTTCTCGCCGATCGCAATCGCCACCATCGTCAGCATGGCGGCCTCCTTCCTGGTCTCCGTGACCGTGATCCCGGTGCTTTGTTCGTTCCTCCTCAATCCCAAGTTGGGAAAGGTCCACAAGGAAGGTTTCGTGGTGCGCGGGATGAAGTGGCTCCACAAGAACACCTGGCTCCGCCTGGCCCTCGCCCAGCCTTTCGTCGTCATGGCGATCGCGGGCGTTCTTCTCGCTCTCGCGCTCACGCTCTATCCCCAGATGGGCAACAACTTCCTCCCGCCGTTCCGGGAACCGACCGCCCTGGTGGCCATGACCGCCGCCCCCGGAACCTCTCTTCAGCAGACGAACGAGGTCGCGGTGGTCGCCCAGAGACTCCTCCTCTCCATCCCGGAGGTCGAACGGGTCGGCTACCGGCTCGGGCGCGCAGAACGTGGCGACCATGTCGTCCCAATCTCGACGGTAGAATTCGACATCGAGTTCCACGATCACGGCCGACCCAGGCCGAAAATCCTCCAGGAGATCAGCGCAAGGATGCGTGGGTTGCCGGGGACCTTCAGCGCCCTCAGCGGACCCCTTGCGGATCGCATCGGGCACATGATGAGCGGGGTCTCCGCTCCCGTTGCCATCAAGATATTTGGCCCCGACCTCGCCGAAATTCAGAGGATTGGCACCGAGATCCGGGACATCGCCAGGGAGATCCCTGGCTTTGAACAAGCCACCGGTGAGCAGCAGGCTCCCATTCCCCAGCTTCGCATCGAGGTCGACCGCGCGCGGGCCCTGGCCTACGGCGTGACACCCGGCGACCTGAACGCCGAACTCGCCGCGCTTCTCGGAGGCGAGGCCGTCTCTGAAGTCTACGAAGGCCAGAAGATCTTCGATCTCGTGGTCCGACTTCCCGAGAAGTGGCGGGAATCACCTCAGCGCCTCGCCAACATGTATATCGACACCAAGAGTGGGCAACGCATTCCGCTCAAGTTCGTCGCCGACCTTCGCCAGTCAGCCGGCCCCAACAACATCCTCCGCGAGAATACAACGCGCCGCTACGTCGTCAGTATCAAGCCCACCACCCAGAACCTCGTCGCCAGCATGGAACGCCTTCAAGAGGACGTGGCGGCCAAAGTTTCCATACCTGAGGAATACGACATCCGCTACGAAGGAGAATACCAGGCCCAGAAAGCTGCATCCAAACGCATCGCCTTCATGTCGGTGATCATTCTGCTGATTATCGCATTTCTCCTCTACAGCTTCTTCAAGACGCCCGTCTTCACCCTCCAGGTGATCTTCGACATCCCTCTCGCCCTCATCGGCGGGATCATTCTCACCCGGCTGACGCTCAACAATATCAGCATCGCCACCCTGGTGGGCTTTATTGCGGTGGCCGGCATTGCGGCGCGCAACAGCATCATGATGATCTCGCACTACCTCCACCTCATGAGGCACGAGGGCGAGGGATTCACCCGGGAAATGATCCAGCGCGGCACCCTGGAACGTCTCGTGCCGGTGCTCATGACGGCCCTGGCCGCCGGAATTGCCCTCGTTCCCCTCGTCTTCAACCTCGGTTTCATCCCGGGCCTTCACGACAGCGATCCAACAACTGCACCGGGGAAGGAAATCCTCAATCCCGTTGCGATCGTCATCGTCGGCGGCCTCGTCACTTCCACCCTCCTGGGGCTCGGGGTCACTCCCGCCGTCTTCTGGGCCTTCGGCCGCAAGGCGGCAGCAAAGGCCATCCGCGAACGCGCCGGTGCTACCCACTGACTCTCCTTTCAAATCTGACCGTCTAACCAACAATCCAAGAAACTAACGAAAAACCAAGCAAAGCAATGAAAACAAACCTGTTGATTACCATCGCGACCGCCATCGTCCTGAGTCCCGTCGCCACGGCCGAGGACAAAGAGAAAAATGAGCACAAGCACGAGGCGAAAGTCGGTCCAAACGGAGGAAAGGTCCTCCATGAGGTCGAACCTCATGCCGAGTTCTTCGTCACCAAGGACCGGAAGATTCAGGTGACTTTCCTCAATGACGACGGAAAGGCCATTGCCCCCGGGGCGCAGACCATCTCCGTGACCTGCGGCAAGCGCAGCGCGCCCACCCGCATGAAGTTCGCGAAGAAAGGAACCTCCTTCCTCTCCGACAAGGCCCTCCCCAAGGGGATGAAAATTCCCACCGTGGTGCAGATCAAATTGACGCCCAAGGCCAAGGCCAAGACCATCCGCTTCAACCTCAATTTGGAAGACTGCCCCGGGTGCAAATACCTCGAATACGCCTGCATTTGCCCCCACGCCGAAGACGACGCGCCCAAGAAGGACAAGAAGAAGTAGCCGGGTTCTCCGCTGGTGATCTGTCCCGCGAGGGAGGCGGAGCCATCCGTCTCCCCTCTTCTCGAGAGAATTCCCGGTCCAGGTGACGGTGGAACTGGAGTTCGACCAGGAGTCGTGCCCGGAACGGGAGACCTCCTGAACCGTCGAGCCGGCCGGTGCTGGCCGCACATTCACCCAGCCAATCCCAGCTGCCGCGGCGCGCCAGGGTGGAGAATCGTACCCCTCCGGCAACCGCCCTACATCGCTTTCCGCAAATCGTTCTGCAAATCGATCACGCTTTGCCTCATCTCGAGCAGCGGCTGCACATGGGTGGGTGAAGTCGACTTCGCCTCGCCCACCGCCGTGTCGATGTGCCTGAGACAGCGCTTCAACTGCGCAATCGTGAATCCCGCATCGGGTTCACGATCGCACTCGTAGGAAGAAAGAGCCCCGGCCAGTTTCGCGGAGACCGTTGCCACCGCGCTCCACAGGCCGACCAAGGGGGAATCCGAGTCGTCCCGGGGAAGATCCACCGAGTCAAGAATCTGGCGCGCCTGTCCCTGGAGCGGATGACGCCGTCGCACCGGCGGCTCACCATCGTCGAGTTCTTCGTGGTCCGGGAAATCGATCCCGTCGCCCCAACCCTCATCTTCCGCCTCCACCTCACGATCCCATTTCATGTAGCGCGCAATCTGATCATCGTTTTCGAACCCGAACTTGTCGACCAGCTCTGCGTAGCGATTCGACAAATCGTCGGAGTGCCTGAGAAACATCTCCCACGCAAATTCGTCCATCGGTTTTCCGTCGTCCATCGCAGCCTCGTCCGCTTCTTTTTCGCGGTCGATCACGCAAAGTGCATCGAGATAGCTGGTCAGCGCGTTCTCGACCGCCTTGCGCGCGGCCTCCTCGTCCGCCTCCCTCATCTCCCAGGCCGGCTCCGTCATCCGCATTTCGAACTCGCTCGCCTCCAGCACAACCCGCCCGTTCGTCCGCGAATACCATTCGAGATAGACCGAGTTCTTCCAGGTGATCGGAACCTCCTTGTCCGCCGCATAATACTCCCCAACTTCTTCCATCGGGATCGTCGGGACGCGAACCTTGCGCGCCGCCGTCATGTCACCGGCCAGCCCGGTCTGGATCAGATCGAGCGGTTCCCGCCGGCGTGCTTCCGGATCGGGAGAGGGGTGCCGCAGGATCAATTTTCGTCCAGCCAGATCGCGGTGCGGATCTCCCCGCAGATCCGCCCGCAGGACAGCGCCGTCGCTAAAGTTTATGACGACCCGAACCCGATGCTTTTGCCGGTTGCAAATTTCGGCCGAAACGATGGTGTTTTCTTCCAGGCGCACAGCCATTTCAACCCTTCTCTACGGAGTTACGGCACTGTTGAGAAGCAGATGTTCTGCAATTTGCAGAACACACCTCCCTGCCCTCTCCCGGAGAGGGAACCAATCCTCTGTCAGCCAGGCTCCGCCCTGCGGACCTAGTGTAGTACGCCTTACAGATTGACCTTTAATCTGAAACTACTATACTTGTAGTATGAGAGTGGCCCAAGTGATCGAGTTGACCGCCAGTCAGCGTGCCAAACTT
>Ga0310121_10002743_pt1 | contig 16513 bp, 11 predicted proteins | sample CB27_Tmax_986_MG_FD_203504 | JGI IMG/M metagenome (GOLD analysis project Ga0310121, IMG submission 203504) | Marine microbial communities from Western Arctic Ocean, Canada - CB27_Tmax_986 | ecosystem: Environmental > Aquatic > Marine > Oceanic | place: Canada: Western Arctic Ocean | collected...
CGCGAAAGTCGGGCTAACAAATCGCAAAAACCGTTCACTTTCAAAGGTTACACCGCGCTACGGGGTGGGAAGGCCGACCTGAAAGCGGGAACTTGTAACGGATTCAGGTGGGCGGGGCCGGGAGGCCGGTCTCCTGGATTGCCAAGGGGGGGGATATTTGATGGTGTTTGTGGCGAAAACGAACCGCTGGGATGACGCAGATTCAGGAAGCCGAGACGTTTCGCCGCCTGATCGAGGCGAGCGACGGGCAGTTACGTGGATTCGACCTTGACCACGGGCTGGAATTTGCGGCGGCGCGCTGCGAGATCTACACTGGGGCGATGGCGGGGTGGGCGGAGGAGCAGCGCGAGGAGTTCGGGTACGATCGGCCTTTTGCGGTGGTGGCGCTGGACGCGAGGAGATGACGCCGTGCTCCGACACGGACTTCGCGTTTCTGTTCGACGATGCCATCGAGGAAAACTCCTTCCTGCTCGAACTGCAGAGAGAGGTCCTCCAGAGCGACGAATTTCGCGATCGCTTCGGGTTCCGGCCCGGGGCCCTGCCGTTCAACCTCGACGACATGCCGGAGCTTGACACGGTGCAGCGCAACAGCTTCCTCGACATGAAGCCGGTCTACGACCCGGAGGGGCTGGCGGGGCGGTTCCGGGAGCGGATTCGCACCACCTTCGATCCCTTCGAACATTTTCTCCATGTCAGCAGGTTCTGGCGCGATCATTGGGACAAGCCGAGAACGAAGCCGGACCGCTTGGACGCCTTCGACATCAAGCAGGACGGTCTGCGGGTCTTCCTGGCCGGAGTCTGGAGTATCGCGGGCCGGAATTTCGTGCATAGCCACGACGTCTATCGAAATCTCGAGGACCCCCGCGACCTCGAGGCCTACGGATTCCTGTTGCGCATCCGCTCCTTTGTCCACACGCAGCGGGAGAGGACCCGCGCGGCCTCCGCCACGGGGAATCACGCCGAGGACGTCTTGCGGTTCGACGACTTTCAGTCCTTCGGCGCGATGCTCGGAGCGGAGGCCGGCGAAGAAGAGCGCTTCGAGTTCGAGAACGAAGTGCGGGCCCGCCTCGTCTCGGCGCGCCGCCGGGTCGAACGCTTCACCCGCGGGGTGCTGGGGCGGGCCCTGAGGGAAGGCCGCGAGATTCGCGCCGGCAGCGCCATCACGTACGGAGCGGGTGGGCTGCGCGACACGGCCGCCTCGGAGCGCGATTCTTCCATCGCGAAGAGCCGCGCGGCGCTGGCGATGCTGCTCGCCTCGCAACGATACGGCCTGCCGATTGATCCCTCCGAACTGGAGACCACGTTTCGGGATGCCGGAGACTGGCTGGTGGCGGTGCCCGAGTTATCCGGCCTCTTTTACGAAACGGAAGGCAGCCTCGCGGAATCCTTCAAGTTTCTCTCCCAGCTGGACGGGGCGGAGGAGCGCCTATTTCCCGGTTACAAGAAGTTCGAAACCTCCCTCGACGAGCGGGTCATGACGGAGCGCGCCACCCTGCGCGGAGCCCACGAGCGTGAGAAGATCCGTGCCCTCGAAGAGTACAATCGCCAGGGAGTGAAGCGGCTGGAGCAGGCCCGCACACCCTCGAGTTTATCCGATCCCGGTCACGAGGTATCCGTTGCGGTCGAAAGCGCGCTGCTCGACCCGAACCACCTCGCGGCGGTCAAGCTTGCCCTCAAGACGAAGCGATTGCCGGAGACACCCGACGACCGGAGGATCCGGGCGGATGAGAGCCGGCCGCTACACGAGCGGTTTGCCTCGGGCCTGTCGGGGATCCCGCTGGAAGACTACTACCAGACTTGCTTTGGCGGTGCCGAGTTTGAGGAGGAGACGCTGAAGTTGGCCCGCTTCCTGGTTCAAAACCGCCGAGCCTTCAAGGTTTGGGCGGAGGCCGACCTGATCGGTTCGGAGCTGGTGGAGGACTTCGTCGAGTTGTGCGGGAGCGAAGAACGGTTACGGGCCCTGTTCGTGTTCACGTGTGCTGACCGGGCGCACTGGGGAGCCGAGGAGAGCGATCCCGCGCGCTGGTTCAACATACGCGAGTTGTACTGCAAGGCGCGCATGGTCTTTCAGCCCGGAAGCGATCCCACCGAGCCGCTCGCCACGGCCGGGTACTCGCCGGATGAACTGGCGATTCTCATGGACTTCGGGAGTGACTTCTTCGAAGGGGTGTACCGGCACTATGCGATTCGGTTCGGTGTCCACCTGCTGCGGATGGTGGACGATTCACCGGAGGCGCGACCGCGGGTGAGCCTGATCCGGCGGGAGGCGTCGGTGATCCTTGGCATCGCGGCGCGCGACCACCCGGGGATGGCGGCCTGCATCAGCGGGGCGCTCTGGAAGCGCGGGATGCAACTTCGCCAGGCCCACCTGTTTTCGGCCCGAAACCATGGCCTGGCATTCGATTTTTTCCATCTTGCGCCGGAAGGGACGGCGGCGAGCCCCGAGGTGTTGAGGGAATTGGAGGAAGAAATTCTGCAGGAGAAGTTCATTGGGGACGAGGTCGCGGAGGGAATCAGCCTGGTGCAATGGCAGAGCAGACTGTATTGCCTGCGGGCGGAAACCTCCGGGGACGTGGGGGCCCTCGTCTACGAGCTGACCTGGAAGGTGTTTCGCCTCTTCGGAGCCAACATTTTCGGGTTGGCGGCGCACGCCGGATGCGACAGTTCCTACGTATCGGTGTACCACGACTTACCGGGCCTGAGCGAAGAGGAGGCCGGCGAGATCGTCCGCGAGGGGTTTCGCTTTCCGCTCGGGGTGGTGTCATGAGGCGAACCGGATGGCGCGGGCGAGCCTTCAGGAGTGTGCCGGCTGCTGCGGTCCTGCTGATGTTCGCCTGGTGGGTTCCGCGGGTGGGGGCGGCTGCCAAGCCCAACGTCCTCTTCATCGCGATCGACGATCTGAACGACTGGGTGGGATGCCTGGACGGGCATCCGCAGGTGAAGACTCCGCACATCGATGGCTTGGCGCAGCGCGGCACGGTGTTTACCAATGCCCACTGCCAGGCGCCGCTCTGCAATCCGTCCCGCACCAGCGTGCTGACCGGCCGGCGTCCGTCTTCGACCGGGGTCTACGGACTGTCGCCGTGGTTTCGGGATGTGCCGGCGCTCAAGAAGCTGGTCGCCTTGCCGGAGTATTTTGCGGGGCAGGGGTATCGCACCTTTGCGACGGGCAAGATTTTCCACAGGCACTTCGGTCTGCGAGACAATGACAAGGAGTTCCAGGTGGTGGGCCCGAAGTACAACGACGGACCGCACCCCGAGAGGCGGATCGCGGCGCTGCCGGGCAAGCCGAACCGAAACAACGACTGGGGCGTGGTGTCGTCTCGCGATGAGGAGCGGGGCGATTGGAAACTGGCCAGCTGGGCGATCGAGAAGCTGAACGGAAAGCCTCCGGAACCGTTTTTTCTTTCGGTGGGCATCCGGCTTCCCCACGTCCCGCTCTTCGCGACCCGGCGCTGGTTCGATCTCTACCCGGAGGACTCGCTGGTGCTGCCGCCGGTTCGGCGCGACGACCGGGACGACACGCCGCGCTTCTCGTGGTATTTGCACTGGGACCTGCCGGAGCATCGGCTCGTGCAACTCGAAGCGGCCGGTGAATGGAAGAGCCAGGTTCGCGCCTACCTGGCCTGCATCAGTTTCCTCGACAGCCAGGTGGGCCGCGTCCTCGAGGCGCTGCGGCGCAACGAGCTGGAAGAAAACACGGTGGTGGTGCTCTGGTCGGATCACGGCTGGCACCTGGGGGAGAAACTGATCACCGGAAAGAACACGCTGTGGGAGCGCTCCACGCGGGTGCCCCTCGTGTTCGCGGGCCCCGGGGTCGCGAAGGGCGGGCGCTGTTCCCGGCCGGCCGAGCTGCTCGATGTCTATCCCACCCTGCTCGAACTGTGCAGACTGCCGGGGAAGGATGACCTGGAGGGACACAGCCTCGGGCCGCAATTGCGCGACGCCGCGACGGTACGGGAGTGGCCGGCGATGACGACCGCGAACCGTGGCAATCACGCGGTGCGGACCGCGCACTGGCGCTACATCCGCTACGCGGACGGCTCGCAAGAGCTTTACGATCTGCGAAAAGATCCCAACGAGTGGCACAACCTGGCTGGTGAGGATCGGCACGCCGGGATCATTGCGGAGCACCGGAAGTGGCTCCCGAAGCGGGAGGTCCCGCCGGCTCCGGGGAGCCGCGGGCGCGTGGTGGAGTTCAGGAACGGCAAGGTTTCCTGGGACGGAAAAGAGATTCCGAAAGACAGCCCGATCCCGGGACTGTGACAGAATTCTCCTTGCCGCGGCCCTCGAGAGCTCCGTCCTTCACAATCCGCTTGGCGCCGATTTCGCGCACGGCGCGAGCCTTGCCTTCGTGCACGAAGACCGTGTCGCGCGGGGCGTTGACGTCGTCCGCCGCGAACAGACCCGGGGTCTGCAGGAGCACCGAGAGTGCGAACGCCGTGATTCCTGAATCGCAACGTGCCATGGGAGATGTGCCTTGATTGACGGTTCGGAGTGGTTGACGTGCGAAGTGGAGTCCAGCGCTCACGAAACCGGCTGCGCTTGGCCCGGAGCGACCCAGCTGAAGAAATCGATGGCTTCCAGATCCTTTCGCAGCGCCTCCGCTTGCGAGGAGGGGAGGGGCCTGATCGGCAGCCGGGTCGGCCCACAGTCGGGACCGACCATGGCGAGGATGGCCTTCTGAGCCTGCCGGTGTCCGTAGGGGACGAAGGTGTCGACCAGGGATTGTGAGCGGGCCTGCTGGCGGCGGGCCTCTTCGAGGTCCCCTGCGGCGAAGGCGGCAAGGACGCGGTGGTAGATGGGAGCCGCGAAGTTGTAAGTGCTGCCGACCGCCCCGGTTGCGCCGGCGGTCAGGCCGTGGATCAACAACTCATCCAGACCCCACAGGATATCGAAGCGATCCGCCGCTAACTCGCGGGTGGCGCGGAAGTCCTCCACGTCGGGGGAGGTGAACTTGATGCCGCGCAGGGTGGGAATGCGTTCGCCGCCGAGCCGCAGGAAGTCGACCATCCTGGCCTCGACGCCGGTCAGTTGCGGGATGTGATAATAGTAGAACGGGAGGTCGGGGGCCCCGGCCGCGATCTCGGCCATGGAGTCGACGAGCGCTTCGGCCGAGTCCGGCTTGAAGTAGACGGGGCTGACCGCGGAGACCGCGTCCGCTCCGATCTCCTGCGCGTGCGAAGCCAGGTGCCTCGCTTCGGTGAGGCATTCGTTCCCAACTTGGATGATGACCGGCAGGCGGCCGGCCGAGGCTTGCACAAAGGCTTCCGCCACGGCGCAACGCTCGTCCTGCGTGAGGGACAGTCCTTCGCCGGTGCTGCCGAGCACGTAGAGGCCGACGATCCCGTTGGCGAGGAGGTGCTCGACGACGGCGGGAATGGTCTCGGGACGGATGGACCCGTCCTCCTGCATGGGGGTGAAGGTGGCGGCGACGAGCCCCTTCACGGGATAAGGGAGAGTGGACATGGCGTGCTCGCTGGGTTGACAATAGGTTCAGGAACGCCCGCACCGCGAAAGCGTCGACGCGAGGCGGCGGAGTTGACAACCATTGCGGCCGGGGACAGTGGCGGCAAGGGTAAAGGCTGGCAATGTCGAGCGGGCCCGGATGCGGCGGAGCGGCCCTCGCGGCGAGGAGCGAGGAGCGAGGAGCGAGGAGCGAGGAGCAGAGGCTGGCGGAAACGACGGCCGGTGCGCGGTCTTGAAACGCCCTGACCCGGCGCGGGGGTGAAGTGCCATTGACGGGTCATTATCTCTCCGCGCTTTCCCTGATGTCGGCCAGCGTCGACAACCGGGACGAGGACCTGAAAGGGCGCGTCGATCACATCGTGGAGGAAATTGCGAAGGTGCAGGCCAAGCACGGCAACGGATACGCCGGACCGGTGCGGCCGGAAGTCTGGGACGAGACGTTTTCGGGAAATTTCAGGGTTCACAAGTGGGGACTGGCAGGCGGATACGTGCCCTGGTAGGTCCTGCACAAGACCTTCGCGGGCCTGCTCGATGCCTACACGCATACCGGGAACAAGCAGGCCCTCGAGGTGGCCCGCAAGTTCGCGGACTGGGCCAAGAAGGGCACCGACAAGCTCACTGACGAGCAGTTCCAGAAGATGCTGCAATGCGAGTACGGCGGCATGGGCGACGCCATGGCGAGGCTCTATGCCGCCACCGGCAACCGGGACTACCTGGCGCTCGCGAAACGGTTCGATCACGAGGGGATCTTCGCTCCTCTGGCGGAGCAGCGCGATGAACTGGCGGGCAAGCACGTCAACACGCAGCTGCCCAAGATCATCGCGGCGGCCCGTCTCTACGAGCTCACCGGCGAGGAGCGCTACGCCACCATCGCGGGCTATTTCTATTCCCTCCGGCCGGGGCAAGGAGGAGGCGACGGTGAAATCCCAGGCTCACCCGGACGCCATGGCGGGCGGAGCCTTCGGCTGCCGGGTCACAAAGGATGATGAAGGCGATTCCGTATTTCGTGGGGAGCAACGCTTTGGGCCCAGCGCGTCTGCCGGCCGCGACGTGGCATTGTAGAATTCGAAGTCAGTTCTGTTCGGCGAAATCTCGAACCCACAATCTCCAAAATTACTTTTGCCGGCCAGGAGCCACGCGCGCTCGACCTCGACGATCGAGATTTTTTCGCAGTAATCCTTTTTGCCGTTTTCGAAGACACAGAGGATCTTGCCCTCCTTTGTTACGGCCAGGTCGGAGTAGCCCGCGAGGCCCTCGTTGAGGACGCGGGCGAAAGGCCAGGTGCGCCCGTCGTCCCGGCTCAGGCGCAAGGTGAGATTGCGCCGGCTCCCGATGGAAAAGCCGCCGTGGTAGTTGACGGCGGGGTTCAGGAAGAGGATCTCCTTCTCGTTCAGGCGAATCATGCTGCCCTGGCAGGCGGGCCCCGGGAGGTTCTTGTCGACGACCGGCCTGGACCAGGTCGCGCCGTGATCGCTGCTGGTGGAGACGGCGCGGAAACCGAAGGAATAGGCCCTGGGTGCAGAGGTACGCATGTTCATCAGCAGGGATCCGTCGCTGCGCTCCACGATCGTGCACTCGCCGTGGCGGAACTCGGGGACCCAGGGAATCATCCCTCCGGCTTTCCAGGTCTTGCCGGAGTCATCGGAGTAGATGAGGCACGATTGCCCGCGGCCCTTCCCATCGACCTGGTGGCCGACGTTGGAAGGCGCGATGAGGCGTCCTTTGCTGGTTTGGATTCCATGGACCGGGCCGGCCCCGAGGCTCACCGGGGACCCGCCGAAGTCCTTGAGAAAGGACGGGTCGTCGAACTCCCGGTCTTTCGGGTTGTCCGTGGTGATCGTGAAGGGTGCCCAGGTAACGCCCTCGTCGGTGCTCTTGGTATGGAACAGGCAGGAGCCGCCGCGGGAAAAGAGCAGATGAACGACCTTTCCGTTGCGTTCGATAATGGGGCAGGGGTTGCCGACGCGGATGGGAGCGTCGCCGCCTTCTTCGTGGATGAGAGCCTGCTTCGACCAGGTCCGCCCGCCGTCCTCGCTGCGCTTGAGAAGCAGATCGACGTCGCCGTGGTCCTGGCGGCTCTTCTTGCGGCCTTCGCAGAAGAGGAGAACCGTTCCCCCGGCGGTGACGACCATAGCCGGGATGCGGTAGGTGTGATATCCGTCCTGGTGCCGACTGAAGATGTCTTTGCGGAAAAGAATTCCCGAATCGGCTGCCAGGGAAGAGGCGGTGAGGCCCAGCCCCAGGGACGCAAGAAGAAGGGGTGCTCGGAACTTGTCCATGAATTCCACTGCTACCTCGGCGAGGGATTCACTTTTTCAATTTTCTGCGGCGCCCGGTTGCGCGGGCTTGGGAATGTCCGGGGCTTTCGTCTTGCCGCCCCCTCGCCATCCTTCCCATAGTCGCGACGTGAGTTTCACCCGCCCCTGCAGGCAACCTAATCGCGAGTTTCTTGCTGTCGCAGTGCTGATGCTGTTGACCGCTGCGGGGTGGGCCGAACCGGTGGTTCCCGGATTCGAACGGATCGCGGCCGGGGAGGGGGATGCCGCCCTGGCCGGCGAAGTCCTCCTGGGCGAGCTGAACTGCCTCGCCTGTCACCGGCCCGATGAGGTGACCGCTTCCCGCCTCGCTTCGAAGGCCGCGCCCGATTTGCAAGGGGTCGGCGCGCGCGTGACCCCGCAACACCTTCGCAAATTTCTCCTCGGGACCCACGCCGCGAAGCCCGGCACCTCGATGCCCGATCTCTTCCATCGCAGCGAGCCGCGGCAGCGCAAAGAGGAGGTGGAGGCCCTGGTGCACTACCTCGTCTCGCAAGGCGGGCCGGTGGAGGTGTCCAGGCGGGGTGGCAGCGAACGCCTCGTGGAAAGCGGCCGCGATCTTTATCACTCGGTGGGCTGCGTCGCGTGCCACGGGCCCGAGAGCGGAACCGACCAACTGAAGTCACCGGTGGTTCCGCTGGGCGACCTGGCCGGCAAGACGACGGTCGACAAGCTGAGCGAGTTCCTGCTCGATCCGCTGAAGGTTCGCAAGTCGGGACGCATGCCGGACTTCCGGCTGGCCGAGCACGAGGGGCGCGCCCTCGCGGTCTACCTGTTGCGGGATCAATTGAAGGTTCCCGCCGGCGCGGTGGCTGCGGCGAAGAAGGAGCCGGGGGTCGAGTGGCAATATTACGAGACTGCGATGGGGGACAAGCTTCCGGATTTCGAGCGGCTTGCTCCGAAGGAGTCCGGCCAGTACGCCACCATCACCTTCAACATGAGCGTCAAGAAAGCGCGCGAAAACTTCGCGATGCGATGGCGGGCGACGCTGCGGGTTCCGCGGGACGGGAAGTGGACCTTCTTCGCAATATCCGACGACGGGTCGAGCCTCCTGGTCAACGGCGAGTTGGTGGTCGACAACGACGGAGTCCACACGCGCCAGGAGCGCTCCGGCACGGTCGAACTGAAGGCAGGCGATCACGATCTGGAGGTGAGGTATTTCCAGAAGGTGACCGGGGCGGTGTTCGGAGTGGGTTGGCAGGGACCGGAGGGCCGCAAGGAACGCATCCCGGCGAGCGCCCTCTTTCTGCCGCGAGGCGAGCCGATGGTTCCGGTCGGGCACGAGGAGTTTGTGGTGGAACGTGAAAAGGCGGGCACCGGCGCCAAGCTCTTTTCGTCGAGGGGCTGTGCCTCCTGCCATTCCCTGCCGGGCGCCGAGCCGTCACCTCCGGCCAAGGCGTTCGCGGAGTTGCTTCCGGATCGGGCGGGCGGATGCCTGTCGGAGCAGCCCGTCGGCAAAGCTCCCGATTTCGACCTCTCCGCGGCCCAGCAAAAGGAACTGTCCGCCGCACTGGCGAACCGGGTTGCCCTGAAAAAACCGCTCGAACCGGAGCCTTTGATCCATCGCACCCTCGCGGCCATGAACTGCTACGCCTGTCACCAGCGGAGCGGGGTGGGCGGGCCCGGTGACGTCCGCCGCGAACTCTTCAAGACCAAGGTCGCGATCGATCTCGGGGAGGAGGGCAAGATTCCGCCCAACCTGAACTCGGCGGGTTCCAAGCTCCGCGTGGAAGCGCTCGAGAAGATTCTCTACCACGGCGAACTGCACGTCCGCGGACGCTACATGGCGACACGCATGCCGGGATTCGGAAAGGAAAACCTCGAGCCGTTGGTGGCGGCGCTGGTGGAGGCGGACGCGCAGCCGAAGGACGTAGAGGCGCCCGAATTCAACTACGGCTCGGCCCGCGACGGGCAGGTCCTGGTGGGCACTTCCGGACTGGCCTGCATCACCTGTCACAACGTCGGGGGACGGGCTGCAACGGGCATCCCCGGGATCGACCTGGCCGACATGCACCAGCGATTGAACCCGGGATGGTTCCAACGATTCTTACGGAACCCGCAGTCCTTCAACAAGGACACGCGCATGCCCGGATTCTGGCCGGGCGGAGTGGCGTCCTTCAAGAAAATTGCGGGCGGCGACACCGGCCGGCAGTTGGAGGGGATCTGGAATTACCTCTCGCTGGGCAAGTCGATGCCGCCACCTCCGGGTATCGCCGAGGAGGGCGGGACCGGCAGCGAACTGAAGCCCGCGCTCGAACCGATCGTGCACCGCACCTTCATGAGCGAGGCCGGGCCGCGCGCGATCGTGGCGGGCTTCCCGGAACGCATCCACTTCGCGTTCGACGCCAACGTGGTCCGGCTCGCCAAGGCCTGGCGGGGGCGGTTCTTCGACGCTTCCGGGGTGGCAAGCGGCCGCACCGACAAGTTCTTCGGACCTCTGGGGACCGACGTGATCGCGATGCCGCCGGGTCCGTCCTTTGCCATCCTGAACGCTTCCGCCGATCCCTGGCCCGCTGCGGGCAAGACCGATCGAAATGTGGGCGGCCGGTTCCGGGGATATCGCCTCACCCCCAACGGGGAGCCTGTCTTCCTCTACCAACTCGACGGATTCGAGATCACCGAACAGCCGCGGCCGGAGTTGAAGCCGGGCGGGGCGATCCTGGTGCGGCACTTCTCGCTCACGGCGGGGGACGGTGCGACCAGGAAGGGCCTGACCTTCTTGGCCGCCGCGGGCGCAGAAATCGAGGAGCGGGCGGAAGGGGCCTGGATGGTCGACAGGAAAGTCGAGATCAGGTGCGAGTCGGAAACACCGTTGAAACCGGCGATCCGTCAAGGAGCCAACGGACGTGAGGTAATAGTTCCGCTCGATCTTTCCCCGGGTGACAAACTGGAATTCAAAGTGCTCATTAAATGGTAGTATTCGCGAATTGGCTTCGTCCTGCATTGCTCGTTTCCTGCACGGCGGTGGCCGGTGCGCAGGGTGCGGGGGGCGAGTTTTACAAGATCGACACCTTCCCGGAACGCGGCCTGCGGCTCGAGATCGGGGCCCTCGCCAAGCTGTCCGACGGCCGGATCATGCTCGGGACACGCACCGGCGATCTCTTCATCGCGGAGGGGGCCTACGAGGACGATCCCGAAAAGGTGGCTTACAAGAGGTACGCGCGCGGGCTGGCACAGCCGCTCGGATTGCTCGATCACGAGGGATGGATCTACACCGCGCAGCGCGGCGAGTTGACCAGGATGAAGGACTCCGACGGCGACGGCCGTGCCGACCAGTTTATCACGGTATGTGACGACTGGCAGATCAGCGGCAACTACCACGAGTACAATTTCGGGCCGCGCCTCGACAAGGATGGCAAGATGTGGGTCACCCTGAACAAGCCCTTCGGCGGTCAGCCATACGGGCGTGCCCACTGGCGCGGGTGGGCGGTGCGGATCGATCCCGCGAGCGGCAAGATGGAACCGATGGCGACCGGTCTGCGTTCTCCGGCGGGAGTGGAAAGCAGTCCGGAGGGCGAGATCTTCTACACCGACAACCAGGGAGAGTGGTGCAACGCCTCGAAGCTTTCGCACCTCTCGTTCGGCGAGTTTCACGGACACCCGCACGGCCTGCCGACCGCCGAACTGGCGGGTGAGCCGTTCAGCAAGATCTCCAGCCCGCAGTCGGGGACTCTCATGAAGGATTTGCACGAATCGATTCCGCAGTTCAAGATGCCGGCGGTCTGGTTTCCCTATGAGAAGATGGGCAGGAGCCCGAGCGGGATGTGCTGGGACTCCTCGGGCGGAAAATTCGGCCCCTTCGACGGCCAGCTTTTTGTGGCCGATCAACACCACGCATCTGTGATGCGCGTCTTCCTCGAGAAGGTCGACGGGCACTGGCAGGGGGCCTGCTTCCGGTTCCGGGAAGGATTCCAGTGTGGAATCATCCGGATCGCCTTCGGAAAGGACGCCTCGCTGTTTGTCGGCATGTCGAATGCGGGCTGGGGTGGCCGTGGCAACAAGCCCTGGGGATTTCAGCGCCTGCGCTGGACCGGCAAGGCGCCTTTCGAGGTCCACTCCATGCGGGCCCGGCAGGATGGCTTCCTCCTGACCTTCACGAAGCCGGTCGATCCGGCCACGGCGGCGGACCCCGCGAACTACAAGATGGAGAGTTACACCTACAAGCTGGAGTCGCGGTACGGAGGGCCGGAAGTCGACAAGAAGCCGGTTCCCGTCAAGACCGCCACGGTGGTGGACGGGGGCAAGGCAGTGCGGATCGTCCTGGAGGAGATGCGCGCGGGCTACGTGCACGAACTCATCATGAGCAATCTCGTCACCGGTGAAGGCGAGAAGCTGTTGCACCCCGAAGCCTACTACACCCTCGTGAAGATCCCGAAGGAGTAAGGCGGGCCTCGCCCATGAAATTGATCCCTGTCCCGGGGCGCCGCGTTGCTCTGCCCCAGGGCTACGATGAGTGAAGGCCGTTGGCCATTGACTCGTGAGAGGCATAAAAACCGATCACTCTTGCCCGAGGGCGTAGTCCCCAGAGGCATTGGGCCTGACCCCTGATTCGCTCAACTCCAGGCTGGATCTTGGCTCGATCCATGAGCGGGACGGTCGTGCCACTGTCCTTGCCGGGGCGGGAAGGATTGGTTCTAATCCGGCATGGGAGCTGTTGCATCACCCCGGATTCGGTTCATCGCGAATCTCTGGACCCTGGTGGGGCATCCTTCCCCCGAGGCGGAATGGTCGCTGGCGGAAAAGGTAAAGGCGATCAAGGAGGCGGGTTTCGACGGGGTGAATCATCGCGGCCGCCCGGAGCTGAAAAAGCTGCTCGATCAATACGGTCTCGAGTTTTCGGGCTTGTTCGATGCCGACGACCCCGCCGAGTACGCTGCACTGATCCGGGCGCAACTCGAGTGCGGATCCACCACCATCAACGTGCAGCTTTGCGATCACGATACGCCTCTCGAAGAAGCGATCGAGAAGACGATCCTGCTGATGGAGGAAGACGAGCGGCAGAACGCGAACACGCACCTGGAAGTGCATCGCGACACCTGTACGGAGACACCCGAGAAGGCCTACGCCATCGCGGACGGGTTTCAGCAGACGACCGGCAAGATCCTGCGGATGAATATCGATCACTCTCATCCCGCCATCATCAAGCACCTGCGACCCGAGGAGTTCGCGGATCGTCTCCTGGATCGGCCGGAGTTGCTGCAGCACGGCAACCTGCTGCACTGCCGACCCTTCAACGGGCATCATTGCCAGATTCCGGTCACGGATGGGCACGGCAACCTGAGCGTGGAGTTCCGCGCCTGGCTCCTCTTCGTCGAAGCCGCCTTCCGGTGCTGGCTGGAGGGCTCCCGCCCCCAGAACGAACTCTGGGTCGTCCTGGAACTGGGACCGGTCGCGAGCGGGTATGGCATCAGCACCTGGCCGCCGGTCTGGGAGGATTGCATCGTGGCGAAGGGCGAACTGCAGGCGGCCTGGGAGAGGGCCCTCGCGTCAGTTTCCTGAGAGGCCCGCCAGCGCACCGCCGTTCTCGATTTGCCATCAATGGAACGTGGTGAAGGGATTCGCGGAAGACTCCGCCCGCTATCCGGTGGAATCCGTGCCCGCGAACCTTGCAGAAGGACTGGGGGGCGGAGTATGTGACAGGGTGGCGGGGTCTGGAACCGCTCTTGTTAGAGAGCCTCGATTATATGGATCAATTTACTATTAAATCGAGGTGAGGTTGGACTTATGGATTGGTCAATTTTTCACTTGTCTACAGGGTCAAGGTTGTTTAAAGCATGTCATATCGCCGCACGTTGCCGGTTGCCTTTTCGTTCGTTTTAATGACTGGAGTTGGAGTTCTCCACTACCGGTTGAAGCGGATCGAGGCACTGCTCGCCGTGGTCCGCACCCCTGCCACTCACCCTTACGAAAATGAATGTTCCTGCCCTGACCGGGGCTTGTCGCCTGGTCATTGCTCTGCTTGCCGTGTTCTGTGCTCCGTTTTCGGCGTTCGCCGATCAGAAGCGGGTTGCGATTGTCTATTCGGAGACCTCCAAGCTGGGGTACTTCGACGCCTTCGCCTACTATCAGCTCTACATGAACGCGCAGTACCAGTGCGCGATGGCCGGAGTGCCTTATGACTTGCTGGACGAGGACGACCTCACGGTTGCAGCCAACCTGGCACCTTACGATGTGCTGGTGGCACCGCTCTTCGATACCGTCACAGCGGCCAAGCGCGCCCAGATCGTGGCGTCCTTGAACCAGGCCACGGGCAATGGACTCAACATCGTGACGGCGGGATGGTTTCTGTCCTTCACGCCGACCGGCCAGGATCATCCCGGTTTCATCGAGACCCTGCAATCCCTGGTAGGGGTGGAAGCCGTCAATTTCTACGCGGCCGTGCCCCTGGATCTCCTTGCGGCGGATGTCAGCCATCCGGCCATGAGGGACTACCAGGCGGGCGAGCAGATCCTGCACTACAACCAGATTTGGAGTTCGAGCTGGGTAGCGGCGGGGTCGGCGAACCCGGCCTCGAGCAGCGTGCTCTGCAATCTCAAGGTGGGGAACAACGTCGGAGCGGCGGTCAACGCCATCACGACCCAGGCAGGCAATCGCAATGTCCATTTTGCCAATGAGCAGCTCATGCAGGATGGCAACCTCCTGTGGTCGGCCCTGCAGTGGGCTCTTTACGGAAACGAGACGCCGGTGGCGCTCCGGCTGGGACGGGAGCGGAGCCTTTTCTTCGCGCGCAATGACATGGATCAAAGCCAGTTCGCGGAGGAAGTTCCGCTTGTGCACGCTCCGCTTCTCAACATCATCACGGACTGGAAGAACCAGTACGGATTCACCGGATCGTTCTACTTTAACCTCGGCAACCGGCCCAGCCAGGGTGAGTTTACGAACTGGGCCGTTTCGGGTCCGCTCTACCAGCAGTACCGGGCGCTCGGCAACGAGATCGGCACCCACTCTTACACCCACCCGGACAATACCGGCTTGCTCACCGCGTCGCAGCTCGAGTTCGAGTTCAACCAGTCCGTGCTGCAGATCGAGCAGAACCTCGGGGGCCAGGTTCCCGGAGCGGCGGTTCCCGGAGCGGCCGAGACGACCTTCGTCATCGAAACGGTGGCGCCGTGGCTGGACTACCTTTCGGGGCGCTCCGCGATCGCCGACAGCGATATGGGCGTCACCTCGGCCTTCGGGCACATCCGGCCCGACCTCGGCATGTTCTACTACTGCCTCAACACCTCGCCGGACTTCACCCTGATCAGTTTCCTTGGCTTCACGCTCAGCGAGACCGCACAGATCTGGCAACAGGAGTACGCCCAGCTGCACAAGAACGCCCCCTTGCCGGTCGTGCACTGGCTTTGGCACGACTACGGAGCGACCGGGTTCGAGCCCGGCTACGCGCAGGCGCCGTTCGACGTGATGGTTTCGACCGCGGCGGCGGGAGGATCCGAGTTTGTGACCGGCGAGGACCTGCGGCGGCGGGTGGGAGCCCTCCGGGCCGCCCAGTTGGACGTCACGCCCGTCAGCCAGGATGTCGTCGCGGTGCAGGTGGGCAGTTCCGACGCCGGGCGATTGAGCCTGGACCTGCCGGGGAGCAGCGCCATCTCGTCGGTCGACAACTGGTATGCGTGGAACGCCAACAAGGTTTTTGTTCCGAAGAGCGGCGGGAATTTCACGGTGCGCACCAGTGGACCGCCCGCCCAGGTCACCCGGATTTCCAAGCTGCCTCAGCGTGCCGAACTCCTTTCGGTGACCGGCAACGGCGTCCTCCTCGACTTCTCGTTCGCAGGAGAAGGGCAGGTTGTGGTCGAGCTCAACGAAAGCGCCGGTTCACTGCAGGTGGTCGGCGCGGATTCTATCGTGCGAGTCGGATCGACTCTCAAGATGAACTTCGATTCGCCGGGAACGCACGTGGCGGTGGTCTACCTGACGGGCGGAAACACCCCCCCCGAGGCGAACTCGATGTTCGTGAGCACCCTTGCGGGGCAGCCGGTGTCCTTCACCCTCGATGCCTCGGATCTGGAGAACAACCCCCTGCAGTACACGGTAGGGACACCGGGAGCGGGGACGTTGCAAGGAACTCCGCCGAACCTGACCTACACTCCCAATCCGGGATTCAACGGGCTCGACCAGTTCACCTTCTCGGTGAGCGACGGGCTGCTTTCGAGTCCGGTCGCCACGATTTTCATCAACGTGGAAGCCACCACCGTGACGGTGGATGGAAATCTTGCGGACTGGGCCGGAGTACCGGCGCTCATCAACGATCCCGCCGATTCGCCGGAGACGGTGGATATCCTGGCGCTGTATGCTCGTCGCGCGAACGGCCAGATCTATCTCGCTATGGAGAACGAGGGCGCGATTCCGCAACTCAACTACGGATTCAGCTGGTACCTCGATACGGACCTTAACCCGGGCAGTGGCTTCGCGATGTTTTCGATCGGAGCCGACTACCTGCTGGAGGGGTCGACCCTCTACCGGTTTGCGGGTGCCAACCAGGGGGCGTGGGTCTGGAGCGTGGAGGGTCCGGTGACCAGTGCCGTGCAGGGCAATACGGCGGAGTTCTCGCTCGATCCCGCCCAACTGGCCGGCTCGACGAGCTTTGACACCATTTTCTGGGGGCCGAGCGCGGCCTTCGGGCAGTCCGCCATCGACCTCGTCCCGAATGCGGGGTTTGCGCGCTTTACCGGGGGCCCGGGGGGGGGGCCTCTACCCATCGCGATCGACGGAGACTTCGGCGACTGGCC
>Ga0310121_10002744_pt1 | contig 16502 bp, 16 predicted proteins | sample CB27_Tmax_986_MG_FD_203504 | JGI IMG/M metagenome (GOLD analysis project Ga0310121, IMG submission 203504) | Marine microbial communities from Western Arctic Ocean, Canada - CB27_Tmax_986 | ecosystem: Environmental > Aquatic > Marine > Oceanic | place: Canada: Western Arctic Ocean | collected...
ACTCTGGATTTAACAGGCCGAAACGACGTCCGACTGCAGTTCGACTATGCCGCACACATTGAAAATACATTCGATGGTTTCAACGTCCAGGCCAGTGTCGCCGCCATCAATCCACCGGGCGATTTAAAAAATTAGCGTAGCCTGCGGTCACGTCCGACTCATCAATTTTGACCTGAGTTTGCTGGGGGGTGGGTTGATCGGGTGTGACCTTCGCCGCCTCACCCGAAGCGGGTGCTGACGCCGCAGGTGTGGAATCCGTCTGATTTTCTTCGCTTCGCCAAGGTTTTGCTCCTCTATCCTAAGGCGGAAACACTAGTAATACTCATGGCTGGGTGGCTCGATTCGCACAGAACGGAGCGATCGATCCCATCGATCCGAAACGGTACTCACAGTCGGACCGTCGGTACGTAAATCATTCATAGAACTAAGCTTAGCAAATTTGCCGCGGCCGACAACCCCGTGGCGTGCTGAACTAGTTCAATAACTTGGGGGAATCCGAAATGGTGAGCAAGATCGTGAATTGCGTTTCCATGGTCGGAATGTTGTGCGTACCTGTTTCGTCGGCAGTCGGCGACAACACTCCGGGGAAGATTGCCGAAAACAGGCAGCTCGGCTCGGTTCTTAACAATGACATCAATAATATTCTTTCCGTCCTTTCGGGAGCCGAAACGACGCCGGCCGAGTACGAGAAGGCTGTCCTTCATTTGTTGGATGCCGGACCGAGTGTGTTGGCTCAGAATGTCGGGATGCCGGATCCCGTGATTTACCGCAGCAGGTTGGCCACTACGTGGGAAAAGTACCACAACCAGGTCACCGCTGCCGTATGGGGAGAACAGGCAGCTAGCCAAGATAAACAGGCGGCGTGCATGAAGGCCTTGCTTGATGCGGGTACCGACCCACTTACGGTCACTATCAAGGCCTGCCGCCAGCGCGATGTGTTGATCGTGGCCAGTTACCGAATGAATGCCGAGGATTTTGGCAATGGTGAGTTGAACCTGTACGACTTTGGACGGGAAAACAAGCACCTGCGTATCCCGGGGACGAATTGTCTAGACCCGGCGCATCCGGAGGTGTACGGGCACCGAATAGCGATCTTCAGGGAGGTTGCCAACGACTACGACATCGACGGCATTGAATTCGACTTCCGGCGATGGACTCACATGATCTCCGATCCGCGCAACAACCACCCGATCCTCACGCGTATGGTCCGGGAAACGCGAGCGATACTGGATGAGGCCGCCAAAAGGAAGGGCCGCCACCGCCTGTTACTAGGTGTGCGCGTGGCTCCGACGATCGCAGGGCCCTCCCTGGGCCCCTCGGAAATGTCTTGCGAGGATCTCGGCCTGGATGTCAAAACCTGGGTGGCCGAAGGGCTGGTCGACTATCTCTGCCCATCATTCTTCTGGGGACACAATCCGGGAGATGACCCGAAAACGGGTGAGTTTGTCGCCTTGGCCAGGGATACAAACGTCGGCGTTTATCCGACCGTCTTTCCCTTTTCGAAATGGCAGAAGAACGGTCCCGAAGCTGAGCGTATTGACCTCGACGAAACGGATGAACTGCGTCGGTTTCGCGACGAGATCATCCATGCCGCCTTAAAATGTTATGCGGAAGGGGCCGACGGTATCAGCACTTTCAACTGGGTGCCACACCACCAGCCGGGCATGACCCGGCGAAACATGCGAGAGAGTTGGGGATTGGGTGCGGCCAAGGTACAGATGTCCCTGCACCCGCTGCTTGGTGATCAAGCCGCCCTGAAGGCATGCCTGGAATCCGACGTCGCTGTGCCACAGTAGCGACGGACCAAAATCGTGTTATGCCCAGCAGGAGGGCAGGCACGATTCACCGTTCGCTGAGAAAATCCCGGGTGATCTCCGCAAAACCTTCCGTGTAGTCCATCTCGACATAATGTGCGCCAAGTAACTCGCGAGGCACAAAGTCGGAAAGGTCGTATGTGGGCGAGGGCTGAAATTGGACGACCCCTTCGCCGGCACAGCAGACATGAAAGCTGACATTGGTGGTGGTGCGAGAGCAATCGATTAACTGCATCACGTCGGCCCCCTTCCCGTCCGCACGCGGTATGACTTTCAAACGCCACGCAGGCGTCAGTACGGGTAACTAGTCAACGTTTACGGCGCGTTGCATGGTCGAACGAATACTCAGAACGGAAGTGCCGGCCAAATGTGTCTCCGTGACCATCACGCGCTCGTCCATCGAAACCGTCATGTCGGCGAATACTTTGGGTGTCCCGTATATCTCCCGGCCAGCGGGTATACTGCCCCGGGAGTTAAGAAAGACGACCGGCGCGAAATAACCGGTTTCACCTTCGTAGGTGCACTTGACCATCAGGACACTCTCGTCAAAAGATCCGTAGTTTGCAGACCAGGGAATCGAGAGTCCAATCGCAACGCAAAAACCATCGTCGGACGGCTCAAAGCATTCCGGCAGAACGCGGTCGACGGCGGAAACATCCGCGCGAAAATAGACGTATTGAAAACGGCCGTTCCTGTACCGTGCGGGAGGCATGGGGTAGTATGGTGAAAAGGCCGGCATGTTCTCGATGGTTTCCAGTGGAATTGTCATGGATTTGCCTTCCTACGTTTGAACGCGAGTTTGCCTGCTGCGCCCCTTGACATGGAAAAATTGCGATTGGTTGACGGGTGCTGCCCGGGCCTACATTGCGCATGGCTGCTTATCCACGCACACCAAGGAGTAGTTTACGCAAAACTTTACATAGCCACACTCCCATTCGGCCCGACACTTCTGTCAAATTTGTTGTGAACACACCGGGCAGTTTAATATTCGATGCAGATATCTATGCTGCCTGAACCGACGGACTACTTTCACTAGAAACGGCTATCTGTACTGGACGAAAGATGAGCCAAAAAAGCGCGCCGATTCGGGATGTGGGATATCTGGTCGTCGGGCTCGGCGGAATGGGTAGTGCCGCCCTGTACCACCTTGCCCGTTTGGGAGTAGCCCCGCTGGGGATCGAACAATTCCCGCCTTTGCACGAACTCGGCAGTTCACACGGCGAATCACGAGCCTTCCGAATACTATATCACGACCAACTCTACACCCAGTTGGCGGAAGCCGCGGTGCCGCGGTGCTGCAGTTGTGCACGCATTCTCGTGGGGCCAATAGACTGTACCGTGGTGGTTTGGAGGCCCGGCAGTGGAGCCGGGCAAGCGTCAAATGGGACGGCTTCAACAGCGGCTTGTCCGCTAAACGTCGGGTTATGTGGAAAGGAAGGACTTCGATGAGAAGACGTCACTGTGTGGGCCTTGTTGTATTGGCGATGTTGATGGTCTTTGTCGGCCCATCGCGCGCGCAGGATGGACTTGTTGCCCACTACACGTTTGAGGAAGGTCCGGGAGATACGATCAAGGACTGGAGCGACCATGGCAACGAGGGCAAGAACCTGGGTGCGAAGTACGTCAGCCTCCCGGACGGGAAGGGCTTTGCGCTTTCGTTCGATACGCCGGATGCGCACGTGGACTGCGGCAGCGATTCAAGCCTGGATCTCACCGGACCCCTCACTATCGAGTTGTGGTTCTATACGGAGGATAGGCTGAACCAAGGGCAGACTGGGCTGGTCGGCAAGAACCACGACAGCTACCTGCTGGCCTACGATTCCGCCTGCGTTTTCTTTGTCACCACGGGCTCGGGGGGAAGGCAGAATCGCACCCACTGTTCCATGAGTGCCGACATCGGCCGGTGGCGACACATCGTGGCGACCTTCGACGGCGAGAACGTCACGACCTACACCGACGGCAAGCTCAAGAACACCCGGAAAGCGAAGTCCCCGAAGGTCAGGAGCGTTAAGAAGAGCCTCTACCTGAGATACCCCGTTGTCTGGGGCGACAAGGTTGAGCCGCTGTTCAAGTGCATGATGGATGACGTGAGGATCTACAATCGCGCGCTTTCAGAAGCGGAGGTGATCCGCCACTACAACGACGAGATTAAGGAACGACCCGACATCCCCTGGTTTGAGGGAGCAAAGCTGGATTGGCGCGTTCTTGCACCCACATCGACGCTGATGGTGACCGCGGATCTGTCTCGCATGGTCTTGCGGTCGGCCGGGGCCGGATTGAGACTTCAGTTGCGCGAGCCGAACCGCGGCGAGGTCGTCGCGCAACACGAGGAGGCCGTCGTCGTACCCGAGTCCGGGAGGACTGAGTGCCTCATGAGTGTCAAGGGCCTCGCACCGGGCGAATATGAACTTCGGGCCCAGGTGATGCGCCACGGCGTGCGCATCGGTATCCCATCCTCGGTCAGGGTGAAGCTTTCGATGGACAAACCCGCGTGGGCCGCCGCCTACGACGACGTGAAAGTCCTGAACAACCTCGTGGCGGAACTCCTCGCCGTCCACACGCGCCACAAGGAACCCCAGGCGACCTATGAGTTCACGAACCCCAGGGACGGCTGGATCTTCATCCACTCGACCGCGAAGACACAGGGTTCGGAGCGGGTGACTCTGTCTCTGGATTCACCCGACGTCAAGGACGCCGTGATCGTCCACACCAGTGAAGAGCAAGAATCCCTCGAGGCCATGCGCCATGTCCCCGCGGGCCGGCACACGCTCCACGTCAACTGCGATGGAGTAGCGCGCCCCGGAAAGCTGATCATCCGGGCCATTCCCGAGATCATCCCCACTGATATCGGCTACTACCGCGCTCCCATCGTCCCCGCGTACGGACCCTACACCTGGGAGTTCCTCGACCGGATCAACCTGCTTCAGAATGGCAACGTGCTTGTCGACCGGGGCCCCCAACCGGAGAATGCCAAGCACCTGACGGACTGGAGAAGACAGGGCAAGAAAGTGCTCGCGTACTACAACGTCGCCTGGGTTCAGCGTCAGTACGACCCCGTGACCACTGGGGCGGTCGTGCAGCAGTTGTCGGGGGGCTTGCGGAAGGCGGATCTCGACGGCATCATCATCGACGAGTGGGCCAGCAGCATCGGTTCCAAAGAGTACGTCTGCTTTTCAGAGGCCATCGAGAAGATCGCCGCGAACCCGATGTTCAAGGACCTGGTGGTCTATCCGTACAGCAAGGTGCGATACGCGCGCGAGCGTGCCAAACCCGCCGTGAAATCATGCATCGATGCGGGATACAAACTGTGCGAGGAAGTGTACCTCGCGGAACAACCCACGGAAACTGCTATGAGGAACGTTCTGAATCAGGTCCTCAGACGGAACATCCTGCTCTACAACGACACGTTTCCTGATGACGACTGCGCCAGGCACATGATCATGACTCTCGGATACTGCTCCGGCCCTCCTCACAACAGCGACGTGTATCCCGGCGCCGACTACAAGGTGTACCTCGACACCCAGATGAACCTGCTCGCCAACGACCCGACGTTCTTCGGGCTCTACGGAGTTCAGTGGTACCACATCGGCTACGTTAACGAAGAGATCCTCCGCTGGTCAGCGAAACTGCTTCGCCACTACTGCATCGAGGGAAAGCGAGACCGCCTGACCGATGACCCGTACGTGCTGCCCCACATCACGAACGGCGACTTCGACCAGGGTGCTGATGGATGGACCATCAAGAACGTCGAAGAGGATAGTGTCTCTGTCAGGTGGGCACCCGGGTACGGTGGCCTGCAGGGCCGTGTCGGCAGCACCGGCGTGGGAGATGTGGTGCTCGTGACAAGACGCGCGGCCAATGGACCCAACCGCATCTCCCAGACAATCAAGAAACTCACCCCCGGGAGGACCTACTCCGTCACGATGTTCATCATGGATTTCGCAGAGCACGGTAGAGGGAAATCGGTCGAGCAACCGCACCCCGCGAGCGTGCGCCTGGAACGTGTCGAGCTCCTCCCTGAGAGGTCCTTCCGGGTCGTGTACGGCAGCGGCGAAGGCCGCAGCTTCGGTCCGTTCGACAGCAAAAACCAGCTCTACATCACCTACTACCGCGACGTCTTCCGCGCCAGGGAACAAACGGCAGAGTTCATCCTCTCCGATTGGGCCGGCGAGAAGGACCCGGGCGGACCCATCGGCCAGGAGCTCGGGTTTAACTTCATACAGATACAACCCTATCTCGAAGATTGAACGGTAGAGTTGAGACACGCCGTCACCGAGAAGTGCAATAACGAGGTGTCCCTATTGTGCCTTGCTTTCAAGGAGTCACTCAGATCAGGTCACCGGCCGTCGCCTGATCTCAATGCGCATCTGGACGTGTTGCGTAAGAAGCGGAAGAAGTCCATCTGTAAGTAGCGTCTTGCGCTTAATGCGCTTCGGGCAATCTCCTGACTGATAGGCAATTTGATTTTCGCTAGGAGTTTACAGGGAAACTACAGGAAAACAGGTAAAGCAGGCCCCCAGGTCCGCCATGGCGGACCTGGGGGCCTGCTTTTGTCGCGTGTTGCTGCTTGTGAGGGGAAGAGGCGCCTACCGTTGCTCGAAAAACACAAGCTTCAACCGAGAACCGGCTAGCAAATAACGCTTCGTGCCTTCATCCGCGCAGACCGGGACCCAGACCAATCCGCTACGGTCTTTAGAAGTTGGTGTCCTGGTCCGGCGATTTTATCTGGCTTCAAATTCGATTTCATTCCGGCGAAGGGGCAGGTAAACGAGTCATCTTTCTCCGGATATGGGCTACGGACTCGACTCGATCCTTCACAATTGAACGGGAATTTCCGCGCAGTTACGACAAGACTGCGCACAGTGAACGCAACGTAAATGGTACCTCGTTTTCAGGCAGCGCGACTTAGCGTCATCATCGGTAGATGGCGACGTTTGCCGTGAAAACGAACGGTCACATCAAATCGATCACCGGGTTTGCCAGCTACCAACGCCCACGGCCTGGCACACGGCGAACCACGCGGCCAACGAGAGCGAGGCTCGATTCGCGGTCGGCGATTTTCTGGGAAACGCTTTTTGGTTACTTCGTGCGGAGTCCTGCCACCCAGTGTCGTGTGCGGTCGATGTTCGTTGTACCAGAAGATGATTGCGTCCAACTCCCTGCGAAAGGATTCTCGACGAAACGGCACGAAATGCAATTGGCCGATTAATTGTTTCAATGTCAATATAAAACGCTCCACCACGGCGATGCTCCCGTGCTGGCCGACAGCGCCATATCTGGGCGGGTGAATTCCTTTGCGTTGGGTCCACCGTCGAAATGCGTCGCAGTCGAAGATGCTCTCGCGATCACAAACGATGTATTTCGGGGCCGTTCCCAGGCGATGAATGGTTCGTCCCAGGCAGGCGCACACGCCACGACAGTCAGGCCGCTTGGCAAAGATGCTGGTCGCCACAGCCCGACGGGAGAAATGATCGACGCCAACCAGCACCCACCAGCAAAAGGGCCAACGCTGGGGTAAGGCAAAGGGCAACCAAGTGGCGCAGAAACCACTGCCGATCGACACCGTCGTCAGGTCCACATGCCAGACGTGGTTGGCGTGTTTGGCGGTCACGACTCGCCCCACGGCTCGACCTTCCTTGTCGGCTTGGGGTGTTGGCACGGGGGTTTCTTTCAAGATCCGTCCCACGGTGGTCGCCCCAAGATGCAAACCCGCACGCGCCAACGTCTCCGCCAGTTTCCTCTTGCCCATGCTAGGGCACAGCGTCCTGAGCTGCTGGACTATGTAGCGGACGAAATCGGGGAAGCGGTTCACCGGCTCGTCCAGTTGCACGAGTGCGTCCGCTCCGTCTTCCTGGAGGCGTTTCATCCAGGAAGCGATGGTGGCCGCCGTCAGGTGGAAAACACGAGCGGTCTGCCCAAGCGACCAGCGGCGGGCAGCACGTAACTGGAGTATTGCCATCCGCTCCAGGGGTGGATAGTGTGGCCGGCGGTGTGGATCGATTCGAGCCTCGCGGGCATCCTTGATACGGAGTTCTTCACGGAGTAACGCGATCTCCTGGTTTGCCCGGACCAAATCTGCCCTCAATCGTACCCGCTGGTTTGAGCTGTCGGCCGCCCAGCCACGCGAAGAGATAGTGGTATACTGAGCCAGGGAGATGACGTGCAGTACGGCAGACCGCACATGCTTCTTCCAGCCTTTCGGAAGCGGAATTTTGGGTATTTCTTGCTTATTGGACATGTTGCCTCCACAGGGTGCGGAGGCCATCATAACATGTTGAGATCACTTGGGTTGCGTTGCGGCTCAGGTAGCGCAAAAATCGCTGGACCAGGACACCGACCCCATTCAGCCAACGGACAGCGTTCGATTAGATGGCCACGTTGCAAGATTTCAACGCGCCCGCCCATGTCACTTCTGTGGCAAGGCCCTCCCCAAATATTGCTACAGCAACCGGCGATTCTGCAACGAATCATGCTCCCGATTCGCGAAGCGTCGTCGCACCAGTGTGCCGGCCGATCGGGAGTAACATCAGTGCCCGGTCTGCCATACTCAATTCGAGTCTCGGCGAAGCAACCAGGTTTATTGCTCCTCGACGTGCCAGGCGTCTGCCAGTAACGATCGTCGTCAGGGCGACCAGCATTACCGCACACCATCGAGTTTTCAACTTCATTTGAACCTCGCCATACCTCGTCTAGTATGCAGATACCGCATCTGGGGACAGTGAGATTGTCTATCGGTTTAATGCTTGGCTCAACCCGATAATACGGTTTCCAACGTCAATTCCATACCGGAACCTTCGTGCTGTTGGTGCCACTGTGCGTTATTGGGCTATGCTTCGACAAGCGACTTCGCAGTCCCAAAGGTCTACCCGTCGGCTGAGCGGAATCTATTTTGCTGCGATATTCGTAGAACCCGTCAGGGGGGTTGAGAATTTAACATCGCCCCCCCTCCCAGACCACCGCTGGGCGTCGTCTACCGAAAACCACAGGAAACTGCCCTCGTCGTCGCTGACCGCCACCGTCTGTCGATTCGTCATCTTAGAATTCCCAACTTCGCGTCCGTTGATCATGGGCACATTCTAACCGTTTTCCGGCCGATTAAACCGCCCACGAAGCGTACTACGGCAGTGGAAACGCTTCCCTTTTTACGGTTAATCCCAAGGTCAGACAAAGAGGGTGTCCCCTTGGGGACATGCTGATTGCTGCCAATCCCCACACCCAATTGTCACAGTGGGGGCAAATGTCGGAGTCCAGCAGGACCTTGCAGTTCTCTCCGAGCACTGCATCACAATGGGCGCATGGCCGATGCCTCACAGGAACTTACAGGCGTGCGGGGCCGTAGGCCAGCCGCCTTCGCCCTGCTTGGCCTCGTCTACGCCCGGCGGAGGTGACATTGGCGCTTTATCATGTTAGGCTAGTGCGGATGTCAGTTAGTGTTCGTGGAGAATCGAGTGGACCAAATCAAGGACATCCTCGAACGCAACGACACGCCTGCTGGGCGTAGGTTCGACATTGCGATTCAATCGCTTATCGTTCTGTCATTGGTGACATTTTCCATTGAAACCCTGCCCAACCTCTCAGCCGAGACTCGGCGAATTCTGCGGTTGATCGAAATAGGTACCGTCGTTGTTTTCACGATAGAGTACCTGTTGCGGATCGCCGTTGCCGACGACCGACGGAAGTTTATCTTCAGCTTCTATGGATTGGTCGACCTACTAGCCATTCTACCGTTCTATGTTGCCCAGAGGATCGACCTGCGATCACTTCGGGCGTTTCGCCTGCTTCGTCTTTTCCGGACGCTGAAGCTCCTTCGGTACAGCCGAGCCGTTCGTCGGTTGCATAACGCGCTGTTGCTCATACGCGAAGAGTTGGCGCTGTTCCTGTGCGTCACCCTATTGCTTATGTTCTTCGCGTCCGCCGGTATCTACTACTTCGAACGAGGTGCACAGCCCGAGGCGTTTGCGTCAGTCTTTCATGCCATGTGGTGGGCGCTGGTGACCATGACCACGGTTGGTTACGGCGACGTGTATCCCATTACCGTGGGCGGGCGAGTGTTCACGTTCTTTGTGCTTATGCTGGGCTTAGGGGTTGTAGCCACGCCATGCGGCATGCTCGCATCAGCACTGTCCGAGGCTCGTCGATTGGAACGCGAAGAGTAGGAGGCGTTGACGGAGGTGACCTGCACGCCAAGGAATTGGTCATCCGCATTAAGGATGCCGAAATCGAATCCATGGCTGCGGTGATCGCACGGGACCGAGAACGGGTGAAGGCCGAAGCAGCCGGGTTTGCAAGGCAAAGGGCGGAACAAGAGGGTCTGAAGGGTGTCTGACGCACTGACGACTGCACTGGCCGATGTTGATCGAATGCACGCCAACGCGTGCAAGGCGGCGGCATCACCTCGTCAGATCATCACTGGTGGTGGCACACCCGGCATTGACCTGATTCCCGCCCAGATGGGCAAGGCCAAAGAGCAGCTGTCGCATCTGACAGATTGGGTCTGGGCTGCCGTACGTTTGGTTGCAACTCGCATCGCTGGGCAACCGATTCATGTCTCCAGGCAGCGACGCACCACGACACGCAAGCTTGCCCTCATGGATGAGGTGATTGAAGATCATCCGCTGCTTGATGTGCTGAATGATCCTAGTGACTGGTTCACCCGATGGAGCTTGATGTTCAGCACAATCGCCGGATTGGAATGTACAGGCAGAGCTTTGTGGTGGGTCACCGACGATGACGGCAAGCCAAGCATTTTCTATTTGCCAACCAGTTGGATCGAAGAGATCGACCCACGTCGGGCCGTGTGGCACATCCGCCCGTACGGATCGGTTGAAACCTTTGCGTTGCCTGGAGAGGAAGTTGTGCACTTCCACTATCCCGATCCGGGTGACCCGCTGGGCTGCCTCTCACCGCTCCAACGCATCGCAAAGGCAGTCGTGGCAGACGAAGAGATCGGAACGGCTCAATGGTCCGCGTTCCGTACCGGCATCCATCCGACCGTAGGCATCCGTGTAGGACGGCTTCCGGGCATGATTCCGGGTCAGCCCGGTGAGCGGCCTGTCCTTGACCCCGAACAGAAAATGGAGCTTGTGGACGCTGTCTTGAAGCTCTATCGCGGTGTAGTTCGCAAACACGAACCGATCATTCTTGACGGGATAATCGAGGGCATCGAACAGTTCTCTCGCACCGTGCAAGAGATGGATTTTCTGGACTCCGCCAAGCTGACCAAATCGAAAATTCTCCAGAGCTTCGGGGTGTCGCCGATTTTGTTAGGTGAGGTGGAAAATTCTAATCGAGCCAGTGCGACCGTCGCGGATGAAATCTTCGTCGCCAACAAAGTTAATCCCTTGGCGATGATGCTCTCCGAATCCATGACCGAATGGCTTGGGCCGATGTTCGCCCAAGGCGAGCGGCTGCGTGTCTGGATCGAACCGGCAGTTGCTCACGATCCGGAAATGTCGCGACAGAAATGGGACAGTGCGGCACGGCTCGGTTTCGTTACACAAAACGAATTTCGCAGGAATGTTTTGAACCTGGATTCTGTCGATGGCGGCGACGTGTTCAGGGATGCACTCGGCAACGTCATGGAGCGTTCAGCCGATCCGATCTTACATCTGGGGGCATCCCGCAATGGATCGACAGCACGTCGCTAGTTGGTTGCGGCTGCACTCCGCCGGCGAGAGATCTTTTCATCGTACCCTCTTGGAGTATTTTCAAGATCAGGGCAAACGAGTCGGCAATGCCCTGCGAGACTTCGACGTGATCACGCCCAGCGTCGTCCCTCTGATCTTCCAACCGGAAGATGAAGCAGAATTACTTCGTCCGATCGTCCATAGGCACATGCTGGCCATGATGGCCCTAGGAGCTTCAGATGAGCTTGTGACGGCCTCAAAGGCAGCCGATGACAACTTCCGGAAGCCATCCGACTTCGGATTAGACAATCGCTTGAGGAGCTTGAGGAGCAACCGTATTGGCGAAAGATCCAAGACGAGACCGGGGAGCGTCTGATTCATATCATCGAGCAGGGGCTGGATCATCAGGACAGTAATTACCGGATCGGCATCAACATCCGAGAACAGCTTGGAGGAATGCCAGCGAATCGACGCAGCCAGCGTATCGCACGCACCGAGGTAACAGGGGCCGCAAATGCTGGGCACGAAGCAGCACGTGAAGACCTGTACGCCTCCGGTTTGGTGACCGCCAAACAATGGCTGACGATAGGAGACGAAGACGTACGCAGCGATCATGTCTTGCTACACAACGTCACAGCGGGACCGCGTGAAGACTTCAGTGTTGGGGGGACTGACGCCCCTTACCCTGGCTGGTGGGGCCTGCCAGCCCGTCAAAGGGTTTTTTGCCGGTGCACCACGGCAGGCGTGTTGGCTGACGTTTAGCGGCATAGCCTCAGAATGGCAACGAACGGGTCAACTAGGTTGTTGCAAAGGCCACTGGAGGTGGTATGTGGTGGTTGCAGATCGAAATTTCTTCGTAGGTTTGGAGGACAAGGAGAATGTCGCTGTTCTCACGGCTGACCATGATTCTGGCAGCGACAGTTCTGTTCTCGCTGACCACGGCAAATAACGGAGCAGCCGCCATACACAGCATGACCGGGACTTCGACGGAAGCCTCTTTACTGTCGTTTGATGCAAACAACTTCGCGTTGACGAGAGACTACGATTGGCATCATGGCGAGGATCGGATTGACTAAGCTGATGCGTTCAAGCCAGTGATCGTACGTTTCAGTCTGACAAGGTATGATGTTGAACCTGGAGATGTTGTAACCATCTTGGTCACCGGTGTTTCCGCCACGTTGCGGCCCTTCGCTCGACACTGCATGCTTCCCCCCAGTCAGTCAACTGGTCGGGAGTGTCAATCTTCCAGTTGTCCTTCTTCAGGGCGTGCCTTCGCAAACCTTAATCAGACGCCAGTATTCTCAATTCTCGCGCAACGCCTCGGCAAAAGTACTGCTGAAAGGCTGAAAAGACCTGCCCAATCTCCAGTACGCCGTTCCCCCAACGGATACGTTTCTTAGGGAACCCTTCAAAGGACGGTTTTCACGAAGTGCGTCTTTACGCGGATGGGGGCGATCGAGGCGCATCCCCAAATGACACTATTTTTGCTTCGCGGTCTCGCCAAAGTGCGCTACAATGGTGGTTGGTCTCGAAACCATTGCTTGGACCACCATGTATCGTCTCCTTTTGGGATTTGTCACAGTCGCCGCCAGCTCGTTCGCGTGGTGCTATGCGCCCATCGGTAGCCTGGCCGCCGCTGAGTTGCGGGTCGTGACTTATAACACCACGACTGATGTGCGGTTGGGACTCGATGTCGTACTGGAGGGGATTGGTGATGAAACTGTGGGCGGAATCTCGCGTCCCATAGATGTGCTGGCCGTCCAGGAGCAGAGTTCGGCGGCCGCTGACACCGCCGATATTGTCGACATCCTCAACGGAATCTACGGTCCGGGCGCTTACGACTACGCCACGTTGAACGGTGGAACATCAGGTGCCGGTCGGCCAGGCCTGGTGTTCAACACAACGACGATCGAGCTACTCGACCAGACAGCTTTCGGGACGGTAAACACGTCGGCCCAGGCACGGCAAACACTCCGGTATCTTCTGCGGCCGGTAGGATACGATGACGGTTCGGTCGACTCTATCTCTACAACAACCACTACAAGGCCAGCACAGGATCCGTTAATCAAAACCGCCGCCTGATCGAAGCACAGTTGCTACGAGACAATCTGGACCTGCTTGGGGACGGTGTGCACGCCCGCCTGCACGGACAGAAATTTATTGGCGACAGCGGTTGCATCAACCTCAGCCGCTGCGGACCTGATCGTTGCGCGCGTCGGTCATTTCGACCGAAGCGAGAAACGGCGCTTTGCTTCGTGCATTCGGTTGAGCACGCCGAAGCGAGTTAGATGATGACTGAGACTCGCACATGACAGCGTGTCATTTGGCCGGAACGCCTTGCTAACCGAGGAAATCGCATATATTAGTTGCCTATTCCACAGCTGAAAATCGCCTCTTCTATTCGCTCACGTGCTGACTGGGCTAACCTCGCCAAACCCAGTTCGCGGGCGTACGCGATGGCAGGGTCTTCTTCCTGGAGTAAATGCGGATTAGCTTCGATTAGCCCCAGTAACTCCGCAATGGAGATCTCGTCAACACTTCGCCGCTCCTCCTCATTGCGGGCATAGCGAAAGGGTACGCTCGGCAACGGGCCATTAGCGGTCCAAAGGAAGCGACCAGTGGTTTCCTCCGCAGAGACTGCGTCACCAACCAAGTCGAGGATTCTTTGCCGCAGTTTCCCCCCCGTCCGGCCGAAGCCATGAGCCCGGGCAACTTGTCTGGCGAGCACGTCCTCCCGTATCGGGGCCTCTGTCTCAAGGATCGACCGGGCCATGGCGCGGAGTTGGCTAGAGTAGGCCTCGTCAAAGAAACGGCTTTGATCATCAGTTGCATCTGGCAATTCAGCTTTAGTGTAGTAGCGTCTGGGAGTCTGTGAAGGCACTTGACGAGCGATCGCGGGTTCACGAGCTTGATCGAATTGCGTACTATTCTCGCCCTTCTCAGTGACGGCTTGTGTCTGTTGTTCTGCGAAAGCAGCGGAGTCATCGTCAGCAGCGGTCTCATCGAAGGTACTGGCGAGTTCGACTTCCCGGTCTTGTGCAGCCGCGGATCGCTCGGCACTCAGCAGGTCCGTCAGTGCGCTATGCACGCGGTCGATAGCCGACTTGGGGTCGTACCACCAATCGGTTGACCACACGCGGAAGATGTTCCAACCTAGGTTCTCCAGCACCAGTTGTCGTGTCTTGTCTCGGTCGCGAGCGGCCGCAGAACGGTGGTAGCTTGCCCCATCGCATTCTACTCCAGCTAGGTAAACGCCTGGTTTGTCGGGGTGCACGATGCCCAAGTCGATGCGGAACCCGGAGACGCCGATTTGCGGTTCGACTTGCCAGCCTTTTGAACTGAGAGCATCAGCGACGGCTTCTTCCAAAGGAGAATCAAAGCCACCTACCGAGCCGTCCGTCCTGGCGGCAAGGGCAGCAGGTCCCTTCTCCGCATACTCTAGAAAACTCTTGAGGTCATGCACCCCTGTTGCTTGAGAGCGCTCGGCACGAAGTTGTTCCGCTCGAAATGACGAGTAAACAACTAGGGCTTGCCGTGAGCGGGTAACGGCAACATTAAGACGCCGCTCGCCGCCGTCCCGGTTCAAGGCGCCAAAGTTGATAGGGAACTTCCCCGCTGCGTCAAAGCCAAATGTAATGGAAAAAAACATCACGTCCCGCTCATCGCCCTGGACATTCTCCAGGTTCTTAACTGCCGTGGGTTCAAACCGGTCGTCAGAGAAAAACCATTCCAACTTGGGATAATCTCGAAGGGCTTGGTCGAAAAGGTCTTGTATGAGCGTCTGTTGTTGAATGTTGAAGGTGACGACTCCGTAAGTGAGCCGATCTTCTTCTGGCTTCTGCAGGCACAGTTTCATTCGTGACACCGCATCGGCAACGATCGCCTCGGCCTCGCCGCGATTGGTGCGGCTCTTCCCCCGGTCGAAGAGTGCCTCCGGCAGGCAGCACAGTGAAACTCCCCGATTATCAGAATCGGCGGACGGGAATGTTACCAGTTTATTACCGTAGTAATTCCAGTTTGAGAAGGCGATCAGCGATTCATGGCGGCTGCGATAGTGCCAGTTCAGTTGTAGCGTTGGCAGTCCTGACGCCTGGGCTTCGTCGAGGATGCTCTCCAGGTCCTTCTCGAAATCGTCAAGGTCTTCATCGTCCTCGTCATCATCCGTCCGACCAAAAAAATTCGTTGGCGGAAGTTGCTTCGGGTCGCCAACGATGATGGTCTGTCTGCCGCGTGCGATGGCTCCAATCGCATCCCATGTGGTGATCTGTGAAGCCTCATCGAACACGACAACGTCGAACAGCGCCTGGTTTGCCGGCAGGTACTGAGCAATCGACAACGGCGACATCAGCAGACAAGGCACGAGTTTGCCAAATGATTCGGGCATAGCGCCAATCACTTCACGAATCGATTTGCTCGGCCGCTTAAGTCCCATTTGGTGTCGTAAAAGTCCTAGTTCAGATTTTCGGGGAACCTGGTCCGTTTGAGGAAGGTCGTGGGCGACCGCCTGGCGTGCCTTGCTGGACGCCGTGGCACGCGCCAGGTCATCCAGCTTACAAAAGTCTTCGATTACATCTTCGTGCTTGAACCGCTGGAAGGTGCGGAGGGCGTCATTGGCGTCGATTGCTTTGGGGACCCACCAGCGAGCAAAAGCCAACACGAAACGTTCCGCGAGGTCAGTCGGCAGGACCTCGCCGGTCTCTAGAGCCTCGATAAAGTGTGCCAATCCTAGAGCCTTGGCCCGTTTCTTCACCTCGCACCAAGCGGTCCACCGCTTGAGTTGCGTGCGGCTTGCTTGGATTCGGTCGCTTAACGCGATCGCGTCACGCATCACCGCCGCAGACTGCTTTCCTACAGGCATCGCATTGGCCGTTTGGGCATAATTATGCCAAGCGGAATCGAACCCAGCAGAACACTGCAAGTATTCACCTGCCACCGTCACTATTGCAAGCTGTCCTGAGTCATCTTTCAAGGCGGGATACACGGCCTTCGAGATCGCTTTGGTTGAATCAAGGGGCCGACCAACACCAATAATGGCTTCTCGCATTTCACCGGCGAGATTTAG
>Ga0310121_10002746_pt1 | contig 16501 bp, 12 predicted proteins | sample CB27_Tmax_986_MG_FD_203504 | JGI IMG/M metagenome (GOLD analysis project Ga0310121, IMG submission 203504) | Marine microbial communities from Western Arctic Ocean, Canada - CB27_Tmax_986 | ecosystem: Environmental > Aquatic > Marine > Oceanic | place: Canada: Western Arctic Ocean | collected...
CGAGCGGCTCGGAATCCAGCCACTGCTGGCGAAAACGTCCTGCTGACGATAGATGGGCATGTAAAGTGCCCACTTCGATTCAATAATCGCAGCAGCAAACCGTTGCCCATTGCCAAGGTCAGTCCGCTCCCGCCTCGGCTCATTCCGAGAAACGCTAGCCGGATTTATGCGGCTCTTCATTTCAAGCAAGTCAACCTCAGCGGCTTTCATCATTATTTCGTCGTGCAAAAAGTGCAACTCCTTAGCCGGTTCGTTGTACTCCTTTGCAACAAATTTAATGAACTCCGTTCGTCGTGCTTCGTCGTTTACGTCAAACTCTTCTGCGTGTTCCAGATTGCCGGGCAGCATTGCCGAGACGACTCGCTCCGGTCTGCCGTTTGTTGCCGACACGATTAGTCCTACTCCCTGAATCACTGGTGCCCCCCCGTCGAACTGAAGACGATGTTGCGTGCCCAATCACGGACGAGTTGCCGCCGCCGATGAGTGTCCGGTCGAGGCGTGAGGCTCAAAGAAAGATCGATAGCCGCCAATTCTTCTTCGGGAAATCCAATGGGCGGTTTAGTTCGCAGAAAAGGGGTGCCGTTGTAGCCTTGCTGTTTGGCGAATTCGAGTAGTTCTCGTTCGAGCCGTCGGTCTGTGCTATACATTGGAAAGAATCCTTTCGAATTTGGTCCGTTCGTCCTGGCAGACGGCGGGCCGCTTTTATGCGCCCGCTGGACCGGTGGGGGTGATTAGACAATGCCCATTGCGTCGAGCTTCGCTTCAGCCTGCCGGTGTGGTCCGCCGGAAGAATTGCGCGGGTTCGGATCGGTCACGTCAGTAGTGGCAGCGAAAAACCTATCTAGCGCGGGAATGCTAGTCACCCGTCGCTGACCTAGCTTCCAGGTTTCGAGAATTACACCAGCGTAGCCACGGGACGCCCATCGCTTTACGGTGTTGATATGTGGGCGGCCAGGGATTACGGCGCACGCCTCTAATAGGGTGATGTACTCACCATTGGCCAGTGAATTGAGCTTAGGCATAGTAGGAATCTCCGCTGTGAGAAAACGGCACGTCGCCGCAGCGGATAGCGCGAAAAAAAGGCAGCACCGAACGACAACGCATTAAAGCGTTAGCCGTTCGGTACTGCCCTACAGCGGGGAACCCAAGCAAGCCCCGACTACTTTTTACGGTACAGTCGCAAACCCTGGCCGAACTTGTATTACTATATTGCGGTTGGTTCGGCCCAGCGAATTCGAGCGATCAGCCGAGGTATAACAGCCCCTAGCTTAACGAGGAATTACGGACTTACCTGGCCACCCTCGAATGTCGCTACTTCTTGTCACGGGACCGCAGCAGATTTGTTTTCACCGTCTGCGGTTACCCTCCCGATTGATCGAAAATATACATGGCCAAACGTATACTGTCAAGCACTCTCCTACCCAATCTGCAGAGCAACCTCGGACGCCTTGCTAACGTCCAACTCCGCGTAGACTTGGGTGATCGCGGCCGACTTGTGCCCCAGCACCGATTGTGCGGCGTCCAAGCCGAATTCCCGCCGCACTTCGGTTGCCTTGGTGTGACGCAAGCGGTGGGGCGTCCAGTGCTCCACACCGGCCCTTGCGGCTGCCCGGATGATTGCCTGCCGATACGAGGCAACGAGATAGATCGATCCGGCCTTGAATGTCCCGGCGCAATTCGTCCCGCGTCGATTGCCGCAACTCTTGGGGGTGACACGCGCCGCTTCACGCTCGGCCAGCCGTTTCGATTCGCTGTCCTTCGGTTGGAAACAATACGCATCAGCAGCTCTGGCCAAGTAGCGCAACAAGATCGATTGCGCCTTGGGGCCAATGGCAATAACTCGACTATGGCCGCGATGCTCAGTCTTGTGATGTTCGGGAGTGTATAGCCAAACTTCGCCACTGCGGTCGATGTCACATGGCCGCATCGTGCATAGCTCGCCTGGTCGACAGCCGGTCAGCAATTGGAGGCGGACCATGTCGGCAAGCACCTCGGGCAGCTCTGCTAGTGTCGCTTCGACGGTGGCAACGTCGACCGGTCGTACCGGCGCGGTTTCCTTCGCTTTGCTCCGGCCTCGTTTGAGATTGCGGACCGCTGCAAGTGCTCGGTGCGTTGTCTCTGAAATCAATTCCTCTTCAACAGCCCAGCGGAAAACGCAAGCCATCCGCCGAATCTGCGCGTTGATATGGCCGCGTGACAGTCCTTTATCAACCAACTGCTGCCGAATGGCCTTCAGTCTTTTCGGGCCGAACTTCTCCGCCAGGTCGTGACCAGCTTCACGACGCAGAAACTTTGCCGCCTCACAGATGTGACCGTACTCACGGGCTAGTTCGCCGTTTGGATGGCGGTAATACGTCTGGGCGTACTCAAGGTAGGCAACGAGTATTTCGTTGACGGTTGGAGTACCCCCAATTGCAAAAGTGGTCTCGGGCCTTTTTCCGCTGATCAGTTCAGCGTACTTTCGTTTCGACTCAGGCGAGCCATAGACACCAAGTTTGATCTTCCTGCCATCAATGCGAACGTAGGCGCGATCAACTCGGCTAGATTCACGTTGGCGGGAATACTTGGGAACACGAGAAGAAGACATGCGGTGGTCCTTTCAAAACGTACCCCATTGGGGTACATCTCCGAAAAAAACAGTCGCACGCCCAACGTAGGACGGTCAGCATAAAGGCTTAGTCGACAACGATTTACAACTGTGGACAGGGGCGGTCTCGAACCGCCGACACCGGCCTTTTCAGGGCCGTGCTCTACCAACTGAGCTACCTGTCCATGCGAACTGCCCGTCACCCAGTCGTTACAGTCACCCAGTGGTTACCGCCACCCGATGGTTACAGTCAGCCAATGGCAGAGAGCTTGATTGGGGACACAGCTCACTCGCAGAAGCTCACCATATTAGGCAGTCCGCTTTCGACTGTCAATTCGAGTCGTCGCAATGGCTTGCGCAGCTTGACATTTCATCAATCTTGGAGCTACTATGAATGCTTGGCAATTAAAAGCAACAGCCATGGCAGTGGCCTAGCCAACCGAACCGGAATAAGAGAGAGTCAGGTGGGAAGTCGCCGATGGCCGACGCTGTTTTTCTACGCGCCGAAAACGAAGGCAGCACGGGGCTTGGAACGGGCCCTGCAGCGGGGTGGCAGGTTTCTGGTTGGTCACAGGATGGCGGTTGGTCTCAGATTTATGCTGAGTCACTGGGTTGCGCTGGGTCATTAGGTTGCGCTGGGTCACGGGCCTTGTTTCCCTTGATTCGGATAGCCATCTCGTATGCTGTTCGAATTGCCAGAATAATGCGGGATGGCTATCCTAAAATCAGACGTTGCCAAAGGGTTACCACATTACGGCTCGATGGGGAATGGTGGCGCGTTGGGGCAATATGCCAAACAGTTGCTTGCTTGCTTTTCGCTATCTGTTACCCCGGCCGTGTCTGTGCGGTGACTGCCGAAAGTCCTGAAGTTCGGCAAATGATCGATCGAGGGCTCGCATCTCTTGATGGCCACGCCGAAAAGCGTTTGGGGGGACTATGTTTGATTGCGTTGGCCTTTATCAAAGATGGTGCCTCTCCTGATAATGCGCACGTGCAGGCAGCCATTCTCGCTTGTCAAAAAACCAACGCCCAGCAGGCCAGGGCTGTCGACGTCTATAGCAATGGGCTGGCAATTATTTTCTTATCGGAGCTTGATGCGAGCAGGTACCGAACGGTGATTTCCCGCCTAGCTGACGCGATGGCCGATCGGCAAAAAAGCTACGGTGCCTGGGGTTACGAATCGCGAGGGACGGGGGACACTTCGCAAACTCAATATGCCGCACTCAGCTATTGGGAACTCCTGCAAATTGGCCTGGCCCCTAAGGTTGAAGACGTAGAAGCGTGTGCGAACTGGCTATTGCGCACACAGGACCCCGGTGGCGCTTGGGGTTATCAGGGTAAAGACCCTGGCAATTTTGAGCCCGTGGAACAAAGCGGCGTGACCCTTAGTATGTTCGCTGCGGGACTGGGGAGCACGATGATTTTTGGCAACGTACTAGGTTTGACAACGATGCAAGGCGGTGCCGCCGAGCAGTTAGCTTTGGTCACAGAGGCGCCCTCGGCGCTTACGCGAGTTGAAGTGGAAGACAAGAAACGAATGCGCGCGCTTTCGGGCAACGGTGTCAGTCGCGAGCGACTGCTCAGCGCGATTTCACGTGGGCAAGCCTGGTTTGAGAAGAATTACAATGCCGAAGCTGTTGGTAAATTGGAGTACCCTTGCTACACGCTTTATTCGTTGGAGAGATACAAGAGTTTTGAGGAGTTGCTCACCGGCAGTGCGGCCGAAGACCCCGCTTGGTATCAGCAGGGATACGATTACCTCAAATCAAGTCAATTGCCTGAGGGAGGTTGGAACAGCCGGTCACGCAAACCGTGTGCGACAGCCTTTGCAGTTTTGTTTCTGCTGCGGTCGACACAAAAGAGCATTAAAGCCAATTTGGGGGAGGGGACTTTGATTGGCGGTCGTGGGCTGAGTGCCAATCTGAGCCGCATGAAAATGCGGCGCGGTCGACTTGTTCGGGAGGAAATTCCAACCGATATTGACCAATTTTTAGGGATGCTCGACGGGGATAGCAGTGAAGCGCTGGAAGCTCTCGTCAACGACCCAACCGCCTTGCAGGTCAGTCAAGTCGGCCCCGAAGCACCGCGCCGACTTCAGCAACTGGTCAAGAGCGGCACGCCTGCTGGCCGAATTCTGGCCGTGCGGGCGCTGTCGAAACTGCGCAGCTTGGATTACGTGCCAACTTTGCTGTATGCGCTGACCGATCCGGACAAGCGGGTCGTCCGCGAAGCGCGCGACGGTTTGCGTTTCGTTAGTCGGCGGTTCGACGGGTTTGGGCTCTCGGATGATTTTTCTGATAACGAGCGCTACAACGTACTCGAGAAATGGAAATCCTGGTATCGTCGGATTCGACCCGGCGCAGGTCCCTTGCCTTGATGGCATTTGCCTTGCTAGCTACTGGCTTGCGAGCTTTTAACTTACCTGCGGCACGCTTCGTGGCAATTGGCTTGATAATAGTTTGCTTTGCTTTGTTTTGAGTTTCCAAGTTCATCTTCCTGTTCTCGATTTTCACGGCCAAAGCTATCGCACCTACCCCCTCACAGCCTGTCGGTAAAACCAGCAAGTATCAGCTGACGGTCAATTCCTATGACCGGACGGCGACGTTACTAATTGCACTGCTGATTATCGTTGGCATGGCGGTGGCCGGTTTGTTGTTAGTTTTTTTTGCGGCACGCCAGTTTCCTAGCATCGAGCCAATTCCTGTTGTTCCAGTCGAAGCGACCAGCCTCAATGCCAGTCAAGGCTTAGCCAATGAGCCCGATCCACCTGGTGTCGAAGACGCGCCTGATCTGACCGAACCACAATTACAGGATACGCTCGACGCTTTGAGTGCTGCTGTCTCACAGAATGAGGTTTTGCTCTCCGACGAGCAGATCGACGCCGAGAAAGATGTGGGCAAAGGCAAAGGATTGGGCGACTCGCGGATGGCGGGGCAGGGTGCGGATGGAGTCGTTGAACGGGTGCCTCGTTGGCAACGTTGGAAGATCCGTTTCGAGCCAGACTCGACCGGCGATTTCGCGCTTTGGTTGGACTACCACAAGATAGAGATTGGCGTACTGGGACGCGACAACCTGGTTCATTTTGCCTACGAAATCAGTAGTAATGCGCCGAAGTCGCGGACCGGGGAGCCCGCAAAAGAGACCCGTGGCTACACTTCGGCAGCCGACGGCCCGATGCCGACCCTGACAATTCAGCTAGCCCGCAAGGCGGACATTGCCCGGCATGGGACCGTGGTATTGCTGTTTTATCCTTTCGAGGTAGAAAGCATGCTCTATTTGGCCGAACAGACCTATGCCAACAGCCACGACGTACATGATGTCAATAAGCTACGTGAAACAGTCTTTACCGTCACCAAAGAGCGAAACAAGTACCTGTTTCAAGTCGTTGATCAATCATATTTTTAAGCGAAAACCAGTTGTAAGGCACCGATTTCTGCAGCCCGCCGGTTACGAAAACATCGTCCCGCGCGAGATCTTGAAGCCGGCCAAGTGCACCCAGTAAATTTTAAAAAAACGAAACCAGGTTCATCTGCTATGCAAGTCTTGTTTCTCTACCTCGGCTATGTCGTCTATGTTGTCCTGGCAGCCCTCGCACTCTGGGGAGCGTATTGCGTCATTATGGTGTGGCGCCGGGTGGGCCAAACCCGCTTTTCCGACGAGTATGAACAAGAAGAATTCTTGACGGAACTCGAGCAAACGCTGGAAGCGAAAAACTTCGACGCGGCCACTGAGCTTTGCGATGGGGATCGACGTGCAATGCCGCAACTAGCAATGTACGCTGTTAGTAACCGCGAGTTAGGCTACGAAAAGCTTCGTCGCCGCGTTGCCGAACGTTTTCAGCAAGACGTAATGTCTGATATTGAACATCGGCTTAGTTGGGTCACGACGGTAATCAAGAGCGCTCCGATGATCGGCCTGTTGGGCACGGTGATGGGGATGATGGGCGCGTTTTCCAATCTCAGTAGTGGCGAGAAAGTTGACACGATCAAAATGGCTTCAGACATTCAATTTGCCCTGATCACCACCGCCTGCGGCCTAGCCATCGCAGTGCCGCTCGTGCTTGCTACGGCCAGTATCAACATTCGGCTGACCAAAATGGAAGATCTGATCGGATCTGGCTTGGGGCGTCTGTTTGAAAGCTTGAAAGCGATCCTCGGCCGAGCGTAATTGGCTCCAAACTAAACCTCACTGCAACTTCCTGTCGATGATTTGAATGACTGAAGCAACTGAAAGCATCGCCGAAAGCGAACCCGAGTCTCCAGTGATCTGCCGTCGCAAGCGGAATGACGATATCGAGATCGACATAACGCCCATGATCGACATCACGTTTTTGCTACTGATTTTCTTTATTGTCTGCTCGACACCCGATCAACAAGCATCGTTTGAGTTGGCGGAGGCGAGGTATGGTAAGGGCGTGAGTGAACGCAACTCGGTTTTTATCACCATTAGTGCTGAAAGCGCCGACCCGGCTCCCGTCTATTTGGCCGACGGCGTGGGCGGCAAGAGCTTGCCCAACGATTTCGACGAACAAAAAAAACTCATTCGTGAAGCGGTTGAGAAAGGGCGTCGCGATGAGAAGGAAAACGTTTTGATTAAGGCGGATCGCAACGTGGCTCATCGTGACGTCTCGCGTGTGATCAAAGCCGTGTCGGGTGTCGAAGGTGCGAAGATCCACCTGGCAGTCTTGGAATCCGATTGAGGCGAAACAGACGACGACTATGGGAATGCTGCACGACAACGAGATCGCTTATGGCGAGCAGGCGCATCAACGGATGCGCGCCCCTAATCGCGAAGACGACTTGGACCTCACGCCAATGGTCGATGTCACGTTTTTGCTATTGATTTTCTTCATGATTACTGCCGCGTTTGCGTTGCAGAAGTCGATCGAGGTTCCTCCCGTGCAAGATGACGAGGCGGCTCCGACCCAAACCGTCGACGACCTTGAAAAAGATTCGATCGTCGTTCGGATCGATGGCGATAACGTGTTTTGGATCGGTGCGCCGAGGTGGCCCGCTGAGCAAAGGGCACCAAGCGTCCAAGAGATGCTCAGCAAACTTCGCGAGGCGCGAGGTGCCGACAACAGTGGCCCGGCAAAAATGTTAGTGCAAGCCAATGGCGATACGCGGCATCAGTTTGTTGTCGCGGCTCTCGACGCTGGCTCAGGCGCTGGAATGGAAGAAATCCGCCTGATGAGTTACGAAGACGGCGACCTGGATCTCTGAAATCGCGGCGGAAATTGGCTTGCAGAGCGTGCGATTGACCACCCCATTTTCGCCGGCGGCAAACAAAAACCAAGACCCAACGAAATGATAACGAACCTGCGGCAATCGTGAGGCAAACCTTAGGCCTCAGATCTTAGCGCCCGAACCATCCAACCAAGAACTACGATGACGATCGAAGACTTTCTCGAAATCTTGGAGCAGCGCGACTTGGTCCCTCCGTCAATAGCTAAGCAGCTACGCGCTAAAGTCGAAACGGGCGATCGGCGGATTACGCCAGGATCGCTACTCAAATACATGGTCAAAAAAGAACTGGTTACGAAGCGCGAAGCGAAACATTTGCTGGAAACCACGCTGACAGTCACTCCCAGCGCCGAGTCGAGCATCTTGGGAATGGCCGCGACCCCCGAAGCTCCGAAAGTAGACAATTCGCGCACCAAACCGCCTCAGGAGGAAATCCCTACGATCATGCCGGTCGATGAGGGTTCGGGGAGATCGGTGACGGACGAAGGATCATCGATTCTTGAAGCAGACTTGTATCACGAAAAGCCGCCTAGCCTGCTTGCCGAATCACTCTCAAAAATAGGGAGCGGCGATCCAACTTTGTCTGAGGCGATACAAGAGGCTAACTTCGACACAGACCAGTCAAAGCAAGAACGGAACAAAAAACCGCGTCGCAAGAGCAAGGGCCAAGAAAACGAATGGGATTCCTCGCTACTACTGCTGGGTGGTGGCGGTTTGATTCTGTTGATCCTTACAGGCGTAATTATTGGCTATCTTCTTGGACGCGAAAACGCCGACGCGGTCCTGGCGGACGCGAGCGAGTTTTTCGACGGTGGCTCTTACACACAAGCTATCAAACAGTACGAACGTTTCGTCGAAAACCATCCCCAACACCCGGAGTTTAGTGCTGCCACGGTCAAACTTGGCATGGTTCGCTTGTGGAAAGCTACCAGCGGCACCTCAAATTTTACAGAGGCATTGAGCACCACTCAGCAAGTGCTGAACCGCATCGAAGACGAAAGCGAATTTAACAGCGCGCACCGCGATTTGGCTTCGCTGTTACCAAAAATGGCCCAGGGACTCGCGAATCAAGCTGAAACAGCTAACGAGCCCGACAAAATTCAAGATCTCGTCAAACAGTCCAACATTGCGCTTTCGCTGTGCGCGAACACGAAATATATCCCGATTAGGTTTCGTGACAAAGTGTTGCTCGATGAAATCGGTCAAACGCTCCAGCGTGTCGAGCGCTCACGCGCCCAAAACGCTGGTTTGTCACAAGCGCTGACTGAAATGCAGGCGGCAATCGACAGCCGCAACATGGCGTTAGCGTATCGAATCCACGATTCCCTGATTGACGAACATCCTGGGTTGATCAACAACGAGCAGCTGGCGGCGAGCGTCATAGAGATCTCAGCGGCTGAATCGTCAGTCGTCAAATACGTTAACGAATCGCAGGAAGCTACAACCGTGCCACGTCCCACTAAGGTTGTGGCGGAGTTGGCCTTAGCCAACCGCACGGGACCAGTCACGACAACCAGTGAATCCGTTGTGGCAGTTCGAGTCAGCGGCGCGGTGTATGGCTTAAGTACGCGAGATGGATCGCTTCGCTGGCGCCGCTTTGTGGGGATCGCGCCCCAATTGACCCCGCTCGTTTTACCCTCCGGCGATTTGCTCGTGGTTGACGATTCTCATCACGAATTACAGAAATTGGCCAGCAACACCGGTAAGCTGATCTGGCGTCAGCTATTCGAGACCCAGGTTGCTCGCCCAGTATTATTTGGCGAGCAGATTCTGGTTACCGAATCAGCAGGCAAGCTTCACATTGTCGATGCTACTACCGGCCAGCGCCAGGGCTATGTCCAGTTTGCTCAGCAGTTGTCTACGCCCCCCGCCATCGATGCGCAGCGTAGACGCATTTACATCGCCGGCGAGCATTCCAGCTTGTACACGCTTTCAGCGGATGATTTTTCCTGCTTGGGGGTATTCTTTCTCAATCACGCCAAGGGCAGTGTAACAACTCCGCCTGTCAACGTGCTCAACAAGGTCATTGTGGCTGTGGCAAAAGGTTTGTCGACCAGCAGCCTGGAAGTTCTCAACACGACCGATGATGGAATTCCCAACCAACTTGCGACGAATCGGCGGCTGGCAGGTCTGGTGAATACGCCGCTATTATTTCAGGGGCGTCGAATGGTGGCGCTGACCAGCCAAGGGCAAGTTGCCGTTTACGAAGTTGGCTCAGGTAGTGGCGACGACGCACTTACCCCGATTGCCTCGCGCGAGCCTGAGAGTGGAACTCCCGTCGCCCGTTTTGGTCTTTTGAACAAAGGACATGTATGGGTGGTTGGCCCCCAGATGAATAAGCTTGCCATTCTGCCGACCAGCGACCGCTTGCCGGTCAGTACCATCGATCGAGATTACCGAGGCGACACCTTCGATCATCGTTTGCAAACCAGCGACGGCTTGCTGATTCATGTCCGCCGGCCTGCCGACAGAGCCGGCGCGTTTGTCGCCGCCATGGAAATGGAATCGGGAATTCCCAAGTGGGAAACCGAGCTAGCCACGCCGCCCGCTGGTCCGCCGGCGGCGGACGCGGCAGGCATGCAAATCGCTGCAATCACCGCCTCAGGGTCGGCCTATCTTATCGATCGCGAAGCGATGCGGTTACGTGTACGCAATTCTGCCGAACAAGTCACTTCACGCCCCAAATTGCCACCGCTCAACCATAGCCTCGACCTTGGCCAAGGTCGCTTAGTGGCTGCTTCCGACGAGGGGCAAGTGCTACTGCACTTTCGTCCCGGCTTGCCACGTGGAGCTTTGCAAACAATTCAACTTGTCGGGCCAGTCAGCTGCCCACCTGTGATCTGGGGAACTGGATTCGTCGCGGCTACCGAGACCGGCCAAGTGTTTCTCTACAACAGCGAAGATGGCGGGCAGTGGGGCAGTCCTTTTCAACCTCCATTGGTTTCTGGGGTCACCTACACGTGGAATTCTCCAGCGGTCTACGGATCGGGCGCCGAGGCTCAATTGGTGCTCAGTGACGGTCGCAAAAAGGTTTATCTGCTAAGCCGTCGGACCAACCCGCAGCCTCATTTGACCGCGACGGCCGACGTCGACATCACTACCTCTCCACTCAACACGCGTTTCACAGTCCTGGGCGACTTGGCCTTAGCGGGTACCGAAGGGGGCAGCTTGGCCGTTTTCCACTTACCGACCCTGGCGCCAAAAACGTCGCCGGAGCTACAGGCTCAGGTGGTCTGGGGACCTTTTACCGCCGGTCAGCAAGTCGTATTGGCCACCGCCTCTGGCGAGCTCGTCTGCCTAGATGCTCAGGCAGAAATCGTCTGGCGCCAACCACTCGAACATGGCCCACCGGCAGGCGAGCCGATCGCCCATGACGGTGCGCTCGTCATGCTTTGGCAGGAAGGGGGCCTCTCTCGTTTACAGAATTCCAGCGGCACAGAAGTCGCCTATGTCCCCCTGCCTCAACCGGTTGTCGCCGGTCCCGCTGTGTTCGGCCAACGGTTGGTGGTGTCCTCCTATGACGGCACACTTCTGATCGTCGATCGTCCTTAACATTGGGAAGGTGCTGTATGTCCGGTTCTTTTTCCATCACTGGTCGATGGTCCTACCCCACCAGGCTACCACTCCCTCGGTTGCTGGCATTGCTCGCACGGGCTTTACTGATACTGGCACTACTGATACTGGCATTCCTGTCGCTCGGCTCAACCTCTTCACCAACTTCCGCCGCCGAGCCTGCCATGCGTTTACTCGATCGACAACCGTTTGATCGGATCACGCTAGACGACAGCAACGCCAACGAAGCGATCGACACCCTGTTGTTGAATCTGCCCGGTCGCCGCGTGCCTAATCCGTTTCCGACTGAGGGATCATTGGAATTGCGCCGATTGAGTGAACCTTCGACTTTGTATACCGTCAATTGGACGTCCATCCAGCGGATCGAGCTCTTTGAGCAATTACTCCTCATCGAGTCGGTCAGGCTGGTGGAGTCGCGCGACTTGACGCAGGCACAGGAGTATCTAAATTTTCTCTACCAAAATTACCCCCAACTTGCTGGCCTCAAGCTGGCCACAGAAAAATACCTCAGGCAAGACGGCTTGGCCGCCTACAACAAGCAAGACCATGAAGAAGCGCTGACAATCCTCCTTTCGCTTTACGATCTCAATCCTCAACACCAGGGGCTGAAAAAATTTGTCGAGACAGTAACCGATCGGCTTATTGCCGAGCGAATTAAGGCGCGCAATTTCGCAGCAGCACGTAGCGTACTCGATTTGTTGGCCAGCGGATTTCCACGGCTTCAACCATCCAATGTCGCCATTTGGCAAACAAAGTTTGAAAAAGCAGCCGCCCGACAACTGTTGCTAGCTCGACAAGCCATTGATCAAAAGCTTTTCTTGGAGGCCCGCCAAGCTTTGCGTCGCGCCCTGGCTATTCTGCCGGTCGCGGCAGGGGCCGAAGAGATGCTTGCTGAGATCGACCGTAAGTCACCACTAGTTGTCGTGGGCGTTGATCAGTTGGAAGGTTCTCCTCGATTTCGAAATGATTTGGCTCGAAATGAATTGGACTGGACGACTAGGCGTATCCACCAGCTGACGGAGCCAAGATTGTTTAATCTGATCGGTTTCGGTGCCGAAGGTGGCGACTATGAGTGCAGTTGGGCCGACATTGTTAGCGACGACACTGGCTTGATAATCGACTTGCATCTCAATGCCGCGGCGCTTCGAGAGGGAATCTCTGCTGAAGTGCTCGCCCTCGAATTGCTCCGACAGTCCGAGCCCGATCAGCCGCAGTTTCGTGCCGAATTTGCCGGCGTATTTAGTCACGTAGAGATTCGTCAAGGAAATGTAGTCAGCATGCACCTGCAGCGTTCTCACGTGCGGCCCGAGGCGCTGCTGCCGATGACATTGAAAAATATCACCCGCTCGGCCAGTCCGCCTGGTACTTACCAGCCGTCGCGTGACGAAGAGAGTACGCAGTCTACGACGTATCTACTGCCTAAAACGACCGAACCTACAAGAAATAGCGCCTCAAGCGTTCAACAGTCGCGCGGACCCGAAACGATCAGCGAGCAGTTCTACGACAACGAAGAGACCGCCTTGGCGGATTTGCTTAGCGGCGAAGTCGATATCTTAGCTCGTGTGCCGCCATGGCAAGTCGATCGCTTAAAGCAGACCGACGGTATTGTGATTTCGCCCTATCGTCTGCCGACGATTCACGTTCTGCTGCCCAACTACGCAAAGCCAATCATGGGCCGCCGCGAATTTCGTCGCGCCTTGTGTTACGGAATTGATCGCCCGCAGATCCTTAACGACATCTTGCTGGGTGGTGAAAAACGTGCTGGCTATCGCGTGCTCAGCGGCCCATTGCCTGCAGGCATCACACTGACCGATCCAGTCGGCTATGCGTACAACCAGGGGCTGCAGCCGCGCACCTACGAGCCGCGGCTGGCTGCGGTCCTAGCAACTGTCGCCAGAAAGGCGCTGGCTGCCAAAGTAGCCGCCAGCGCAGCCAAAACAGCGGGCCAGGCTGATCTGCCGGGAATTGCTGGTGATGCCAAGCTGGTCACTCCTCCGGCGCAGCCGCTCATTTTGGCGCATCCTCCTAGTCCGGTGGCAACCACGGTTTGCCAGTCCATCAAGCTACAGCTTGATGCGGTGGGAATTTCCATCAAATTAGCACGGTTTGCCGCCCTAGACACCGAAATGCCAGCAGCTGACGCGCTCGGCCGAGACCACCGCTCTCCTACTCGTCGGGAGACCAGTTGGGACCTGCGGTATGCCGAGCTGGCGATGTGGGAACCGATCGTCGACGCTCGACGTTTACTCGGCCCACAAGGTTTGGCTGGCAATTGTAGTTCGTCGATGAGTCTGGCCCTACGAGACGTCGACCAGGCGAACAACTGGAAACAAGCGCGCGCACGTCTGCAAGAAGTTCACCAGACAGCCTTCTACGACCTGAGCGTCATTCCACTTTGGCAGACCGTCGAATTTTTCGCCTACCGCAAATCATTAGTCGGCATAGGTGCTAAACCGGTGACGCTCTATCAAAACGTCGCGGATTGGAAGCGCGCCAGCCTAGCAAACAACCGAGGAGCTGGCCGCTAACATGTCGCTGGACAACGTTTCAAAGCTGGTATGCAAGGCGGCCCGATTCGCATCAATTCAGAATTCTTGCGAATTGGTTGAATGCTTGCAATTTCAGCGGCCCTTAGTTCTATTTTTGCTGCTGACGCTTTTGGGCTTGAGCAGCAGCCCAGCAGAATCTGCGGACCAAAAGTATTGGGAGCTTTCTCCCTACCGCGTCCAACTGCACTTAGCCGTGGATGATTCGCAGAGACCTCAGCCCGAGTTGGGCAGCGAGCTGGTGACTGCTCTTCAACAACGAATCCGCGCGACGCTCTACCCGCTTTGGTCGACCGAAATACATCTTAGTACGGGGCTCGAAAGAGAACGGTTGCTGACACAACTCCCCCGGCTCGAAACTCTGCCGGCCGAAAAGATAGTCGCTGGCGAGCTCAGCACTGAAGCGACCGGGTCTGATCGATTTATCACTGACGAGATGGCGGTCGGCTGCGACAAGCGAATCTTTCTCAATATCGTCGCAACACCACTTGGGATCTCGCTGACTAGTCGCGAGTTGGATTGCCTCACGCGTCGTTGGTCAGCTATTCAGGAACGCCAACTTCGCCAAAGTTGGATGTTGCCTGAGCAATGCTTTGACCTGCTATGCCAAACCTTCGCTCCATTGGCGACGATTCGTCCACTGCCGACTGATGCCAATAACAGCGATAAAAACCAGGAACATGAAATCTTGCTCCGATTCCGCGGCAGCGATTTGCCTCAACAAACCGACTTGAGCTTCTTGACCCTCCCTGGAGAGGTGTATCAGCCCCTCATGGTACGGACCAGCTCGGCTGGAGCGGTAAGAATTGATAGCATCCGTGAGATTCCTTGGACCTATCTGACGCTGACCGAGCAAAAAAAAGATGGCTGGCACGGCGATGTTCATACAGGGACACGCCGCCCTTTCGGCGTTCGTCGTCGAGGGCGCATCGAGCACGTCGCGCTCGCCGTGAGAAATCCAAAGGGCAAAACGAAGGTTCGATTTTTTGCGCGGCATGATGCTAACCAGGGATTGTCTGGCTACGAAGTCTTTCGTCGCGAGCCGGCTGCGACCAACAGCCAGCCGTTAGGATTGACCGACCCAGAGGGAGTCGTGCAACTACTACCGGGCGACAGCAAAGTCGCCTTGCTGTTTTTGCGTAGTGAGGGCCAATTGCTGGCCAAAGTGCCGGTCGTGCCGGGGGCGAAACCTTTGATTGAGGTTCCGGTCGCCGACGATACCGCCCGACTGCGGGCACAGGCGTCACTCACCTCGCTGACCGAACGGCTCATCGACACGGTTGCCCAGCGCAACATATTGATTGCTCGCGTGCGAGACCGACTCAAAAGCGGTCAAATCGACGCAGCACAAGAACTTTACAGCGACCTTGATAGTCTCCCTGGGCGTGCTCAGTTCGATCAACTCATCTCGTCTGCTGAGAATCGTAAACTCCATCAATCCGACGATCCCAAGGTCCAAGCACGCATCGAAAAACTGTTCGCCGATACCCGCAAATTGCTGGGTCGCTTTCTCAGTACGAAGCAGATCACCCAACTCCAAGGCGAGCTGAGCGCCGCCCGCCGCAGCAAGTCAAGCTAGTAGTCGTTGATTTTTTGCAGTTAACCATTCGACAGCACCAAGAATATGGCTGCCAGCGCAATCATCACGGCGATAGCTACCAAAGCTGTCGTCGCCCGATGGAGCCCTGCCAGTTGTTTCGGAGGCGCTTCGCTGTACGATGCTAGGGTCGGTACACTTTGGCTATCGTAGACTGGCTTCTCCTGCTGACGCTGTTGCGTCTCTTCGGCGTCGTGGCGCGCCGGAATCGTTTCGGCAAGAGTCGCTTGAACAAAGGGATATTCGCTTGGCGCATCAACCAGCGCTTCGATTTCTTGCCATGTCGTTGCCTCCATCGGTGGCGTCCATGGTTGTAGGCGTGCCATCACCTCAGCGGCACTGGCGACGCGCTCTTCGGGACGCTTTTGCATCATCGCAGCGATTACATCGACGAAACCGCTGTCGATGTCGGGATTGAGCCGTTGTGGAGAGATGGGCATTTCCTCTAACTGACGGCGCAGCTTATCGGCCGTGTCGCCGCCAGGGAAAGGTACTTTGGCAGTTACGGCATAATAGAGGGTACACCCTAGCGAGTAGATGTCGCTGATCGAACGGACTTCACTCGGCGTGACGATAATCTCCGGTGCCAAAAAATCGGCTGTACCAACGATGTGCTTAGGTCTTGACTGGGAGTAATCCGCTTGATCCTCAGCAAAAAAAGCGAGGCCCATATCGGTCAGTTTGGCGTGGCCGCTAGGCGTAATGAGAATGTTGCCCGGCTTCACATCGCGATGAATCATGCCCTGGCTATGGGCATAATCCAGTGCTGCCGCGGTCTGGGAGACTAAGATCGCTGCTTTTTCTTGGGTTAGTGCGCCATGATAGTGAACCAATCGGCGCAAATCGGAGCCAGGTACATACTCGGTCACGAGAAAAAAAGTATCGCCGTCGGTATCGGCATAAGAGAGCCGCACCAGATTGTCATGATTGAGTTGAGCTTGAGCACGAATTTCAC
>Ga0310121_10002747_pt1 | contig 16494 bp, 11 predicted proteins | sample CB27_Tmax_986_MG_FD_203504 | JGI IMG/M metagenome (GOLD analysis project Ga0310121, IMG submission 203504) | Marine microbial communities from Western Arctic Ocean, Canada - CB27_Tmax_986 | ecosystem: Environmental > Aquatic > Marine > Oceanic | place: Canada: Western Arctic Ocean | collected...
CCCATGCTAGTTTTTCCTCCAGTTAAACCAAATGTCCCAAACTCAGGCCTAACTATACAAAGCACATGCAAAATCTGAAATCCAAATCAGCAAAACCACAAATCCCCAAAAGTCCGTTCCTGCACCCGCGGACAGGGGGTGCCGAATGAGTATCCGTTGTATTTTTATGGTTAGTTTTTCCCCGTTCGCACCACAGGCAATCATGGGATCAATCGATCGATGGTCATCCACGACCGCAACGGGAACGTGCGCGGCGCCAGCAGCACTCGGATCGCGAGATACGACGGGGCGAGCCCACGACTCTTATCACGTCTTATCACGCCGATTGGTTGACCAGCTCATTCATCGTGGCGACGAGACTTTTCACCGCCGCGACGCTTTTTTTGAAATCGGCGACCTCTTGTTCTTCCAGCTCCAGCTCAATGATTCGTTCCACGCCCGCGGCGCCTAAGACGATCGGGACTCCCACGTAATAGCCCCCGACCCCGTACTCATGATCGCAATATGCCGCGCAAGGAATCACACGTCGCTTGTCCTTGACAATCGCTTCGACCATCTGTGCACACGCCGCCGCCGGCGCGTAGTAGGCGCTTCCCGTTTTCAGCAGCCCCACGATTTCAGCGCCGCCATTTCGCGCTCGATCCACAATTTCATCAAGTCGGGCACGATCCATTAGTCGAGTCACGGGAATTCCACCCACCGACGTGCAACTGGGCATGGGAACCATGGTGTCGCCGTGTCCTCCCATCAGCAATGCCGATACGTCCTCGACGCTGACCCCCAATTCCATGGCCAGAAATGTGCGATAACGGGCTGTGTCCAAGACGCCGGCCTGCCCCAAAACCCGTTGCGGCGGGAATCCGCTCACCTGCAGGCACCGCTGAACCATGGCATCCAGTGGATTGCTGACGACGATAATAATCGCGTTGGGGCTGGTTTGCTTGATCTGCTCGGTGACGGACCCGACAATCCCGGCGTTCGTCGAGAGCAAGTCATCGCGGCTCATACCGGGCTTGCGTGGTATTCCCGCGGTAATGACGACGACATCGCTGCCAATGGTATCGTCGTAACTCGTGGTGCCCACTACGTTGGCATCAAATCCTACGATCGGCGAGGACTCCATTAAGTCGAGGGCCTTCCCTCTCGGCATATCGCCCGTTTGCGGAATGTCCAATAAGACAATGTCTCCCAACTCCGCGGCAGCGCACCAATGAGCGGTTGTCGCGCCGACGTTTCCCGCTCCCACAATCGTAATCTTTGCTCGACTCATCTTGGTTGATCTCCCAGTCGCTGGTTTCTCACTATCATTCACCGTGACCACCGTGGTAAACTTGCCGCGCCACGGCATGGAACGTTACATATCGTTCAAGGTCCAACCCGTGAATATGAACAAACTAACCCCATCGTCAAGCGGTCTCGATCGTCAAGCGGTCTCGATCGTCAAGCGATTGCCCAACGATCGTCATCGTCAATCGATCGGTGGATAATCCCCTTGGCGTCCGTTTGCATATTTGATCCAACGAAACGAGATGCGTCCAGCAGATGCAGGTAAACAGCCGATGGACATCGCGCTGAGAGAAAAGCTATGCCGAAAGTCGGTGGCGGCCATCCAGCACGCGTATTGTCCCTATTCCAGGTTTAGTGTGGGGGCCGCCGTGTTAACGGTCGACGACCGAATTTTTTGCGGGGCGAATGTGGAAAATGCGTCTTACGGTCTCACCATTTGTGCGGAGCGCGTGGCAGCCGTGGCAGCCGTCAACGCCGGTCATCTTAGATTTCAGGCCGTAGCTGTGACGTCGCCGGGTGGGCATTCTCCGTGTGGCGCTTGTCGACAGTTCCTGGCCGAGTTTGACGACCAGACGGTTATATTGCTGATCGATTCGGACCGTCCCGATGTCGTCCGCGAGACAACCCTTGACGATTTGCTCCCAGACCGATTCACGTCGGACGATTTACCCTAGGCTTTTACGAAGCAAGAGAGAGAAGAGAAAACTGTCGTTTTCGTCGCCGTTCGCTCCGAGGGTGTGAGCCAATCCACGGAGCCCATTCGCGGAACGAATGATGCGTATAATTCTACCAAGACCCTTAGACGCACTAAACCATGTCCATGGATCCATTCCTCCAAGCGGCCATTGAAGAAGCAGAACAGGGATTAGCCGAAGGTGGCATCCCCATCGGATCGGTCTTGGTCATCGACAACAAAATCGTAGGCCGGGGGCATAACCGACGCGTCCAGCAATCCAGCGCGGTCTTGCATGCGGAGATGGATTGCCTGGAGAACGCTGGTCGACTCACCGCCACCGATTACCGCCGCGCCGTCCTCTACTCGACCCTCTCACCCTGTGACATGTGCAGTGGCGCCGCATTGCTGTACGACATCCCCAAGGTCATCGTCGGTGAAAACAAAACCTTCCAAGGTCCCGAGTCCTATGTACGTTCTCGAGGTGTCGAAGTCGAGATCGTGAACGATCGGCACTGTGTCGAGCTGATGGAAAAATTCATTCACGATTCCCCAGAACTCTGGAATGAGGATATCGGCGAGCTTTAGGTTTTCATGCCATGGCCGACTTTTGCCCTCTCTTCGCCACTGGTTCCACTTTGAACGTCCGTGAACTTCCGCTATCTTGGCAATTCGGAATTAAACTTTGCTGTCCAAACCGCCACTGAGCTTTGTGAAAGATGTCGACCGTCGAACAAGCGGACGTAAACCGTTGTCGTGGAGTTCGTCCACGGCGTGTTGTTGCTGGATGTTTGGCGTGGCAGCTGATCCTCGGCCCGGCCCTCCCAGGCGACGCGGTTTGGCATGGCTTGGTTAATCCAGTATTATCGCCATTTAGTAGTGCCCTTCACTGGTGCGTCAGGCGAATTGTTTGTCGGTCATCGGGGCTAGAACCTTTCCAACCCGGCAATGCATGTTGACAGCCTTGGTTTGGCACCTTCCGCCACGCAATTGTTGACAGCGTTGCCCAACCGTCTCAGATCAGCACAAGCCATCGGGCAGGAGAATCTGCGGTCATGCGAATCCTAGTTGCCGGCCTTCTGGGCGCCATCGTCTACTACGTTTGGGGAATGATCGCTTGGATGGCGATCCCGCTGCATCAGCCAACGATGACCGGGTTACCCAATGCACGGGCGGTCACCGAATCTCTCCAACAGCAGAATCTAGCCACGGGGGTCTATGTCCGTCCTTGGTCGGACAATGCGGCGGATTGGCACGACAACGAATCCCAATTTGTCCAGGATCACCAAACGGGCCCGCTCTTTTCGATCTACTACCAACAGGCCGGTGCCGCACCGTTGGACATGCAACTGATGTTGCGAGGATTCGCCATCGACTTGCTGGCCGCGACGCTCGCTGCCTGTCTGTTGTCCGGCCTGTCGCCGCGTTGTGGCGGAAGTTACGCCCGTCGGGTCGGCTTCGTGATCGGACTGGGGATGTTCGTGGCGCTGGTTGGCCACGCAAGCTATTGGAATTGGATGCGATTCCCAATGGACTATACGGTCGCCTTCGTCATCGATGTGATCATCGGATGGACCCTGGCGGGAATGGTCCTGGCCGCGATCGTGGGACCGACGGAGGAAACCGCGCCTGCCACAACTGCCCCGTCGGCAGGCAGGGTCGTGGATAAGAAGAGGCCTGCCGCAAAACCTGCCCCGGTCGCCACCAAACCGACGCGCAACGACGCGCTCACACTTTTGGCCGCCCTGCAGCGCGAGGCCCGATTCCTGGACATCGTCAAAGAACCATTGGGCGATTATTCGGACGCTCAGGTCGGTGCGGCTGCCCGCGATGTGTTGCGTGACTGCGGCGCGGTGGTCGACCGTTTCTTTGACGTTAAACCCATTGTCAACCAAGAAGAAGGAGCGTCGGTTGAAATTCCACAACCGTACGACGCCAATCGTTATCGATTAACTGGCGACGCCTCCGACGATGCACACTCCGGTCACCTCGTCCATCATGGCTGGGAAGCCACTCAGTGCAAGCTGCCACAATGGACCGGTAGCCAAAGCGCCGCGTTGGTCATTGCCGCCGCCGAGCTAGAAGCGAGCTAACCCCACACGGAATCCAGTTGTGAGCACACAGTACGTTCTGGGCATTGACTTGGGAACCACCAATTGCGTGTTGGCCTACGCTGCTCTCGAGGACGAGCATCCTCAGGTGAGCTTGCTAGCGATTCCGCAAGTCGTGGACAATCACACTTGCGAGTCACGTAGCTCCCTACCGTCATTTTCTTTTTTAGCCGGTGCCTCGCATTCGGGTGACCAACAATCGAGTCACAATCAAGCGGAGGGGCATCTCGATTTGCCTTGGGCGAAAGGCCGTCATTTCGCGGTGGGCGAGTTCGCTCGATGGCAATCGGCAGAGGCACCGCAACGGACCGTCAGCGCGGCGAAGTCCTGGCTTTGTCATGATCGAGTCGACCGATACGCTCCGATTTTGCCCTGGAATGCCCCGGACACGGTTGACAAGATTTCGCCACTGGTTGCTTCGCAACGCTATTTGGAACATCTCGCGGCGGCTTGGGAGGACGCTTTCCCAGAGGCTCCGATCGCTGAGCAACGTGTCGTGCTGACCGTGCCTGCGTCCTTCGATCCAGTGGCTCGCCAACTGACGCATGAAGCCGCCCTGGCCGCCGGTTTGCCCAATGACTTAGTGTTGTTGGAGGAACCTCAGTCGGCGGTATATGCCTGGTTGTTGGCCGAAGGAGATCGTTGGCGCGACTCATTGGGAATCGGCGACCAACTCTTGGTCTGCGACATTGGCGGAGGGACCACCGACTTTACGCTGGTCGGTGTCAAAGAACAGGCTGGGGATCTGATTCTCCAGCGGCTGGCCGTCGGCAACCACCTTCTGGTCGGTGGCGACAATATGGATCTGGCTCTGGCCCATATGGCAGCGGAAAAGTTTCAGGAGCAGGGAACTCGATTGGATCCATGGCAGTCCGTAGCGCTATGGCATTCCTGTCGTGCTGCCAAGGAATCGTTGCTATCGGACGATGGTCCCGCATCGCATACCGTTTCGGTGTTGGGTCGCGGCAGCAAGCTTATTGGCGGAACGGTCTCCGTGGAGCTGAAGCGCGAGGCCGTCGAAGATGTATTGGTGGACGGCTTTCTGCCACGCGCGCAATTGGGAGACCGTCCCGCGCGGAAACGAGCGTCTGGGTTTCAAGAAATTGGCTTGCCGTTCGAGTCCGACCCGGCGATCACGCGGCATTTGGCGGCCTTCTTGGCTGCCCAAACAGATGAGGGTGAAGCGATCCGGCCACCATCGCATGTGCTATTTAACGGCGGCGTTTTCAAAGCGGCCTCCCTCCGTGATCGACTTCTGGAAGTGCTCGCGAGTTTTGGGAACGAAGCCGCGCGGCCACTTCACAACGTGGACGACATGGACCATGCGGTGGCCCAAGGCGCCGCTTATTACGGTTGGACCAAACACCACGGCGGCGTCCGCATTCGGGGTGGAGTGGCTCGCTCGTACTACGTCGGTGTTGAGACGGCCGGTTTGGCCATTCCCGGCGCTCCGCGACCCCTGCGGGCTCTCTGTGTGGTTCCCTTTGGCATGGAAGAGGGGACCACGGCCGAAGTTCCGAGCGATGAGATTGGCTTAGTCCATGGCCAACCTGCCGAGTTTCGTTTCTTTGCCTCGGCAACTCGGCACGAGGACCAACCAGGCGACACCTTGGAACAATGGGATGAACAGGAGTTGACGGAGACGGTACCGCTCCGAGCGACATTGCCTGAAGACGAGTCCGTCGAAGAGCCCTACGTTCCTGTTCGTTTTGAGTCAGCCATCACCGAATTGGGCATGTTCGAGCTCTGGTGCGTCAGCACGCAGAGCGACGGTCGCTGGAAACTTGAATTCACCGTTCGCGAAGAAGCCAAGGACGAGCAAGGTGCCGGAAACGCGACCTGAATTTGATCCGCTCGTCGATGTAGCCCCCAGTCGCTACGTGGTGGGCATCGACTTAGGCACCACCAACTGCGCCGTCACCTACGTCGACACCGAAGCGACGCCGTGGCAAATCAGGCTGCTTCTTATTCCGCAGTTGGTGGCGCCGAATCAAATTGAAGCCAGGGATACTTTGCCGTCATTTCACTATCAAGCGGCAGCTAGTGAGATGACGAAAGGGGCACTGCAACTGGATTGGGGTCAGGACGGCCGGGATTGGGCGGTCGGTTTCATGGCTCGTGATGAGGGCACCAAATCGCCGGGACGCCTGATCGCCTCGGCAAAATCCTGGCTGTGTCACACGGGCGTGGACCGCACGGCCGAGCTACTCCCTTGGCAAGGCGCGGCTGACGTGGATCGACTTTCACCGGTCGAAGCCAGTGCCCGATACTTGGCTCATATTCGTGACGCTTGGAATGACAAATTCCCAGACACGCCGCTGGCTGACCAGGACATTGTGATCACGCTCCCGGCCTCCTTTGACGAGGTGGCTCGCGAGCTTACGGTGGCAGCGGCGGCCGTCGCCGAGCTGCCGCGGGTTGTCCTGATCGAAGAACCACAGGCGGCTTTCTACGCCTGGGTCTATAAACACGAAAACGACTGGCAAACCCAAGTCGAACCCGGACATCTGATATTGGTCTGTGATATTGGCGGCGGGACATCGGATTTCACGTTAATTAAAGTGCGTCGCAGCCAGGCGGAGATGGAGGGCGTCAATCGCGTTCAGTTCCATCGCGTAGCCGTCGGAGATCACCTGATCCTCGGTGGTGACAATCTGGACTTGTCGCTGGCACGTCACATGGAACAAGAGTTGGCCAGCGACGGCAAAATCACGCCGCAACAGTGGTCCGTGTTGGTCCGCGGCTGTCGCAAGGTCAAGGAAACGCTATTGGGCGAAGACCCGCCGGAGCAGGCCACCGTGAATTTGCTCGGCGCTGGCTCCAAACTCATTGGAGGTGGCTTACATGCCGAGGTCACCAGGGAGGAAGCCCAGCAACTCTTGGTGGATGGTTTTCTGCCTCCAGTGGATTCGCATGATCGACCTCAAACGGGACAATCGGGATTCCGCGAATTCGGCTTACCCTATGCGAGCGACCCTGCAATCTCGCGTCACTTGATTGCCTTCCTGCGTGCGCATGCCCGTGAGGCCAGCGACGATCGCGATGCGCCAGTGACCGATTTGGCGCGACCCGACTTGGTGTTGTTCAACGGCGGCTTCTTTGCGTCACCACTGTTGCGCGAACGGTTGCTATCAGTCTTGTCCGGTGCCCTGTCCGGTGCCCTGTCCGGTACATCGGACACGTGGCAGCCTCGGGTCCTGGATAATGACCGTCTGGACCTGGCCGTCGCCCGAGGGGCCGCGTACTATGGAATGGTTCGCCGCGGGGAAGGAGTGCGGATCGCCGCGAATCTGGCCCGCAGCTACTACATCGGTGTCGCTGGTACAGATCCATCCAAAAGCCAAGAATCCGCCGTGTGTCTGGTCCCCGGCAGCGCGGAACCTGGCCAAGACATCAATTTGCTCGACAAGACGTTTGAATTGACCGTCTCCCAGCCGGTGGAATTCTCACCGTTCGTATCCAGCACCCGGTTGGTTGACCAGCCGGGTGACATCGTACCGGTAGACGAGGAGCAGATGAAGCGTCTGCCACCGATTCGCACCGTTTTGCGATCGCAACGTCGCAGCGAACTGGGCACGGTTCCAGTGACGTTGCACGCCCACCTTAGTGAGATCGGGACGATTGACCTGTGGTGCAAGGCGACCGAGATAGATCGCCGTTGGCGACTGCAATTTGACATCCGCTCGACGACGCAAACCGACATGACGGCTCACGAGTCGGATGCCGAGGCAGAGGGAATCGTCGACGAAGCCACTTGGCAAGACTGCCAGGCCTGCATCGCTGGGGTGTTCTCGGACGGGGGGAAAGAGAAACCCAGCGCTCTGATGAAACGATTGAGAGCGGCCGCCGCCAGTGAACGGCACGCGTGGCCAGCTTCACTGCTCCGGCGGATTTGGGAATGCCTGCTTCAGCACGAGTCAGGACGGCGGCGTAGTCCAGCTCACGAGTCGCGATGGTTGAATCTGCTGGGATTCGCCTTGCGGCCGGGCTACGGGTTGGCCGTGGATGACTGGCGCGTGGCTGAAACTTGGCGCATCGTTCGCGGCAAATTGGCCCATTCGAACCCGTCGATTCAAGCGGACGCCTTGATTCTTTGGCGTCGCATCGCGGGTGGTCTGTCGGCGGGCCAACAGGTGGCACTGGCCGAAACGATCATCTCTTCCGTTCTCGCGACACACGTCACGTCGATGACCGGCAAACGGCCGCGGGGCGTCCCTGCGATTGCGATGCACGAGTCCAGCGAGGCCTGGCGCTTGCTGGGCGCTTTGGAATTCTTGAGTGTGCCAGTGAAGGTCCAATTGGGGGCCATGATCTTGGATCTTTTCTGCAAACGCAAATTTGAAAAAGTCCGTAGCCCGATGATCTGGACGTTGGGCCGCTTGGGCCAGCGTGTCCCACAGTACGGTCCGCTGAATACGGTTGTTCCCGGAGTGGACGCATCGAAGTGGCTGGAGACACTCATGCAGTCGAGCCTGGTGGAGCCCCATGTCCAATTCCATGTCCAATTGGCAGTCATGCAGTTGGCGCGTCGCACGGAGGACCGCTACCGCGACATCGATGAATCGCTTCGCTCCGACGTGACACAATGGTTGGTTGACCACGAGGCGTCGGCACATCTCCGGGAACTGGTTCAAACCGGAGGCGACTTGGCATCTGACGAGCAAGATCAGGTATTTGGTGAGTCGTTACCAAAAGGGTTGCGATTGGTATGAGTGGGCCCACCGGCGAGCGAACTGCGCCGGACCGCGCATGAATCAGGCGGCGTGTCGTGAACGCTCGGATTCGTATCAATCGAATCTCGGACTTGCGGGGCAGGCGACTCTTTCTAGGGTGACGCCCGCGAAGGGTCGAGAACCAGGGGCTATCTCTGGGCTGATGAAACCCTCATACCTCGTAGAGTCTTATTGTAGCGCGATAGCGTTGAAAAATGAAAAATGAGAATCGCAAAATGCAAAATCATTCCTGGGAAATTCGCATTTTGCAATTCTCATTTTGCATTTTCCAATTCCCCTGCAGCGCAACAAACACGAAGCACGCCATTTACTCTTAATAGTCCAGATTCCGGCTTTTTTATCAGCCCAGGCTATCTCTCTCTCAAAAGCCGCAGGCCGCCCCAGATTGTTAACGTATCGAAAACCCCTACAAGTCCAGAGGCCGCCCGATACGGTTGGATTTCAAAGTCCGTCTGCTTGATCTTGAAGTATCCACGCAGGCGTAGATCCGTGTCGTCCTTATCACCCGGTTTTGCGACGGCCTTAATATCCACACTACGCGTGACTCCATGAAGCGTAAAGTCTCCGGTGATCGTGTATTGACCCCTTGGTGTTTCCGCGGACACGACTTTTCGGATGGTGAACTTGGCCGTTGGAAAACGAGTCGCGTCCACAACTTTCGGTCCTAGCATTGTTTCTGTAACCTTCTGCTGGTCCGATTCGGATATCGTTCCCTTCAGGCGAACGAATCGCCTTGCCTCCGGTTCATCCGCCAGGAGCGACTCCATGTCAAACTCCAATTCACCGCCCGCGGCGGCCTCATCGAGCGATATCTCGCCTGACAACAAGCTGCCACGTGCCGCATGGGAATGACCGAGACGCGTCGATTTGGTTACGCGGACGTAGAAGCGGCTGGTCTCTAGATTGACACTGTACGTTCCTCGGTCCGGCGCACTCGATCCGTCTGCGTCGATCGCCACACTTTCTTGGCTGACTACATGACTGCACGGCTGGATTGTCAGCCAGCAGGATTGTCCGACTTTGCCAGGCAAGCGTTATGCAGAAGTTCATCGATTGATCCCAATAGGCGTTTCTTGTGTTCGTGCCCAAAAAACTTCGAGTCGTGCCGTGGTTCTCATGGCACGGGCGAAACAGAATTACTCATGGCGATTTCGTACAGACTAATTGCTTGTAACCACCGACAAAAGGGGACTACGTGGCCAGTGGCAGCGGAACCGGTGGCAGCGGAACCGGTGGTAGCAGAACCAGTGGCAGCGAGACCAGTGGGACTGAGTCCGACCAATCATTTGGGGTTCATCCGACTAAAGCGTACCTGACCACATTTCTCGAAGCCAACAAGGGAGTTTTGGCTTGGCAAAATGGGCTAGAGGGAATTCCCTTATTGGGTAAATGTTCGTCGAACCTGACCACACCCATTTGTCATTAGTTATTTGTCAATTTGTCAATCGTCATTGGCTATTTGTTCGGCGCTGTGGATCAGGGTTAATCTGTAGCAATCGCGCCATGATCGCCTGCGATCTTCTCCGATGACAAATAACTATTGGCAAATAACTAATGACAAATCGAACAACTGCTTACTGTTGCACTCTGCCGTACCTCGGTGATTCGTCGCCGGCTGGAAGCCACTTCCGCGGGATCGACCAATACTCACCCTATTGGTGTCAAAATTCGCTTTCAAACCACCTGTTACGATCCAGGTACGCTTTAGCCGGATGAGCGTCATTTGGTTCCCTTGGGGTGACCCCGTCAATGCACGGAGGAGGTCGATATCCACCGTCGATTCAATATCTACATCGCCTCGGAAGGTGGATCAGTCTGCCGCAAATCGACCAGTGAACCGTTTTCGCGTTGTCACGACTTCACGTCAATCAACGCCACGGCGACGTCCGCCACATTGGTGCGCTGGGGCAGCTCCAGCTGCGCGTCGAGCGCCATGAGGAACGTTCCCGAATCGAATTCAGCTATGGCTTTCTCAGCCCGATCGCGACCGCCAACGGCGATAGTTTGGGCCGAACAAACCGCGCCGGCGGCATCTGGAGTGCCGTCCGCTCCGTCAGTGCCAAACGCGGCGAATACGACGTGGCCTAGGTTCATGTCATAAAGCCCCATCGCTACCAATAGCGCCAGGTGACGATTGCGTCCGCCGATGCCAGGTTTAGTGTCACCCAACTGCACGGTCGTCTCGCCACCCCAGATAATCGCTAGCGGCTTTTCAGTAGCAGCCCGCCGTCGAATCAATTCCAAAATGTCCTCCGCCATCGCACCGACTTCGCTCGACATAGGTTCGTCGATGACCAACGGTTCGAAACCAGAGCCTTTTGCCTCAGCCAAAGCCCCGCACACCGCCTGGCGATTGTTGCCGACCAGGACAAACTGCGATGGCCCTTCGGAAAACAACGCGTCATTCTCACGTGGGTTTTCTGGTTGGACTTCTACGACACGTCCTTTCAATTCGATGGTCTGCAGCCCGTCGCGGCCAGCTTCAAGGTATCGCAGGACATCCACTGGTACGATTGCCCCCAGCTCATGGGACTTAGTCACTTCCCACGCATCCGCGTAGGTCGAATGATCGCCCGTCGTAGGTCCCGATGCAATCACGTCGGGTGGATCGAATCGGAGGCCCGCGGCGCTGCGCACCACGGGTACGTCTGACAACGCCAACGTCACGAAACTTCCGACCTGGCGAGCCGCCGCGCGCAGCTTGCCACCTTTGGCCGCGTCTAGGTGTTTGCGAACACTGTTGACCTCACCAATATCGAGCTTGTGCGATTTGAGCGCGGCGGAGGTGAGTTGGATCTCCTCCAGCGTCAACCCCTCCACGGGACAGCCCATTAGATCGGACCCACCACCAGAAATCAGCGCGATAATGAGATCATCGGCAGTAGCGTCGGAAACCAAATTCAACATCCTCCGCACACCCACAACCCCCGTCTCGTTGGGTTTGAGGTGGCAGGCGGGCAGAATCTGAACGGCGCCGACACGAAACAGCGGTACTGCCCCTTCGTCTTGCGTCTGCAAAACCTCGTCCGTCGCCGCGGCCTGTTGTGCCTGAGTCAATCCGTTAACGTTGACGAATCCCGCCGTGATACGATCGCCAAGAATGCCGTGGAGTGCCTCGGTCATGCCGAGATCGGCTTTGCCAGCTCCGACGACGTAGATATGGTTGATCTTGCTTAGGTCATGGACGCGGTCGTTGATGTGCAATTCGTTGGGCTCGGCCAGCGTCACCCAGCGGCTCACGGCACCTTCGGGCTTAACGCTGTCGTAGGCACGTTGGCAGATACGGCGTGCCGTCTCAAACATGGCTTGATTCATGCGTCTGTCTACACCAACAACTCACTCACCACTCGGGCTTCATCATGCTCAACAAGTCTTAACTCACGCGGGCCGATGCGAAATCTCAGCCGCTGGTGATCCAGCCCGAATTGGTGCAGCAGGGTGGCGAGCCAGTCGTAGTGATGCACGATGTCCTCGACGGCGTAATGAGAAAACTCATCCGTCGCCCCGTGGACATAACCGCTCTTGAAGCCACCACCGGCAACCCATTGGCTGAAACCATACGTATTGTGATCGCGTCCCACCTTGTCGCGATTCGTGAGCCCATCTTGAAACTGAATGACCGGCAGACGTCCCATTTCACCGCCCCAGTGAACGATGGTCGAATCGAGCAATCCCCGCTGTTCGAGATCGGTGACCAAGGCGGCGGCCGGTTGATCAATCTCACGGCAACGTTCTGGAAGGGCCGTCAAAATCGAACCATGGTGATCCCAAACTTGTCCCTGGCACATGATTTTGACGAAACGCACCCCTCTTTCGACCAATCGGCGGGCGATCAAACAACGCGTGCCATAATCTCGCGTGACCTCTTGGTCGAGGCCGTACATCTTGTGCGTCGCGGCGGTCTCTTGGGTAACGTCAAATGCTTCTCGGGCGGCCGATTGCATGCGGGCAGCTAACCGGTAGCTGGCGATTCGCGCGTCGAGATCATTCTCGCCTGGGTGTTGTTCCTGGTGTTCTCGGTTCAGTCGTTCCAGCAGAGCCAGCTGCGCTTTCCGTACCGGACCGCGCAGGTGTTCGGGAGCCACAAGATTGAAGATGCGTGGCTCCGTCGGTCGGACCAGTGTCCCTTGGTAAATCGAGGGAAGCCGACCGTGACTCCAGTTTTCGCCGCCCAGTAGAGGAAGGCCGCGCGGATCGGTCAAGGCGACGTAACCCGGTAAATCTTGCGTTTCCGAACCCAGTGCGCAAAGTAGCCAACTTCCCAGTACCGGACGCCCTTTCTTGTCGGTGCCGGTGTTGAGGGCATAGTTCGACGGCACGTGGTTATTGACGCCTGTGTGCATCGAACGGATCAACGTAATGCTGTCGGCGATCTGCCCGAGATGTGGCAACAATTCGGAAAGCTCCATGCCGCACTCGCCACGATGGTGAAATCTCCAGGCCGGTTTCATTATTTCGCGACTGGCCTGGGCCGGATTGTCGAACTTCACGTCCCCCGAGAAATCCTCACCGTGCCGCTTGACTAACTCCGGTTTTGGGTCGAACAGGTCAATCTGACTGGGCCCACCCAGCATCAACATGGAGATCATCGCCCGGGCACGTGGCGGTCGCGGCGATTCTTTTGGCAAGAGATCGTAGCTCTTCTCTTCCAATTCTGGCTTGGTCGGCGACTCGGTTTCCGCGGCCAACAATCCGTCTCGCTGGAGGAGATGCGCAAGGGCCATGGAACTCAGGCCAAAGGCCGAGCTTTGAAGCATATGTCGTCGTGAGCAGAGTTGGTTCATTTTTTTGCCGACACCTTTCGCGGTCGCACCCGGTGGCGTTTCCAATACCAACAATTTCAACATGCAATAAACTGCAAATCTGACGCAATTTCAAAACCGGTGCGTCAGCTTAGTCTACATACAAAAATCGATTCGACGCAAATAGGGTCTGACAAAGCACCGAATAGGCCCGCCATTCGGGACTTGCGTCACTGTCTTCCTCTTTGCCAATTCGCCCCGCGAAATGCTCCCGTTGCACGGCGACCAACGATTGGCAGGCACTCTTTTCCAGTGGCGTTGGCTCCGCCGCGAACATTCGCACAAAGAGTTGGTTGATTCTCTCATCGTCCGATGCAAAATCATCGACGACCCGGCGAGCCAACTGTTCGGAACACGCCACGATCATCACATCGTTCAAGAACCAAAGCGACTGGGTGGCGACCGTCGTTGCTCGGCGGACATCGCAATTCGGATTCATCCGTGGTTGGTCAAAGGTGGCCAACATATTCAGAGGCCGTTTTCGTTGCACCTGAATGAACGTGCTGCGGCGCGTTTCATCGCCGCTATTTCCGTCGACCCCGGCTTTGAGGCCGTCACGAAAAGTGCTCTTGTCAATGACGACTTTGCCCTCCAGGTTTTCGGTAACCGGCACGCTGGGGCCGCCGATTTCGCTATCGAGCTGGCCCACCATCGAATGGATGGCGTCACGAATGGCCTCCGCGTCGAGCCGCCGCAGGTTCATCCGTGCCAACAAGCGATTTTCTGGATCGATCTGCTGGGTGTCCGCTCGTCGCAGGCTCGACTGCCGATAGGTGGTCGATAGCACGATCATCCGGTGCAGACGTTTGTGGTTCCAACCGTGCTCCGTAAAGTCATTGGCCAACCAGTCGAGTAGCTGAGGATGAGTTGGCGGATCTCCCGAGATGCCAAAGTCATTCGGTGTTTCGACAAGTCCACGCCCGAAGTGATGCATCCAAACTCGGTTAACAAACACCCGAGCCGCCAGCGGGTGGGTTCCATCGGTCAGTTGTCTGGCATAGGCCAACCGCCGGCCAGTTGTCTCATGGTCAGGATCGTTCTGAGGGATCACAACGTCTCGTCCGTGTCGTGTCAATACATTGATTTCTCCAGGTGTCACCGTCCCGCGAGCGCTGGTGGGGTTGCCACGAAAAAAGACGGCGCTCACGGGCACTTCGCCCGGGCGTTCCTGAGTCGCCATGACCATGCGTGGGCTCGGTTTGGTACTACGAAGTTGGCCGATTTTTTTTGCCTCCTTTTCGAACTCACGGTAGGTTGCGTTGTCGTATTCAACTAGGAATCCGGCGATGAAGCTGACGGTTTTGACCATGGGGTATTGATCAAGCAGCTCTTTTTGCTCTTCCGTCCGTTCCCCTTCGGCCGTTTCGATGGCGGACCGGGTAGCCGTCTGGTCAGCCACTGGAACATCCGCGAGTTTCTGCTCGTATATTCTCGCGGCATGCGCGTTACGTCGTTCGCTGAGAGCTTGCTCCATCTGGACGCACTCAGCTTCGATGCGATCGGCCTCTGTTTTGGATTCCTCGGTGGTAAGATCGACCAGTCGCTCGTTGGGAACCTGCCATGATTCCAATGGAAAGGCCGGATCAAACACGGCGCGGAAACGATAGTAGTCATCGATGGCGATCGGATCATATTTGTGGTCGTGACATTGGGCACAACCAACGGTGAGGCCCAACATGGCCGAGCTGATGATCTGCATCGCGTCGGCAACCGCCATGTTGCGATCGGCTATTGAGTTGTTTTCTTGGGTCGGATCGGGGGCCATTCGCAGGAAGCCCGTCGCGGTTAGCCACTCGAGGTGGCGTGGATTTTGAATGTCTAGGGGACCGTCGATCAGCTCGTCTCCAGCCAACTGTTCAAGATAAAACTGGTCAATCGACTTGTTGTTGTTGAATGCGTCAATCACGTAGTCTCGATATCGCCAAGCGTACTCGCGCGGCGAATCGCCACCGGGGCCGCCGTTTGTTTCGGCGTAACCAGCCACATCGAGCCAGTGCCGCGCCCAGCGAACTCCAAAATGCGGCGAGTCGAGCAGCCGATCGACCAGTTGCTCGTAGGCATCGGGTGCTTCATCCGCCACGAACCGCTCGATATCGGCGAGAGTCGGTGGCAAGCCGAGAAGATCGAAGGTAACGCGGCGAATCAATGTCCTACGATCGGCGACAGATGAAAACGACAGGCCATGATCGGCGAGACGCGCGCCAACAAAACCATCAATGCCTGTCCGCGGGTCGTAGCCGTGAGGGCGTGGAATCACGGGCCGGTAAACCGGTTGATAAGCCCAATGTGAAAGTTCTTCGTAACTAAATCGCGCGTCAGCCACGTCGGTCGGTTCGGGGCGAGCGGTCCGGGCGCCCTCGTCGATCCATCGCCGAATCGTCAGCTTCTGAGAGTCCGTGAGTTTCTTGGGACCGTTGGGCATCTCATCCGCGGCGATACGTTGCCAGAGTAAGCTGGTGTCCGCATCGCCCGGCACGATGGCCGCGCCCGAATCACCACCCACTTTCAGCAGACGAACGAGCCTCACATCGAGGCCGCCAGGGAGCACGTCCTCTTCGCCGTGGCAGTGAAAACACTGTTGCTTGAAGATCGGTCGAACGTCGGTTTCATAGGCCAGTCCGCGTTCACCGTACGCGGGAACACACACCCCCGATAGAAGGAGAGCAAGCAGGGTCAGAAGCATGTTATAGATCGGGCCAGCAGACATGATGCTGGTTATTTTAGCCGTCTCGACGACGATTGGCTAGTTTGACTGTATTAGATTTTGCGTACGTTTAAGTTCAACGGTTCCAAACGGTTATGTCGTTTCCAATGATATAGGCGAGCAAGTTCATTACGCTCCAATCGCTTTTGGCGTTCGACATTTATGTGGGAGGGTGTATCGCATT
>Ga0310121_10002748_pt1 | contig 16493 bp, 14 predicted proteins | sample CB27_Tmax_986_MG_FD_203504 | JGI IMG/M metagenome (GOLD analysis project Ga0310121, IMG submission 203504) | Marine microbial communities from Western Arctic Ocean, Canada - CB27_Tmax_986 | ecosystem: Environmental > Aquatic > Marine > Oceanic | place: Canada: Western Arctic Ocean | collected...
TGCTTACTGATCCGCTTGCGCGAAGGCGTCTGACGGGCCATCATGGTGCCACGAATCTGCTGGAGGCTAGAGATAATGGCCAATGTTATTGTGATCATGGTGATTGCGATGATTGGGTCCCTTACGGGGCTCAGTGCGCAATCCGGTGACTTGGACTTCGAGTACTTTAAGAATGAAGTTCAGCCCATCTTTCTTGAGAAGAAGGCAGGGTTTACTCGTTGCGTCGTGTGCCATTCTGATGGTGGACGAGTCGGGTTTCTGCAGGAACTAGATAGCGGGGCGACTGCATGGAACGAGGAACAGTCACAGTTGAATTTCGAGTCGGTGTCGCGTCTGGTGAAGCCTGGTGACCCGCTTGGGAGTCGCTTATTGATGCATCCCCTTGAACCTGATGCGGGTGGGGACGAGTTTCACAATGGTGGACGGCAATTTACATCCCAAGATGATCCATGGTTTCAAACATTGTCCGCGTGGGTCCGCGGTGAGACCGGGAACTAGCAAGGAGGAGGAATCACGATGTTGATGTCAACACGGTCGGTGCGGGAGTTCGGAGTGCTGGCGGCGTTGGTTGCCTTGGCACTGACGTTCCCAACGATGGTTACAGCACAAGGTCAAGTACGCATTGTTCAGACAAATAGCGCTGGCGATAACGTGCACGTCATTGATCCGGTGACGAATAAGGTGGTTGGAGAAATTTCAGGCATCGAACGGGCGCACGGCGCGGCGGCTTCGCCGGATGGACGACATCTGTACGTTGCCAATGAATCAGACGATACGGTTGATGTGGTGGATATGGTGATGATGAAAGTCATCAAGCAAATACCGCTGAGCGGTCGACCGAATAATATTGCAATCACACCGGACGGCCGGAAAGTCTACGTGGCGATTGCGCAGGCTCCGGGGGCTTTGGAAGTTATCGATACTGTAACGAATGAAATCTCCGCGACGATCTCGGTCCATGGTGGCGTGCACAATACGTATGTCACTCCGGATGGAAAATACGCAGTCGCGGGCATGATTGGTGCGCGCAATATTACGGTGGTCGACACAGAAACCGATATGCCAGTCTGGGCGACCTACTGGGACCTCGGGATTCGTCCGATGACGTTTGATACGAACGCTGATGGGTCAACGAGAAGAATCTACGCTCAGCTATCGAACTTTAACGGTTTTGGGGTGCTTGATTTTGATTCTCGTAAGGAAGTGACGAGGATTGAATATCCAGAAGTGGTGCTCGATGAGCGTACACCAGGGCACGGAGGCAACACTGCTCACGGTATCGGTGTGACGCCCGACAACAAATACTTGGTCGCGAACAGTAGTTTAAATAGCAGCGTGTATGTGTATAGCCTTCCAGACTTGGATCTTGTCGGTGGTGTTCGGGTGGGGCACTCGCCGAATTGGGTCACGATGACGCCGGATAGTAAATACGCGTATGTATCGGTTTCGGGACAGAACAGTGTCGCTGTTATCGATATCGCGTCGGTCACATTGGTTACGGAAATAAAAACCGGCGGTCAGGTACCCAAGCGAAATACGACGATGACCGTTGTCGGGCCGTAGCTGTTGAATGAGTAACGGCGGCTGTCACGTGCTGGCGACCCTTGTGTGGTTGTTTGTTGTTGCCGGGGCAATGATTGCCCGCCCGGTCGTGGCTCAAGAAGCTTCCGTTGCCGATGGCATCTATACGGTTGAACAAGCTGACCGAGGAGAGGTTCTCTACGACGAACAATGTGTTGCGTGTCACGGGTCCATTAATCAGTTGACACCTGACATGGCAGCATTACTCGCCGACCATACATTTCGCGCGAGGTGGGAACAGCGGTCACTCGGTGAGTTGTTTGATCTGATCCAAGTGGAAATGCCACAGGATAAACCGGGTTCATTGACAGATAATCAGGTAGCTGAACTGTTGGCGTTTATCTTGCGAGGAAATCGTCGTCCGGAAGGAGAGCAACTGTTGCCCTCGGACTCCGAAGGTTTAGCGACGATACCGTTTGCACCTGGGCCCTAGTGTTGGCGAGTTGTTGCTGATTGTACGCATCGCATTCTAATTGAGTGTCTGTTCGTGAGGAGTCGCAAATGTTTCGAGTGGTAGTAGGAGTGTGTGTCAGCGTAATGTTGGGTGTGACGGTCTTCTCAGGATGTGCCGCTGAGAACGTCCGACCGGTTGAGGCTCAAGAAGCCGACGCACCGCCACCAACTGACTTGTACGCGGGGTCTCCGTACCTGAGGGAGTTACGGAACTCCCTTGTGTACGGTGAAATCTGGGAACGGCCGCAACTGTCGAAACGTGACCGCAGCCTGATTACGATCGCGGTGTTGCAGGCGTTAGCTCGTGAGGAGCTTGCGATTCATATTCCGCGCGGCCTTGAGAACGGACTGAGTCCGGAAGAAATTTCAGAAATTATTTTACATGTGACCTTTTACGCAGGATGGCCGACGGGGGTGCAGGCATCTCTGACGGCTGCTGATGCATTTGAAGAGCGTGGTGTCTCGCTTGGTGAATTGCCCCGAGCGCCGACAGGAGCAGAAGCGTCGACGCCGGGCTCTTTGAGTGACGCCTATGCTGCTGTTCCGCGTCTTGGCGAGCTTCGGAATAGCTTGCTCTATGGCGACATCTGGGAGCGACCACTGTTGTCAAAACGTGATCGTAGTCTCGTGACCGTCGCGGTGAATCAGGCGATGTACGCGACGAATGAATTACGGCTCCATATAGATCGCGCGCTTGATGAAAATGGTGTCACTCCCCAAGAGATTTCAGAGGTGATTTTGCATGTTACGTTCTATGCTGGGTGGCCGGCAGCTGTAAATGCTGGCCGGCTAGCGACAGCGGCGTTTGAAGCGCGGGACGTTGACCTGTCGGCACTTGAGTAAGTGTTATGGGGTATCAAGCCATTGACCGGCTTGCATGACACGTTCAATTGCGGCCAGATTCTGTATGTTCACCAACGGGTCAGCGCTGAGGAGTACGAGGTCGGCGGGGTGGTACCTGGGTTGGTAGCACTGACGTTGCCGTTATAAGGTTACGGTAACGCACGGAGCGAAAAACAAAATAGGGGGCATGATGTTTGAAGGAAAACTTATCGTGGCGCGTACGTTCGGTCTTCCAGTTGCGTGTGGGTTGGTTTTACTTGTCGCGACCCCGGCACTCGGTCAGGAGGTAAACCGGACTGCGTGGGGGCATCCTGATATTCAGGGTATTTGGGATTTTCGGACCATCACACCACTCGAACGACCAGAAGAACTGGGTGATCAGGAATTTTTGAGTGCGGAAGAGGCGGCAAATGCTGAACAGGAAGTAGTTGCTCGGAATGAGGAATTGGCAAACCGGGACGCACAGAGGACGAGTAGCACAGAAAGTGTTGACAGGGGCGAAGACGGCGCGCCTGGCTTCTACAATAACTTCTGGCTTGACCGTGGGACGAGTACGGTTAGCACGCGTCGTACGTCGCTGGTCGTCGATCCGCCGAATGGACGTATTCCTGCGATGACCGATCGCGCCCAGCGGATTGCGAGCCGGCGAGGCGACTACCGAAGTGACAATCCCGCGAACACATGGTTAGACCGGAGTGCGTACGATCGATGTATTCTTGGATTTAATGCCGGTCCACCAATTACGCCTGGTGGTTATAACCAAAACGTGCAAATTTTTCAGAATCCAGACCACGTGGTGTTGGTGACAGAAATGGTACACACCCATCGGGTGGTTCCACTGGACGGGCGTGCGTATCTTGGCCACGACATACGGCAATGGTCTGGTGATTCGCGCGGATATTGGGATGGCGATACCTTGGTGGTTGAGACCCGAAACTTTCGTCAAGAACGCGGTTGGCGGGGAACCACCGAAAACATGACATTGGTTGAGCGCTTTACTCGTACTGATGCAGATACGCTTGAATATCGCTTCACAGTCACCGACCCTGAGACATGGCCGCGACCGTGGACGGCATCCATACCGATGCGGCGCAATGACCAAGCGGTATTCGAATACGCCTGTCATGAAGGTAACTATTCGATGCCGGGCATACTCGGTGGTGCTCGGATGGACGAGGTCCGAGCGAGTGAGCAATAGTCGTCTGCCTGGTTAGGCGTTCGCGCTCTAGGCCTACATTGCGGTGCCCTGGCGAGGTGTAAGTTGCAGTCTTCTGGGATACGGCGCATGATAGTGCGGCAGAAAGGCGATAGGTGCGAGCTATGACACAGTTCTCATCCAACCGCTGGAACGCGGTCTTCTTTTGTGCTGGCATCCTAATGGGCGTCGGCGTGCGCGAGGTGCACGCACAAGATACCCGTCTTGTAGAGGCGGCGAAGTCACAGGATCGTGCATCTGTTGACGTATTGTTGACCGAGCAAGTCGACGTAAATATTGCCCAACCTGATGGCGCGACCGCTTTACACTGGGCGTCCTACCATGATGACTTAGACCTCGTTGAATTGTTACTCGATGGTGGCGCCGAGATGGATGCCATAAACGATTACGGGATCACGCCGCTGAGTTTGGCTTGCGAGAATGGTGCGGTCACGATGGTGTCGCGTCTTATCGCTGCTGGTGCTAGCCCGGACATTACACGGAGTACTGGTGAAACACCGCTGATGACCTGTGCGCGGACAGGATCGGTCAAAGCCGTCACAGCGTTGTTGGCGCAAGGTGCCGACCCGAACCCCACAGAATCATGGCATGGGCAAACTGCGTTGATGTGGGCGGCCGCGGAGGCCCACACAGGGGTGGTGCGAGCGTTGATTGAGCACGGAGCGGATATCAGTGCGCGCTCGAGTAGCGGGTATACCGCAATCCTGATTGCGGCTCGTGAGAACACACCGAACCTGATCCGTTTGCTGCTAGAGGCCGGGGCTGATGTCAATGATGTGTCTCCAGACGGGATGACCCCGTTGATGGTTGCGACGATTCGTGGCCATGCGGAATTAGTTCTGGATTTACTAAAACGTGGCGCCGATCCGAATGCCGGCGGACCTGGATATACGGCGTTGCATTGGGTCTCTGGTGCGTGGCATACGGAACTCACGGGGAACTTGCAGGGCATTGACGTTGGACGTGAAAAAGAATGGCAGTCACTTAATGAATTTTCTGCCGACAGAAAAGTAGCCGTCGTTGAGGCTCTTCTGCAGCACGGGGCAGATGTCAATGTTCGGTTGGAGCGAGGGCCTCCTCAGTACGGCTTTGCGAGTGGCCGTTTTCGAGTCGGCATCATCGGGGCAACGCCTTTTTGGTTGGCGGCAATGGATGGGAATGTCGAGCTGATGCGGGTGTTGTCCGAGGCAGGTGCCGATTCGACATTGGGAACGGACGAGGATACTTCTCCGCTGATGGTGACTGCTGGATTGGGACAGGTTCCGGCGGAGACACGAGTGGCGCCGGAGGAATCATTGGCGGCTGTGGAGTTTGTTCTGTCGCTTGGGGCGAATGTGAATCGTGCGAACGCTATTGGTCGAACAGCCCTACATGGTGCGGCTCACATTCGATCAGATGAGATTGTGCAAGCTCTTGTTGATCACGGAGCGGATGTCAATGCCGCCGATCAACGCGGGATCACGCCACTCATGATTGCAGAAGGGGGCGGTCATATCCTGTTGCCGGGTCTTGGTGGTGGTTCGACGGCAGACCTTCTCCGATCACTGGGTGGTAATGAAACACGACCGGAAGATTTTGTTGATCGATATCGCGAAGGGCCGATCCGTTGATGATGCGCGATAGCGTGGTCGGTGTTCTGTGCACTGGTCTTTTTGCTACCGTCGGGAGTGTTGAGGTTTTTGGTCAGGAGGAACGAACGGCAGCCGATCATCGAGCTGTTCTTGACCGGTACTGTGTTACCTGCCATAACGACCGGCTGCGCACCGGAAATTTGTCTCTCGACTCGATTGATAGTGAGGACGTGTCGCTTGATGCGTCAACATGGGAAAAAGTGCTTCAAAAAATGCAGACGCAATCCATGCCTCCACCTGGCCGACCGAGACCAGATACGGGTACATATAATGCGTTTGCGTCATGGGCGCAGACTGAGTTGGATAATGCAGCAGCACGGGCTCCAAACCCTGGGCGCCCAACGATGCATCGACTCAATCGGCTTGAGTATGCGAATGCCATCCGCGATCTCATCGGGATGGAGATCGCTAGTGACGTGCTTTTGCCGGCAGACGATCTTGCATTTGGCTTTGACAATAACGCCGATATTTTGACGGTGGCGCCTGGCATGATGGGGCGTTATATGTCCGTGGCGAGAAAGATTAGTCGTCTTGCGATCGGTGACCCATCGATCGAGCCAGACATCGTCCGATACCCGGTGTCGGCGGTGCTGACCCAAAACGAACGGATGAGTGAGGAACTGCCCTTCGGCTCCCGCGGCGGTGCATCTCTTCGGCATCATTTTCCATTGGATGGGGAATACATTGTCCGCGTCGGTCTGCAGGGGAATCGCCGGGAACCGCAGGAAGTGGATGTGCGGATTGACGGTGTGCGTGTCGCGTTACTCCGCGTCGGACGGTGGTCGACGGAAGAGGATGAAGACCCATTGTATGTACGGTTTCCCGCGCGAGCCGGCACCCATGTTGTGAGCGTGACATTTGCGGAGCGAACTGGCGTGACGGAAGGGGTGGCGCCAAGTCATTTGCCGATATGGACGTTTTCGACGGGACGAGGATTCGTTGACCGGATGGCGTTGGAGAGTATTCAGGTCGAGGGACCGTATGCACCTGACACGATTGGTAGCGGTGTCGATGGTAAACGGGAGAGTGTGAGTCGACAACGCATTTTTGTGTGTCGGCCGGGGAGTGACGGACAGGTTACGGAAGTAGCCTGCGCCGATAAGATTTTGGGGAGCTTGGCAAGACGAGCGTATCGGAGGCCAATTAACGAGGTCGATTTGAACGTCCTGCGTGACTTTTATTTTGCCGGACGTGAAGACGGTAGCTTTGATATGGGCATCCAGCGAGCGTTGGAAATGATCCTGGTTGACCCTGAATTTCTGTTTCGGATTGAACGTGACCCGAATGGTATAGCGCCTGGAACGGCCTATCGGGTAAGCGATCTGGAACTGGCCTCCCGGTTGTCGTTTTTTCTCTGGAGTAGTGTTCCTGACGACGAACTCCTCGAAGTTGCGGAGTCTGCTCGGCTCCGTGACGAGGGTGTACTTGAGGAACAGGTCGAGCGGATGCTCGCGGATGATCGGTCACGCGTGTTGGTGACGAGCTTTGCCTCGCAATGGTTATCGCTTCGACGGATGCGTTCTGTAACACCGGACGTGAAGGCATTTCCGGCTTTTGACGATAATCTGCGTGAAAATCTGGTACGGGAGACAGAACTGTTTGTAGAAAGTCAGTTGCGTGAAGATCGAAGTGTGGTCGATTTATTGACAGCAGACTATACCTTCATCAACGAACGCTTGGCTCGACATTACGGAATTGAGAATGTGTATGGCAGTCGTTTCCGACGGGTGCAGTGGAACGATGACCGACGTCGAGGTTTGCTCGGTCAGGGCAGTATTCTTACGGTGACGTCCCATGCAACGCGGACATCACCGGTTGTGCGCGGCAAATGGGTATTGGAGAACATTCTTGGCACACCGCCACCCCCGCCTCCAGCGGATGTGCCGGCCTTGCCTGACCGTGAAGCGACTGGCGGCGTCCAATCAATGCGTGAACGGATGGAGGAACATCGTGCGAATCCGGTGTGCGCTAATTGTCACTCGCGGATGGATCCACTTGGATTCGCACTGGAACACTTTGACGCCGTCGGAAAATGGCGTGAGAATGGCCCGTCTGATACGGTGATTGACCCGTCAGGGACATTGCCGGACGGGACGAGATTTTCGGGCTTACCGGAATTGCGAGAGATCTTATTCTCGCGCCGGCATGAATTTGTGACGACCGTGACAGAAAAGTTGTTGACCTACGCACTCGGGCGGGGGCTGGAATACTATGACCGGCCGGCGATTCGAGCAATTGTTCGTGATGCGGCGTCGGATAATTTCCGATGGTCGTCGTTGTTAGCAGGTGTTGCACAAAGTCTTCCGTTCCAGATGAGGAGATCGGAGTCATGATCATTACCAAAAAATTATTGCCACGTCGTACGGTATTACGCGGACTTGGCACGGCGGTCGCGCTCCCTTTGCTTGATGGGATGGTACCGGCGTTGACGGCTGTGAGTCGGACGGTCGCGGCTGCCAAGCCACGACTCGGCGTGGTCTACGTGCCACATGGTGCGGTGATGGATAAATGGACACCGGCGGAGGAAGGTGCGGGATTTGAATTTACGCCGATTTTGCAGCCATTGGAAGCTTATCGCGATCATCTGACGGTTTTGTCTGGACTCGATCATAAGCCGGCCGCGCAAATGCCAGGCGATCCTGCCGGAGGTCATGGACGGATTACGGGCGCGTTTCTCACAGGGGTTCATGCGAAACCGACCGAAGGAGCGGATTTTGAGGCTGGTCAGTCTGTTGATCAGATCGCGGCTCAGCAGTTGGGCCAGCAGACCCAATTGGCCTCATTGGAAATGGGTATTGGGTTACCGGAGTTCGGTGGCGCCTGTGACGCCGGGTTCAGTTGTGCATACATCAGCACGTTGGCATGGAGCACGCCAACGACGCCGTTGCCGATGGAGAGCCATCCGCGTGCGGTGTTTGAACGGTTATTCGGTGATGGCACCACGACCGATCCGGCTGCACGGCGAGAACGTATGGCGCGTGACCGGAGCATTCTCGATGCATTGACCGACAAAGTGGCGCGATTGCAAGGGGGATTGGGCTCTGCAGATCGCGCGAAGCTAACGGATTACCTGTCGGCGGTGCGTGATGTCGAACGTCGTATTCAGCGGGCCGAGGCCGATTTTGATCGGGAACTTCCGGTGGTTGATCGTCCAGCGGCGAGTATTCCGGATGACTTTAGTGATTACGTCAAGGTGATGTTTGATCTGCAGGTGTTGGCATATCAGGCTGACCTCACCAGGGTGTCGACGTTTTTGTTGACTCCGGAACTCAATGCGCAGACGTACCCACAGATTGGGGTGCCTGATCCGCATCATGCGTTATCGCATCACGAGAATAATCCAGAGAACATCGCAAAACTCATTAAGCTGCAAACTTACCATGCGACACTGTTCTCGTACTATCTCGATCGACTGAGAGAAACACCTGACGGTGATGGGTCATTGCTTGACCAAGTGATGGTTTTGTATGGCAGTGGTATGAGTAACAGCAACCTTCACAACATCCAGAAGTTGCCCATTCTGTTGGCGGGGCGCGGTGGAGGCCAGTTACGTGGGAACCAACATCTACGATACGCTGATGAAACGCCACTCGCGAATCTTTATGTCACGTTGCTCGACAAAATGTCTGTTCCGGTTGAGCATTTTGGTGACAGTACCGGACGACTCGAAGGCTTGTCTGAGGTTTAGCCGGTTCTTGCGATAGTCGCGTTCGTAGCGTGACGGTTGCTTCTTAATTCAACGAGTAGGGGACGCTACTAAGTCAGAGCGATCATGCTGCACCTGGCGATGCTTGCCCGTGTCTCGAGTTGCACGCGGCTATCTGGCTCAGGTCTATAACCCGGAGAACGGCAAGGATTACGCAGCCGACCTTGAGCTAGATGGTGACGTGCTTAAAGTGCGGGGTGCCTGTGGTTCAGACTCCTTGGTCGAACCTGAGATGGACGAGGATAGCCAACTAAGCCTTGTGATTAGTTCGTCGCCTCAGGTAATGCAAAAACAAACAGGGTATTTCCGCTGCTTGGACGAAGTTCCGGTGTCATTCGGAGGTTAATACCTGCTCCCGTGCCCGTACTTGCGGCAATATACTGACGTCCGTTGACTGCGAAACTGATCGGATACCCGGCGACCGGTGAACCAAGGTTGATTTCCCAGAGGATATCGCCGGTCTCTTGGTCAAACGCACGGAAGCGTCCATTGGCGTCGCCCCCGAACAGTAGTCCACCGCCGGTTGCGACGAGTGACATCGTGCTCGCACGTTGTTCGTAGAGCCATGACGTTTCGCCGGTCTCGACGGAAATGGCCCGCACGGTACCAAGGTTGTCTGTTCCCGGCGTGATTTGATGTCTCGCCGCAATGGAATAAATGGCTAAGGGGCGCTGCCCACCTTCCGTAAGGGCGAGTTCCCGTTCCCCGCGGACATTATTTGTAGAGAGCATACGCGCACATGTGTTGCGGAGTGGAAAGAACATGGTGTTGGTCAGCGGGCTATAGGCTCCAGCTTCCCAGTCTTTTCCACCTGTCCATGTGGGACAGGCCAAGACTTCTTGGCCGAGAGCGGTAAACGTCACTTCGGCATTTTCTGTGACCGCTCCAGTAGCTCCGTCAATATTGGTGATTACGTTTTGTGCAATGGTCGGGGTCGCCCACAAGAATTCACCGGTCTCACGGTCGAGCGTATAAACCACACCGGTTTTACCTGGGATCCCGGTTACGACTTTCCGTCTTTCACCGCGTTGAAGTCTCGGATTAATCCAGCTCACTTCCGACGCATCTGGTGTCACGGCGGTATCTACCAGCAAACGTTCAAATGGGTGATCGAGATCCCAGTGATCATTGAGATGTTGGTAATACCAACGGATGTCGCCCGTATCGACATCAAGTGCTAACGTCGAGTTGTGGTACAGGTGGGCGAGTTCGGTGCCACCAAGTAAAAACTTCGGTGCCGGCGAAGTGACCGAGGTGCCCTGGTAAATCAATCCCAGTTCTGGGTCGTAGCTTGGTGGCATCCAGGTGCCGACGTGAATGCGTTGTTCAAACGGCACGTCTCCCCAGGTTTCATCCCCGGGTTCACCAGGGGCTGGGACCGTCCGCCGTCGCCATACCTCTTCCCCTGTCTTGGCATTATGCGCAACGACGACACAGGACTCGGGTCCTCCGGCTGGGCGACAGCTTCGACCTGAAATCATTTTTCCGTCGGCAACGATCGGGCCGGAACTATGTCCGGCTGGCGTGACCCGATAATCAAAAATTTGCGTCTCCCATGCGAGTTCGCCGGTGACGGCATCGAGACCGATTGCATAGTTGTCGTCAGTGGTGTTGACGATAAAGCGGTCGTAAATCGCAATATTTCGGTTATTACGTGCATTGCCGCCGACGTATTCATATACATCCTCCGGCAAGGTTCGCTGGTATGCCCAGATAAGGTCGCCAGTCTCGGCGTTGATGGCATGGATCGTGTCACTGGCTTGGGGCATATACAGTACGCCGTCGTAGGCAAGCGGTGTGCCTTCCTGCGCACCACGGGCCAGACCCCGAGTCCAGACCATTTGTAAGGCACCAACGTTTTCACGGTTGATTTGGTTTAGAGGGCTATAGCCCCAGCCGTTCAGTGTACGACGCCACATCAACCAATCGTCATCTGCCGGGTCCGCGAGCATCGCATCCGTGACCGGCGTAAAGTTGCCGGAGGTTGCGGTCTGGGCCTGCAGTAAATTGCATTCAGCGGTAACAAAGATCACACCGGTTGCGAGAAGTGACATAAGAAAGCACCAGCGTTGAGTTTGTCGTGGCATGTAGAGAATCCTTGAAGACCGTGCGGAGATCATATGATGACAGGCACACCCACGAGGCGGACGAGACAAGAAAAACGCCGCGTGCGTGCAGATTCTGTTCTGTACGCTGGTCATTCTCTTACTGCTGCTCGGTCTTGGTGGACAAGGTAGTTCTCAGCATGAAGGGAAATAGCATAATGTGGTGGCGGTGGTTAGGATACTGAGCTCCAAGCCGATTTTTGTGGTCTAAGCGTAGTGAGTTGCATCGCGGACTTTACTGAAGATGCTGTACGTTGCCCTTGCGTTCTATTTCGGTGTTCTTGTCCTTCTTGGTGTCGTCGCGGCTCGCCGCATCTCAACAGTTAGTGACTATTACGTTGGTGGGAAACGGCTCAGCTACTGGGTAGCTGCGTTCTCCGCGCGTGCAACAGGCGAATCGGCTTGGCTTTACTTAGGACTTACGGGACTTGGTGCCACGGTCGGTCTATCGGCGCTATGGGTTGTTGTGGGAGAGTTATTCGGTGTCGTGGGCGGGTGGTTCTTTATGGCCCGGCCGTTCAAATTGACGACTGACCGGCAGAATGCGCTGACGATTCCAGATTACCTGGTCGGACGGTTTGCCGTTGGTCCAGTTGCCGACCGTTGGGCCGTTGTGTTGCGGGGCGTTGCTGTGGTTGCTCTGGTCGGCTTCGTGACCATTTATGTAAGCGCTCAACTTGATGCCACCGGAAAGGCGTTTGCCGGGTTCCTTCATTGGAATTATTACGTCGGTATTGTCGTAGGTTTTGCGATTGTCATTGCCTATACATCCTGGGGTGGTTTTTTAGCGGTTGCGTGGTCTGATGTTTTTCAGGGCCTGTTGATGGTGGTCGGACTCGTGGCACTGCCGATCAGTGCGGTTGTTGCTTTGGGTGGAGTGAGTGGAACGCAGACAGCGCTGGCCGTCGTTGAACCAGGCATGCTCACGGTCTGGGGTGCGGGTGGTTTTACATGGGAAAATCTTTTTACCGTTATCAGTTATGCCGCCATCGGACTCGGGTTTTTAGGGTCGCCCCAAGTTTTTGTTCGATTTATGGCCGTTCGCGACGAGGGTGAGATTCGCCGTGGTCGTTGGGTCGCTGTAGTGTTCACGCTGCTTACTGATACCGGAGCAGTCATGGCTGGCTTCTTAGGCAGTGTTCTCCTCGTTGGTGACGGGGGTAACCAGCTTGCGGTACTTGGGGTTGGTGGCGAACTCGTTCTGCCGGCGCTGACGCAGGCTTTGTTTCCGCCCTTGGTCGTTGGCTGTTATGTTGCGGCCGTACTCGCTGCGACGATGTCTACGATTGATTCGCTTCTCGTAGTGGCGTCAAGTGCGGTGACGCATGATGTGTATCAGCGAATGAGTGGCAGAGCAGCATCAAGCCATTCACTTATGAGAGTTTCTCGTTATGTGACGGTCATACTCGGAGTATTTGCGCTCATCATTGCGTGGGGTGTGTCACTGGTTGCACCTGACAGAACGATTTTTTGGTACGTCATCTTCGGATGGTCTGGACTGACGGCAACCTTTTGTCCGATGATGATTTTGTCGTTGGCGTGGCCTAGCTATAACGTGTACGGGGCGATCGCGTCCATGATTAGTGGCATTGTGTCCATTCCGTTTTTTGCGTTCGTAGTGCCATTACTGCCTCGGTGGGGTTCGCTGTTGATGCATGCGGAAGAATTAGCGCCGTCGTTCCTCGTATCGCTGTTGTGTGGCATTGTCGTGACCCTGCTCACCAGAGAAGGTGGGCGACGGACGCTCGAGGTTTCAGGACCAGTTGGGAGGCCGGGATGAAAACAGCACTTGCTGTGTTTGTGCTGGCGGTCGGTCTTAGTAGTTGTTCCTCGCCGTCATCCGAAGTTGTGAAGACCGTCGGTGTCGGGGAACCGGTGTCTCTTGCGACACCAGGCGAGCGTGCCGTGGAACGGTTCCTCATTACGTGGAATAGCCGTGAACCGGAGCGATGGGCGGGGTCTTTACATTTTCCGCATACGCGACCCTCTGTCGCGGGAAACCGCTTGTGGCTGACACCGGCGGAGTACGTCGAGACGGTTGATTATGAACGCGTGTTGGCGACCGGTTGGGACCATACGGAGTATGAAGACGTGCGTTCGATTCACGCTGGTGACCGGAAGGCGCATATTGCAGGGCGGTGGGCGCGCTTCGACGCGGGTGGCAATGTTATCCAACGAAATCTCGTGATGTACGTCGCCATTGAACGTAACGGAGAGTGGGGAATTCAGGCACGTTTTGGCGCCGGGCCGCCTGTCGATCCTGAGTATGTCGTGCAAGTCTCCGCCGTCGCGGTTTCCAAGGTTGGGGAGTTTATGGAGGCGTTCAATGCACGCGATGTGAGCGCGTGGGCTGGGACTTTGAGGTATCCGCATGTGCGCGTTGCAAGTGATGACGTCGTTGTATGGGATACCGAAGCAGAGTTTGTCGAGACACATACAGATCATTTTGAAAGATTTTCGGAACGCTTTGATTGGGCGAGAAGTGGGTGGGATGCGATCGAAGTCGTCCAGGTGTCAGAGAACGCTGCGAACGTAGCGTTGACGGTTAGTCGCTACAACGCAGAAGGAGATGTCACCTCAACATTCAACACGCTTTATTTAGTGACCAATGGCGACGGGCAGTGGGGAATTCAGGCCCGTTCAAGTTTTGCGCCGTAGGTCAACGAACAGTACTCGGTGTGATGCCTTGAAGTCGGCTGCGATTATGCTGGCGCTGGTGCTAGAACAGCTAAGACCAGTAAGCGTTCACCACTCGTATTGCGTATTCCATGGGGGACGCCGTCGGGTGCAACGAGTAGCATGCCTACTCGCATCGGGACTTCCTGTTGGTCAAGGAGGAATAGCCCCGAGCCTTCGATGACATGGTAAACCTTATCCATGCCGGTATGAGCATGGAGTGCATGTTCTTGCCCTGGTTCAAAGGCGTTGAGACCTACCAGGATCCGTGCTGACTGGTAGAGCGTGCTCTTGCCCATTTTTGTCGCGTCATACGCCGCGTGATCTTGAGGATGAATCGGTGTCGGATGTTCCATGGTGTGATCGTAACGCTCGGGGAGGCGTCGCGCCATGCATCTCGAGATTCATAGCGGGTTGAATAGAAATCGTTTCCCGTTGCGGGCGAACGCAAGGTTTCGTATTCGTTAGAGACGTCGTTACAATAACCGGCATGAAGTCATTATTACTGCGGTTCAGTGTGGCAATTGGATTGGCAGTGTCGCTTGCGCCTGTACTAATTGCGCAAAATAACAATTGGACACGGCCATTCCCCGGGCATCGTGTGATCGGGAATTTGTATGCCGTCGGGACCTATGACTTGGCGGTATTTCTGATCACATCTGACGATGGGCATATTCTGATTAACACTGGAGTCGAAGACTCGACGGCGATGATTCGGCAGAACATAGAGTCCGTGGGCTTCCGACTTGAGGATGTCAAGATTTTGCTCGCGACGCAGGCGCATTGGGACCACACGGCGGCGCTTGCAGAGATTAAAGAACTGACCGGTGCAGAGATGTGGGCGACAGCGGAAGACGGACCTGTTCTTGAAGATGGTGGTTTCAGTGACCCGCACTTTGGAGGCCGGGAATCATTTCGGCCGGTTCGCGTCGACAGGATTATTGCAGATGGCGACGTCGTTGAGCTGGGCGCAACGAGACTGACCGTGATGGAGACTCCTGGTCATACTGCCGGAAGTTCCAGTTACCTGATGGAGGTACGTGAAGGGAATCGTGCGTATGACGTTGGGGTGATCAATATGGGTACGATCAATGATGGGAAAAAGCTGATTGTTGATCCAACGTATCCAGGCGTCGCTGATGATTTTGCGTTGACGTTTCGGAAGCAGAAAGCATTAGACCTTGATGTGTGGGTGTCTTCGCACGGCAGTCAGTATCAGCTGCATGAGAAATATCAGGCTGGACAAGAATACCGCCCGGAGACATTTGTTGATCCGGATGGATTTCTTCGATCTGTGGAGCGACTTGAGCGACTGTATGTAGCCCAAATCGAAGCGGAGCAACGGCAATAATGAGACGACTGTATTGGGCTGTCGTTTTGATTTGTGGTGCGACGCTACCAGCAGATACTCAAACGAGAGAGTCTTTCGACCTGATCATTCAGGGTGGTCGGATCGTTGATGGGACCGGCAATCCATGGGTATTGGTAGATATTGGATTGCGTGGAGATCGGATCGCTCGGATCGGCGATTTATCCGATTCGACAGCACGGCGTGTGATCGAGGCTAGTGGCCTCGTCGTGTCACCGGGGTTTATTGACCCACATACGCATGCGGTACGCGGGATCTTCGACGTCCCTACGGCTGACAATTACTTGTACCAGGGCGTAACAACAATTACCGAAGGCAACGACGGAAGTTCACCCTTTCCGGTTGGAGCCCACCTTTCAGATGTTGCGAACTTCGCCATTAGCCCCAATTGGGGGGTGTTTGTTGGTCAAGGCACTGTTCGTCGCGAAATTATTGGTGTTGATGACCGGGAGGCCACCCCTGACGAAATAGAGCAGATGAAGGCATTGGTGGCTGGCGCGATGGCAGAAGGGGCACTCGGTCTATCGACCGGTCTGTTTTACGTGCCGGGTAGTTTTACGCCGACTGAAGAGATTATTGAATTGGCGTCGGTGGTGTCTGAGTCAGGTGGCGTCTACATCTCGCACATGCGAGACGAAGCACAGCTGCTACTTGATTCTGTCAGAGAGACCATTCGGATTGGAGAAGAGGCTGAGCTTCCGGTTCAGATGACACACCATAAAGCCATTAGTCGAGATATGTGGGGGCAGAGTCGAGAAAGTTTGGCACTGGTCGACCGTGCTCGTGCGCGTGGTGTTGATATCACGATGGACCAATATCCGTACACCGCGTCTCAGACTACGATCGCAGCGCTTGTACCGCAATGGGCACAGGCTGGCGGGCTTGATGAACTGTTGGCTCGCTTTGATGACCC
>Ga0310121_10002749_pt1 | contig 16488 bp, 10 predicted proteins | sample CB27_Tmax_986_MG_FD_203504 | JGI IMG/M metagenome (GOLD analysis project Ga0310121, IMG submission 203504) | Marine microbial communities from Western Arctic Ocean, Canada - CB27_Tmax_986 | ecosystem: Environmental > Aquatic > Marine > Oceanic | place: Canada: Western Arctic Ocean | collected...
GAGCCCCCAGCGATTCACGCACACGCGCATCACGCGTCTGGGGGCTCGCTGCGCTCGACCCCAGCCACCCTAATATTGAGCTGTGACAAAGCCTAGTAGTTCGTTTCGTAAGTCCGTAGGCAGTCTCGTCGAGCAGGGTGGCAGGGGCCATAGGATTTTCACGGACCTTACTAGAACGTGCCGATACAAACACGGGGGGTTTGGGGGGGAACCCCCCAATGAAGCGCCAAGTCGTCATCCGTTTTATTGACATGCAAAACATCAAACCGCTCGTTGACGAATAGGGCACACGAATCAAATGGATGATTTTCTCCCCTACTCGCCCTCCGCCGCTTGCTTCATCTGCAGTACGGTATTTAGATTCTTTTGCGCTCCTTGATACTTCGGGTTGATTCGCAGAACCTCGCGAAATTGCACCATCGCCTCGTCCAACCTTCCCTGTGCAGTCAGCACGGTGCCCAGATTGGTGCGCGCGTTGATATTTTCAGGCTCCACACTTAACACGTGTTGGTACTGCTTTATTGCGTCATCCAGCTTGGCTTGCTTGTGATAGTAAGTGGCGAGATAGTAGCGCGCCTCGGTGTTGTCCGGATTGGCGCGGAGCGCCTGTTCCAAGTGATGCTGGGCCTGATCAAACCGTTTGCGTGAAGCCCACAGGTAGCCCAGATTGTTGTGAGCCTCCTCGTGCGTGGGCTCGATCTCGATCGCCCGCTGCAGATTTTGCAGGGCGTCGTCGAATTTGCCTTGTTTCATTAGCGTGACTCCAAGGTTGCTGTAGGCATTCGCATAATTGGGCTGGATGCGGATCGCTTCGCGCAGGTGCCACTCCGACTGGTCCAACTGGCCTGACCACTCCAACGCCACCCCTAGGTTGCGGTGAGCCTCGGGGTAGACCGGTCGGATTTCCAAGGCCCTGCGTAAATGTAGAACGCCTTCTTCCATCCGCCCCAGATTACACAGTGCCTGGCCCAGACTACGATGTGCCACTTCATAGTCCGGCCCTAGCCGCACTGCCTCTTGGTAGTGGACGAGGGCTTTTTCGAGGTCACCGGCCACTTCTGCCTGCCGGCCCAGATTGTTTTCGACCGTTGCATAGTTGGGGACGAACCCACCTGCGGCAGTCGCTGCGGCAACCGCGGCCGGATCCGGGGCGAAAGTACCGTTGGTTTCTGCTGCCGTGCCTCCCGTTTCGGCCCTCGATTCCAAGCGGTCCAGGATATCCTTGATACCCGCCGCTGCCACCTGACAACCCTCCTCCGACGGATGGAACATGTCCCCAATGGTGTAACGTTGCCGGGGATTCACTGACGGGCCGTCCGATGAACGATGCCGCTGGAAATGGGGGGAAAGGCGGGTGGCCGGGATCCCGTACATCGCTGCCAGCCGTTCAATGATCAGCTGCCTTGGGTTGTTCGGCATGGGATGGGCGTCGATGATCTCCCCGTCGGTAAACCGCGGCCAGATCGCGATGGCGGTCTGAAAACCATGTTCCCGGGCCATGCGGCTCAGCCGCTCCAAGCCCTCGACCACGTTGTTGTCACCAATGGCCTGTTGGTTCCACCGCACGGGGTCATGTTCCACACCAAATTGAAACAGATTGAATCGCAGACATGCCGCGCGAAACAGAGAGCTGTGAACAAACAGTTGTTTGACCAGGATGGGCCGCTGCCGCGCGCGGCCCAATTGAAACCCCTCGATGTTGAAATCGTCAAAATCGTTATCTACAAACACGACGAGGACGGTGTCCGGTTCAAAGTCCAGCCCCTTGACCTCCAACAGCTCAGCTTCGGCCAGTGTGCAATATCCGCTGACGCCAAAATTGAGCACTTCGGTCTGACCGTCGTCATATAGCATTTCCAATTGCCGTGACATCGTGTCGTCAATTTCGCGGATTCCATGACCTTCCACCACTGAATCGCCGAGTAGAAGGATTCGCCGTGTGCCCGCCGGTTTTTCCCGCGATCGTTCGATGTCACGCTGGCCGTGCGCATTGGTTCGCGGGTAGCTGCGGCCGAGATCGGCGTCGTCATTGCGGTAGTTCGCTTTCAACTCATAGGCCAGAATCGGGTTGGTGGACCGCTTGTAGACGCAATCCGGGTTGGTCACCTCGATGGCCTTCACCGCCGGCGCCAAGCCCAACAGGCGGCTGGCCAGTTCCCCGATCGCCAGGCCGGCCACTAATGCCGTCAGTGCCAACAGAAGTTTCGATCGCCAGCGGTAGTGCGGACGCCTCGAAACATCCTGCGGCGAGCGCTCCGCGGGCCGCTGGACCGTGGACGATGTGCTCTTACGGGATGATTTCCTATTCCGTTTGCGCATGAACCAGACATTACAAGCATTCAAATTCCACTTTGAAAGTCCACGCCGCATTATACTGTACGATAACGGACTCTTCAAGGTAACACACGACGTTGCGCTATTCCTTGCGGCATCGAACGAGGTATGGTCGCGTAGCAGTAATTCCGTTAAGCTGAAGGTCGCACTCTCCCATTGGTTCCTGTCAGGGTGTACGTCAGTGTTTGAAATGAGTGCGAGGGATCATCCAGAAGAGCGCAGCCGAAGTCATCAGACTTTGGACGGCTAGGATGCCGAAGCCCCGGAGTCTGACCACTTCGGCTACAAGCCCTGCCGTGCACACTACGTGTCATGTCGAGTTTGACTCAGGAATTCCGCTAGAATGTCGCGTCGCGGACCGAAAACAAAGAAGAATCGGCACCGTCCAAGGAAGCACACCGCAGCTGCGCGAGCCTGGTCGCCGGCCGCGCGCCTGGGGGCTGTCTTGGGAGCATTGCTGGTTGTCGCAGTCGCTGGCATTGCGATCTTTGGACGCGGCGGGCCCAATCAAACACATGTGGGTGATTTGGGTGAACCCCGCCACGACGATCAGGCTCCGTCGGAAGCGCCTGGACCGATAGCACGCGGAACCTTATCCGACTCGGCCGTGGTTCCCCTGATCGGAAAACCATCCTGGGACGAGCTAGACAACGCGGAAAAGGATGGATGGAACACGGAAGTGTTCACCGACAAGGCGACAAGGCAGCTGAAGCAGTTAGGAGCATGCATCTTGCGGTTGGCGCGCGGCGAGGAACTTGCCGTGTTGGATATTGCTAATATTGCGGCGGAGCGCTTTGAATGTACGCCACTGCGTCCGGCTCGGGTGAATACTATTTTCAAGGACAATATATTCACGATCCAGCGAAGCGTCAGTTCAGATGACGTCAATGGGCCATCCGCGTCTGCGCAGTTTCACGGCACGGACGGATTTGTCTCTGCGCTACAAGAGTTGACGGGGCCGTTTCGCGATGCCTCGCAACTGCGCTACAAGTTCAAGGTCTTCGACGTGCAGGCCTCCCACGGCTCGATTAGCACACGACAATACTTTTCCTTGTTCGGACGTAAACCGGATGGGGCAATTAGCTTGAATGCCACCTTCAAGATGCGATGGTCCGCGGTCGCCTCCGCGGCTCCGCGAGTGAGCTGGATTGCCGTCGAACAGTTCGAGCAAGTTCAAAATGCCAGCCCACAAGGCACGCTGTTCTCGGATTGCACCGAAGCAGCCCTTGCGGAGAACGAATGTTACCGTGGGCAACTGCTTTACGGATTTGATTACTGGCTCCAGCGCTGCCAGGATAATCGCTACGCTGCCATACTTGGCACACCGGGAATTGCAATCGGGGACGTCAACGGGGATGGTCGCGACGATCTGTATCTGTGTCAGGAAGCGGGACTTGCCAATCGTCTGTTCATCCAAGACGAAGACGGTACGGCGCGCGATATGTCGGCGTGGGCTGGTGTCGACTGGTTGGAGAATTCTCGCAGTGCCCTGTTGCTTGACTTGGACAATGATGGGGATCAAGACTTAGCGGTGGCCATCGTGGGCGGCATCGTATTGGCGTCCAACAATGGGCAGGGCCAATTTCGCGTTCGAACCGTGCTGGATACCAACGAAGACGTGATGTCGCTGTCGGCAGTCGACTACGATCGTGATGGACGAGTCGATTTGTACGCGTGCGTGTACTATCGAGACGCTTTACCGGATGATCCAACGAACACAGCCATTGCGGCTGCGGCTGGACGCTTTGTGTTTTATGACTCCAACGAGGGGGGTGGCAATAGCCTACTGCGCAGCGAAATCGGCGAGAATGGCGAAATCGACGAGGAGGGCGGTTGGGCTTTCTCGGATGTAACCGAGCAAGTCGGCCTGGACGATAACAATCGCCGCCTTAGTTTTGCGGCGGCGTGGGAAGATTTCGACAATGATCGTGATCAAGACTTGTACGTGGCAAATGACTTTGGCACGAACAATCTCTATCGCAACGATGGGGGCAGATTCACCGACGTGGCGACCGAGGCCCGAGTGCCAGACCAATCGTTCGGCATGTCTGTTGCCTGGGCAGACTACGATCGGAACGGCCTGATGGATCTTTATGTCAGCAACATGTTTTCGGCTGCCGGAAATCGGGTAACTCGTCAGCCACGATTCAAGCCCAATACACCCGTGAGCGTCAAAGACAAATTTCAATACATGGCACGTGGGAACACGTTATTTCAAAACTCTGGAGATGGCTCCTTTCGCGATGTTAGCGTCGTGGCGGGGGTGACCATGGGTCGTTGGGCGTGGAGTTCCACCTTTGCTGATTTGAACAACGACGGCTGGGAGGATTTGGTGGTCGCCAACGGATACATCACGACGGAGGACACGGGCGACTTGTGAAGTTTCTTCTGGCGACAGGTCGTGTCGCATTCACGCAACGACGAGCAGGACCGGCAAGACAGCTCGACCCGCACCGCTCAGGCTACCGATGCCATGCTGCGCCGTGGCCGTTCCTTCAGCGGACGTGAGCGGAATTGTTGTTTTCTGAACACGCTTGGCACGCCAGCGGCCGAGGGACAATGGGCGAACGTCTCGGCATCATCCGGGCTGGATTATCCCGATGATGGTAGGGCCTGCGTGCTAGTCGATTGGGATCGTGACGGGGACCTCGATGCTTGGATATCCAATCGTAATGCTCCTCGTTTGCGGTATCTGCGCAACAATTGTCCAGCTGACGCCAGGTTCTTGTCTTTGCGCCTGCGTGGAAACGGCGTCGGTACCAATCGGGATGCCATCGGCGCGCGGGTGGAGGTGACTGCCCGTCACGCCGACGGCAGCGAAATTCGACCGCAAATCAAGACCGTGCGGGCCGGCGAAGGCTTTTTGGCACAGTCAAGCAAGTGGCTGCATTTTGGCCTGGGCGATGCCACCGAAATCAGCAAAGTGATCGTTGATTGGTGCGACGCCAGGACAAACGACCAGCCCGAAGAATTCACCGCACTGGATGTAAACGGCCGCTTCGAATTAGTCCAGGATACTGGCAGGGCACATAAGGTCGAAGTTGACAGACGGATGAAAATCATGAAGGCGTCGGTGCCGCAAGTGCCACCGCAGTCGGACAGGGCGCGCGTACCACTTGTCATCCGTTTACCGTTGCCGCTAACGACGTACCGGACGCTTGGCGGTACCGAGACCCGTCTGCGCTCAGGCCGCCAGGGTGAATCCTTGTTGATCAACCTTTGGTCCACTTCATGCCGTCCGTGCTTGGCTGAGTTAACGGAGCTGGCGCGCCGGGCAGCCGATCTACGGGCGGACGGAATCGACGTCGTGGCGCTTGTTGCCGACGACCTGAGCAGTGACGATTCCGCGGCCGCTGAGAGGGCGAGATCCGTACTGTCAAAAATCGGATTTCCCTTTCGCAGTGGGATGGCAACGCCTGAGAATATTGCGGTGCTGCAGTGGTTCCATGATTTTGTGATTCCGCTGCACCGTCCCTTACCATTACCTACCAGCCTGTTGGTCGACGACCAGGGGCGCGTATCCGTTATTTATAAGGGACGGGTTTCAGTCGACGACCTGCTCACGGACGCGGCGAGCTCGTGGGCCGGGGGCGTCGATCAGTTGCAGCTTTCACCCGCTGTGGCCGGCAGGGTGCTGCGCCACGATTTGGTCCGCCAGTCAAGGACCAACGCTGAAGTGAACTTGCGGCTGGATTACGCGGAGAGGCTGAGTCAAATGGGTGTCATTGATGGTGCGCACCAACAGTTTACCGAAGTGCTGAAACTACAACCTGAATCCGCATACGCCTTCGTTAATCGTGGAACCTTGTTCGCACAACAAGGTCAACTGTCTCGTGCCAAAGCGGACTACGAACAGGCCCTGAGGACCACGAATGATTTGGGACATGCACACGCGCACTACAATCTGGCAAGGATCTTGAGCTTGGAAGGTGACATGGATCAGGCTGAATTACATTATCAGCGGACTTTGCGGATCAAACCGGATTACTTCCAAGCCCACGTTAATCTGGGACTGCTTATCCTCGACCGAGGAGATATAGCGAAAGCGAAAAAGCACCTGAGGCGCGCCCTTCAAATTGAATCCCAAAACGCCGACGTCCACAATAGTATGGGTGTCGTGTTACGCACGAGCGCTGATTTAGAAGGTGCACGGCGCCATTTCGAAAAAGCCCTTCAAATCGATCCGCGACACACACATGCTCAAGCTAATCTAGAGCGGGTCCGACGCCTATTGCGGAACGCACCGGCGGATGCGGATTGATCGGCGAATTTAGGTTATAATTTTGGCAACTACTTAGCCATTTGGAGTAGGAATCTAGGACGGCGACCCATCGGAGATGGGTGCCCGCCGATTCGTCGAAAAACGAGCCATCTCCAATCGATGTGCCAACGAATTGGTAATCCGTCCAGTGCGGGGACAGATTACCGATTCGTTGGGGCAGTTGTCGGTAATGGTACGCTCAATCACGAATCGGCAAATCCGTCCTACTACATTCCGCTAAGGAGTGACTAATTTCGGTATCCTGCGGGTCGCAGCGGCCGATACGGACCCGGCGTCCGGCAAGCGGCTTCTTGTCGAGTTCACCTTTCGAGTGCTCAAATGCGGAATCACCCACAACGACAATATTCCTGGAACGACCGTATTGGTCCGTGGATTCGATACCGGTTGATTCTGGCGGGTTGCCTGTTGGGCATGCTGCCCAGCGGGTGCTCGACCGAACGGGACACGGCGTCGGACCCTTTGATCACAACAGAGTCACCCGGCCCTGCACAAGAGACTCCGGATGCGGGCGCGAGCCGCAAAACCGCAGCGTCGGGGAAGGCCGCCCGCGAATTTCTCGAAGAAACATGGGACGCGATCTACGTCGAAGATAAGAAGGTGGGACATGGGCACAAGACGTTGGAGCGGGTCGTCGAAGATGATCGCGAATTACTGAAGATCGTCAGCGAATTCGAGGTGGCGATCAGTCGTTCCGGCCAAACCACCACCATGCAGTTGTCGCTCACCAGCTACGAAACGCCCGAACACGACCTTGTCCGGCTGCGCAGCGAACAATCCAGTGGGCCGACGGCGAAGTTGACGACGGGCCGTGTCCAGGATGGTCGTCTGTCGTTGGAAATCAAGTCACAGGGAAAGACACAACGCAGTTCCATCGATTGGCCCGAGCGCGTGGGCGGCTTTTTCGCGATCGATCAGTCGCTGCGAAACAAACCGATGAAGCCTGGTGAAACGCGTACGATTCGATTTTTCGCGCCCACGTTCGATCAAGTGAGCGACACGCGCCTCGAAGCGATCGACTACGAGGCAACGCCAATGCTCGCGGGCACACGCGAATTGCTGAAGGTGAAAGGAACCACCGAATTTCCAGGCCCACGCGGCGTCACCGAGATCGAAGAAGTCCGCTGGGTGGATCGTTCCGGAAGGACCGTGAAAACTTTCAGCCCGCTCGTTGGCTTGACCAGCTACCGATCAACCAAAGAGGTCGCGTTAGGAAAAACCGAAGTGTTCGACCTGGTAGAAGTGTCGGTCGTGCGGGGCCATCGCCGGATGCTCAAACTTCTCGAGGATATCAAGAGCCGTGCCGCACGGGAACATCTCTATTTCGGTAAGGAAGTGCACATTCGCATGCGGGAGAAGCTTGCTCAATTCGGCAAGTCCTTTGACAAGCTTCAGCGTGCGGAACACCTCGGTAATCAAGGCCGGGCCGAGCTCTATTACGAAAAGACTCCTGAACTGGCGATCGAGCACCTGACGGAATGCCTTCAGCTGATCGAGGAGTTGAAAGAGGAGGGCGAGACGATCCCCATGTGGTGGGTCTGCGACAAAAAATTTCAGTTGGCGGTCGCCTGGCTGCGGCTTGGCGAGACGGAAAACTGCTGCCTGCGTTACAACGCTCAGAGTTGCATATTGCCGATACGCGGCGGTGGCCTTCATTCACAAGAGCGCGGTTCACGATCTGCAATCCGGTACTTCACCGAAGTGCTTCGCGACACGGAGGGTATTACGGATCGCAGACTGATCGTTGATGTCCGTGAACCGGCGCGCTGGCTGATGAACATCGCCTATATGACACTTGGCGAATACCCGGACCAGGTGCCGAAGGAGTTCCTAATACCGACGGAGTTCTTCGAATCAGAGATTGAGTTCCCTCGATTCGAGAATGTGGCCCCCAAGCTTAACTTGAACACTTTGAATGCCGCGGGCGGCGCGGTCGTCGATGATTTCGACAACGACGATTACCTGGACATCTTCGTGTCGACTGCCGATCCAACGTTGCCGTGTCGATTTTTTCATAACAATCGTGATGGAACGTTTACGGACCTGAGTGATGATGCCGGCCTAACGGGTCTCTACGGCGGCTTGAATGTGGTCCAAGCAGACTACAACAACGACGGCAATTTGGACGTTCTGATCCTGCGCGGCGCGTGGCTGGGCGCCGCCGGCCGGCATCCGAATTCGCTGCTGCGGAACAATGGCAACCTTACCTTTACGGACGTAACATTCCAGGCGGGGCTGGGCGAAGTTCACTATCCGACGAAGACAGCCAGCTGGGCCGATTACGACAACGACGGCGACCTGGACCTGTTCATTGGAAACGAGGCGAGCGATGGTTTTGAGATTCCATCGCAGCTGTTTCGCAATAACGGTGACGAGACCTTTACCGATGTGACCGCCGCTGCCGGTGTGGGCGACAGTCGTTTCACCATGGCCGTGGTCTGGGGTGACTACGACAACGACCGTTATCCGGACTTGTTCAGTTGTGGAGATTACAGTGACCAACACGGTCTCTACCACAACAACCAGAACGGCACGTTTACGAATGTGGCCGAGGCCATGAATGTCACCGAGCCGGGATACGGATGGGCGTCTTGGTTCTGGGACTTCAACAACGATGGCGCCTTGGATCTGTACGTCGGCAGCAGTACGGGCACCGTCGCCACCGAGTCATTTGCTTCCTATAGTCCCATTGTGGCCCGATCGCATGAGGATGGAGTTGTCACGCTTAACATTGGATCGACCGGAGCGGGGGCGCCGCCGATGGAGATTAAATTCAAGCCGCCCGCCTTATATCGCGGTGATGGGAAAGGCGGCTTCGTTTACGAGGCGATTGAACGAAAGATCACCTATGCAACGAATCCCATGGGCGCCAACTTTGGCGACGTGAACGGCGATGGCTGGCTCGATTTCTATCTCGCGACCGGTGACGTCTTATACTCGGAATTGCGGCCGAATGTCATGTACGTCAGTCAGGCCGGCGAGCGGTTTGCCAACGTCACGATGGCGGGCGGATTCGGACACCTCCAGAAGGGGCATGGAGTCAGCTTCGCCGACATCGATAATGACGGAGACCAGGACGTCTACGTTCAGACTGGCGGGCAATTGCCAGGTGACCGTTTCAATGACGCGCTGTTCGAGAATCCAGGGTTCAACCACCACTGGATCACGGTCAAACTTACGGGGCGCCAATCGAACCGTTGTGCGATTGGTGCCCGTATTCACGTCAGGATCCTCGAGGAGGGCCGCCAGCGATCGATTTTCCGATACGTCAACAGTGGCGGCAGTTTCGGGTGCAATCCGCTGCGTAAGAACATTGGTCTGGGAAAAGCTGAACGGATCGAGTCGATCGAAGTGTACTGGCCCACGTCTGATTTGACTCAGACCTTCTCTGATGTGCCGCTGGACCAGTCGATTGAAATCGTCGAAGGCGACAAGCGTTACAGGTCGATTCAGCTAAAGCAGTTCACGATTGGCGGCGGCTGAAGTTCCCTGGTTCTCGGAGGAACTGCAAACGAACTACTTGAATTCTACCGCGGCGAGTGAGGCGGGGCCAACAGGCCACTGGAAGTGATACGACCACGTGTCCTTCCGCGGATGATACAACCGAACGATCTCGTCCGTTTTGGCGATCCAGCCCGCCACGTTAGTACCTTTGTACGTGTTGCAGTAGAAGCAGCTCCAAGCCAGATTCGATTCGATCGAAGGACCGCCGTGCTTCTCCGCGATGATATGATCGACTTGAAACGGGTTGAACGAATCTCCTTCGGCGAAGTGGCAGTATTCGCAGACGCCACCAGATCGATCGCGAACGAATTGCCGCAGCGTCTCATCCATGCGTGCGTTAGTTTGCCTGCAGCGCCTTGCGAGCCTTGACCTTGAGCATCTCCATCAAGCGGCCGCAACGACGGAACTCTTCGAGCTCCGCTTCTTCGCCAGCTGTGAGATTACCGTTTCGCGCTTTTTCGGCAAGTTCGCTCATTCGCCGTTCGTCATCCTCTGCCAGTACTAGCGAGACGATGAACTGCGCAACATCGACCTAGAGACCACCCGCATGGCCGTCGATGGCTCGTGCCAGGATATCCGCCTGGTTGTTTTCGATTGTGACGGGATTCATGCCACTATTGTACCGGGCAGCCTGGGTGGAAGGCCAGACGAGCAGCTCAAGAGAAGAAACAGCTAGACATGTGTGGCAGGCCATTCTTCGCCGCACGGCTCGCAACGGCGGTGCTAGATAAGTCGCTAGAGGGAACGGTGAGGAGGCATCCGACGGATGCCTCCCCCCCCGATCCTCAATCGAATTCCACTGGTGACGGTGTTACTTCCCTTCACAAGGCCTGCCCACGGTCGGGACGCCCCGCATTATTACGCAAGCATCTATCGCCGCCAACGACGGCCGACCAACGCCAGGCTGCTCAGCCATAGGAGTGCACAGGTGCTCGGCTCGGGGATGATGTGCTTCGAAAGCAGGTGATCGTTCATCAAGTCCATATCCGTGGAGGTCAACGGGAAATCGAAGATTACGACTTCCCCGATATACCCGTCTATGTCTGTGCTTGTTGTTTGGGTGTTCGCCCCTATTCTTGTCTCCATAGGCGTGACGTCGATGCTGCCGTAATTGGAGGGGTTGCCGGGAGTGTTTGTAACTTCAAGGATCCCGTCCACGTGCAATTCCAACGTTTTCGCTGTCGCATCCAACCGCGACACGACAACATGCGGGAGGTCCTTGTCGGAGGTCCCACCGCCATGACCGATGGTTTCAGTGTTGTTGCGGGCGAACGTGACATAACCTATACCATCCGCGGGGTTATCGAAGCCAACCTTGTTGGAATAAGTTGCTGGACCACAGGACGGACAGTCCGCTTGGAGCAGTGCGCCACCAGAGCTACCAGCAGGGCCACCAGGGGAAAAGCCGTCAGAGACCGAATCGGTGACAAAAAAGATGGTGTACCCGGTGTCGGGGTCGAACCAATCCCCTTTGCTATTAATTCTCGCCGCGTTGAAGTACACCCCTGGGGTTCCCTGGGGGAAGGCGCTGGGGGTGACGGGGAGGGTGCCGATGTTGCCGCCGTCAGGCTCGAAATCGGTGTCGCTGGCGAGTCCTGTACCCTGATTCTCCCAAAGTGTGAGGTGGCCGCTAGCGTTGACGTTGACACCTACAGCGGCGTCGAGATGGACGATCGCGCCGGCGACTGGCAACTGTGCCATCGCGACTTGCCCTTGAAATGCCATACCAATGGCCATGCTGCACACAAAGGTCATGCTCTTGCCCATCGCCCATTGTAAACTGGTCGTCATTCTCATTGGATCTTCTCCCATTGGATACGTTATCCGGAATGGTGAAACCGGTTTTCCAAGACGAAAAACCTAATAACTTCACCACACAGCAATAACTACGGCTTGGCGCAACAAAAAAACGCTACACCTTCACGCCGCTCTTGCGGCACAAAGGTATAGCGTCTAGGTAACCTCTAATTAAAGTGATACCGCCGGTTACCCGAGGCAATGGTGTGTGTCTGTTCATTAGGCTTTCCCTGACTCTTCCCGGCACTACCCAGGCCCCAAAAGTCCTAACTAAACTACAGTCTAAACGCATACTCCGGTTACCCGGCGCGACCCTCGACAGGGTTCAGTGTACATGCCCATCAGGATTTTGCAAGTCACCGGATCCAGCATTTTCGAGATTATTTCCGAATAGTCGCAACCCGTTGTGAGGTAATGAGTTGCAGCAGTTGCAAGACCAGGGTAAGTATTCGCGTAACCCGTGGTAGAAAGCATTCCGAGTTGGGTCTGTGGTCCGTGGTCTGTGGTCTTTTTTCGACGATTTCCAGGGTCCACAGACCACGGACCACAGACCCTCACTAAACAGGTTAACCGAACATTTACCCACCAGGCCGATTCACCGATCCCGTACCGGTGGCTTCTCTTCCTCATCGAAAAACGCCACAGCGTGGCCCGAATTACTTCCGCCGTCGACGCAGGTAGCCACCGATGACCAGCCCGCCAAGCAGCAACAGCGCTAGCGCGGCCGGTTCGGGAACCTGATTGGGGGAATTGGCCCCGCCCGTGATCGACAGGACGCCGGAGCTGTTGCCCGGCGAGAGGATGCCGCCGTCGTTAATCACATCGCCACCGATCGTACCGTTGCCCGATACCGTCCCCTGTTGGACATCGACGGTACCGCCTCCCAACACCAAATCGTTCCGAATCGACAGGGTACCCGCGCCGGTCTTGGTCAGCGTATGACTCATCAGATCCAGCGTATTGTTAAATGTCAGTGTCGAATCGCTGGCGACATCGACGGCCGTGTCATCGAGCAGATTGACAGCAGCCTGGAACTGGTGCGTGCCCTGAACACTTATGGATGGATTTACCGAGGACGGCTCCGTGTTTGCCGACAGGTTGACACTTCCGAGTCCGCTGATGGCGAAGTTGTGGGTCGTGTTACTGAATTGGATGCGGTTCACCGTTACCGCTGCCGTCGTGGAAACGTTGGTCGGACCAGTAATGTTTATTGTGTCAGCAAAGATCGCCGTGTGATCGGGATCATTGGGAGGTCCCGAACCCGTCGTCCAGTTCGCGCTGCTCGCCCAGTCGCCGAAATGCCACAATTGACGAGATGGCACAACATCGAGCATATCAAAGGGGCTGAACGAAAAGCAAGCATGCCCTCCCCTTGAAAATTCGCAAAGTTCAGGACTCCCGATCTCGCAGTGAATTGTTCGGGGAATTCCACATCACAACCAGAATCTCAAATGAGACCTTCAAACGACTGCGTTAACGCGTTCTGCACATTGAACGCTAACGGCCAATTGATGATTTACGATTGATGAATCGACAATCATCAGTCCAAATGAGATGTCGCGGCTTCATTTAGGTGTCTAATGGATATGGTTCGATTTCGTCTTTCATTCGGAGGAAACGAAGTGCCCATTCACGACTGGACTCTCGTAAGTGCCAACCTGTTTCACGACTTGCATCAAACTTTCACGACTTGCATCAAACCTGGACGATCAACATCCGCAACGCACTGAATAGTGGCCTGTTACCAGCGGGCTACTCGGCGCTCGTTGAGCCGCACGCGGGGGGACTCGTACCGGACGTGATTGCCCTTCAGGGACGACGATGGCAAGAAGTCGATATCGCCCGACAGCCATGTCCCCGTGCCGCTCGAATCTAGTTATCAATCCACTTGGCTGAGCTGCCCGCACGACATGCGCGACGCGGTGGAGCATGGAGAGCCGCCGGTCGACTCCGGCTAAGCCGGAATTGGTTCACCCACTGACCCGGATTTCGAATTTTCCCGAGCGTCTGTCCCACAATCGCGCACGGTCATTTACTTACAAGGAACCCACGGAGGCTGGTACCCCAGAGTCCCGATCGCCAAGTACACACCAGAGGTGATACTCGATGTGCTCGTCGACGAAGAGGACGCTGCCATCGGACATCGCCATGGTCACCCCGCCAGGGTGTTCACTCTTGAAGCTGGCCATGTGCCCAGGACAAAACGGGGTCGTGATGCGCACAGTTTTCGAGTAACAGACGGGGTGGACCTTGTGGTAGTTGGGCGGGGAGTTGTTGGAGCCGACGTGATACTGGCTGATGAATTACATATGAAATGTGCTGTACGCCGGCAGCGTCTCGCCCATCAAAAATGTATTGCTCAAGCCATCCACGACTTGCGAGAACTTGCGCGACACACGTCCCATCGTGAACATCGCGGCGCCCTCCGCATCCTAGATCACTCCCGTGTAATTACTAGCACCAAACGGTATTTGCTGCCAAATTCGTTAACATTGACATGTGACGCTCTCTCACAAACGTGTCGGGAGGGCGAGGCTCCCGCCGAGCCTTTCGTGGAGTACGCACTGTTGCCGCGAAAAGGCTCGGCAGGAGCCTCGCCCTCCCGTTTCGGATAGCGTCACATGTCAAAGTTAACACGAAACGTCCACGATACCGTTTGGTGCTAGGGTCCGGCTCCCAACGCTTGCAGTTAAAGTTGGGGTTGTGACGCAGCCGCCACGTGTTGTGGCCACCTGTCGGCGGCAAGATCGCAATTTGTTCGAGCTACTGGCCGCGTGTTGTTGGGCGGGACTCGACGGTCCCCCTCCTCACCTCTTAGCTGCCCACGGAACCGTCCTGGCCGGCCCTTTTCGGATTGATTTCCGCTGGAATACGCGCACGACGCGGCTCTTGTCGGCCCGGATTCCAAAAAACCGTGGAATTTTCGTATGGGGAACGCTTGCAATTCTCGCGGTTTCTGATACTTGTGGTACTAAGGGACGGGCCTAATGCGTCGATAGGGCGGGCCTAATGTGTCGATAATTCGGGGAGAACACTCATGCGCTGCAAGCGAATCGTTATCTTGTCTTTCGTCGCCCTTGGTTTTGCAATTCAAGGGCCGTCCGCGATGGCACAGCTGCCAGTCGCCGGCGCGCTCGTCCATCTCGACGCCGCTCTAGGTGTAAACACCGACTTTAGCGGCAACCTCACACTTTGGGAGAACCAGGGTACAGGAGACCCCTACCTCACCGATTTCGTGCCTGACGGCGGCAACATCGGCACCCTCCCCGTCACCCCCAGCGCCTTCCCCAAGGGAACCCCAGGGGTGTACTTCAACGCGGCGAGAATTAATAGCCAAGGGGATTGGTTCGACCCCGACACCGGGTACACCATCTTTTTTGTCACCGATTCGGTCTCTGACGGCTTTTCCCCTGGTGGCCCTCCTGGTAGCTCTGGTGGCGCACTGCTCCAAGCGGACTGTCCGTCCTGTCCCCCACAAAGTTATTCCAACAAGGTTGGCTTCGATAACCCCGCGGATGGTATGGGTTATGTCACGTTCGTCCGCAACAACGGTGAAACCATCGGTCATGGCGGTGGGACCTCCGACATGGACCTCCCGCATGTTGTCGTGTCGCGGTTGGATGCGACATTGAAAACGTTGGAATTGCACGTGGACGGGGGCCTTGTAGTTACAGACACTCCCGCCATCCCCGCCAATTACGGCGTCGTCGACGTCCCGCCTATGGAGACAAGAATAGGGGCGAACACCCAAACAACAAGCACAGACATAGACGGGTATATCGGGGAAGTCGTAATCTTCGATTTCCCGTTGAACTCCACGGATATGGGCTTAATGCAGACTTATCTAGACGACAAACACCTTGGTCCCCCATCACCTCCGACCAACACATTCAAGTGGGTTGGAGGCGGATTAGGGGATTGGGGGCAATCTGGAAGTTGGTCGCCTGTTGGGGGCCCTGCTCCACCGGACCCTCGTGCCAACAATGCCAACCACACAGCAGTCTTTCCGGATACACTCACCGAACCTACCAATGTATCGACCATGGATGCTGTGACGGTGAATAGCATCGAATTCAACACCAACACGGCCAGCGTGGTTGTGAGCGGATTAGGCAGCGTCAACCTGGCGTCGCAGACCGAGTCTCCGTTCGACACGCCGACGATGAGCGTTACGGGAACGCACCAATTCCAGGTAAATGCCAACCTTCTGGATGATACGACGGCGAATGTTGCCAGTGGCTCTTCGCTGGAATTTGTCAATCGATTGAACCTCGGCGGAAATACGCTGACCAAGACTGGTGGCGGAACCTTGCTGGTCAATAACAGCTTCAATACCGGCGGGGGTACGATCATCAATAGCGGCGGCGTGGTCGGTGGAGGAGGAAATGTAGGCGGCAATTTGAATAATAGCAGCGGTACGGTCGCGCCCGGTAACAGCCCCGGAATCCTGACCATTGATGGGAATTACACCCAGGGCGATACTGGCACGCTGGCCTTGGAAATCGGTGGGCTGGTTCCGGGAGACGACCACGACAAGCTCGTTGTCATGGGCATCGCCGATCTGGACGGAACCG
>Ga0310121_10002751_pt1 | contig 16486 bp, 14 predicted proteins | sample CB27_Tmax_986_MG_FD_203504 | JGI IMG/M metagenome (GOLD analysis project Ga0310121, IMG submission 203504) | Marine microbial communities from Western Arctic Ocean, Canada - CB27_Tmax_986 | ecosystem: Environmental > Aquatic > Marine > Oceanic | place: Canada: Western Arctic Ocean | collected...
GCTATCGAAGCGCTGGAACTCATCGTTACCCGCAAAGTCCTGGAGAGAGACGCCGAGCTCCGGGTAAGGTGCGATGCCGGCTTGTTGGAGCCGTCCTTCGGCTGCGCCGATTTGATAGCCTAGTGCCATCAGTTCGGGATTTCGGGCGAGTGTTCGCGTCAGCGCTTCGGTCAACCCGATCGTCGGCCGTGTGCTCGCCGGATCGTTCTGCGCAAGGGCAATCGACGGCGTCAAAAATAAAAAAAGAGTCGCGCTTACAAGACGCGGGCTCGGACTCCACATAAACGGATCTCCATAACCTAAAGCCGACCGAAGCGTCAGCCACGAACTGAAGTCAGCGCCCAATGGGGCGCAGGCGAGGAAAGTGACTCGTTGGGTTAGGAGAGGCGAGGGGGTGCGCGCAGCGGTGGGCGCCAGTGCTCGTGGTGTGCGATGGGCCCGGGAACGGCTGAGTAAGGGGACGGTTTCTCATCGAGTGTCAAGGGAATGAGCAGACCCAGTCCCATCCAGACCGGCAGTATCACCAGTTTGGAGGAAGCGGTACTGAGCTCGATGATTGACACGTCCTTGTCACCGTCATGGCTCTGGTCACCGCTATGCGGGTGGTCGTGAATTGCCCCGTGGTTGGTGTGCACATCGTCGCCGTGATCATGGGTGCTTTGGCTGTGCACATGCGTGGCCTGCGGAGTACCCGTGTAGCCATCGGCATTGACGTGCATGTGCAGGCCGCTCAGCTGCGTGGCGACCAGGCTCAGGCACGCGAGGGCCATGATGGATGGGCTCATGCGGCGCATTGGAAAATTATATCATCGTGGCTCTCGTCCACACCCGCTCTCGCTTATGTATATGAGTGTGAAAAGGTTTTTGGATAAACGCCCTGACGTAGAAAACTCAGCCTGGATGCTCGAGCCGTGACGTCTGTCTCTCGTGTGATCTGATCGCCTCCAGCGCCTCGCGAATATTCGGCGGGATCTCGCAGGGGTCATCGGTTGAACGATTTACAAAGACGTGGACGAAGTAGCCAGCCGCCGCGGGATCGTCGTCGTTTTCGCGAAACAACCCAACCTCGTATCGTACGCTCGTGCGCCCGAGATGAGCTACCCTAAGGCCCGCATCGACAGCCTGCGGAAAGCTTAGCGGCTTGAAGTAGCTGCACGAGCTCTCCACGGCGAAACCCACAACCGGATCCTCGGCAATGTCAAATCCTGCCGCTTCAATCAAATACCGCCCTATGACAGTGTCGAAGAATGAGTAGTAGTTGACATTGTTCACGTGGACGTAGAGATCGTTATCCATCCAACGCGTCGGAATTTGAAGGTAGTGTTTGTATTGATCCCGGCCGTCTCGGCGCCACTGCTGGCTCACGTCGTCTCCTGGCCTAACCGGCACTCATTGCTTGATCGAGCGCGTGCTCCAGTCGTGCAACGGTACCGTCTATGTCGGTGAGTTTGTCGAGGCCGAAAAGGCCGATTCGAAACGCACAGTAGTCGTCGGGCTCCCCACACATGAGCGGCACGCCGGCCGTAACCTGTACCCCGGCGTCGGCGAATCGCTTGACGATGTCAGTATCACGCGTGTACGAGACGATGACACAGGGTGCTTGGAATCCGGATGCTGCAACGCTCCGAAAGCCTTTTGCGGCAAGAATACCTCTGGCGCGCCGGCCGAGCTCGCTCTGGGCACTGCGTAGTGCCTCGAAACCGATGGCTTCGCTTTCCGCCATGGCATCTCGCAGGTGCCGCAGTCCGTCCGTGGGCAACGTCGTGTGATACGCGTCAGCCCCAGTCTCGTAGGCCTCCATGATCTCAAGCCACTTGAGAATATCGAGCGCGAAGCTCGAGCTCGTGGTCTCTTCGATAAGCGCGCGAGCACGTTGGCCGAGCATAACCAGGCCGGCGCAGGGCGTGCCCGTCCAACCCTTCTGTGGTGCACTGATGAGCACATCGACGCCAATGTCACGCATGTCGACCCAAAGGGTGCCGGACGCGACACCGTCGAGCACGAACAAGCCGCCCGCGCCATGGACAGCTGCGGCGACGCGCCTTAGGTAATCCTCTGGCAGCAGGATGCCGGAGGCCGTCTCCACGTGCGGCGCGAATACGACCTCGGGCCGTGTATCGTGAATATAGGTTTCGACCTCCTCAATGGGCGCCGGCGCGAACGGCGCCTGACTACCCTCGTCCGTCCGGTATGCCTTTAGAACACTCGTTTCAGCAGGGATATCGCTCGTCTCGAAGATCTGCGTCCAGCGGTAGCTGAACCAACCGTTGCGTAGCACCAGGCAATGCTTTTTCGATGCGAACTGGCGGGCCACGGCTTCCATACCGTACGTGCCTCCCCCCGGCACGATGACAGCTGAGTGCGCACCGTAGACCTTCTTGAGCGTCGTCGACAGGTCGCACATGACCTCCCGAAAGGCCATGGATAGGTGGTTCAACGCACGGTCGGTGAATGAGACTGAGAACTCCTGCAGGCCTTCAGGATCTACGGGCTCAAATTGGGTAGCGGCCATGGGCTCATTCAGGCTTGAGAAAGCCGGCGCGGAGACGCCGGCTCCATTGATCTGCTAGGTCTCCAACGGGAACGCTTTCAGCACCTCCTGCAGTAAGTCCCAACGGTTGAAGCCCTGGTTACCGTAATCGAGGCCTCTTCTGACGATGACGAGGTTGTGGGACGGCACGATGATGGTGTACTGGCCGCGGTTGCCCGAGGTCGAGTAGGCGTCCGTAGGCACGTCGGTCCGGTCGTCGGGCACGAGCCAGAACTGGCCTCCGTAGAAGTTGCCTCTTTGTGCGGTGGCCGGGGCGGGCGTGCGTACGAAGTCGATCCAATCCTCTGAAACGAGGCGTTCGCCGTTCCAAACACCACCCTGCAAATACAGGAGTCCGAACCGAGCGAGGTCCCGCGCGTTCGTGTACACCTGGCTACTCATGATGAAGTCGCCGAATCGATCCACGCTCAAGAGTGTGTTGCGCATCCCGATCTTGTCGAGCAACGCGCGCCGAGGATACTCGAGATAAGCCTCTTCCCCGAGAACGAGCTTCATAGCATAGACGGCTCGCAGCGTGTCGTAGTTCTCATAGTCCCAGTACGTTCCCGGCTCGCGGATCAGCCCGGGATTTCTCATGTCTTGGATCGAGCTTGCGCCCGCCCAGTAAGATAGACCGGAGCCAGTCGCGTACTCGAGACTGTCATTGTCGATCGGGAACAGCCCGCTGGACATGTTGAGTGCATGGCGTAGCGTGATGGTTGAACGGGGATCGTGGTCTTCGGACGAAACTTTTGGATGCCAGTCGAGGCCCAATGGTTCGTCCAGTGACATTCGGCCCTCAGCCACCAGCATGCCGATCAGTGTCGACGCTATACTTTTCGCCGTCGACCAGGTGCGCGTTCGCGTCGTTACGTCCACGCCGGGTGCGTAGCGCTCATGGATGATGTTGCCGTCGTGTACGACCAAAAGACTTAAGGTGACTTGCTCGGATGACTCGCGCTCGAACGCCCACTCGGACGCCGCGTCGAGCGCGGCCGAATTCACCTCCGGCGGCAGCTGCGTGTCGTCTATGAGGTCGCCGTCCGGCCATGGGATGGTTGCCGGGTTGCCCGGAGGTGGGGCCATGGTGAGTTCCGGCAGGCTGTCGGTGTCCTCGAAGGTCTGGTCTGGTGCCATGATGACGCAGCCGAGTCCCTTGCGGAATGCGGCACGCATGATGGGCGCCCTCTCGCCGTTCCCGATCGCCACGGTTTGGCGCTCCCGGTCGACGACATAGTCGCCGCCTCTGGGGGTCCCGATGGGGTTCGGTAGGAAGGCGAGCTCTTGCGCAAAGATCCGATCCAGAGTCCGGTTGGACGTGAAGAGCCCATTGCACATGAATATTGCCTGTTGGCCGTAGCGGACCATGGTTCGGTTTGTCTGCCAGTAATCGTAGGTCGCTTCCTGCTGTGCGCCGCTGGGTACGGCCGTGAAAAGCAAAACAACTGGGAACAGGGTTATCAGGGCTTTCATGGGGCATCTCCCTCCGGATTCTTCTTACATTCACTGATTATTCGGCCGGCGGCAAAACAGGTCAAGCAAGACGGGTTTTCGGGGTGGTTCAGCCCGCCTGAGGGCGTCTCTGGATACCGCGCCTGGGTAGGCCTTCGAAGCCAGTTTTTTGCCTGCGGGCCCTCGGAGATCTGTAGAATGTATAGTCAAGAATGGCTGGGGGGGCGCATCGGCATTCTTCCAGCGCAGGGGAATTGGGCCATAGCGGGTCTGACGCTCGTTCTGGCGCGAACCGTAAGGAAGAAATATGCGCGCATTCCAATGCTGTAATGAAAGACGACCCCGAGACGGCTTCCTTTTCTTGATTCTCGCCGGTGCGCTGATGATATGGCTGCCGTCGGCGCTGGCGCACCACTCCTTCGCGGCACTCTTGACAGAGGACGGGGGGGACGTCATCGAGACCTACGACGGCACCATCGAGATCTACAGGCTGCTCAACCCTCACACCGCGTTAATCCTGAACTTGGACAATGAGGGTGTTATCGAGGACTGGCTGGTCGAGATGAGTTCGCTGGCCGCCCTTGTTCGCGAAGGCTGGACGGATGACTCGCTAAGCGATGGCGACGATGTGACCATCGCGATTCTCCGGGCGCGTGCACCCCAGAGGGGGCGACTGCGAGCCGTGCTCGTGCACCCGAGTGACGAGGAGTCGGGACGGTTGCTCGTCGCCTACGGTATTCGCGGCGATACGCCGGTTATGCGTCGATTGGCGGATCGGCTTCCATACTGCGGGACTATCGACGGTAGTTTGGGCAGGAGCCAGTGCTTTCTCGTGGACGCACCGGCATTGGCTGCCCTGCAGGATGAGTTTCCCGGCAAGATGGGATACGTGATGCCGTGAGACCGGCACTGGAGTCGTCACGGTCAAGAGAGAGAGTGGAGACATAGAATGAGAGCGCTAGTCTTTCTCGCAACGGCCGTCGGCATTGTTAGTCATGTCGTGGTGCGCGCACAGGCGCAGGGCACACAAGCTGCCGGTGCAAGAGGCGACCTTACCGGGGTTTACATTGGCGCGCGTCAGCCTTTCGTCGAGCCTGAGGTCTATCCGTTCACCCCGGAAGGGGAGCGGGCACACAGTGACTACGACCCGCTAACCGGCGATCCCAGGCAATACGATGACTGTGCGGAGGAGAGCATCCCCGCGGTTCTATGGGCGGGCACGGTGTCCAATATGCAGGTCATTCAAGAAGCTGACGATGTGATCGAGCTTCATTACGAGCACGGTGGTGCGGAGCGTACGATCCACATGGGCGGCACGGCGCCGGCAGCGGACGAGCCGCACACGAATCTCGGCTATTCCGTAGGGCGCTGGGAAGGTGATGCGTTGGTCATCGAGACCACCAATCTAAACGGCGGGGTCGTGTTCACGAACCGCGGCTACCCTCTAAGTCCACAGACCCACCTCACGGAACGCTACACACGTGACACCGAGAGGGATCTGCACATGGAGCTGACCATCGAAGACCTGGCGAATTATACGGAGGCGTTCAAGCTCGGCCGGGAATGGATCTGGTCGCCCGATGATCAAATCATCCCCTGGAACTGCGTCAGCCTCGGTGACCGAGATGGTGAGCAGGACATCGACGAGATCAGGCGCATTTTGAATGAGCTGTAGCCGTTCGTGATCAGGCTTGCCCCGTCCGGGGCGAGCCGCGACATTCGCCACTACAGCGAAGCGACAGACGATGGCATACCGAGACGCTCACGTCTCGCCAGCGTCGGTTTTTTAAATAATATTTAATAGAATTCTCTCGTAAGTTCTCGTCTTATTTGGCGTTTTTTGAGTTCTCCGAGGCTGTCTTCTGGCAGAATGGTGGCTCTTAGGCCTGGGAGTTCTTTAGAGAGCGTAAGCCGATGTGCCCCGCGAGAACAGGTCTGACAACCTTCATCGTCACTTCAGCACTGTTGGTCGGGGCTTCGCCGGGATCCGCCCAGGATGAGGCTGCGCCTTTTAGTCTGACCTCCGATTTGGAGAAACGAGTTCCTATCCCGCGGACCGTCACCCGCCCGACACTCGACGGGGTCCTAGACGATGCGGCCTGGGCCCAGGCCGCGACCATAGAGGACTTACACCAATATGAACCCGTCGACCATGGAGAGCCCAGCGAGCGCACCGTTGTCTACGTCGTTCACGATGACGAGTATCTATACGTTGCAGCGCGCATGTGGGACAGCGAGCCAACAGAGATTCGGGCGCGGCAGATGGTGCAGGGGCAGGCCATGTGGTTCGACGATTCGTTCAACGTTCTTCTGGATCCCTTCAACAACAAACGCACCGGTTACAGGTTTCAGGTCAACCCCAACGGTACTCGCACAGACAGCGTATTCGAGACTCCGACCGAGGATAATAATGATTGGGAGGGCATCTGGCACGCCGAGGCACGCATCAATGACGAAGGCTGGGCGGTCGAGCTTGAGATACCGTTCAAGACGCTGAACTTCGACCCAAGTAACCCTGACTGGGGCTTCAGCGCCTGGCGGTCCATCGCCCGTAGGCAGGAGAGCATCGCCTGGACTTCCTTCAACCGGAGCGTGGATCCGGGCTCGACCGGCGTGATCACGGGGCTTACGGGTTTGCAGCAGGGGGCGGGACTGGACGTCGTGCCTACGATCGTCACCAGTCAGCAAAAGGATTTCGAGACCGGACTCACCGATTCGGATATAGCCCCGTCGCTAGACGTGTTCTATAACTTCACGCCATCCTTGACCGGCGTTTTGACCCTAAACACGGATTTTTCGGCTACTGAGGTGGATGATCGACAGATCAACCTCAGTCGGTTCTCCCTGTTTTTTCCGGAGAAGCGCGACTTTTTCCTGCAGGACGTGGACATCTTCTCATTCGGTGGGTTGGACCGGAACGGGATCCCGTTCCACTCTCGCCGCGTCGGTCTGGGAGACAGCGGTCAACCAGTAGATGTTGAGGTCGGGGCGAAGCTCACGGGTCGAGTCGGGCGCTGGAACGTCGGTGTGCTGGACATCCAGCAAGATGGGTTCCAGGGGAGAGATGGATACGTTAACAGTAGCAATGCCTTCGTCGGTCGTGTAGCGGCCAACATACTCGAAGAATCGAGCGTCGGCATGATCTTCACCGACGGAGATCCTCAAAGTAACTTGGACAACTCTTTAGCCGGGTTCGACTTCCGTTATCGAAATACGAATCTGCCCGGCGGCAAGGCACTCGAAGGGGAGCTCTGGTACCAGCAGAGCGACACCGAAGGTGTGGATACGGATCAGGACGCTTGGGGCCTTCGGATCGCCTCTCCGAACCAAGAAGGAGTCTTTGCTTCGGGTTCGTACGACATGTTTGGGTCCAACTTCAATCCAGCGCTGGGTTTCGTCAACCGCGTCGGCATCGAGCGGTATGATGTCCGCGGTGGTTATAACCACCGCCCGCTCAACCATCCCTGGCTCCGAAATCTGGGTACCGACCTCGGCGTGGAAGAAGTCGCTCTAATCTCCGGCCGCCTGGAGAGTCGCGGGATCTTCTTCAGCATGCTCGAGGTCGAGAACCATGCAGGCGACGAGATTGGTCTGGTGTGGCGACAGGACCGCGAGGTCTTGTACGAGGCTTTCGAGATTGCAGACGGTGTAGTCATACCCACCGGAGACTACGAGTTCGATCGGATGCGGGCTGAAGCCGGCGGTGCCGAGGAACGCGCTTTCGCGCCGAGCTTCGAGCTAGAGAAGGGAGAGTTCTTCGGCGGCGAGATCTTATCGGCCGAGGCAGGGATCGAGTGGCGGCCAAACCGCCACCTGTTTTTCGGTGTGGAGTACCAGTACAACGACATAGAGCTGCCTGGCGGTGATCTCATTACCCAGTTGATTCAGGTTGACTTGAACCTTGCGTTCAATGTCCGGTGGTCTTGGGTGAACCTTATCCAGTACGACAACGAGTCAGGTTCAGTCGGCATCAATAGCCGGCTGCGCTGGAATCCGCGGGCGGGCCAGGACCTCTACCTTGTTTTGAATCATGACTTTGATGCGATAGGGGCGTTCCGCGGACTGCGTTCGGCCGGTTCCCAGGTGTCGTTGAAGTACACGCACACCTTCCGCTTCTAGAGCCCCTCACCCGCTGAGGAGTAGCTGGGGGTTGGACAACAGAACCGCTGGCATCGACTCATGTCGATGCCAGCGGGGTGATTCTCGGACCGGCTAGGTTTCTTTCTCTATGAGGACGAGGCCAACTGTATTGGCACTGCTTTGGTGGATCACCAGGTTGCCATCATGCGTCGCCTGCATGTTGCGGATGATGCCCACGCCTGAGGGGATGGCCCAGCTTTGGAATCGTTCGGTTGCCGGGTCGAATCGGACGAGCGCGTCTGGTCGCTGCCTTGACTCGTTGAGCCACACGATGTCGTTAACCACCTCGATGGCGTAAGGGTGAGAGCCCGGCCCGCTCGGTGTCATCCACTCCTCGACTTCACCAGTCTCCGGCGTGAGGCGACCCAGATAGCCGCGACCTGAGTCCACGTACCAGATGGTGTCGTTACTGTCGATCGCAAGGCGGCGGATGTAGTAGTTGCCGTGGTGTGATTCTGGATTCGGGTTAGGCGTCTCAAACTCCTCGACCTCCCAGGAGTCGGGATCGATCCGAGCAACCGCCGGCGCACCCCGGTAGGCGACCCAGAGCATGCCCCGGGAGTCTTCCCTCAGGCCGTAGGGTCGTGCTCCTTCGGTCGGCGTCTTCATGAGACGAATGTCGCCGGTATCTGGCACGAGGCGCCCGATCATGTGGCTGTTTTGGAGCGTGAACCAGAGGTCCCCGCTACGGGTGAAGACCGGTGTGTGCGGGTCACGTGCTTCCGGGTCGGGCATCGGGTAGACGGTGATCTCCCCCGTATCCGGGTTGAGTTTGCCCACGGTGCCGTTGTGGTTGCCCGTGTACCAGATGTTGCCCTCCACGTCGTTGATAATGCTGTGGGGCTGTGCTTCGGGATCGAGCTTCCACTCCGTCATCTCGCTGGTCTTGGGGTCAAGCCGGCCGACGATGCTGCCCCACATCCCTGCCCACCAGATCATTCCGTCCGGTGTCATTATTGGGTCACGGGCGCGTTGTCCGAGGGTGGGCACGGTCCACTCCAGGAATGTGACCTTAGTGTCTCCTGGAACCAGCGCCGGAAGTCGATCGGCTTTTGGCGGGAAGTTCGCTGCCAGGTAACTCGTGACCCCCGATTTCAACGGATCGGGCAGGTCGATCATCTTGCTGATGAGATGTGTCCACTGCTCGTGGGTGTATCCCGTCGAACCGGTGATCATGTTGGTCTGGTGGCAAGCGACACAACTCGCCTGTACCAGCTCTTTGCCCTGTCCATCGGGCAACTCCATCTCCTGGGCCTGGGCCAAGACTGGGAGGCCGAGGCTCAACGAGACGGCAATCAAAAAATTTCGAAACGAATAGAACATAGTGTCCTCCCAGCTTGCGGCCCAACCTGGGCCAGCGTGTGTTTGATGGTGTCAATCTTATCGTGAGGGGGCCTACGGAACCAAGTCTGAGCCGGTAAAGAGGATGTATGATTCTTGGTCACACTTAGTATCTAACACTATTGAGTCGGTTGGAGGAAGATATGTCTGCCAGATCCTGTACGCGACGAGACTTCATTGCGGGCGGTACGGCTGCGGGGGCCTGCCTTTCCTTCGGCTGTGCTCTGGGTCAGCCCTCGGACCCGACTGACCTGACGATCGAAGAGGCGTCCAGGCTCATTCGGGAGCGATCTATCTCGCCAGTCGAGTTGGTGGGCGCTTATCTAGAGCGCATCAATCGGCTGAATCCGGAGTTGAATGCCTTCATCACGGTTACCGAGGAGCTGGCATACGAGCAGGCCCAAGAAAGGGAAGCCGAGCTCGACCGGGGGTTCTGGCGAGGTCCACTCCACGGGATTCCGGTGGCGCTGAAGGACAATATCGATACGGCCGGGATCCGGACGACGGCGGGAAGTGGATTGTTCGCCGATCGTGTGCCCGGTGAGGATGCAGAAGTGACTCGTCGCTTGATGGACGCCGGCGCCGTACTGCTCGGCAAGCTGAACATGCACGAGTTTGCCTACGGCGCTACCTCAGGCATTTCGAATTACGGCCCTGTGCGCAATCCCTGGGACCTGGATCGAGTGCCGGGCGGCTCGTCCGGGGGCTCGGCCGCCGCTGTTGCTGCACGCCTGTGTGCGGGTGCGTTGGGTACCGACACGGGTGGGTCTATTCGTCAGCCGGCCGCCTATTGCGGGATCGTTGGTCTGAAGCCCACATATGGGCTCGTTAGCATACGCGGCATCATCCCGCTAGCGATCTCCCAGGATCATGTCGGCCCGATGTGTCGCACCGTCACCGATGCGGCGCTGATGCTCCAGGCCATGGCGGGGTATGACTCCGAGGACCTGACGAGCATCAGGGCGGATGTGCCGGCGTACGTTAGCGCGCTTTACCGGAGCGCGTCCGAGCTCCGCATCGGGGTAACCCGTTCCTTCTACTTCGATGAGCTTGATCAGGAGATTGCGGGGGCGACGGAAAACGCCTTGGAGGTATTGACTGAGCTGACGGCGGAGGTTCGCGACGTGGAGTTGCCCATGTCGCCCCTTCGGGTACTCCCGGTCGAGCCCTACGCCTATCACGCTGAGTTTCTGTCGGACGCAGGCTCCCGCGCGCTGTACCAACCGTCAGTCTTGAGCAGGCTCTTGACGGGGCAGGACGTCCCAGCGACGACCTACGTCGAAGCCCGTAACGAGCTGATACGATTGAGGCGAGAAATAGAAGACGTCTTCTCGGACGTGGACTTACTGATCACGCCCACGACGCCGACCATGCCGCTCTCGTTCGAAGAGGGTCAGAATCCACCCGATTCCCTCGCCTTCTCTCTACGCAACACTGCGCCTTTCGATGCTTATGGGATTCCGTCGATATCAGTGCCGTGCGGGTTCAGCGCCGACGGACTACCCATCGGGATTCAGATCAGTGGACCCCGCCTAGGGGAGTCCCGAGTTTTCACGCTAGCCCACGCCTACGAGCAAGCGACCAATTGGCACGACCGGCGCCCACCCTCAGCGTAATGGAGTGCGCATAAGTTCGGACGTCCGTTCGCAAAGGTTATCAGGCGGCGTTCGGTGGCTGACCGTATACAAATCGTTCGATCTCCCCGTGGATGCGCTTCACGGTCTCGGGCGAGGGTGGTCGCGTGCACCCTGACACGACGATTGCTGCGGTGAAGTTCGTGAGCACCGACCAGACTCCTCCATGCCAGCCGAACGGATTCGGTACAACGACCAAGGTGACATAGAGAGTCAACAACCCAATTGCGATCCCCGATAGCACGCCGGCCCGAGTGAGCAACCGTTGAGTGGGGAAACAGACGCCGAGCACCGCGGGCATGAGCTGCAACGCCCCGGCCCCGGAGAGCGCGACTAGCACGACCAGGAACTGCGAGTTAGTGACGGAGAGCAGATAACCGATCGCCAGCAGCGCGACGACGATCACGCGGCCCGCGAGTATGTAGTGAGTCGGGTCTTTGTCCGTTGCCACGTAACGCTGGTACACGTCCCGCGTAAGGACGGTCATGTTCGCGTGCAGGATGGAATCCAACGTGGACATGGCGGCCGCCGTCGCGCCCGCAAGTATGATGCCGGTCAGCCAGGCTGGTGCGTACTCAAATAGCATCTCCGGGAATATCCGATCGGCGACCTCGAGCTCTGGCATCGTCAGTGCCCCACCCAACCCGACGAGCGTCGCCGGGATATAAAGCGTCATCAGAAACAGTGGTGTGGTAGCACCTAGCCATTTGATCGTTTCTCCCGACACGGCGGTGTTGTACCTGATCATGATATGGGGCTGGAAGACGACACCGAACGAGAACACGACCACGAAGCCGGACCACATCCCTGGTGTGAAAAATCCCTGTGGGCCAGGTAGCGTCAGTAGCTCCGCGTGTTCTAGCGCGACTCGTTTCCATAGCTTGACTGGGCCGCCGAATAGTTCGTACGTGAGGACAAGCGCCCCGACCCAGATGGCTACATACATCCAGACGCCCTGCAACATATCCGTCCAATAGACAGCTCTGAGACCGCCTACGATCAAGTAACCCGCTGCTACGACTAACAGGATCAAAGAGCCCAGCTCGAATGAGATGCGATTGCCCGAGGCGACCGAGAGGATGTAGCCCAGACCCTGAGACTGGACCTGTATATAAAAGATAGTGAAGAAAACGGAGACCAGCGCGACCGCGACTCGGACCGATTCGCTCTCGTAGAAGTCCGCGAGCATGTCGGCGGGCGTGAAGTAGCCGAATTTTTTCCCCAGGGCCCATATTCGACTGCCCAGAACATAGGTGATGCCACCGACCAGGCATGTCCACGCGCCGGCCACCCAGAAGCCGATGCCGTGGGTGAAGAAGAACCCGCTCGAGCCGAGAAAGGCGAAGGCGGAGTGATAGGTCGCGACGACCGTGAGGTACAGAATAACGAAGCCGGCTTTTCGTCCGCAGAGCAGGAAGTCCTCGAGGTTCGGCTGGAGCTTCCGATTCGCGATGGCGCCAAGGAGAATCGTCAGGCCGAGATAGGCAAAGATGCAGCCCGTTGCGATGACCCAGACCTGCACCTCAGACGCCTCTTCGTTTCGCCCAAATGAGAACGGCGATCAAAGCGCAGTAGATCAGGAGCAGATACGCGTAGAGGAACGGTAACCCCAGCACCCAGGGCGTTATTCGGTTCGCAGCGTAGAGGAACGGCGGCTGCGTCAATGCAAATAGGCCGCAAAAAGTTGTCACCGCGATCCAGCCATCGCGCGTACGTGGTAGGAAGTGAGAACGGAATCGCGGGTACGGCTCGCCTGGGCCTTCCTCTAGCGGATCATCCTCGCCTGGCATTATTTTGGACTGCCGGCTATCGATCGAGTCCGAACCAGGGCCGGAGTCGCGTGCCCAGCGCGCTTCCAGCGAATGCCGCAATTAGCCACACCCAACCGTGCAAGCTGGAGGAGGAGACGCCTGAAAAGAACGCGCCGATATTGCAGCCGTATGCGATGCGTGCGCCGTACCCGAGCAATAGCCCACCGATGATTGCGGCGAGAAGCGACCGTGCAGGCACGCGCCACACCGGGGAGAAACGGCCCGCCAGTCCCGCCGCAATCAATGCGCCGAGAATGATTCCGAAGTTCATCACCGAGGTGATGTCACTGAAGACGCTGGCTTCCAAGGTGGCCGCAGCTGCGGGCGACTGCCAGTAAGGCCATGAGGCGACGTCGAGACCGGCTGCGGCGGCAGTTTTTGAGCCCCACAGAGCGAATCCGGAGGTGACGCCCCACGGGCGACCGGCCAGTGCGAGTGTTGCGATATTAACCGCCGCCAATCCGAGGGCGCCGGCCAGTAGGGGCCACGGTCCACGCAACCAGGTCTTGCGCGAGGGGCGGGCGCCCAGTGCCGATAATTCTCCGTGACGCCGGCGCTCGATGAAGGAGGACCCGACCCAAGCCACGGCCAACACAGCCAACGTCACCGCCATGGCTCCGGCTGTCCCAAGCTCGAGTTGCAGCGAGACGGGGCCCACCCCTGGGGTGGTGTCCCAGGCGGGCCGATGAAAGGCACCCACGGCGGAGCCCACGATGAATGCCAGCAGCGTTACGATCATTCGGACGCTGCCTCCGCCCACGGTGAAGAGCGTGCCGGAGGCGCAGCCCCCTCCGATCTGCATCCCTATACCGAACAGAAATGCGCCGGCCAGGACAGATACCCCCAGTGGCCTGACGGCACCGCGAAGCTCCATTCCCCAGAGCTGACCATCGGCGAGCAGAGGCAAGAACACCAGAGTCGTCACGGCATGCGGAGGTGAAACCGAAGGCAGCGTGGTACAGGACCAGTCCGGCGCCTAGCCCCACCCCGAACAGTGCGCTTTGGCGCCAGCCGAACGCCTGCGCCAGATAGGTAATACCGATACCGCTCAGTACGACGCCGACGGCGATCGTGCGCACATTGATCGCCGGGATCGATGCAGTGGACGGTGAGGGCAGGTTCAGGCTCTCAGTACTCATTGAATATGTGGGTTCTCACGCCGCCTCCGCACACCCTTAGCCGGTGAGCCGGCGTGCTCGAGTGTCAGCGCTTGTTCTGCTGGAAACTGATTCTACCTGCATCGGGATCTGCCAGCACGGCGATCGTATTGGCTAGTGAATGGCAGCGCATCGAGTGTGCGATAAGCGATGGGAATATGTCCCTGTTGCGCCAGGATCCGGCGCTCAGACCAGGGGTTCTGGGCGGTGCCATTTGGAGTCTGCCGGTGTTTGTATCGGCAACGAAAGTCTCGTATAAAGGTCCCTAACAAAGATTGTGCGGGAGTCTGTTAGGGACTCGCTGCCGCGTTAGCGGTTACATCTTCAATGCAGCACACGGCCTTTAGTGTGCCGGAGGTTATCCAATGAACAACGTCAAAATGCGATGCTTACTCTCAGCGTTCCTGGGGGCCTGCCTGGTTTGGGCGTCGTCACTGGTTGCTCAGGATTCTGTCGTTAAGATCATCCAGACCAATTACGCTGGCACCAATGCGCACATCATCGACCCGAATACCAATACGGTCGTGGACGTTATTGAGGGTGTTCCGAAGGCTCATGCCGCGGTCAACCATCCGGATGGAACGTACTTCTATTTTGCTAACGAGTTTGCAAATCAAATCGACGTTGTGGATACCACAACGCTTCAGGTCGTTGATCGCATTCCCCTCATAGATCGACCCAACAAGCTAGTGATCAACGAGACCTATAGAAAGCTCTATGTTGCTATCCGAGACTCGGCTTACCTGCAGGTGATCGATGTGGACACCCACGAGATCATCAAGTCCCTTCCAGTGCACTTCGGCATACACAATGTCTATGTGACCAAGGACGATGAGTACGTCGTCGCCGGGCTCGCCAAAAACCCTGATACGGCGGATGAGCCGACCATCCAGGTGATCGACGCCAGTACTGATGAGATCGTTTTCGGAGTTCCGTTGGACGGTCACCGGGTGCGTCCCATGGCGATCGAGTCCAACGCCGACGGTTCGCCAAAACGGATATTCGCGCAGGCCACGCGCCTGAATGGTTTTTACGTTGTGGACTGGGATCAGCGTAAGGCTGTCGATTTTGTGAGTCCCCCCACGTTGCCTATCTCCCAACAGAACTTTGACGGTATTCAGGAAGGTGTGGGCCATGGGCTTCAGGTGCTTCCCGATGGATCCGCGCTCTGGTATGCCAGCCGGCTCGACAGTCGTGTGTACGCCTGGGCGCTGCCCAGTCTCGAGTTCATGGGTGGAATCGAGGTTGGACCATCCCCGCAGTGGCTCACTGCGACGCCCGACAGCCAGACGCTTTACGTCAGCATGGTGGGTTCGATGGAAACGGTCGCCGTTAACACTAGGACGCATGAAATTATCGCGCGGATCCCAGTAGGTTTCGGACCCAAGCGGAACTCTACCCACGTCCTCCCGGTTGCGGCAGTACGATGAGTAGGTTCGTCTTGACGACGCGTGGCGTGAGCCACGCGGCGTTGCATGGGTTGGCCGCTCTGGCGGTTGTCGCATGCAGCGGTGGTGCAGATCCGGAGGGGCTCGACTTCGCGTTTTATCGCGAGAACGTGGAGCCCATATTCTATGCCTCGCGGGGCGACTTCCTACCACCCGAGCCTGGAGAACCTGCCTGTGTCATGTGTCACACCTGGCAGGCCAACACACCGCTCATGCTCGAGTCACTCGAGGAGAACGACGATGGCAGCGTCTACTGGACGGAAGCCCAGTCGCGCGCGAATTTCGAGGTCGTCTCGAGCTTGGTGACGCCCGGTGACCCCGAGAATAGCCGCTTGCTGCAGGCGCCGCTCAGCCCGCAGGCGGGTGGCAGTGCTATGCATACTGGTGGAAAATTCTGGGACTCACAGGATGATTCCGAGTGGCAGACACTGGCGCAGTGGGTACTAACCGGTTCACCTACGACTGCCCAGGCAGGTCCAGAGGTCGACTTCGAGTTCTTTCGCTCGTGCGTGCAGCCGATCTTTTTCCGTGTGACCGAGGGCGGCCTTGCTTGTGCCAATTGTCATAACGCTGAATTTGCTCAGACGGATCCGGAAGAATCTTGGAGTAATGTCAGCCGCTTGATCGAACCCGGACAGCCGACTCAAAGCCGCCTGTTGATGCATCCGCTGCACCCCGATGGAGGTGGTGACTACGTGCACAACGGGGTTCGTCGGTGGCTGACCCAGGACGATCCTGAATGGCAAATGCTTGCTGCGTGGGTCAACGGAGAACAGACTGGCGCCAGCTGCCCGATCTGATTCCTTTAGGTAATCTGAGTGATGCGATGACGTTGCGTTGGCCCTGGAGGCCAGCGCAATTTTGCCACGTCAGTTTTGTGTCTTTGCCTTAGACGTCGTCGCTGGCTTGGGCGCTGGCGCGCGTTTGCCCATTCGCCGCTCATTCAGTTTTTCGACGAGCTCTCTCACTGCTC
>Ga0310121_10002752_pt1 | contig 16485 bp, 20 predicted proteins | sample CB27_Tmax_986_MG_FD_203504 | JGI IMG/M metagenome (GOLD analysis project Ga0310121, IMG submission 203504) | Marine microbial communities from Western Arctic Ocean, Canada - CB27_Tmax_986 | ecosystem: Environmental > Aquatic > Marine > Oceanic | place: Canada: Western Arctic Ocean | collected...
AGAGTTTCTGGTTAGTTTAAACTAAGAACTATATTAGAATATAATGATATTCTTGGTGAAAACAGCATTAACCGGTCTCCTAATGAAAACGACCTTGTCTCGCGTTAAATTGGAAAAAACGGCATAAAAAAAGGGGACCCGAAGGTCCCCAAAACAGTCTTTCAGTTATTCTAGCTTTAAGCTCCAGTAGACTGTGGCATAATTTTAATGTAACCTTCCGACATCTCATAAGATACCGGAGTATCTACGCCATTCTCAGTATCTCCAAAGAGTTCTTTGAGACGAGAATTGTGAATACCAACAATTGAGAAACGACGCTCTGTTGGAATCTGTTTCGAGGCCGCTTTGACGCGGGTGAACACCGTGTTAGTACCTTGAGGATCGGCTTTGATTTCCACCGAATCTTCATTGTACACAACGTTGAACTTAGAACCACACGGAAAACCTGGCAATCCGTACTTCTGTTCCTCGAGCCAAAGTCGGCGCTTGCCTTTCTGTGTGTGCAGCTTCATGGGCTTATTGTCCATATCAAGTATCTCCATAGTGGGGTAATAAAACTCTCATATAAAGAATTTTCAAGTTGACAATTTTTTAAGTATCAATAAAGGGCTAAAGAACTATAAATCAACATGACTATATAGCCCTTTTCTAATGTTTGCGTAGGGAATCTGTCTTGGTACGATCGGACGCACAACCTATCTATTTGAAACTTATTTTTTTCTAAAATTTTTTTGTTATTATAATTACTGTGTTAGAATATATGGCACCTGGGGAGGGATTATCAAACGAGGACATATATATGGCTAGTTGGTACGATGACTTACTAAAGCGGCAGGAGTACGAGGCTATCCAAGGAAGGCCGACGTTTAAGCCTAATGCTTTCCAGGAGATGTTTACGCCAAAGGGTATGGAGTATCAGTGGCAAGGTAGACCAGATGAAGGTGGCGGTGAGTATACAGGTGAGCAAAGAGATGCTCAAGGTAATATTACTTATGAAGGCGACACCCAGGATCTAAGAATGGTAAGGATGCCCACATCTACTCCAACCGTACCAGATGGGACTCAAGCCAGCCCAGTAGTTACGCCATCAGCTCCACTACCTGTTGGTTTCGATGGTGAGAGGGGCAATAGTACACTTCATGGTTTTTTAACAGCGACAAGACCATCTCCATTCCGAGGTCCTCGTACTTCACGCATGACAATGCCAGGACTTGAAGCAGGTTTAGACGCTGCTAAGGCTAGGGCAGTTCGCGGTGGTTGGATTGCACCTGAAGCAGATCCAAAAGTAGTAAGAGGAACTACAAGACCTACCGTAGATACTACTAGACCAGTAAGAGGTGGCGCCTTTGATGCCGCAGTAAAATACGGACCGCGTGGTTACGGTGGAGGATCTGCGCCGGTAACAGAACCAGTTCCTGAACCTATGGACCGCACACGAGGTAGATGGAGTCGATGGAATCGATGGGGAGGTAGCAAACCAGTAGTTACTACACCAACAAGTGCAAGGGTTGCACCTGGAAGTGCAGATGGCATGCCGTTAGAGAGTCGCACAACACCAAGAGTCACACCAAGAGTCACACCAAGCATGGCAGAACCTTTCGTTCCAGCTGTTAAATATGGACCGGGTGGATATGGTAGTGGACCCGGTACAAAGCCACCTGTCAGCGCTCCTAGACTTCCAGTAACAGATGCATCTGTTGTCCCACCTAGACCTACAGTAACAGAAACTCCATTTGTTGAACCATCTAGTCCGTCTCTAAGAGGGGTTGGTGGTGCAGGAAACTTCTTTCGAGAAGGTTGGTTACGTAGAAATATACCTGAGCATGTTAGGAATCTAGGACATACGAAGACAGCAGCGTTCTTAAGAGGTTTAAACCCAGCAGCATGGGCTTTAACTGGAGCAGATTTAGCAAGCGCAGCTTGGGGTGATCCCACCGGTTTAACAGAGCGCCAAGGACTTGCTGCACAAAGATACAGTGGTAACGAGCTAATAGACATAAACGCACAGCGTGCTATGCAGGGTTTACCACCGCTACAGGGTCAAGGAGCTGGCGAAGAAGGTATGCAAGACTTTACAGAATACTTCATAGATTCTAGAAACTACGGTGGTGGTAACTGGGTAAATCCTGCTTCGTATTGGTGGGATAAGATGCCATGGAATAACCCTTCACCAATCACTGGCACCCAACCACCTAGAACACGGACACGTAGATAATGCCGTGGAAACAAGGACAATCAGGTAACCCGAATGGAAGGCCGCGGAAGAGTCAGAAAACTATGGCTCAATTGCGGAGCCAGATTAGCGAACACTTGCCAGATGTTATTGAAGTTCTGGCTAATGCAGCTAAGCAAGGAGATGTACAGGCGGCACGAATCCTGGTCGAACGATGTGTACCGTCAATGCGGGCACTAGATCAGAATATTAATGTTAACGATTCAGTGCGTGGCATCTCTGACGAAGAGTTGTTGGGCTTAATGAATGAATTTGAACTCGGAACGGAGACTAACTAATGGCAACAACTACAAGAATTATTGAAGACACCTTCTATGGCGGGCTTGCAGTAGCTAGCTTCACTGTGACTGTAGGGGGTTCTGGCTACACTAGCGAACCCACTGTAGTCGTGGCTGCTCCTCCTTCAGGTGGTGGTCAAGCAACAGCGACGGCAACTATAGCTGGCGGTGTAGTAACAGCGGTTACTATTACAGATCCAGGAAGCAGTTATATCCTTGCACCTATCGTTTCATTTACAGGCGGCGGGGGAACATTGGCTGCGGCAACTGCAGTAATGTCTACTGGCGATCCTACACTTTATACGGGGGAAACTACCGTTTTGTTAACGTTTGCAAATCACGGCGCAGCAACGACTATCGATGCTAGCGCTCAGTTGGGCGGGTCTAATGGAACACAGGGGTTTCAGAAATATCGCATCAGCAGCATGAAATGGTCTACCGATCAAGCTATAGCGGTAACGTTTACGGGTACTGGACTTACGGAAGCTATTACGGTAGCGCCTGGACAAGGAAGTTTCAACACCTCAATAGATAACACAACGACGCAACCGGGCACGGCTGCTAATGCTGATATAGTTGTTACCCCAGCGACGGGTACTGATGGTTATGTATTCTTGAAACTAGCTAAAGAGGCGTTTGTGTAATGGCATCAACAATTACTTCGGGAACAGTAACGGTTAAGATAACCGAAACTGTTTCCTTAAATAGTACTAATTATGATTCTATCAATACATTAACGATTCCTAATGTTAATGAGATAAGTCAAAGAATTGTAACAATTCCACCCCAGTCTATTACAGAATTATTTAAATTCTCTACTACCATAGCACCTGGTGAGTTCTTAAAAACAACCGTGCAGTATTTGAGAATTACAAATAAAGATGATACCAATCCCGTAGCTTTAAATATAAAGAGCACATTAAGTAATACTTGGGTTCGCGTTCCAGCCGGGCGATCTTTTATTATCGGTTCTTCAACGGCTAGTATGGAAAGTATAGCAACTGGAACTGTAGCTGTGCCAACTCTAGAGGATATTGATGTGATTTCTGCTTATGGACCCACAGCTGGTGAAGTAAATACAGTTGATGTTGAATGTTACGTAGCTTTAACATAGGAGTATATTATGGCTTATGATGAAGAATTTATTAGGGCTAATCCACATAGACCGGGTGGAGGCATCAGACGCATGCAATCTCCAGTTTCTAGGGTAGCGACAGATGCTGTTGCTGGCCCTGGTTCGTTTCCTCCTGGGTTTGGACCTGGTGGTCCGACGATTGGACCTCATGGAGGAGGTGGTGGATACTATGGAGGAGGTGGTGGATACTATGGAGGAGGTGGTGGATACTCATGGCCAGGAATGCTGATGGCATTGGGATCAACTATGGGTGGATCCTCGCGAGCTGCTGGAACAAAAAGAGGTCCTGGTAGCATGTGGGGTATGCCTGGAAGTGTACCTGTTGATGCTGGCGATCGAGGAATAGCACAGGAAATGGCCAATTACCAACGCAACCCTTGGGAAGAAGAAGAAGAATGGCAGAAGGGACTATACGGTGGCATGAGTCAAGGTGGTTCAGGTGGCCGCGCGTAAAACTAGTTCACAGAAAAGGAACTGGCTTGGAACGGCTTCAGCTAGTATGAAGCGGAGGGGTACGAAGGGCGCGTTCAGCAACTCTGCAAAAAATGCAGGTATGTCTACAGGCGCGTATGCTAACAAAGTTCTTTCAAACCCCAAAGCTTCTCCACTACAGAAGAAAAGAGCTAACTTTGCTCGTAACGCAATAAAAGCTTCTAAAGGAGGTTGACATGCCAGAAGTAGCAGGAAGACATTACTCATACTCGAAGAGAGGTAAGGCCGCCGCAGGTAGAGCCGCTAAGGAAAAGGGTGTTACAGTAAAATACAAAGCGGGCGCAAGGAAACCAGCGGCTTCAAAACGCACGTACACTTAAGCTATGGCTATTATAAAGGGCATTCACAGGTTAATTATGCCTGCTGCTGGCAAGGGTATGCCAGAGGTTGTAAGCTATTTTAGAGAACGGGCTTGGAATACTAGCACGGTTGATATTGTAGCTGTTGATGAAATCTACCCATTCGGAACGCTTGGTGGATTAGAGGAAGGTTATCAACCAATCTATACGCCAGGTTTTCCTTTTTACACACAACCTATATTACAGGCAACCATAACCTCTAGTTCTGTCTTGTTACCAGTTACCAACTCAAGCGCCGAATATGATCCATTAAAGTACTGGTATAATCCTTTATATCCAGAAGATAAACATGCTTGGATTCAAATAGGTACGGAAGTTATACAATACACGGATATAAATCCAGCAAATACTAGTGCGAGTGGTTACGATGAATTTGTAACTATTTTAACTCCATCTACTTACCGTGGTCAGTTTAGTTCTACAGCGGCTGGTCATACAGCGCCAGCAGATATAAATCCCGTTACAGCAGGTGTAGTATCTGATATTGAATTAGATACAGAGGCTGGTGAGTTTACTGTTAGAACTAAACATACATTGATGCAAGATCAAGATGGTGTATATGGTACTGATGGTTTCCAAGAAATGGCGATAACATATGTTAACGCTTCGATACCAAAAGATCAGGTTAGCATATACGAAAACCACAGTGGTTATATAAACATTCCATGAGTCTTTCTATCGCATTGGCTAACGGGTTACCAAAGGACGAAATTCGTGCGCTATTACTATCAGAAATGCAACGACGCATGGAATCGCGGAAGACACGCTGGACAGCACTCGAAGGTCCACAGAAAAAGTTTGTTAATAGTGAGCATCCTCATATATTGTTTGGCGGAGCGCGAGGAGGTTCTAAAAGCGTTGGAATGCTTCTAGCATTTCGCAAGCATGCAGAGAAATACGGGAAGGAAGCGCAGGGTCTTTTGTTCCGCCGGTCATTTCCAGAAACGGGCGAGCTTATCAAGTTAGGCCAGTACGTCTTCGTACAGGAAGGTTGGGAATGGAAGGTCGGGGAGCGAAAATGGGTCTCGCCTAGCGGGGCTGTGCTACAACTTAAACATCTTGATGAAGACTCTGATGCTATGAAGCTGCAAGGTTTTTCTGTGACTTTCCTAGGCTTTGACGAACTTGGTAACTGGCCGTCGCCAGAACCTATCGATATGCTTGGGGCAACCATGCGTTCTGCTGCTGGCGTACCGGTTCTGTTCAGAGCCTCTGCTAACCCAGGCGGGCCCGGACATAACTGGGTTAAAGAAAGATACATTGATAACGAAGGCGGGGAATCAATATTCATTCCGTCTAAGATACAAGACAACACTCCTCTGATGGAGAACGACCCGGGTTACATTGACCGGATCAAAAAGAGTGGACCAGAATGGCTCGTAAGAGCATGGTTAGATGGTGATTGGAACATAGCGCCGGGTGCTTTCTTCGAAGGCGTATGGAATCCAAAGATACATGTTATAGAACCTTTTGATATACCATTAGAATGGAAACGGTGGAAAGCGTACGACCATGGATACAAATCTCCAGCTGGATGCGTCTGGTTTACACAAGACTATGATGGTATAATCTATATATACAAAGAACGTTATTGGAGTTCTAAACCCAATAAGGGTGATGAGTCGCCCATTGAAGAGATAGCAAGGGAGATACTAAGTGCTGAAAGTACAGAGAGGAAAAATGGTGTTAAGTTTAAAAGCAATATTGCGGATTCTTCGATCTTTATGCGTGACGGTCGCAGTAAAAGTGTTGCAGACGTATTTGCTGATTATGGTGTTGTGTGGGAGCCTAGTTCGAAAGGTCCAGGATCTAGGATCCAGGGTTTACAGGAAATTGTTGATCGCTTGGCTAACGAGAACCTAAAGGTTTTCAATACGTGCAAGCACTGGTTGAGAACCGTTCCATCACTACCTGCAGACCCTAAAAGGGTAGAAGATATTGACACAAGCGCGGAAGATCATTTATTTGATGCTACGCGATATGGTCTTATGATACGTAGAGCTAGAACTGTAAAACCGAAAAAGAAAGATGTAGTACCAGCAAAGTTTACAATAGCTTGGTTAGATCAGTTAGATAAATTATATAAAGAGGATGAAGAATGGCAGATTTAGATCTTCAGTTACCGCCCGGCTCTGGGATGTATCCTAATATTCCTACTGATTCAAAGGGGTTAATTCGAAAGTTCCAGAAAAATGTAGAGTTATCATATACCAAGTGGAAAGGATATTACAAACAAATTGACTTCGCAAGGAAATATGCGTTGGGTCGTTTAAATAGTCGCTCGAATATTATGACATCATCTCAAGCCGTTCAAGAAGGTGGCAGACTTATCAAAGGTAATTTAATTCACGCAACACTACAAGGATTACTTCCTCATATATATGCTCAGAATCCTGAGATAAAAATTAGACCTATGAAGGTAGTGGAACCCGAGGGTTATGATTACCGACCATATGATTTATTTGCACAAACTGCTGAGTTGGTTTTAAACAACTGTTTGGATAAAGCTCAACTAAAGAGAATCGCTAAACAAATATTACGCTCTTGCATGACTAGTAAAATTGGTATTGTAAAGGTTACTTACCAACGTGATTATTATACGGATCCGTTAATTAGTCGGCAATTAAAAGATGCACAAAGTAGTTTAGCTAGGATGCAGGATGATATAATTAGATTGCAATCTGAAGATAATTATAGCGGCGATAAAGATGAATTGGTAGAAGAGATCACGAATATAATTGGCGGTCTAGAAGCTAATGTTGATGTAATGCAACGTGAAGGTTTGAATCTAGGTTTTGTTAGGCCAGAAGATTTTCGTATGGATACTTCATTAGATTCTTTGCAGGATTACGAATCTGCTCAGTGGATGGCTAATGTTACTTGGATGACGCCTAGTGATGCTATGGATCGCTTTCAGTTGACTAAGAAAGAAATCGGTGATTTTGTTATTTACAAAAGAACTGCAGCTGGCATACAAAATAGATTAACAAAAGAAGATGCCACATACTCTGCCGACACTGATAACGATGTTAATTTAGCTTTAGCAGTTTGGGAGTATTGGGATAAAACTACTCAGACAGTATACACGTGGATTGAGGGTGGATCACAGTGGATAAAAGAACCATTGCATCCAGGTAAGTTAGGTTCTGATTTTTTCCCATATTTTATTCTTGGTTTGAATTGGATAGATGGGCAGGAATGGCCTATATCAGAAACAGAATTACTGATGGCGTTACAAGATGAATACAATACCATACGAACGCAACAAGCTAAACACAGAGAACTATCTGCTCCTTTCTTTGTTGCAGATGCTTCTCGTGTGAATTACGAAGATATAGAAGTTTTTAGTAACGCTAGAATGGGTGAAATAGCTTTGATAAACGCTGGTGGGCAAGGTGTTAACCAGGTGTTTCAACCTGCTGTTCCTCCACCAATGAATCCAATGGTTTATGATACTAGTCCTATTCGTTCAGATATGGAGTGGATAAGCGGTCTTGGTGATGCTCAACGTGGTGGGGTTATGAGATCCAAGACAGCTACAGAAGCCAATATACAGCAAGAAGGTTTGGCTACTAGGATCCATGAGAAAGTTGACCAAGTTGAAGGTTGGTTGCACAAGGTTGCTAAGTATAGTTTGGAAATTTTAATACAAGAGATGTCGCCTGAGATGGTTTTTGAGGTTGCAGGACCTAGAGCATTTTGGCCTGTTATGGAGATGGGCAAAGAGAAGATGTACAATAACATTAATTGTGTTATAAAAGCTGGCAGCACTGGAATGCCTGATGAGAATGTAGAACGCATGCGGTGGGTAGAGGTTATGCCGATTATTATGCAAAACCTGCAGATGATTCAATCAATGAGACAGACTGGCATTCCAGATCAATTCAATCCTTATATTCAATTACTAGAAGAGACATTAAAACGCTTTGATGAGCGTATTGAAATTGGTAAATTCTTACCGCCGCTTCCAGAGGCTGTTCAGCAATGGTTGATGCAAACAGCAGGAATGCAAGAAATGATGGGTGATCCAACAGGTGTCGGCGCTAAGATTAAATCGCAGGTTATGACACCGCCACAAGAATTAAACGAAGCAGAAAACGCGCCAGGCAACAGAGTTGCTCAACGCACTCGTAATGAGTATCGAGAACCCCAGGGAGAAATTTAAATGGCTGAAGAGCAGAAAGAGGTGACTCATGCAGAACAGTGGGACAGTACTTATGAAATAATGCAAAACGCATTAACTGAGATGCATGAATCAGACCCACCTGAAATAGAAGCTAAAGAGGAGGTTGTGACTGATGAACCAACAGAATCCATCGAGCCAGAGCAGTCAGCGTCCAATACTGACACTCCCACCTACCAAGAAGCTGAGGCAGAACAAGAAGAATCCAGCGGTGGAGAGATTAGCGCAAAAGCATCTGAAGCAACAGAAGAAGCAGTTCAGCCAAGCGAGGAGCGTAAAGCGCGGACAGATTTAACAGAAGAAGATGCTGAAGTTTACGGCAACCTAAAACCTAAAGCTCAAGATAGATTTGAGCATTGGATTAATCGTGCTAAGGAATTAGAAGAGACAAACAACGGTCTTGAGCAGTCTAAACAATTACATCAGTATATCCATGAAAGCACTACTAATCCTGAGCAACTACAATGGGCTGCTGAGTTATTTAGAAGCCTAAACTCTGGGGATTATAATGCAGCTCAAAGCGCTTTAAAATCTTTAGATCAGTTTGCTGATAAAATTGGTGAAGCTCTAGGGGTAAATAAGACCAATAATGAAGCGTCTTCATACTCTGATTTTGATGATTTGAATAAGGCTGTAGATAATCTAGAGATAAGTGAAGATTGGGCTAATCGTTTGGCGACAGAGCGGGTTGGTGAGCATTCTCAACACCAAGCACAAGAAAGGTTTGCTCAGGCTAATTCTCAACAACATCAATATCAACAACAGGTATCGACATTAAAAGATCAGGCGTACAATGACATAGAGCAGTGGGAAAAGAATATATCTTCTTCAGATGCTGATTATGCGGCAAAAAGAGATATCATGCTAGATGTAGGAAGAGAACTAGCAGCATCTAATATCTCACCGGATAATTGGTTACCATCTCTTCAACAACAGTATAATATTCTTTCGCGTGGAATGAGTGCCGCTACCACGAATGGAAGCGCTAGCAAAAGGTCTGGGCCACTAGCACCCAGCAGAACAAGCGGCGGAGCAATACCTCCAAAGGACCTCGATACTGCTGAAGTAACTCCAGAGTTTCTAAAAGCGCATCTTGAGGCTATGAGGGAAGAATAACAGGAAAGATGATAGTTGGGTTCATCGCCAATAGCACGTATAGACTTTCGTGTAGTCAACCTGTTCGGCGCACATTAGTGCAAAACTATTGACTAGGAATATTTATTATGACGGCAACAACTGTTAATGCTGGCGTACTAACTAGTGGTGATATCACTCAGTTAGGATACGTCTCTTTAGCGAATTTTCTGAAAAATAAACCTATTGATCAGATTTCTCAGCAGCGTCCACTGCTCAAAGCTCTTATGGCTAAAAAGAAGCCATGGGGTGGCGGTGTAGGTGGTACGGGTGGGAAAATGATCGTCGAGCAAATTAGAGACAGTTACGGGGCTACCAAGTTTAAGTGGTTCGGTGATAGTGGTACAAATTTGTCCGACACGGTTTCTTATGCTAACAAGGATACTATCCGACAGGTTTATTACCCTTGGAACTCTGCCCATGATGGTTTTCAGTTCTCTGAAGACTTCTTGATTGGTAACGGAATTCTTATTAGTGATTCAGGAAGTACGCGAAACTCTAGTGATGCTAGCCTTGTGCAGCTAACTAACATCTTCAACGAAGCGATGGAAACCCTACGGTTGGGTTTTGAAGAGAAGCTTGATGTTTCTCTACATTGTGACGGTTTTAACACCATTGGTGAAACTCCCACTGCCTCAAGTACTATTAACGGCTTAGATTTTATCGTGCCGTTGCATGGTGCTGCTGGTACGTGTGGCGGGTTGAACCGAGCAACTGCTGTAAGTGCTTCTGGTGTTTATTACTGGCGCAACCAGTATGATAATGGTTTAGGTCTCAACACAGCGGGCGCTCCGGTGCCTTATGCTCATGCTAGCTTATTGAAGGCTATGGGCAATATGTGGCGTCAATGCCAGAAAAATGGTGGTTCTCCGAACCTCATTCTTGCTGGTACTGATTTCATTGCTGGTTACGAGTTGGCAGCGAAAGCTTCTGGCGGGTTGTCGCGTTACGCGGTTCAACCTGGTTCAATGAGCTCTCCATGGCACTTGGATCCTTCAGTTGAAATCAAAGACGGCGGTACTTTTACGGGTCTATTCTTTCAAGGTGTTCCTATTTTCTGGGATCCGACCTTTGATGATGCTCAAGCTATTGATAGTGGCAAGAGCAACAATAGTGCTACGTATGATACGGCTTGGACCAAGCGATGCTATATGCTTAATACCAACCATTTGTCTCTTCGTCCTATCGAAGGTAACGACATGGTCGCACGGAAACCTCCGCGTGAGCATACCCGTTACGAATACTACTGGGGCTTGACATGGCGCGGCGCGTTAACTGCGAATCGCCTGAATTGTCACGGTGTTATTTCAGCGAGTGGTGCGTAAGTTGTATGGATGGTGGGGCCTTCGGGCCCCATCTTCTACAAACATTAAGGGAGAGTAAATATGTATACTATAAAAAAGGTACACGGTACTGTTGAGAAGAATTCTTCTTCTAAATATGTTTTTGATGTGCCCGCACATGAGATACCAATGTTGATCACTAGGTGGGGTCAAACGGAATTTACACTTGGTGAGGTTATTCCTGACGATGTTTTCGTAATCGAAGACATGAATGTTGAGATGGACAGATTGGTGGATCACTATGGCACTAGCATCCTAACAAGAACTTTTGGACCTGATTTTGGAAATGTAATACTAGAGTCTGTAAAGAAGTTATCCAAAGAAGAGAGGAAAATAGATGGCAGTAAGAACATTACTGAGTCTAAGGACGGAACTAGGACAACGCCTAGGGTTTAGTTCTTCAGGTTCAGGTGCTATACTCCAACAGGGTATTTTAAACTCTGCTTTACGTAGCGGTCAAGAACAACTATTCTATGAGTATGGTGATGTATTATCGCATAGAGTAAACCAAAGAGAACCTGGCGCCACAGTTGTTGATCAGACTTTATATAACTTTCCTGTAGATTGTGATCCTCAGAAGTCGTTAACAGTTTCTGTTCAGCGAGATACTGGTAGTCCATTTGTAGAGATGCAAGTTGGAATTGGTGTTCTTCATCACAATGCTGATCCTACTATTAACAATCAATTCCCTAGCAGATGGGATATACTTAATGACAGTTTTTACTCTGGCGCTGTTAAGCCTAGGTTAGAACTATGGCCGACACCAGATGCTGCTTACAATGTAAAAATAGAATATAATGCTGCATTGGGGCCGTTTGACGAAGATACAGACACAACAACCATCAATCCTCAGTTAATATTACTGCATGCTATAGTGGCCATGAAGGCTCACTATCAGCAACCAGATTTTCAATTGTATGTCGGTCAATTAGATGCCCTGTTAGGGCGAATAAGAACTATTGGTTTACAAGCCGGTGGTTCTACACGTAGATACTTTAAGAGAACTGAAAGCTTCGCTCTTGATCCAGAGAATGCATGGCCAGTTGGTTCTAACGTGTCGACACAAGCACAAAACATCATAGCAACATTCTTAAGTGGCGCTGGTACAGATGGCGAATATATAATTACGGCGGACTCACCATGACATTGAAGAAAGTCTATGATATGGATCCAACGACTAGCACCGTTGATATGGAGGATAAGTTATTCTATCTTTCAGAATCTCCTACGACTGATGAGAAACTAACGCTAAAACAGCATAGGGATTATACCAACGAAGGTATACTTATTGATAATGATGGAACTGGCGCAGAAAGTAGTTTAACAAAGTCAATAAGTCAAGCTTTTATAGCTGGCGCAGGAACGGTTACGCTTGGTGTTAATATAGCTGGTTTAACCGCTGTAGGTGCGACCCCGGCTAGTGATGACTATCTTCAAATTTATCAAACTAGCACGTCGGATATAAAGAAGATATCCATTACTAATCTAGTTGCGGCTGCAGCTGGTGGTGGTGATGTAACTGGTCCGGCACTCTCTGTTGATAAAACCATTCCTAGATTTGACGGTACAACAGGTAAGACGATAAAAGCTAGTGGAGTAAGTATCAGTGATGTTAACGTTGTAACAGCTTCTGGTTTTATTGGACCTTTGACTGGTAATGTAACAGGTAATGTAACTGGTGACTTAACAGGCAATGTAAATGGTAATGTTACAGGTAATCTTACAGGTAATGTAACAGGCAATGTAACAGGAGCCTTGACAGGTAACGCAGACACAGCAACAGCATTACAGACACCGCGTGACATTCTAGGTCAACCTTTCGATGGCACAGCTAGTATAACAGCTGATATTACAGATCTTAGCGATGTGTATTCTACCATGACCCCAGTGGATGGTCAAATACTAACTTATGACACAACGAATGGTTGGCAGGCTGAAACATTTCCTGGTGGATCTGGGACAGTGACGTCTGTTGGTGTTTCTGTGACCGCTGGTACGGGTATTGCTGTATCAGGTACAAATCCGGTTACTACCACAGGCACTATTAACTTAGCCTTGGGTAGTATACCAAACACATCACTAACGAATTCTACGATGAGTATAGCGGGTCAATCGTCAACGCTGGGCGGAGTAGATACTCCGATAAGCATACAGAACTTAAGTGATGTTGATAGTGCTTCGCCTAGTGATAATGATGTATTACAGTACAACACTGCTACAGGGGAATATATCCCAACTGCTTTAGGGACAGGTGGTACAGTAACAAGTGTAGGTTTTGTTGGTGGTGATGGCATATCCTTTACAGGTACTACCCCTGTAACAGGTGACAACATTGGTACGGAAGCAACTTTTACGGTAGATTTAGCTGATACAGCAACGTTCACGTCAGCAAATACAGTTAGTAAAGCCGTTGTAAGAGATGGTTTTGGCAACTTTGCTGCTGGTACTATTACCGCTGCTTTAACAGGCAACGTGGCTGGAGATTTAACTGGCGATGTGACTGGTGACTTAACTGGTACCGCTTCAATCGCAACAACAGTTACAGTTGCTGACACAACAGATACGACAACGTTTGTAGGTTTATGGGAGTCGGCGACAGGCGATTTAGAACCGAAGACAGACGCTGGTATAACCTATAATGCTGGAACAGGAATGTTAACAGCAACTGGATTTACAGGACCTTTAACAGGTAACGCAACAAATATAACTGGTAACCTAGCTGTAGCAAATCTTAATAGTGGTACTGATGCTGCGGTGGGAAAATTCTGGCAAGGTAATGGAACGTGGGCAGCTGTACCATCGACTGGTGACCCAGCTGGAACGGCCGTAGCCATGGCCATAGCTCTAGGAGGGTAATATGGCAAATACTTTTATCAATGAAGGACAGCTTTTAACAGCTTCTGACGCTACCGTTTATGGCCCGGTTGGCTCAGGAGATCAAGCTATAGTACACTCTTGCACTATTTCAAATATACATGCTTCAGATTCGGCTGATGTAGATATTAAGGTAACTACAGATGGTGGAAGTAATTACTTTTACGTTGCTAAGAATGTTCCAGTTCCACAAGGTTCTACGTTGGTTTTAGATAAACCAATTGATATGGCCGTTGGGGATTTACTACAAATGAGTTCATCAGCAGTTAACACGTTGCATGCTGTTTTAGGCATACTAGTGATTTCATAATGGCATACATTGGTAAAGTAGAACTAAAAGCTAGTGATATCAAGCGAGATAGTGGTACAATAGTCGGCACACCGGCTACTGTTACGCTGAACTTCACAGCTGCTAACTCTAACTCACTATTGTTCTACTTGAATGGTGTTAAGCAGAGTACATCTCTGTATACCATCGGCGGATCACCTACGGTTATCACGCTGGCAGCAGGGACATTCACAGCAGCAGACGAATGGGAAGCAATCGGGATTAACGATGTTGGTACGACGATTGTACCAGCTGATGGGACAGTTACGCTTCCTAAGATCTCTGCTGGAACAGGGACAGTTGGGCAGTATCTAAAGACGGATGGTGTTGGTACGCTTTCTTGGGGAACAGTAACTGGTACAACCGCTGGCGACATTACCACAGCGAATAACTTCTTCCAGAACTGGAACACTATCGACGTGAACACAACTAGCACGTTCGCTACAACTATTAACGCCGCAATCATTGGACCGATTACTGTTACAGGTTCTTTTGTTTGGACTATTAGCGGTATATTGAACATCCTTTAGGAGTAAAACATGGCATCAAAAATCATAGTAGACCAACTGGAAAAAACAGGTGGGACATTAACGGCGTTAACGCTTCCATCAGCGAATGCTACCGCTAATCAATACATCAAGAATGACGGTGCTGGCGCGCTCAGTTGGGCGACGCTTCCGGGTAGTGGAAAGGTCTTGCAAGTTGTTTCTGTACCAATATCTTCGATAACCGTGACAACAACAAGTGCTACTTACGTTGATATAGCTGGAATGACTCTTGATATTACTCCATCTGCTACAACCTCCAATGTTTTAATTCAGATTACTATGAATATTGCTGGTAGCTCTGCTGGGGTTATGGGCGTTGTTAGGTTGTTAAGAGACACTACGCCTATTTTTATTGGCGATCAAGCAGACAGTAATAGGTCAAGGGGAATGTTTACGCACAGAGACTACAGTTTTCAATCGCTACCTAATTATAGTGCTACGTTTTTAGATGAGGCTATAAGCACCACGTCAGCTACAACTTACAAACTGCAATGGGCGGTAGAAACAGGGGGATATTCTGTTTTGTTGAATGTAGCCAATGCTGGTTCTGATATTTTGAAATACGGTACTACCGTTAGCTCAATCACGTTAATGGAGATAGGAGTATGACAACTATAACAAATGCAATTTTAGCCTTGGATTCGACTGCTGAAATATCTACCTTTAGCGATAACTTAGATGACATTATCTGGCATGACGGCAATCCAAATGGAATAACCGCTCAACAAATAACAGAAAAGCAAGCCGTATTAGTTGCTCAAGCCGCTACAGATGCTGCGGCTGAGGTAGCAAGCAAAGTCAGTGCGAAATCTAAACTCGCTGCGCTAGGACTCTCTGAAGAAGAAATCTCGGCTGCGTTTGGAATCTAAATGGCTACGACTAGAGTACAAGTAAGCACACTACCAACTGGCGCAACTGCAAGTACCTTTTTAAGAGGTGATGGTACTTGGGCAACCCCCACGAGTGGCCCGACAAACGATGTGTTTACTGAATATGCACAGACCGTTTCAAGCGACTACACAATAACAGCGAGTAAGAACGCTCTGACAGCAGGAGATATCACAGTGAATAGTGGAATAACAGTAACAGTCCCTGTTGGGGCAAGTTGGGTAATAGTATGAGCACAGTAAAAACAGATGCAATAGAAACACAAGCTGGTGGAACTTCTGTATTAACTATTGGAACAGCTGCACAGACAATTAAGCTGCTAGGCGGATCTCCGGGCGCTGATAAAGTTTTGACAAGCGATGCTACTGGCGGCGCTACTTGGGTTGCTGCTGCTGGTGGATTGTTTTCTGCTTACGCAATAATCTGCGACCAAAAAACAGCAGGGACAGCTGGCGGTGCATTCACTGCTGGGGCTTGGGAAACTAGGGACTTGAATACAGAAATTACCGACACAAGCGGCATGGTTGTGATTTCTTCAGATCAATTTACATTGGGGGTTGGTAATTATCTAGTGAAGTGGTCTGCTCCTGCTTGTCAAGTACAAGAGCACCAAACTCGCCTTTACGATGTTACAGGTGCAGCGGTGATTATTTCAGGATCATCAGAAAACGCCGAAAATAACGCGGCTGG
>Ga0310121_10002754_pt1 | contig 16479 bp, 9 predicted proteins | sample CB27_Tmax_986_MG_FD_203504 | JGI IMG/M metagenome (GOLD analysis project Ga0310121, IMG submission 203504) | Marine microbial communities from Western Arctic Ocean, Canada - CB27_Tmax_986 | ecosystem: Environmental > Aquatic > Marine > Oceanic | place: Canada: Western Arctic Ocean | collected...
CTGATATGTTTTGGCCCCTTCGGGGCAAGTCGCTTGCAGATTGGTGCAAAGAGATGTCACATAATGATTTGTCGTGAGGTCGCCATTCTAAGTGGCGCTGTCCAACTAATGTCTAATGACTCATTAGACATTAGTCATTCTTCCCCGCCTCGTTTCATGCGGAACTGATCGCTCAACACAATTGTCTCCACGGCCACGGAAAAGCGGCAGCCGTTGCTGGCCAACCGCTCCATCATATCAGATAACAGCGGTTCGTCTGAGAGCTGTGCTTCCCGTCCCAGGGCATACCCCAGTAGTTTGCGGCAGAACCGGCGGAGGAATTGATCGCGCCGCGTCCCCAGCAGGTAGTCTCGCAGGCCGCAAAGACCCTTGATCTGAGTCCCATCGGGGAGCGTGGTGCGGGCGTCGATCACCAGGCCACTGGCGCTCTTTTCGCGCCGCCGACCGATCGCATCGAATTTCTCCAGGGCAAATCCGAACGGATCGATGCGAGCGTGACACTTGGCGCACGCGGCGTCGCTGCTGTGCCGTTCGATAAGTTGCCGTTCGGTCAGCCCCTCGGGTACGGTCGTGGCCAACTGCGGCACGTCCCGTGGCGGGCGCGGCAGCTTTTCGCCGAGCAGCACTTCGCTCACCCAGTTGCCCCGCAGTATCGGACTGGTGCGCGACGCTCCCGACTGCTTCGCCAGCGTCGCTGCCAGCCCCAGTATGCCCCCGCGACCGTGCTGCCGCATTCCCTGCTGACGACGCCACTCCGTTCCACTCAACTTGGCCGGCACGCTCCCGGCGCCGTCCGCTGCCACGGCAGACGAAGTCTGCTTGATGCTTTCCCAAGGGATCTCGTAGAAATTCGCCAGTCGTTCGTTGACAAACGAGTGGTCGGCGTCAAGCAGACTCAACAACGGGCCGTCGTTCTGAAACAAATCGGTGAAGAACAAGATCGATTCCTCGTACATGTCGCCGCGAAGATCCGCGAACTCGGGGAATTGCTCTTCGCTCTTTTCGTCCAGCGAATCGAATTCATGGATGTGGAGATACTGGCAGGCAAACTCGATGGCCAACCGCCGCACGCGAGCGTCCTTGAGCATGCGCCGCGTCTGCCGCAATAATTCGGCGTGGTCCTCGCTTTGCTCGTCGTCACCGCCGAGGTTTTCCTCGTCCTCCACACCCGTGCGACCTCGCCCACGGCCACCTAGTAGACGCCCCGCATCGGCGGACGCGCGCAACTCTTCATCCGGCATCGACGACCAGAGGAAATAGCTCAGTCGGCTGGCGAGCTCCGCATCGGAAACAGCGGCGGCGGCGGTTCCCGCAGGTGCGTATTCCGGCCGGTAGAGGAACGGCCACGCCATAAATACTCGGGCGAGTGTCAATCGGAACGCCTCGTCATGCGGCAGCGCCTGTTCGCGCAACCGCTGATACAGCCCACGCAAATCGTCGGCTTCCGCGTCCGTCAACGGACGGCGAAAGGCCCGCGCGGTAAAATCGACCAGTGCCTCGAGCTGCGCTGGTTCGGCATCGATCAGCTCCCTCCGAAATTCGGCGGCGCGTTCTTGGAACGGCTCGCGCAGTGGTTCAATCGCATCGTGCTGTGCATCATGGTTGTTAACCAAGACTTCCAGAAGCAGATCGAGGGCCGTGACGCGCATCATTGCGCTCTGGCTGACGAAATGGAGTTCTTTCCAGAGTCGGTCGAGCCGGGCGCGCTGGGCATCGTCGAGCATCAGCCGTGCCAGGTGATCATCCTCGCGATAGAACAACATCAGCGTGAGGACCTCGTCGACAGGCACAATCTGGGTATAGCACAGTGCCGCCGGAAACAGGTTGCGGTATTCGTCGAAGGCCGACTCAATGCGTCGGCGCGCGGCACTGTCTTTGCCAATGAGAAAGGGTCGCAAAAACGCCAGTTCGCGATGATCCGCGTATAATTGAGTCACCTGGGAATACGTCACGACGGCCTGGCTGGGAACGATCCCGGAAGCAGCGGTCGGCGTACCTGTGACCACCTCGGGTTGCACACTTCCGCCGGCGTCCGTCTCCTGGTCCAGCACCGCGGTGGTGACGAGCACGCGGCCGGCCGCCAGATCGGCGGGAAGACGAACCTCGATCACCGACGGGGCGCGAACACAGAGGGACGCCACGTCGATCTGGCTGCCGTTGGGATGATTTCCGAACATGGAAGCCTGCAGGGCGACCGAGGTAGTGTGCGGCGATGTTGGCTGCGGTCGCGCTGCGGGCTTCGATGCTTCACCGTCCAGCTGAACCATCACGTCGCGCAGTAGCATGTCCGGCTGCCCCTCCACGACGAGCCGCGGCTCTTGCCACACGATGAAGTCATGCTCGTTGCCGTCCCCGGCATCGGTCGCGACGAGCGAGAGTACGACTTCTTTTTGTTCCTCACCCTCATTCAACGCCGGAATGGCAAAACGAATGTCGTGCTGCGTCACCAGCGGATTGACTGGCTCCATCCAACGCGAAGGGCCCCCCTGCCTCCCGATCAGGCCGACTGGTCTGAACGTCCACAATCCCTTCTGCCAGGTGGCGACGTCGGCAGCCAGCGCTGCGGCGTCCTCCGGCTTCGCATTGCGCCAGCGAGAACGGAGATCATCCAACAGGAGCGACGAGTCCGGACCCGAGAGAGTCGACCAGAGAGTGCGGAGGTACCGGGCATTCACCCCGCGCTGGCGGGCCACGGCTTCGATCGTCGTGGTCCCCGTTCGAAGCGCATCGCGTGCGGCGAGTGTGGCGGCAAAATAACTTTCCAGCGGCAGGCGTCCCGCCAGCCCGATGCGAGTATCGCCGTGGACGTTGATGTTGCCTACCGCCGAACCGACGCCAAGATCTGCGGAATCGACAAACTGTCGATAAAATCCCCGTATCTGCGCCAGCATTTCATCGGTCCAGTCGCGGCGCGTCGCGTGCGTTGAGAAGCGAAAACCATCCGGCAGCAGCACCGCATGCCCAGCAATCCGCTTCCCTGCGTCAAAGTACTTCTGCAACAGTGCCGGCGACATCGCCAGTGCATTGCCGGTGTTGGTGAACCCTTCCCCCGCGGCGCCGTCGGCCGGGAACTCGTGGGCCGGTTTCAAATCGACTCCCGTAAGATCGCGAACCGTGTACGTGTACTCGGCATTATTCAGCCGCCGGAGTACGACCGGCCCGGGATCGCCGGCCTGGGCCAATGCCTCGGAGTGGAGATACCGCTGGGCCCACCCGCGCAATTTCGTCCGCTGCTCCGGGGTCGGCTCATCCGAGTCCTCCGGCGGCATCTCGCCGTTGTCCAGCATTTCGACGACCTTGAGCCAGACCTTGGTACCACGCCGCACTTCCGCCAGCGTCGCAAACCGTTCGAGGTCCAGGTCGCCTTTCTGCTGCTGGGTCGAATGGCACTCCAGACAAAACTGCTTCAGCAGAGGACGAACTTCTTGCTCAAACTGAACGCTCAAAATATCGAATGATACAGGCTCATCGCCGAACACGTTCGCAAGACCGGTGCAAACCGCTAGCGCGCTACAGAACAGTACTTTGGACAGGCGCGCAACCACACCGTGACGTGTGTGCCGATGCCAGTTCCGACGGCACTCGCCGCGCGGATCCACGGTTCGCATTTCGTTGGTGTCGCTCACGTATTTGTGTTAGAACGCGAACAAGTACTATTTCCCAAGCTGAGAAACTCATTCTCTTACAAGTTCTCAGTAAACTCAATGACGAGTTCCGGCGTCTCGCATCGTACTCCCGGCGTCGCGCGACCACGCACCATAATAATAGGAATTCTAATCCCCCAGATCCCCGACCTTGGTGTATCGGAAACTCCAGGGCTACGCATCGAGCGTGGTGACGAACAGCTCTAACGCCTCATCACCCGCTTGGAACGTGACGGACGAGCCGCGGGGAAACGTCAGTGTGATCGCATGATAGACGTCAATTGTTTGATCACCCACGATCGCGGTACCGTTGCCGGAGACGACGAAATAGGATTCCTCGATCCCGTCCATCGACCTCTCCAGCCGCCGCCCAGGCTCGACCCGCTCCAAGCGGATCGAACGCCAGCTGCCGGTGAAATACTGCTTGGGATCAACGGATCTCTGTTCGCTTAGACTGACGAGAGTGCATTCGGCGAGTGGCGGCATGGTCTTACTCCTTGGCCTCGGTCGGTTTATGGTCAGGCAGCGCGTCGATGACGGACTTCGGGAACACCTCGATCACCAACATCTCCACATCTCCACATCTCCCGAGCCGGTATTCCTGGCGCCATGGCGGCCGTATTGGGGCGTGATCAGCAGATCGCCAGGCGCATTTGGCGAACCTGGTCTCCGTCGAATTGAATCTCCGCCTCACCCGAGACCAGGAACCAGATCTCCTCCGTCCGCGATTGGATGTGGTCGGCCGATCCAGCGCCCGGCTTGATCCGGTTGTAGTCGACCGATTGCCAGTCGCCGAAGAGCATCTCGCCGACCGCCATCCGTTTCCATTCAATCACGCCGAAGCCGCCATGCATTCGATGCACTTGCGTAAGCCCGTCGGGCCGGGCAACCATGACTGCGTCTTTCATCGATCCGTTCCTTTCCGCACACAGTGATATTGTGATATTCTCTGACAAATTTCGGTTATTGGGAATGAGGGGAGGTCCGGTGTTTATCCCGTAAGTGGTCGAGAATCAAGAATTATCTTGGATTTCCGATGAATGATTCAGCTTGCGTCGGAGATCCGCTGCTGGCGGGAAGGAAGCTGTAGAACAGGCTTGGCGTTTCCAAGTCGCCCATCGAGACCCATTTCGTCAACGGTATTGAAGAAAGCAAAAAACCGGTAAAAATCCTTCTGCTTGATCGGATTATACTTGTGGAGAACGAAAAGATTGAGATTTACTTCCCGCAATTTGGAGATCCGACCATTGGTGAACTCAAAGTCGAGCGACCATGCTCCGAACGACAGGAAAACTCATGAATAAAGAAAAAAGCGGCAAGCACACCGTCAGTCGCCGCGATCAGGACTCGACACGTCGACAATTCATGAAGACTTCGGCATCGGTTGCCGTCGCGAGTGGAGTTGCCAGCGCCAGCGCATTTGCATTTCCACGCAGCGTTCACGCTGCCGGCAATGATGTGTTGCGGGTGGGACTCATTGGATGTGGCGGAAGAGGCACCGGCGCGGCGCGACAAGCGCTACAAGCCGACGACCACGTGAAGCTCATCGCGATGGGCGACGTATTTGAAGATCGATTGCAGTTGAGTTTGAGATCGCTTGCGAAGATTGAAGGGTTGGCTGGGAAAATCGACGTGCCGCTCGAGCAGCAATTCGTTGGCTTCGACGCTTACAAGAACGTGCTGGAAACCGACGTGGACGTCGTGCTTCTGACGGCGCCTCCCCACTTTCGACCGATTCACCTGAAAGCCGCCATCGACGCGGGAAAACATATCTTCGCTGAAAAGCCGGTTGCCGTCGACGCGCCCGGCGTGCGAGCCGTCCTGGAATCTTGTGCCGAGGCGAAACGGAAAGGTCAATCGGTCGTGTCGGGGCTATGTCTTCGATACGACGGCGGTTTCCAAGAGACAGTGCAACGTCTGCACGACGGTGCGATTGGTGACATCCATACGCTGGTCGCCAATGACTATCGCGGGCCGATTTGGGTCAAGCCACGCCAGGACGACTGGACTGACATGCATTGGCAGATGCGGAATTGGTATTACTTCACGTGGCTGTCGGGCGATTTCAATGTTGAACAGCATGTACATTATCTCGATGTCTGTGCGTGGGTGATGGGTGGTTACCCGTCGCGAGCAATCGGAATGGGTGGCCGACAGGTACGAACCAACGCCGAATACGGCAATATCTACGACCATCACAGCGTGACGTATGAATACGAAAACGGCACGCGCTTATTCAGCAACTGCCGTCAACAGAGCGGCTGTCAGAACAGCATCACAAGTTACGCACACGGATCAAAAGGCCGCGCCGAAGTTGCCGAACGCCGTCTGGAAATCACGACAGACTCGACTTGGCGATTCGACAAGAAGGTCAAAAATATGTATCAGGTTGAGCATGACGAGTTGTTCGCGGGCATTCGCGCCGGCAGATCGCTCAACAATGGTGAGTACATGGCGAAGAGTACGTTGCTGGCGATCATGGGGCGCATGGCGACTTACACGGGTCAGGAGGTCACGTGGAAGCAGGTAATGAATTCTAAGTTGGACTTGTCACCTGAAGAATACGCTTGGGGTTCCGCTCCGGAAGTAAAGATCGCGATGCCTGGTGTGACACAGTTTTCGTAGTTCCATTACTCATACAACCAATCTACATCAAACAGAGTGATCTGTTGAATCGCACCCGGTACGTAGTGACCCAGCACCACGCGGTCGCCAACAAATTCGATCGCGGTGTAGGAGTATTCGTGACCTGGGATGTCGCCCAGGATTTTGTCGTGTTCCCACGTCTTGCCTTCGTCGCGGGAAATGGCCACGTTGAGAGGACTGCGTTTTCCACGATGCGCGTCGTCAACGTCGCGGTGGTCGTTCCAGACCAGCATCAAATCGCCCGTATGCGGAATCCGCTCGATCGAGGCGGGCGAGCAAGGCGACACGAAGGGTGTCGGCGTGGATGGCGACCAGGTTTCCGCGCCATCGCTGGAGAAGCTCTGATAATGGCGGCCTTCGTTGGTGCGGCAGAGCATCCACAGCCGGCCGTCCTTCAACTGTACAACCGCCGGCTCCTCGATGCCATATTTACGGCGAACGGCGGCTTCACCACGCTGCGACTACGGCGCCACGTGCGGCCCTCGTCGTCGGAGAGGTAGCACATAGCCTCCTCGCGTGACGGGTGAATGCGGTCTGAGTTGCCGTCGATATAGCGAAATTCCCGCTCCGCGGGGCTGGCCGCCGGAACCACGAGCCGGCCGTTGGGAAGTTGTACCACACGGTCATTGTTCACGACATAATAACCGGCGTCAGGAATGCAAAGTGTAGGCTCGCTCCAGGTCTCGGACTCGTCGGTCGAGACGCGCATATACAAACGGCAGTCGGCGAGACTGTGTTTTCTTAGGTAGAACAGAGCAATCCGGCCACTCTGCAACCGCAGCAGCGAAGCGCTCATCGTGTTCATCTTTCCTTCGTTGGGAACGACGACCTTGTCTTCGCTCGTCCACGTAAGGCCCTGATCGCTGGAGAATCGAGCAGCCAGGTCGGAAGCCGCGAAGTCGCTGCCGCTTTCCAAGAATCGGCTGTATACGAATACCAGCCGCCCGTCCGCCAGCTGAATGAAGTCTCCTTCACCATTTCGCGGGTTTTCGGCGCTTGGCTTCAATAGTGGAATGCGGATCACACCGTCGGCGTCCGGCCTTGGAGATTGTGCGTCCTCGGCAGGCAGGGTGTTGACGAGCAGGAGAAGCGACGCAATGGCCCGAACAGCATTGCGGCGACAATAAGACCTTTTGTGTAGTAATGAACATGACATGGCAAAAGCTCCAGAAAAATTAGCACGCTATGTTTTTTTGTGGCAAAATTATGGGAAGCACAATTATGCCGGGAATGTACCCATCCACGCGGTATTGATCTCCAAACCACATCATCGCCGTTTGTTTTTTCACTCCCCCAAACTCGTAGTGCACAAACGGGTGCCACGGCCAGATCGAAATCATAATCCGGTTGAACTTCATCTTGCTTAGATTTCAGTGTTCAGGTTGCAGTGTGCAGTGTATAGTCTCTATCAGCGGACACCAACGGGGCTGTTATTGAGCTGCCTCTGTACCCGGAGTTTGAGTAGTCGTCGCTTTGCAATCTTCAATGTAAAATATAAGAACTGGAATGCCGTCTAAGGTCTCTGGTGGCCTTCGACCGCCACGTTGTTACGACCTTCTCAGCGTTTGCCAACATGGGAAAACAGAAACGAACCAAACGGACACGGCGTGTCGCGCCAGCACCCTGGACAACACGGCCTCGTAGGCCTTGGATGGTCGCGGCAGTGATCGCGGTGGCCGTTGTGGCTGGGGCGGTGCTCGCGGTTGAGTGGATGCGCCCCTTGGTCTTGCCCGCCCGCCAGCAGCGCCCTAATGAGTCGCAACAGGCAGCCAACCGCATCTCCCCGTCGGAGACGAAGTTGGGTGAGGGAGCAAGGCCCGTTGACGGGTTCCGGCAGACCGACCCGCAGCGCGAAGGCAGGACAGTGGCTGGGGACAGCGCGGAGATTCCCGCTGTCGACAACCACCGTTCGTGGGCCGAGGTCGATGATCCGACCAAGGATGGTTGGGATACGGAAGCATTCAGCGACCAGGCGAATCAACAACTGAAACATATCGGCAAGTTGATTGCTGGTGCGGAGGGAATTGATCCCGCCCGAATTGCCTCGCTGATCGCTCCCGATTTTACGTGCGCGGCGTTGCTTCCCGAAGACCTAAGCACGGTGTTCGAGGACCCGGCCTTGAAGGTCGAGCGGGGCTCGCTGGTACCCGCGGCGAAAGGTTCGCAGCGGAACTCAAAACCACGACAGCTCTATCGCGAGGCAAACGGTTTTGTCCAAGCGCTGCGTGCCGCTGCCAGTCCGTTTCGAGTCGCGCGCGATGTGCGTTTCAAGTTCAAGGTATTCCGCGTCCAATTGTCGCCCCAAGATGTGTCGACACGGCAATACTTCGCGGTCTGGGGCCGTACCGAAACGGGCATGGTGGAACAGCACGCAACGTGGGTCGTCCACTGGTCTTCGGATGCCACAGGGAAACCGCCACGTCTTCGATCGATCGACGTGGAAGATTTTGAGCAAGTGACGACCCGCCAGCATGGTGGAGCGATGTTCGCCGATTGCACGCAGTCCATATTGGGCAACAATCCCAGTTACCAGAGCCAATTCCTGCGAGGATACAACCACTGGCTGGAGCGAATCCAGGAAACGAGGTATTTTACGCTGCTGGGCACCCCGGGCATCTCAGTGGGTGACGTGAACGGCGACGGATTGGATGACCTGTACGTCTGCCAGGAAACCCGACTGCCCAACCGTCTGTTCATTCATCAACCGGATGGCTCGGCGCGCGACGAATCGGAGCAGCGAACCGTCGATTGGCTGGAATCGTCTCGCAGCGCCCTGTTGGTCGATCTGGACAATGACTCCGACCAGGATCTCGTGGTGGCGGTGTTAGGAGGCGTGGCCGTGGCGGAAAATGACGGCCAGGGACAATTCAGCCTGCGCGACGTGGTCGCCACCATGGAAGACACGATGTCCCTCAGTGCCGCGGACTACGACCAGGACGGCCGGCTCGATCTGTACGTCTGTGTCTACTATGAGAACGATCTTCTTCTGAGCGATGATGCCTCCGTCGCCTCGGGGTTGCTTGGCGTGGATGCCGGGCCGATCTATGATTCCCAGGACGGCGGCAGCAATAGACTGCTGCGAAATGAGATTTCCGCCGCTGGCAACTGGCAGTTACGTGATGTGACCAGGGAAGTCGGATTGGACGTCGGCAACTACGGTCACAGCTTCGCCGCGGTGTGGGAAGATTACGACAACGACGGCGATCAGGATCTCTATGTCGCCAACGATTTCGGTGTCAACAATCTGTATCGCAATGACCAGCTCGAAGATGGAACCCGACGATTCGTTGAGGTATCTGCCGAAGCCGGCGTCCAAGATCGCGCTTTCGGGATGTCGGCTAGCTGGGCCGACTACAACCGGGACGGCTGGATGGACTTGTACGTGGCCAACATGTATTCCGCAGCCGGAAATCGCGTCACATTTCAACCTCGGTTCAAGTCGCATGTCGAACCGGAGATTAAGCAACGGTTTCAGTATATGGCCCGCGGTAATACACTTCTGCGGAATTCCGCGGACGGTCGATTCGTCGACGTCAGTGCGGCGGCGGCGGTCATGATGGGCCGTTGGTCGTGGAGTTCGATATTCCTCGATGTCAACAACGACGGCTGGGAGGACCTTTTCGTAACGAACGGCTTCGTAACTAACGACGATACGGGGGACTTGTGAAGCTTCTACTGGCGACAGGTCGTGTCGCGGTCAAGAGATGATTACGAGTCGGGTGGCGCCCAACGGTCACGGCAGCCTACCCATGACCTTACAGAGATGCTGATGCAGGGCCGTTCGTTCAGCGGTCGGGAGCGAAACTGTTGTTTTCTGAACACGCTCGCCAATCGCAACGCGGGTGGTCGCTTCGCCAATATTTCGGCAGCCTCGGGGCTCGATTTTCCCGACGATGGGCGAGCGGCGGCCCTGGTCGACTGGGATCTGGATGGAAACACCGACGTGTGGATCGCCAACCGCAACGCGCCGCGCCTGCGTCTGATGCGTAACCAGGCGGCCCACGATAACCATTTTGTGGGCATCCGCCTAACAGGAAACGGCACAACGACCAATCGGGACGCGATCGGTGCGAGGGTCGAGCTGATTGCCAAGCGCGAAGGGCGAAGGACGGGGGACGAGGTACCTGAGAATCGGAAATGGATCAAGACGCTTCGCGCCGGGGAAGGGTTCCTGTCGCAGGGTAGCAAGTGGCTCCACTTTGGGCTCGGTTCAGCAAACCAAATTGAGGCGGTTCACATTCGTTGGCCCGATGGCCGGGAGGAAGAGTTTCGCGGCTTACAAGTCGACCACCGCTACCGCTTGGAACAAGGGTCCGGTACGGCCAAACTCGTCCAACGCACCGAGCGCAAAACGCAACTGGAACCATCAACTCAACAGATACCGGCAACGTCGGATCGTGCCCGGATTCCATTGCAGTCATTGGTGACCCTGCCCAACTGCACTTACAAGAGTTTTGACGGCGACGAGCGCCGTCTGCCCACAAAAACAGGTAGACCACTGCTGGTGAACCTGTGGGCGACCTGGTGTCCTCCCTGCATCGCCGAATTGCACGAGCTGGTTCAACGGCAGGACGAGATTCGTGCCAAGGGGATCCAGATCGTCGCTTTGTCGGTGGACGGCATGGGAGACGATTCATCGGACCCGGACGCCGCGGCTCGGCTCCTGTCGCAGATCAAGTTTCCATTCACCGCTGGCGTAGCGACGCCAGAGGTTGTCGGGATGTTCCAGTCGCTGCACGACGTCCATATCTACTTGCATCGCCGGCTTCCCGTGCCAACCAGCTTGCTGATCGACGGGCAAGGTCGCGTGGCCGTCATATACAAAGGGCCGCTCTCCATCGATGACCTATTGCAGGACGTCACTCACTCCAAGGGCGATCGACTCGAGCGTTTCGTGCGTTCAGCGCCCATCGCCGGGCGTCCGCTGGCACATCCTCACCTGGAGCCGTCGGCAATCAACGAGGAGGCACGGGTTCCCTTTTTCTTCGGTTTTAAACTGTGGGAGTTGGGACGCCTCGATGAGGTTGCCACCCACTTGACTGACGTGCTGCGGCTTAAGCCGGATGCTGTCTTCGTCCATACCAGATTGGGAAAACTGTTCTGGAAGCTGCAAAACGCCACGGATGCGGTGGCCCATTTGGAGGATGCAATACGGATCGACCCGAATTTCCCGGAAGCCCATTACAACTTGGGAATCGTGTACGAAGCGCAAGAAAAACTGCCACAGGCAAAGGAAGCCTATCAGCAGGCACTTCGTATCCAACCGGACTACGCCGAAGCTCACAATAATCTTGCCATTCTGTCGCTCAACGAGGGCGAGCTATCCGAGGCCACCGACCACTTTCGACATGCCCTGCGCGTTAGGCCCGACTACGCCGAAGCCCACTTCAACCTGGGAGCCATGTACAACGCGCAAGGAAAACTGCCGCAAGCCAAGGTTGCGTTTGAGAAAGCACTCCACTTCAAACCGGACTACGCCGAAGCGCACAATAATCTAGGTGCTGTGCTTGTGGAGTTGGGAGAACTGTCGCAGGCCAAAGCTGCGTACGCCAGTGCAGTGCGCATCAACCCGGGCTATGCGGAAGCTCACAATAATCTGGGGATCTTGCTCGTGAAGCAAGGAAAGCTGACGCAGGCCACAGCTGCCTACGAGCATGCGCTACGCATCAACCCCGACTACGCTGATGCCCACTATAACCTGGCAGCCGTGTATGACACACAAGGAAAACTGCCAGAGGCCCAGGCTGCCTACGAGCATGCGCTCCGCACTAAGCCGGACCACGCCCAAGCTCACAATAATCTGGGGATCTTGTTATTCAAGCAAGGAAACCGAGCGGAGGCTGAAGTACATTTTGGGCTTGCCATTCGCAGTAACCCTGACTACGCGGAAGCCCACTTTAACCTGGGCAATGTCTTGGTCGATCAAGGAAAACTGAATCAGGCCAGGGAATCCTTCGAACGTGCGCTCCGTATCATGCCTGACGATCCGAATATCCACTTCAGCCTGGGCGGGATCGCTGTGGGGCTGGGCGATGAACAGGCGGCGATCGCACACTATCGCGAATCGCTTCGGACAAGGGAGGACTTGCTTTCGGCCGCCAACAACCTGGCCTGGCTGCTGGCTACGGGCAGCGACACCGAGTCGAGCTCCGCCGAGGAAGCGCTGCGTTGGGCCCGGCATGCGGCCGATTCCACGCAACACAACGAGCCAGGTTTTCTGGACACCCTGGCTGCCGCCTACGCGGCGTCAGGACAATTTGAAAATGCGATTGAATCAGCTCACAAGGCGATCCAGCTGCATCGCGGGCGCGGCCAGGAAGCAATGGCCGACGAAGTTCAACAGCGTTTGCAGCTTTACGAAAAAAATCGGCCTTATCGTGTTGAGACTCGGCGGCCTTGAGGATCTCTTTCCTGTCTTTTGTTTGAAGTCACGTCATAATCAGCGACGCAAACTTAGCCGAGACCTCGCTGCCGACATCACGATTGCGGGATGCGCCGGACTCGCAGCGAGGCTGAGCGCCTATCCGAGAATCCTCTCCCCCATCCTAGAGGGAGAGGAAGGAGAACGGCGTTGGGGGTTTGGATGGCTCTTCGTAATTCGTGTTTTATCTGGCGGTAGGCAAGATGTGCACTGCCGGCAGTCGCAAAAAAACGAACCATGAAGCCCCATTGCTGCTGTCTCTTAGTCCCTGCCGGTCGGTCTTATCCATTCCGGAAAATCCGAAGGGTTGGGAGGGCTGGGAAGCGGGCCGGGAACGCCCAAGGGATCGGTGGGACCGGGAACGGGCAAGATGTCGCCGGCATGCTTCGTCAAGAAGTAGATAGCGACATCCACCCATTCCCCTCTGTATTCCCAGATTGACTTGCCTGACTCGAATTCAGGCTCTGGTCCCCCAGGGTTAGTAACTTTGAAGCTACTCCCGGATTCAGCTGCAGGTTCGTCGATGGTGGCCCCAGGTGGGAGACATGTGCAATTAGGGTGAACGTGTCCCACTGGTCCAGCTGGCGCTTCCTCCGGCTTTGGGGGGATCCGGTGCCCCAGGCACATGGCCGTCGGCCGGGCCCTGGGGCAGTGAGGTTCCGAACGCGTTGGGGGAAACCGATGGTGGCAGGTCGATAACGTCCGGTTTTCCGCCGGGGGTGGTCGACGGGTCGGGCAATTCGTCACCGTCGTCATGTGGCACGACGATCGGCGGTTCAACCGGTACTTCCTCTTCAAACACGTCGCCAAAGTCCTCTTCCAACTCGTCGCCACCGTCATTGTCGAGGATGGTACCTAGGCCTGAACCGTCAGCGATCCGCACCGGAACCGAACTTGTGGCGTGCGTCACACGCAGCGTAAAGTGCTCCGTGTCCTCCTCCACGGCATCATCGTTGGTGGCCACCACGACTGTCTTTTTCGTTTCGCCGGGCAAGAACACCAGCGTGTTGCTGGCGTCCGTGGCCCGATAATCGCCCGTGTCGTCCGCCTGGGTGCCGATGGCAGATCCGTCCCGTGTGTGGTAACTGACGATGACCGGCGCGTTAGCTGGTTGGCTCAGACGAATCGTGAACGACGCGGCCAGACCTTCCTCGACGGGAAGGGCGTCATCCACGAAAACCTGAATCGCATTGGCTTCGATACCATTTTGGTCGACAAGGCCGCCGGGTCCCAACAGCGAATTGCCTCGCACCTGCGGGATGTCCGCGTTCCACACTTCGACCGCGGGCGGACCGGAGTTTTCCATGAAATCAATTGCCGGATCGGGGTAAGCCGCCTCCATGGGTGTCATGCCGGTCAGCAGGGACCGATTTTCCAGCGATTCCAGCAACGGTTTGCGCCATGGTGTGCGGCGGATCTTGTTGGGATTCTTGTGTATGCATCGGGAAATAGTGTGTTGCGTTTCATTGGGTTTCTCCTGTCGGTTGGGGTCATTTGTACAAAAATTACTTTGCCATTTGACCCCTTCTCCAATGGCCATTGGGAGAGGTCAAGGTGAGAGGTCAATTCCGAGCCAAGTCTTAGGCAGAAAAACTCAATTGACCGATGACGTGCATCGTGCATCCAATAACAGGAGCAACATAGCGGGCTCGCATCAGAAAAAGTTTTTTGCAAAAAACGGAAAAGAGAGACAGTAAGCGCCTTCTTTCCGCTTCCGGTGTCGGATCAGGAGCCACACTCGTTAGGCGGTGCCAACAAAGAAACCAAGTTCGATGTAATTGGTATGGCAGCCGACGCCAAGGCCATACTATCATCGGTTTTTTTGGGAATGCACCATGTCGAATGAAGAAATTCACAGAATCCCATAACAAGCTCGGGACGCACTTTCGCCAGAACAGGCCTTGATCATAACTCCGCCAAATGCTGAAAAAGATAGTACACACCGAGCTTAGCCTAATATAGGTTTCAGTGTTCAGGTTTTAGTGTTCAGTTACATTGGTTTTGCCTCTCGTGCCTGAACACTGAAACCCGAACACCGAACCGGTATATGTTGGCATAGGCAGCGTTGATGGCATTTGGCGGACTAATGATCAAGGCCGCCAGAACAGCAGCGTAGGTTGTCAGAAAAGCTGCGCGAGGTAGAAATCGTTACAAATGGTGATCAATCTCCCAAGTCGGTTTATGATGCCTTGGATGAGTTGGGGAGATGGATATGAATAACAGAGTCGGCAAACTGCGTGTCTCAATTGCCACAACGGCCATTGCAGCAATCGTATCTCAACTAATTTGCACGCACCCGGTTCGGGCCCAGTCAAGCGACCGCCCGAACATCATCATGATCCTGGCCGACGACATGGGGTACTCGGATGCCGGCTACTACGGCGGTGAGATTGCTACGCCGAACCTGGATCGACTAGCAGCGGGCGGAATTCGTTTCACGCAGATGTACAACACTTCCAAATGTTTCCCGTCGCGGGCCTGTCTGCTGACGGGCTGCTACGCCCAGCAAGTGGGCATGGCTTGCGAGCCGGAAAAGATTACCGACGGGGTCACCATTGGTGAAGTGTTGGGGCCGGCAGGATACCGGACACTGTGGACCGGTAAACATCACTCCACGGAGAACCCATTTGATCGCGGCTTTGATCGGTACTTCGGTTTGCGGGATGGGGCATGCAACTACTTCAATCCAGGTAAGGCGCGGGCGGGTGAACCGAAACCAGCGCAGAAGCGATCAGACCGGGCCTGGTGCATCGACGGCCAGACGATCCAGCCGTACACGCCGCCGGAAGAGGACTTCTATTCGACCGACTACTTCACCAAGTTCGCACTGGATTATCTCGAAGAGTACAAGAACGAAGACAAGCCGTTCTTTCTTTTCGTTTCCTATAACGCTCCACACGATCCGCTGCACGCCTGGCCGGAAGACATCGCCAAGTACCAGGGCCGGTACGACGCCGGATGGCAGGCAATTCGCGATGCGCGATACAAGAAACAGCTTGATATGGGGCTGTTCGGCGAAAACGCGCCGCTCTCAACGCGCGAATCGGGCGATTGGTCGGCCATGAGCACCGCGGCTCGTGCCGAGGAGGCGCGGCGGATGGAAGTTTACGCCGCGATGATCGACCGGATGGACCAAAACATCGGCAAGATCATCAATAAAGTCGAGCAACTGGGAGAACTCGACAACACGCTCATCATCTTCGCCTCCGACAACGGCGGTTCGTCAGAGGTAATCGAGATCGGCAGCGGCGAAATCGGCAATATCGATCGTTGGTCGTCGGTCAAGGGTAAATGGGCCAACGTTTCGAACACACCGTTCCGCAAATACAAGAACTACAGCCACGAAGGTGGCGTCTGCACGCCGTGCATTATGCACTGGCCTAAGGGCATTACAATCGCCAAAGGATCGTTCGTGCGCACACCCGCGCATTTCATCGATCTCATGGCCACGTTCATCGAAGTGGGCGATGCGGAGTATCCATCCCAATTCAAAGGACAACCGGTCGCGCGGCTGCAAGGAGTAAGCCTAACTCCGCTGCTGCGTGGCCAGCGCCTCAATCGATCCCATCCGCTGTTCTGGCAGTGGGCTGACGGAAAGGCGATTCGCCAAGACAAGTGGAAGGCCATAACGCACGGCGAGGCGTGGGAGCTTTACGATATGGAAGCCGATCGCACGGAAATGAGAAACTTAGCCGTGACATTTCCCGAGCGAACCAAGTCCTTGATCGAGGCTTGGGAATCCTGGTACGCCGATACCTCGGCAGTCGC
>Ga0310121_10002755_pt1 | contig 16478 bp, 15 predicted proteins | sample CB27_Tmax_986_MG_FD_203504 | JGI IMG/M metagenome (GOLD analysis project Ga0310121, IMG submission 203504) | Marine microbial communities from Western Arctic Ocean, Canada - CB27_Tmax_986 | ecosystem: Environmental > Aquatic > Marine > Oceanic | place: Canada: Western Arctic Ocean | collected...
ACTGTACCTCCCGGCAACCGTCTCTGTTTCATCAGACTGGCAGGATACCAAACGGATGGCTCAGTTTGACCGTGCGCTAATGCCGGGCTAGCTTTAACTATCGCGTCGTGGGGGCAACGCTCCTGGAGTATCGCCATGCGAATAGTGTTGCTAGGGGCTCCCGGAGCTGGAAAGGGCACGCAGGCCCAATGTTTGCAGCGGGACCTGGCCCTGCCTCAGGTGTCAACGGGCGATCTGTTGCGCAGAGCTGTTAGTGAAGGGACAGAGTCGGGCCTTAGCGCGAAGACGGCGATGGATGCAGGTGAGCTGGTATCGGACGACATCGTGCTCGGTATGATCAAGGATAGACTGGAGGCTAGCGATGCCGCTAGTGGTTATGTTTTGGACGGTTTCCCGAGAAACGTCGCACAAGCGAAGGGCCTAGACGGCGTCTTGAGGGATCTCAGTCAGCAGCTGGACGCTGCGGTGTTGATGGATGTCGACTTCGAGGTTCTGATGAAGCGACTGACCGGAAGACGCACCTGCTCCAAGACGGGGAAGCTGTTGAACATCTATTTTTCACCGCAGGAAGAGTTGGACGCGTGTATCGACGCAGGCGGCGAGCTGCTTCAACGAGACGACGATAATGAGGATACGATAAGGAATCGGTTGGAAGTCTATGAGCGAGAGACACAACCGCTGATTGGTTACTACCGCGAGCGAGAGCTTCTGCAGGTCGTCAACGCCGATGGCCGTGTCGGGGGCGTCTACGCCCGCCTGAGGGATACGCTCGGGACACTTCGGGCACCAGATCCAAGCTAGTGAGCCCGCCGACAGGCCGGTTAGCTATTTTGTTGAGACTCGGCGACCATGTGTTTCAACTCGTTCCACCGCCAGCCCTTCGCCGCTCTTCCTGATGGGGTTCCCCCTAGCAGATGGACTAGCTCCTGACGAGTCGCCAGAACCTCCGGTTGAATGCCGAGTTCCTGGGCACGCAGCTTCGCGGCATCCTGGAGTCGCTTCAGACTGTTCTTGTTGGGGCGTGGCCTATCCAGGAGCCCTTCGGCAAAGCTTAGCCTCTCAGATCCTCCGCAATTTGCGGTGCTCGCGAGTATCTCGCCGCCGAAGCGCTCCACGAGGCGCTGCGGCATCTCGGGAATCGACGCTAGATTGCCCTGTGTGCTTGGAAGGGTGTCGGCGATACGGAGTAACAATTCGTCGCTCAGGATCCAGCGACGTGGTCGATTGAGCTGCTGGGCGCATTTCTCGCGCCACTCGACCAAGGAAAGTGCTGCGGACTTGCCGCCAGCGCTTAACGAGCCGAGCCCCCTCAGACGGGCCCACAGGGTTGTTGGCGGCGTCAACAGCGGGACGTCGAGCGCCAGCTGACAATCCTCTTCCAGCCAACCCAGACGATCGTGTTTCGCGAGCTCCTTTTCCAAGGCTTGCCACAGCTCGGAGAGATATCGCACATCGTCCAACGCGTAGTGGATTGCAGGTTCGGGTAACGGACGTTTTGCCCAGTTCGTGCGAGCGAACGCCTTGTCGAGTTTCACATCCAGAACGTTATGAAGGAGGTCCTGCAGACCGATTTGCGGAGGATAGCCAAGCAAACCCGCGGCTATCTGTGAATCAATGAGTCGAGCGGGAAGGCGGTCCGTATGCTGAGATATGACTTCGAGGTCTTGACGCGCACTGTGCAAAAGCCAAGTTTTCCGGGAGTCCAACAGGGAGTTCAAAAATGGTTCCAGATCAGAATCAGTCAGACAATCGACACAAGCCGTCAGCTTGGCGGTGGCGATCTGGATCAGGCATAGCTGAGGGTAATATGTTCGCTCGCGCACAAATTCCGTATCGAGCGGAACGATCGCTTCAGTAGATGTCCAGGCTACTAGATCTGCCAGTGCTTCGTCGCTGTCGATGAAAAGACCTGTGTCAGTCATGGTTTTCTTTTACACTTGCAACCAATCCGGACTAATAAGCCAGGTAAATACCGTTGTGGCGTCTGACACAGGTATTCGCTGAAATCGCCCTGCACCGTCGGGGTCCTGACGAGCTACCGTCGTCGCGTTTCTTATTTGGCCTCATTCTCGGCACCTATCTCACCGTGGGGTTCCTGTCACTGCTCGTCAGTGAACCGGCGGAGCGCCTTCTCGAACTGACAATATTAGGTTCGACGCTTCACCTCGGTTTCATCGGCCTGATCATACTTGAGACATTTTTTTATCTCTTGTTCGTCTGGGTCGTACTAAAGGTATCCGATCACTCCAGGCGTTTTTTCCAAACGGGGACGGCCCTACTAGGGGCCGAGACACTTCTTGGTCTTATCGGCATACCTATTCTCGCTTGGATCGACGCGGTTAGAGCATCTGGTGGAGAGCCTACGGCTGGTACGTTTGTCTATCTTCTCCTGTTTCTGTGGTCCGTAGATGTTGCTGGGTTCATCTTGTCAAGGGCGCTTCAGCGCCCATATTTCGTGGGTGTTTTGATGGTGTTAGGGTACTTCATGATCTCGTTCACGTTGCGCGAGTATTTCTTCCCAGTGACCAGCTAACCTTGTCAGTGATCAGCTGATGCGCGTCCATATACTCGGAATCTGCGGTACCTTCATGGGCGGAATCGCCGCCATAGCCAAGGCCGCGGGGCACCAGGTATCAGGTTCGGACGAGAATGTTTATCCACCAATGAGTACTCAGCTGAGGAAGCTGGGCATCCGGCTGCAAGAAGGTTATGACGCTGCGCCGTTTAGTAACGGGGTGGACTGTGTCGTTGTCGGCAATGTATTGGCAAGGGGCAATGCGGCTGTAGAGGCATTATTGGATTCAGGTCTTCCTTATTATTCCGGCCCCGAGTGGCTCTTCGATAACGTTCTGCAGGACAAGTGGGTATTGGCCGTTGCTGGGACTCACGGTAAGACGACTGCCAGCAGCATGCTCGCGTGGATCCTCGACTACGCTAACCACTCGCCTGGTTTTTTGATCGGAGGGGTGCCGAGTAATTTCGGAATTTCAGCTCGGCTCGGGGATTCCGAATTCTTTGTGATCGAGGCGGATGAGTACGATACGGCCTTCTTCGATAAGCGGGCAAAGTTTGTCCACTATCGACCGCGCGCGCTCTCGATCACGAACATCGAGTACGATCACGCTGATATATACGCTGACCTTAACGCGATTCTCTGGCAATTCCATCAGCTGTTGCGGACTGTTCCCAACCACGGCCTGATCAGTGTGAATGGGCGGGATGAGAACATCGGGAAATTACTGGAGAAGGGTGTTTGGACACCAGTCGAGACCTTCAGTTCGGAAGGCGGGGCTAATTGGTCGACGAGCTATGATTTTATTGGTGCGGAGTCTCGTTTCGAAGTATTTCATGATGGGGATAATGTCGGTCAGGCTTGCTGGGCTCTGGCTGGTTCGCACAATCTGGAAAATGCCCTGGCCGCTCTGAGCTGCGCCGTGTATGCGGGTGTCAGCATAGAGGTCGCACTTGAGGCGCTCTCCAAATTCAAAGGTGTCAAAAGGAGGCTGGAGAAGCGGGGAGTCTTCGGCGGAGTCACGTTGTATGATGATTTTGCTCACCATCCTACTGCCATCAAGGCAACCATCCGTGCGCTCAGGAACCAGAAAGCCGAACGCCGAATCGTGGTCGTTCTAGAGCCTAGGTCGAATTCAATGAAAATGGGGGTTCACCAAGACTCTTTGCTAAAGGCATTCGACGAGGCCGACCGGGTGTTCGTATTAGCGTCGGAAGACCTGAAGTGGAGTCCCGAGTCGGTGCTGAGGCCGGTGGGCGATAAGCTCTCCGTAGCATGGAGCGTGGACGACATGCTTGGGGATCTATTGGGGGAATTGCAGAGAGGTGACCATGTCATCATGATGTCCAATGGAAGTTTTCAGGGATTACCCAGGCGGCTTCAACAAGCCCTCAAGAATCACGAACCCGAGCCCGCGAGCACTTGACGGTCGTTTCGAGCTTGAGTCATGGGCACAACACAGCTCCCGTTGTTTCCGCTCAACACGGTGCTATTCCCCGGAGGGCCGCTGCCTCTTAGGGTCTTCGAGCCGCGCTACCTGGACATGGTTAGCCGGTGTCTCAGAGAGGAAAGTGGGTTCGGCGTACTGTTGATTACGGATGGTGGGGAGGTTGGCGTTGCTGATACTTTCAACGTCGGCACCGTAGCCGAGATCGTCGATTGGTGCCAAGGTAGTGACGGGCTGCTGAGCGTTAGCGCCGAGGGTAAACATCGGTTCGAGTTGGTGTCTACGGGGCGACAACCCGACGGCTTGTACATCGGCAGTGTTCGACCCATTGAAGCTGAGCCGCAGATGCCCGTTCCAGATGAGTATCAGTTCTTGATCCGGTTGCTTGAGGGACTGCTCAAGGAGTTGGGTAGCCACTATAAGAGCATCCCGAAAAACTATGGGGACTCAACTTGGATGGGATACCGTCTTACCGAGATTCTTCCGCTGCCGCTGCAGATGAAACAAAGCGTGTTGGAAATGAGCGATCCGGTGGCACGTCTAGGTTTGCTGGCTTCGTATGTTAAAGAAGAGGCTGGATGAATCGCGCGATAGAAGTTAGCGGCAGTTTCCATATCGGCCAGATCGTCATGCACCGCCGCTTTGGTTATAGAGGTGTCATCTATGATGTGGATCCGCGCTTTATGCTCAGCGATGAATGGTACGATCGCGTAGCTCTCAGTCGACCGCCGAAGGATCTTCCCTGGTATCACGTGCTCGTCGACAATCTCGGTAGCCCTACGTATGTTTCGGAAAGAAATCTCGAGTCGGAACCCATACGACACCCGCTTATAGAGAGATACTTTGCGCTTTTCAACGGCAGCTCCTACGAGCCACTAAATCTCAGAAATCGATTTGGCCGGAGGCCTTATGGGTAACCTGGGGATGAAGAAGTGCATGTGCTTTATCTGCGGCTTCGTGTACGAGGCGGTGGTCGGACTGCGGAGCCGGTAAGGAGGATTTTGAGATGGTTGAGCTATAAGCCTTTCTAGTTTATTTCGACGACCGACAGGCCCTGATGCTGGAGTAGCTCGATCACGCTGTCGTCACCGACGAGGTGTAGTGCGCCGACCACAACCAGGTAACGTCCCCCGGTTTCCAGGAGCTGCCGAAGGGTGTCGAGCCAACGCTCGTTTCTATCGATCACGAGATGCCGATACAGTATGGGGAAGTCCTCGAAATTTGCGGTGAGCTCATTTGCAAGCGCATTCACACGACCATCACGCCACGCATTCAACAGCTCATCCATGGCATCGTCGGCCGAATCGATCTCGTTCAGCGTTTGCAACAGCAAGGCTTCCTGCTCTTTGATTGACAGCTGATCGAAGACATGAATTTGATCTTCGAGGGTTTCCAAGCCAAGGATCTGTTTTCCGTCGCTAGTCGCTCGGCGTAAAAGGTGCTGCTCCAAGCCCCGGCTCGCGTTGAAGCCCAAAGCATTCATACCTAGATCCATGAGCGTAATAGCGACCAACCAAGGTTCGAAACTCGCCGCGAACGCTAAATCCAGACCGAATTCCGCCGAGCGAGTCTCGGCGAGCTCATATACTGCGGGTGTCAGCACGGTTTGCAGCGAGCTTCCGGGTGGCAGCATTCCGGCCTCAACGAATAAACTCTGGACCGAAAGCGCATCCAGATCATCGAGATCGAGCTCCATCACGAGCGCGTCCGCCTGTTGATAGAGCTCGTCGATGTTCGAAGGTAAGGGGTAGTCTTCCTGTCGCAGATAATGGACGGAGCCAAGCAACAATAACTCGCCGGTGTCTTCGCCGGTTACCCGCCACGCCGCGGGTTCCGCCTGGGCGGAACCTGATACGGCACACAGCAGCGAGAAGAACGTTAGTGAATAACCTTTCACGTCTTCTTTGCGGGGTCGATCCACTCGACTTCAGTCGTTATCCTGCCGTCCGATCCCAGTTCCAACCATCTCAAGCCCGGCGGACGGTCGTCGAGTGCGAAGGAATCGCTGTGTGGAAGGAACTGCGAGCATGTGGACGGTGTACTCATGAACCGCACCTTGTTCCGTTCTCGATCCGAGGCCTGATGTACGTGACCCCAGACCACGCCTCGCACCCGACTATAACGATCGATGATCGCGAGGAACTGATCAGCATCACGCAGCCCGATACCGTCCAGCCAGGCGCTACCCATGGGTAGGGGTTGATGATGTAAGCAAATCAACACGTGCTCATCGGAGAATTTCTTCAGTGATGAGTCCAATTCAGTCAACCCGTCGGGGCCGATCGCACCCGCGCTTTCACCTCGTTGAAACGTACTCAGCAGGAGGATGCGCCACTCTCCCAACTTGGCGTCGCCGCCTACCTGGAACGGTGGCGTCATCAAAAGTTCTGCCATGAGCACGGGGTTGTCATGGTTGCCGGGAACGCAAAATACTGGACGTTCGAAGGCTGAGAGCATCTTCCTAAAGCGTTCATAACCGGCGCGGCTTTCGTCCTGGACGATATCTCCCGTTACGAGGACCGCGTCGGGGGGCCACCGAGGGTCTTTGCGGGCGTGGTCAAATACGGCGAGAAAGGCGGCCTGAGTGGTTACGCCGCGCATCTGGCTATCTGGTGCCGCGAGCAGATGCGAGTCGGTGACTTGGAGAACCACCGCCGCACTTCCGTCGTTACTACGTGCCATCGGTTGAGCTGAGGATCGGCCTTGATAAATCCAGGGACCGCCTGGGATTTCACCATGATACTGAATTCTCCTGTTGCAAGGAGCGTAACTAGCTCACAGGTCATGCTGGTTGCGGAGACTATGTACAGTGAGCGACAATCCTTGCCTTCCACCTAAGCCACCACCGAAAACGTCATCTGATGGCACTGACCGGAGATAACACTATGGCAGCCGCCCGGCCGCCCCGGCGACAGCTTGCCAATGCGATTCGTGCGCTCTCGATGGATGCGGTGGAGCAAGCCCAGTCTGGTCACCCCGGCATGCCCATGGGGATGGCGGACATTGCGGAGGTTTTGTGGAACGACCACCTTCGATATAACCCCACCAATCCTCGGTGGCCCGATCGGGATCGGTTCGTTGTGTCGAACGGCCACGGCTCCATGCTGCTGTATTCGCTCGCGTACCTGACTGGTTACGCTATAGATGTAGAGGAACTCAGACAGTTTCGTCAGTTTGGCCAGAGAACGGCCGGGCACCCGGAACGCGACCTGGACATCGGTGTGGAAACCACGACAGGGCCGCTCGGGCAGGGATTGGCGAACGCCGTCGGCATGGCGCTAGCGGAGAAGACCTTTGCCTCGACTTTCAATCGCCCGGGCGCCGAGATCGTAGACCACCATACCTACGTGTTTGTAGGCGACGGCTGCATGATGGAAGGCGTTTCGCATGAGGCTTGCTCCCTCGCCGGCACCCTAGGCCTGGGCAAACTGATTGCTCTCTACGATGACAACGGGATTTCGATCGATGGCGAAACAGAGGCTTGGTTCACTGATGACACCGCCGAGCGCTTTCGGGCTTATGGGTGGCACGTCATCGATCAAGTTGACGGGCATGATTCCGAGAGCGTGAATTCCGCGCTCGGCGCAGCGCGTGCGGAAACAGCACGGCCTACTTTGGTTATCTGTAAGACCATCATTGGGTGGGGTGCCCCGAATGTGCAGGGTTCGGCCGCGACCCACGGTGCTCCACTGGGGGCGGAAGAGGTGGCTGCGGTCCGATCGGAGCTAGGCTGGCATCACCCACCATTTCACGTGCCGGAAGACATCATTGCTGCCTGGGACGCACGGGATCGAGGGCGCGCGCTCGAGGCCGAGTGGCAGGAGCGCTTCGACGCCTATCGAGCCAGCTACCCGGAGCTGGCGGCCGAGTACGAGCGCAGGATGGAAGGTCAGCTCCCTGCAGACTGGACTGATCGATCAGCGAGCGCCATTTCCGAGATTGCCGGGGAAGCCAAGGACCTCGCGACGCGAAAGGCTTCGTTACGAGCGCTCGACGCCTTCGCACCTTTGCTGTCGGAGTTGTTCGGTGGGTCGGCGGATCTGACAGGATCGAATCTCACCCTTCATAGCCGGTCAAAGCCGGTGAACACCGACGGTGCAGATGGAAACTATGTGTACTTCGGCGTTCGTGAGTTCGGCATGACAGCTATTTTGAATGGCATGTCGCTTCATGGCGGGTTCATTCCTTACGGTGGTACGTTCCTCGTATTCTCTGACTATGCTCGCAGCGCGCTGAGAATGGCTGCGCTCATGCGGATACAGAACATTCTCGTGTTCACACACGATTCGATCGGCCTCGGTGAAGACGGGCCGACGCATCAACCCATTGAACATCTAGCCAGTCTGCGAGCCATGCCTAACATGGCAGTCTGGCGCCCGTGCGATTCTGTTGAGACCGCCGTTGCCTGGCGTGCTGCCGTGGAGCGAGCCGATGGACCAACCAGCCTGATCTTAACGCGACAGGGCCTTCCACACGTAAATCGCACCGCCGATCAGCTCGATGCTATTTCCCGCGGAGGATACATCCTACTGGATAGTGATGGTGATCCTGAGCTCATTCTCATCGCCACGGGCTCGGAGGTGGGCCTGTCCATGTCGGCGGCTCGGGAGCTGATGGCTGACGGTTATCGGGTTCGTGTTGTTTCAATGCCATGCTGTGAAGTCTTCGATGACCAGCCGAAAAGCTATCGGGTTCACGTGCTTCCCGACTCGCAGGCCAAGCGCCTCGCGATCGAAGCAGGATCGACGGCTTGTTGGTGGCGCTATGTTGATGGCAAAGGAGATGTCCTCGGCATACAAGAGTTCGGTCAATCGGCTCCCGCCAAAGAGTTGTTTGAACATTACGGCTTCACGGTAGAAGCAACCGTAGAGGCTGCTCGACGAATGCTTACAGCATGAGGGCGTCTGCTGAGAGGCATCACCCCACGATAAGGAGATACGCATGCCAGTGAAGATCGCCATCAATGGATATGGCCGCATCGGTAGGAACGTGTTACGTGCTCTCTACGAGGGAGACAAAAGAGGCGAATTGCAGATTGTTGCGGTCAACGATCTTGGTGACGCGAATACTAACGCTCATTTGACGCGATATGATTCAGCGCATGGCCCGTTCCCGTACGAGGTCCAAGTCGGTGATGGAGAGCTCATTGTGGATGGTGACACGATCCGAGTTTGCTCGGAGCGAGATCCTGCAGAGCTACCCTGGAAGGAAATGGGCGTGGACATCGTGTTGGAGAGCACGGGGTTCTTCGCATCTAAAGAGAAGTCCTCCGCGCATCTGAAGGCGGGAGCAAACAAAGTCGTCATTTCGGCTCCCGCCGGAACCGACGTGGATGCGACGGTCGTGTACGGCGTCAATCATCATATTTTGAAGGCATCCGACCAAATCATTTCGAACGCTTCCTGCACTACGAACTGTCTTGCGCCCTTGGCAAAGGTCTTGCACGAGACCGTAGGCATCGAACAGGGCTTGATGACTACGATCCACGCATTTACGAACGACCAGGTGTTGACAGATGTTTTCCACTCGGACCTGAGGCGAGGCCGTTCAGCAACTCAGTCGATGATTCCAACAAAGACGGGAGCGGCCTCAGCCGTTGGCCTGGTCCTGCCTGAGCTTGACGGCCGGCTTGATGGATTCGCAATTAGAGTCCCGACAATCAACGTCTCCGTCGTTGATCTGACGTTTACCTCTGGGCGGGAGACTTCCGCGGAGGAGCTGAACGAGGCCGTGCGAGCGGCGAGCCTGGGTGAGCTTAAGGGTGTACTCGCCTATTCCGATGAGCCGCTGGTGTCGATTGATTTTAACCATGACCCGGCCTCATCAACACTCGATGCTGGGCTCACCAAGGTTTCTGGGAATCTTGCCAAGGTCTGCGCGTGGTACGACAACGAGTGGGGCTTCTCGAACCGCATGCTTGATACGACATTGGCCTTCGCCAACGCAACCTAGCGGAGACGAGGATGGCGCTTGCGGTCAAGCGCATGGTAGATCTCTCGCTTCACGCGAAGAGAGTCCTCATCCGCGAGGACTTGAATACGCCAATAACGGACGGCGTCATCACCAACGACAAACGGATCCGAGCAGCGTTGCCGACGATTGAGCTGGCGCTGGATCGGGGCGCGAGAGTGATGTTGATGTCTCACCTCGGGAGACCCGAGGAGGGACGTTTCGACGAGCGATTTTCGCTCGAGCCCGTCGCTCGGCGCCTTGGTGAGCTACTCGATCGACCCGTTCCCCTTGTCCGGCCTTGGCTGGATAACGTAGAGGTTGCGCCCGGCAACGCTGTGCTGTGTGAAAACGTGCGTTTCCAGGCAGGGGAAAAGAGTGACGATGATGACCTCGCGCTGCGAATAGCAAGTCTTTGCGACGTATTCGTGATGGATGCATTCGGTACGGCGCACAGGGCGCACGCCAGCACGCACGGCGTAGCCCGGTTCGCCCCCATTGCCTGTGCCGGGCCGCTGCTTGTAGCAGAGCTGGAAGCGCTCGCCGCCGCGCTGGAGAATCCCGAACGGCCGACGATCGCCATCGTCGGTGGTTCTAAGGTCTCCACCAAACTTAAAGTTCTCCAGTCTCTCGCCGGGATCGTCGACGAGCTCATCCTGGGTGGCGGCATCGCGAATACGTTGCTCGCTGCAAAGGGGGCGAATATTGGGCGCTCGCTCCACGAGCCGGACATGTCTTCGTTCGCCGGTAGGCTCCTGGAGGGGCACTTCGGAGACGTGTCGATTCCTCTACCCACAGATGTCGTCGTCGCGGATAAACTGGGTGAAACCGCACGCGGAGTAGTGAAGAGCATCGGTGATGTTTCTGGAGGCGACAGAATATTGGATATCGGTCCGGATACTGCTCAGGATTATTGCCGCCGCTTACAAAGTGCCCGCACTATTTTGTGGAACGGTCCCGTGGGGGTCTTCGAGCATCCGGAGTTCGCGGCCGGGACAGAAAAGATCTCACGAGCCGTCGCGGAGAGTGGTGCGTTCTCTATCGCGGGTGGCGGAGACACTCTAGCTGCGATAGATCAGTTCGGCGTCACCGAGCGAATCTCTTACATATCGACCGGCGGAGGTGCCTTTCTGGAATTCCTGGAGGGCAAGCGACTTCCTGCGGTCTCCGTTCTGGAGGCAAGCGTCGAGGACACATAACAACCTGGACCAGGATCTTAACGGGGCTGAGGTATAGTGCTCGATGAAGTAGAAGGAACTTGCGTGTGGAAGCTGAAACCCTTGGTCCCCGGAGGCGAACTAAAATCGTCGCCACCTTAGGTCCGGCCACAGACGGACCTGATGTTCTCGAGTCCCTCATCCGCGCCGGTGCGGACGTGCTGAGGTTCAATTTCTCCCACGGCGCCGCGGAAGATCAAAGGGAACGCGTGGAGCAAGTGCGAGCCATCGCGTCGAAGCTTGGTCGCTATGTGGGCATCATGGGGGATTTGCAAGGACCGAAGATACGGATCGAGTCCTTTAAGGAAGGCTCAGTGATTCTTGAGCCAGGGCAGGTGTTCCTACTGGATACGGCCCTAGGATCCGATGATGGCGACGAAACCCGTGTGGGTGTCGCGTATCCGGATCTTATTGAAGATGTCGGCCCGGGAGATGTGCTGCTGCTCGATGACGGGCAGATTGTTCTGGAGGTTGAAGGTCTGGGTGAGAGTCAGATTCGCTGCCGCGTAACAGAGGGTGGCGTCCTAACCGATCACAAGGGTCTCAATAAACAGGGTGGAGGATTGTCCGCCCCCGCTCTTACGGATAAGGACAGAATGGACATTCGGGCAGCCGCGGAGTTGCAGATGGACTTCGTCTCGGTCTCCTTCGCCAGGAGTGCCTCTGACATTACAGAAGCACGTGAGCTGCTGCGAGCCGCGGGCGGTCAGGGACATATCGTTGCGAAGATCGAGCGGGCGGAAGCTGTCGAGAATATTGCGGAGATCATCGATGCCAGCGATGTGATCATGGTAGCTCGCGGCGATCTGGCGGTGGAAGTTGGCTATGCATCAATGACTGGATTACAGAAAAACCTCATCCGGCGCACTCGAGCCCAAAACAAGATCTCTATCACGGCCACTCAGATGCTGGAGTCGATGATCTCTAATCCGTCGCCCACCCGAGCTGAGGTCTCCGACGTCGCGAACGCAGTCATGGATGGGACGGACGCTGTCATGCTGTCTGCGGAAACCGCCGTCGGCCGATACCCGGTACAAGCCATCGAGACTATGAGTGAGGTGTGTATCGGTGCGGAGAAACACGAGACCTTTCGCAGGCCCCGGAATTACCGCTTGGAGGATGTTTTCAGGTATGTTGATGAAGCAATCGCTCTCGCCGCGATGTACACGGCCAACCATCTCCATGTCAGCGCCATTATCGCTTTCACGGAGTCCGGTTCGACCCCTTTGTGGATGTCCAGGGTTCGCAGTGATATTCCGATTTATGCCTTCACCAGGCATGAGGCAACACGCCGGCGCGTCACGATCTACCGGGGGGTCTGTCCAGCATCTTTCGACATCTTTGACGCGGAACCAGGGCGTATCTATCAAAGGGCGATTCAGATGCTAGAGCAGGCGGGGGCCGTTCAGGCCGGCGATCTTGTGCTGTTTACTTCGGGTGATATGGCAGGGGTGTCGGGGCGTACGAACACGCTGCGTATTATAGAAGTGGGCGACGTGGGCGAGAGCAGAGCCGAGCCGGACAATGAGGAGCGTGGCTGAGGCAACGCGGAAAGCCCTCGTCCTCCCGGGAGCGGGTGCGCGGGGTGCTTATCAGGTCGGCGTGCTCAAGGCCATCGCGACACTCCTTCCGGAGCGCGCATCCAACCCTTTCTCTGTAATCTCTGGCACGTCGGCGGGAGCGATTAACGCCAGTGTGTTGGCGAGTCGTGCTTCACGGTTCGATGTTGCGGTCGCCGAAATGGAGCGTGTCTGGTCTAACTTTTCGGCTCATCAGGTATACCGTACGGACACCTGGACGATGCTTCGCTCTAGCTTGCACTGGCTGAGCGCTTTCGTGTTCGGGGGGTTGGGCGTCAGAAACCCAGAGTCACTACTGGACAATCAACCGCTTCGCGAGTTACTCGCCGAGAACATAAACCTCCGACACATTGACCGAGCTATCGAGAAGGGCCAGCTTGATGCACTGGCAATCACGGCGTCCGCCTACAGTTCGTCCCGCTCGGTGACTTTTTTTCAGGGATCCGACTCTTTGAGACCGTGGGCCCGCGTAAGGCGCGTAGGTCAGTCCGCGAAAATAGGTATCGACCATCTAATGGCGAGTTCGGCAGTGCCCTTCGTATTCGCGCCTGTAAAAATCGGTAGCCAGTACTTCGGTGATGGTGCGATGCGACAAAGCGCACCGCTGAGTTCAGCAATCCATCTCGGTGCGGATCGGATGCTGGTGATCGGTGTTCGTGATGAGCATCCCGACCCAGAGCCAAGCGAGGCGGCTCCAGCAGAGGTACCGAATCTGGCCCATCTGGCAGGATACATGTTGGACACGCTTTTCATGGATGGGTTGTACGCTGACCTGGAGCGGCTGACGCGCACTAACCTTATACTCGAGCAGCTGAGCCAGGACCTCACTGGCCCCGTCGCCCAGCTGCGCCCTCTGAGCACTCTGATCATCGTGCCGAAGGAAGACCTACGGCAGGTCGCCGCGCGGCACGCGCACGAACTTCCGAGAGCCGTGCGCGCGCTCCTAAGAGGGTTAGGCGCCATGAACAGAGGCGGCATGCAGCTCGTCAGCTACCTCCTGTTCGAATCGGGGTTTACGCGTGAGCTGATCGATATGGGGTTTCGCGATGCCATGGAGGTTGAAGAAGATCTTAAGGCGTTCCTATTCGACCAGGAGATGGATACGCTAGACGCGAGGGCCGATATCAAGCATGAACTGATGCTCGACCAACACGACAGGTAGGCCCTGCCTCAACCTGGAAGCCCGTGATGGTGCGTCTGGATTTTCTCGTCCGTAGAGAGCCTCTCGGCAACCGCCTCAGTGATGTAGACTGAACGGTGCTGACCACCCGTACACCCTATCGCTACTGATAGGTAGGAGCGTTGAAAATCTCTGTAGTGAGGGATCCAGCGCTCCAGGAAGTTTACGATGTCGTCGGTCATAGCCATAACCTTGGACTGGTTCTCCAAAAAGTCCTTCACGGGCTGATCCCGGCCGTTTAGACGGCGAAGCTTCGGCTCCCAATAAGGGTTCGGTAGGCAGCGCACGTCGAAAACGAAGTCGGCGTCAGCTGGGAGCCCATTTTTGTACCCGAAGGACTCAATCAGTATCGAGAGCTTGTCTTGCTTGCGTGTTCTGATTCGGACGCCAATAAGCTCCCGCAGGTCATAGACACTGGTGTCGCTAGTGTCCACTATCAAGTCTGCTATATCGATGATGTCGCCCAGCAACTCCCGTTCCTTCGAGACCGCTTCCCCCAGGCTGACTGCACTCGACGTCAAGGGATGTTTTCTCCTTGTCTCACTGAAGCGTGACAATATGACGTCGTCGTTTGCTTGGAGAAAAATTACTTCACAGGTGGCGCCCGTTTTCCGGAGCTTTTCGATGACTTCTGGTAGACGCTTGATGTCGGGGACGTTACGCGCGTCCAGTCCCACGCCAACATTGTCATAGACCTGATCGCTACGAGGCATGATCTCCTTCACGAAGGATTGCAGCAGGCCGACGGGGATGTTGTCGATGCAGTAGAAACCGGCGTCTTCTAGAACGTTGAGGGCGACGCTCTTTCCTGAGCCCGATAAACCGCTGACGATCACTAGTCGCATTGGACCCTCCAGTAGTGGGGTTCCAGTCGTCTGTGGATTAGCTTCAGAGAGTCCGCAGGAAAATCACGTATTTCGGCCGGATCGGGTTTCTCGCGTAGCTGACTCTGTAGCGTCGAGTTTCGAAGGCGCCGGATGAGCTTCTTCATCTCACGGACTTGTTCGTCGCTGCAATCTATCGGCGCGTTTCCTGCCCCCCGATGAGACGATTTTCATGACCTCCCGGTATTTTGCCACGGTCCGGCGCGCCACCTTGATACCGTCTTCAGAAAGCAATTTCGCTATTTGATTATCGCTTAACGGTTTCATCGGGTTTTCGGTCGAGATCAACTTTCGTATCTTGGCTCTCACGGCAGTCGATGACTGTTGATCGTCATCGCTGACCAAGTGGCTCGAGAAGAAGAATCGGAACTCGGATATGCCCCTCGGCGTATGCATGTACTTATTGGTAGTCACACGAGACACGGTTGACTCATGCATGCCAATAGCTTCGGCGACATCACGGAGTACCATTGGACGCATGTACTCCTCTCCGCGCTCCAAAAAATCTGTCTGTTTTTGTACGATTGTGGCCGCCACCTTCAATAGCGTTTCGTTTCTAATCTCCAAGCTCCGAATCAACCATTTGGCTTCTTGTAGCTGTGTCCTCAGCGTATCGTATTCGCCATCGCGCCCTAGGGATCCCGCATAAGTTTGATTAACTCGAAGTTGTGGGGCAGCGGATGTATTGAGTTCGACGACCCAGATACCGTCATTGCGGCGCACATAAACGTCGGGTATCACATACTCGGCAGCGGGAGCGTTTATCGAATCGCCCGGGCGTGGATGGCAGGCCCTGACTAGAAGCAATGCGTTATTAAGGTCCTCATCCGATGCCCGAAACCGCCGTCTCAGCGTGCTGATCCGCTGTGCAGCGACGAGGGCCAGGTGCTCGCGCGCGATGGCACATGCTAAGTCCAGTCCCGGTGTTGATGGGTCGAGCTGATCGAGTTGCAGTAATACGCACTCACTGACGGAGCGAGCACCAACCCCCGAGGGATCGAGCCGCTGGACGAGCTTGATGACAGCCTCGATCTCATCAATGCTACTTTCCAGGTCCGGCGCCAGAGTCTCCCGAATCATTTCGGGTTTGTCCATCAGATAGCCGCCTTCGTTGATCGCGTCGATCACGGCCTGTCCGATCGCTGTAGTCCTGGGGTCTAAGTTCTCGAGTTCGAGTTGCCACAGGAGGTGATCTAACAGAGTCTCTTCGGACCGATCGGCGTACTCGACTATTCCTCGAGGCTCAAAGCTCGTCTGCGTGTCCGAGGTGCCCGCTGTCTGTGTGTCGGCCCAGTCAGTCTCCGGTGCGACATTGACCTCGTCTAGCCGGACGGGGGTTTCCGCGTTTGTCTCTAAGACAGCCGGCTCCGGGCTATCGAGCGAATAGGCAGTGGGATCTGTCTCCGGCTCGTCGATCTCGAGCATCACATTTTCGTCTAGTGCCTCTTGGATCTGCGTCTGGAGGTCCATGATCGGTAGCTGCAGGAGACGGATCGCCTGCTGCAGCTGGGGCGTCATGGTTAGCTGCTGTGAAAACCTGAGTTGAAGAGAGGGTTTCAACATTTTGGTTCTGCGAAGCTACAGGGAGAAACTTTCCCCGAGATACACATCTCGCACGCTCTGATTCGACAAAATCTCATCCGGAGTACCGGCAGCCATCAACTCTCCATTGTTCAGAATATAGGCGTGCCCACAGATTCCAAGGGTCT
>Ga0310121_10002756_pt1 | contig 16467 bp, 13 predicted proteins | sample CB27_Tmax_986_MG_FD_203504 | JGI IMG/M metagenome (GOLD analysis project Ga0310121, IMG submission 203504) | Marine microbial communities from Western Arctic Ocean, Canada - CB27_Tmax_986 | ecosystem: Environmental > Aquatic > Marine > Oceanic | place: Canada: Western Arctic Ocean | collected...
CGGGATTGGCGGCCAAGATCACGATCGAAACGGAAACAGGCCAACGGCGCAACTTCATTTCCAACTCGACCTGGAAAACGAACCTGCGCGCTTTGCCACTCTGGCAGAACACACTCTACAACGATAAGCGCTGGGATCGGGCAGTTGCCCTGGGTCGAGTGGGATCCACCAAGCCCTGGATCGCATCAGACAAGCCAGCCGATTCCGTGGCCTCGCAGCCAGGGAAACTTTCTAAGGTTGCCAAGACGAAATCAAAGTCGAAATCCAGTACAAAATCCACGACGCGGCAACCCCGCGCCATCGCGGAGGTCGACGCGGCCAAGGCGATGACCGAGCCGCAGAAGATTACCCAGATTCAAAAGATTACCAATATTCAGCAAGGGCACGAATCGGGCGAATCACGGTTCTTGGCGTCCGAGGGCTTTCGTATTGAACGCATCACTAACAGCCAGCAAACCGGCTCGCTCATTGCCATGACATTCACCGAGTTCGGTGACATCCTTGCCTCCGTGGAGAACGGCCCGCTGCTCCGCGTGTACGACACGAACAAGAACGGAATTCCGGATGCGGTAAACACATGCTGTCACAAAGTAACCAACTGCCAAGGACTCGTCTCTATCAGTGGGAACGCCATCGTCGTTGGCGATGGTCCAGCCGGCACGGGGGTATATCGCCTGATTGATAAGGATCGCGATGGAATCTTCGAGTCGGTTTCATCCATTTTGGCCTTTAAGGACAAGATGTCCGAGCACGGTCCGCATGGATTGACGTTGGGCCCGGATGGAATGTTGTACCTGGTAGTTGGCAACGAGGCCGAAGTCCAAGTGCCATTAGAGCCTTCGAGTCCTTACCGTAACACGGTCGACGGCGATCTGGCGGAGCCACGATTCGAAGATCCCGGAGGACACGCTGTCGGTAGACGCGGACACGGCGGCACGATCATAAGGCTGGATCCCGAAGGCAAACGAGTCGAATTGTTCGCTGGGGGAATTCGCAACGCCTATGATCTGGCGTTCACTCAGGAAGGTGAGCTGGTCGTTCATGACTCCGATATGGAAGCCGATGACGGGCTACCATGGCACCGACCGACGCGGCTGTTGCATGTCACGGCCGGCGCTGAATTCGGCTGGCGCAGCGGTTGGGCCAAATGGCCAGATGACTACCTGGATACCTTACCCGGCGTTTTGGATACTGGCCGGGCTTCTCCCACTGGAATCGTGCTTTACGATCACGATCAATTTCCAGAGAAGTACCGCGGTGCGCTGTTCACGTGCGATTGGACCCGCGGCGAAATTGTTGCTCTACGGGTTAAACTCCAGGGCGCTCAACTCGTCGCCGAGCCCGAGGTGGTTCTGCAAGGCAAACCTCTGAATGTTACCGACATCGCCGTGGGCTCGCAGGGTTCGCTTTACTTCTGCACTGGTGGTCGGGGAACGCAGGGGGAGATTTTCAGACTGGTGTGGAATAAGGCGGATGACAAACGGTCTCCCAAACCCTCCGAGACCGTCCCAGAGGTTGTGCGAAGAAGCCACTTACACACGAGCTGGGGACGTCAGCTGGCGGCTGAAAGTCGAGTGAAAATGGGCGATCAGTGGGGATGAGAAGATCATCAGCTTTGTTCGGAGTAAAACCGAATCTCCCAAACTCCGCGGCAATGCGTTACAACTCATGCATTTCGTCGGTCCTCCGCCAACGGACAGTCTGCTTGTGGAGTTGAGCAGGTCTTCCGACACCGGCCTGAGAGCAAGCGCCACGTACTTTCTCGGGTTGGTCGGTAATCAGGATACCAATAAGCGTTTGGCCGAATTGCTGGATGACTCAGCAGCGATCGTTCGGCGCCGCGCCTGCGAAGGTTTGTAGCGCTCTGATTACCACCCGAGCTGGCAGCAGCTGGTGCCTCTTTTGACCTTCACGGACCGCTTCGAGCGCTGGGCCGCACGCCGGCTATTGGAGCAAATCGATCCTCATACTTGGGCGCAGGAGGTCCTCACAACCGACAACCATCAACTGTTTAACCAAGGGGTCGTGGCGCTGTTGATAGCCCACCCGTCACCGGAATCGGCTGCCAAGATCGCGCAACGCGCGGAAGTCCTGGCCTCCGGCTACGTCTCCGATCCTGATTTCGTCGATCTGTTGCGGGTATTGCAACTTGCGGTCTTGCAGGGACCGCTAACCGCCAAAGTCGTGCCTTCCCTGGGTGGTTGGCTGGCCGCGGAATATCGCTCGGAGGACCAGCGCATCAATCGGGAACTGATCCGTCTGCTGGTCGCCCTCCAGCAACCCGAGGTGATGACACGCGGCATCGAGGTCCTCAATTCCGACGTGCCCGCGGAAGACAAAATTCACCTTGCCATGCATCTGCGCTTTTTGGACCGCGGTTGGACCGTCGAGCAACAGGCCCAACTTTTGGAATTTTACGGAGAGGCCTCGTCGTGGAATGGTGGTGCCAATCTCAAGCCCTATCTGCAAAATGCGCGCTCCGCATTTGCTAAACATCTCAGCGAAGAGAACAAATGGGCGCTCATCGCGCGGGGCGATGAGGCTCCTGAACCAGCCTTAGCCGCGATGTTTGGTTTGCCCGAGCAGATCCGAGACGAAAGCTTAGACGTACTTATCGGACTCGATCATCGGTTGGTCACTCAAAAAGAGGATACGTATCGTCGATTGCGGGTAGCGGTCATGGCCGTCCTCGCCCGGACGAAGATGCCCAAGGCGATGGCCTACATACGCAAAGTGCATGACGATCACCCAGACTTGCGTATGGCCGCGGCCATGGGGTTGTCACAGCAGCCAGACGCCCAAAATTGGGACTACCTGCTCCGTAGCCTGCCGATTCTGCAAGGGGTCGCGGCTGAGGAAGTGCTGCGCCAGCTTGCGACGGCTGATCAATCGTCGACCTCGCCAGAAACGGTCCGCAAAGTCATCGCTTGTGGACTTCGCGCCGGTCCCCGGGCCGCCGACGCGGCTGACCAGTTGTTGACAAAATGGATCGGGTCGCGACCGTTGACCACTGAGAATCAAGATAAAATGGCTGACTGGCAAAAATGGTTTACCCAAACCTATTCCAACCTACCGGGCCCAAACACGAAGGCGACCACCTCGGTCTCCCACGATTTCGTCGACCTTGTCACTTTTCTCCAGAGCGAGGCGGGGCGCAGTGGTTCCATCAAACGCGGAGCCACTATCTATAAACAGGCCAACTGCGCCAATTGCCATCGAATCGGGAGCCTGGGCGAAGCCTATGGACCCGAACTCACTAACCTCGCACGCCGCCTCCCAATCAAGGAAATATTGGAATCCATCCTTGACCCATCGAAGGTGATCTCTGATCAATATCGCTCCCCAAGCCTGCTGACTAAAGACGGACGAAACTTTTCCGGATTGGTGATCACGAGCCAGCCGGGGAAGATGTCGGTAATGCAAAGCGACGGAAGGGCTGTTCACTTTGCCCCCGCGGAGATTGAAGAGCGACGTCCCAGCGACATTTCGTCGATGCCGAGTGGATTGTTAGATAGCCTGACAAAAGCACAAATCGCCGACCTCTTCGCGCTGCTATTAGCCACTCCAGAAGAAATGGTGGCTACCACAAAAATGTCCAGGAAACGGTAAGCCAAATTTTTGGATTTGTCAGGGTCCGCAAAAAACAATTTGTCGTCTGCCGCTGGTATGAATTATCCAATCCCGGCGCCTATGGTTGACTCACCTTGTCCCCCAGATTGCGCCATTGCAGCTGCCACCTAGCCGCGCCCATGGTTCATGAAAATGGAACAAGTGTCTCATTTGTCTCAGCCTCTCGAAGCTGTTTCCGCGGTAGGATTTACATCGACCACCCGCGGTGCCATGAGTCAACTTTGACGGGCAGGTGATCGCCCCAAGTGGTCCGTTCAGCACCCTAAGAAGCGTTTACGAACCCATCTCTCGGTTCACACTATGGGGGATTTCCCTATTTCGCGCGATGCTTCTTGAAAAAATGACATTTACCCTATTCCAAAGCCACGTCGCTGACCGTATTCTGCACACTTGTGATATCTGTCGTGCCATTGGTATGGCACGGCGCTGTCGCAAATTTATTGTGCCACAAATGGCGAAATCATCAAGTTTCAGGAATTCGGGCGGTAAAATGGCACTTCCCTCTGATGGTCTTTTGTGTTGCCACAACCTAGTATTGTATTGGTTTAGGTGCTGTGGGGCAGCAGCTGGATTTCACTATCTCTTACGGACAGCAGAACCATGAGTAAATTTCGTTTCAAATCGCGCGACGTTGGTCACGATGTCTATTATCGTGGCAAGCTGATTGGTCAGATCATTCCACTCAAAGAGGCTACGGGCCGTCACTGTTTTCGACTGGGTTTTGATTCCAGTCGAGACCCCCGCACCTATCGTGGCATGGATCGGGCCGCTGAGGCGCTCTATGAGATCTCGCAATTGACCGCCAAATCAAAGAAGAGCAAGTGGTCGACCGAGGTACTCATCGTCCAGTCCTGGGCGGCCAAACCAGCGGCTTCGAGCCCGATGTAGTGTGGCGATGATGTCGTGTGACAATGATGTCGTATGGCCCCGATGTCGTGTGGCCCCGATGTCGTGTGGCCCTGACGCCAAACTACTCGAAGGTATCGGTCTTCAGTCGCGACTGGAGCGTGATTTCTTCCGGGCTTTCGGTCCCTGCGCCGCGCACCACGGTGAAGGAAACTTCATCGCCCACTTTGTGTCCATCCAGGAAGTCGAATAGATCCTGCGCTGAAAGCACTCGGTCTTGGCCAAGTTGGGTGATGATGTCGCCAAGTTCCAGGCCACCGTTGTCGCTACGTCGAGTCGGTTGGATTCCAGCATCTGCACAGGTACTGTTTGGCGCTACAAGCAGCACCAGCACACCTCCAAGACGGCGGTTGACGTTGGTACTTGCCAACGTGATCCCGAAGACCGGCTGGATCACTTTGCCAAACTCCAAGAGCTGACTGACAATGCGATTCACGGTGTCAACAGGGATGGCAAAGCCAATTCCCGCATAAGCACCGGATGGACTGAAGATGGCCGTATTCACTCCAATCAATCGGCCGCTGCTGTCCAACAAGGGACCGCCGGAATTGCCAGGATTGATGGCGGCATCGGTTTGAATCACGTCGTGTATTGTGTGACGTGTTTTGGATTTAATTTCACGCCCGAGGCCGCTGATAACACCCGTCGTCAGTGTTTGATCCAGACCAAAGGGGTTTCCAATGGCATAAACCGTCTGGCCCACTTCCAAATCACTGGACGTACCGATGGGAATCCGTGTCAGCCGATCTGGCGGCGCGTCGATTCTCAGAATGGCCAGGTCTTTGTTGGCTGCCTTCTGCACCCCGAGCACTGGCCACTCGGATTGATCTGACAGGGTAACCAGCGCCGAGCTGGCACCGTCCAGCACATGAAAATTAGTGACGATGTGTCCCTCATTGTCCCACACGAATCCACTACCGGTACCTTGCGGGATTTCCAAGGCGTTGGCGTTCAGGCCGCCGACGCGGGTGGTGGTGGTGATGTGAACGACCGATGCAGAGCACTTCCGAAACAGTTCGATCGTGGCCAACTCGTCATCATCCAAAGGACCTCGCTTGGCCACCTCCCGAAAATGTGGGCCACCGCTCGCTCGGTCGTTTGCAGCCTGCTGGCCGCCAGCTAATTGCGCTTTGACGGTCGCTGGTCGGGTTCGGTTGATGGTAGGTCTCAAGGCTCCCTCGATCTGCCTGTTTGGCCCCGTGTCACGTGTCGACCACCAGCGAGCCAGTCCAACCACGGCCACGCCGATGAGAATATACATTAGTAATGAATTCCCTCGGCTCGGATGCGCTTCCCCTTGGTCGTCAAAATGGTCGGTACGGTAGTCTGCCATGGGAATGCTTCTCCTGAGGTTGATCGTGGCGGTCAGTGCCCAGAGATAGCTGTGATGTGGGAGTTACAGCCGCAATCGTCAGGCGTTGGCCGCGTACATTTCCGCGTACTCCAAAACCCACACGTCGATCAGCTCCTTGAAGGTTTCGGTATCGGCTTCCTCGATTTTCTCGAAATGCGTGCGATTGAAGATCTCTTTGTTTCGCACGGTCCCTTTGGCAGCCAACTCTAAAACGTGCAGAGTCGAATAGGGGCGAATGGCCATTTCCAAACGACTGAATAAATTTGCCCTTTTACCCTGTATCAACTGTCCGAAATCATCACGGCTGCAGGCGGCACCCCAACCAGCCTCACCATAGGTCGTTTTGTACTCAAATCCGGGAAAGTGAGCCGTCAGTTTCTCGATACAGGACTCGATATGTTCGGAAAGCATCAGCCGGTACTTCCCATGTAAGCTTTTCAAGTCTTCTTCGGAAAGCGCAGCGGCACGTTCAGCCGCGGTCCGCGAGTCGCTTCGTCCGTGGCCTCGCTCAATGGCCCGCTTCAGCCGTTTATCAAATTCAGTCATGCTTTTCCTGGTTCGATTACCAATCACCAGCGTCACGCGGAATCATGGTCCTGCGAGTTCACGGTCATCGGTTCTCCTTATTCGGAATCACTCTCGTTTTCCTGTTCTACGTCAGTCGGAGGCGGGTCGTTCGATTTGTCGGGTTCAAAGAATTGCTTCAGATCGCCGAAAGTCCGCAGCGGCGCGCGACCCGACTTCATTTCATCGGTGAGCGGTTTAAGCGGGGTTTTTGGCTTCTTTTCGCGTTGCAACCTCTTGCGCTGGCCACCAGAGGGGGTCGGACCGCCGCGCGGTGGACGCTTACGGCGGGATCCTACCGACGCTTTCCTTTGGCGTGGGTCGCCCCGGCCACCCGGGCCGCAAAACCGTTCCTGCGACTCTTGCCGTGGCTTCTTTTCAGAACCTGGCTCGATCGCCGTCAATCCGACTCGACGTTTTTCACGATCGACGTCGACAACCCAAACGTCTAACGGCTGCCCCACGTCAACGATATCCCTGGGGTCTGCGACGTATTGATTTGCCAACCGGCTGATATGGACCAACCCATTTTCAGCCAAACCAATGTCCACGAATACCCCGAATTTGACAATGTTGACGACCCTACCTAGCAGCATGGTGCCAGCCGCCAACTCCGCCAGTTTCGGCAGAGAATGCCTCAGCGGTGGAGCTGGTGTCCGCGGACATTGATCGGTGCGGCCGCACTGTTGACGATCGAGGGTGCCGTCCAACATCGCTTCGACCAATTGCTCTAGCCGCTGGACCTCAATGTCTAGTTCCTCCGCGACATTACGCGGGTCCAAATCAGACAACCGTTGGCGCAAATCGACGGGACTAACTGGAGAGTCCACTACCAGCTTTGCAGCCGCCGAGCCGTCGGCACTGTTTTCCGTTTCTGGTGCTTTTGCCGTGGCGCTGTCGTGGCAGAGATCGTCGGCAACAGCACCCAGATGCGAGATTAGTTTCGTCGCAGCCTCGTAATCTTCAGGATGAATGGCAAACCGATCCAGTGGCTGGCTGCCATCGATGACGCGCAGGAATCCGGTTGCCTGTTTGACGATGGCCGGGTCCAAATCCACGGTCTTCGCCAATTGCTCACGCGATTGAAAGGGACCCTCCTCTGTCCGTTGGTCAATTAGCCGCCTGGCAGTAAATTGATCCAATCCCGATACAAATCGGAGCAACGCAGGGCCCGCTCGGTTGGCGTCAATGCCAATCCTGTTCACGCACCAACGGGTCGTGTACTCGAATAGTTCTGCGAATTCTTCCAGCTTGATGTCGGAATGGTCAAATCCGAAATCCATGCAGAATGGGTCGGCCTTGACAAATTCGCCCAGCGGATCGATCAGACGTCGGCCTACGGCTACCGCCCGCCGCGCATCGCGATCAAGATCAGGGAGTTCCTCGTTACCGAGAGGACTTATGGCATACTCGTCTGTGCCTGAAGAATTAACCAGAGCGTAGGCCACATTGCCCTCGGGAAACTCCTCTTCCAACCACTGCCCAATCAAGTGCTCTGCTTCTCGTCCACCTCCCGAGATGCCAATCGCAATCACGGTCAAATTGTGTTTCTTGATCAATTCCACCAGGCGGCCCCGAGCCTGTTGGACCTGATCCGACGTCCCATTGACCGCTATACGATCCCTTTCCAACAACACGCCAGCTTTGTCCAAGGCGGCGACCGCATAGTTGCCTAAAGGGGTCGGATGAATGGCAAGCAGGGGCTGCTGCAGCGGCGACTGGAGCAAGGTACGTTGCCAGCGGCCAACCAACCGCTCCGCCGTCTTGAGACTGGCTTCCTGGACCAACTCCTGCTTGAGTTGGCGAAAAACGGCTGGATAGGCTAACTCCCAAATGGCCCGGCCGGCACAAGCTGACAATCGCTCTCGATGCGGATGATCGGCTGGGACGAGCAGGGACCGACATGCCGCATCGATAGCTTTTTGCTCAATGTCAATCTTCAACTGAAGGACCAGAACACGTTCGCCGCGATCCAACTTGAGCCATTGATGTGGCCGAATCTTGGATATGAGTTCCTTGAATCCGAAGCTATCCTTGAATGACCCCTCTAACTTGAGTCGGCGGCGGCGGCGTAATTCGCGGCGACGCTCACGTCGTTGCTCGGGTGTTTCCGTTTGCCCCGATTCCGGAGCTGGTTCAACAGCGGCTGGAGGCACCTCGACGTCAGGCGGCGGCTGACCAGCAGCGGCTGCAGTTTCGCCATCGCGGTCAGAGTCCGCATGGTCCTCAACGTCCGTGGGCCGTTCCCCCTCTCGGCCACCCGTTTCAACGATGCTTTCGCCGTCAGCGAGTCGGTTCTCGAGGCGGCTGGCAACGAGCTGCCCACGCTCCCGAAGAGTCCGGCGCAGCGCCTCGCGGAGATCGATCTGCTCACTCATCCGCTGGGCGATGATATCCAAGGCACCATCGATCGCCTCGTTGGCCGTGGCAATCTCCCGTTCGGCATTGATGAATTCGGCGGCGCGAGTTGGCAGTTCGTCCGCGGAGCCGATTCCGTTTTGAATTTCATCGGCCAACGGCTGCAATCCTCGTCCAATGGCCGTCGAAGCTTTGGTTCGCTTTTTGGATTTCGCGGGAGCGTACAAATCCTCTAACACACGCATGGAAGGCGCCTCGCGTATTCGTCTCTCGAGCTCGGGACTCGTACGGTCGCGATTTCCCAACGTTTTAAGAATAGCCGACTTCCGATCGGCTAATGCGCGAAAGCCCAGTAGCCTTTGCTGGATTTCTCGAATCGGCATTTCATCCAGGCTACCGGTAAGATGGCGGGCAAATCGGCCGAGATAGAATACCGTGTTTCCCAGGTTTAACAGCTCGACAGTTTTTGCGATTTGGGCCTCAGAGATCCCCAGTTCCCCGGCCATCTGCCCACAATCAAATTCGACGTTGGACTCCATCTGCATGCTCTGCATGAATCTGCTCAGATAGTGATTCGGCTCCGCGCTCGGCTGCGACGTGATAGCTCCCTCGGTTGTGGAAACGGCTAGCAGCGTTCGGACGTCGCAAATCTATGCAGTGTATGCCGTTATGTCAAGCAATCCCAGCCATATCGCAGCCCGGCTAGCACCGGTGCCCCGTAATTCGCGATCGGGGCGTTTCAACCGTGGGCTGCTATCAATGACTTTAATAGCATCGATTTTACACAAAAATTCGCAAATGTCGGAAAAATAATTCAAATCTATCAGCAAAGTGAGCCGATATACGAATAAAGACCTATGGACATTCGCACCGTTCATTGGCTCGTTATTCAATCTTGTTGGTGTGAGCAGTGATGTGGCTGAGCCACTATGTGGAGAAGGGATTCCCATGAATCACAGTCGTCTGCGCGTCTACCACGGACCTGAAGAAAATACGCAATCCACAATCGTCGCGGATTCGTCAAATTCACCACATCGTGTGACGATACCTGCCGGCGAGGTTTTCGCCGCTCTCGGCGATGCCGTCCGGAACAACCGCGTCTGGTTGAAGGATTTCGCTGAAGACGACATCACTATCCCGACTGACTTGTACGAAGTCATCCTTGCCTACGAGCACTACCGCCGGCCCTCGGCCTAGCTTCGATTGACGGGCGATGGTTATGGAGGACAGGATTTCAACCTGTCCCCGACAGGATGAAATCCTGTCCTTCGTGTCAAGAGACGGCAGTCCAGCTACGAGCTAAGACCGTACCGCCGCCTTGGCCCCGCGAAAACTTGCTGCGCACTCCAGGATGTCCTGAATCACGGCAAGGGTCTCACTTGACGGCAGGCAACCTCTCGCGCCAAAGTAGGGCGACATCCTTGTCGTCTCCGTTCACAGCGAGCGAGTCAGAACGTGGCAGGCATAGCGAGACACGGGCATAGCGAGACACGGGCATAGCGAGACACGGGCATAGCGAGACACAGGCATAGCGAGGCAGGCCGTGGAACAAGGTCATGAAACCGAGCGAACGAGTCGCAGCGATTCGTCGCCAAAATCGACTGGTCGCAACAAGCAGGATCTGATTGAGCGCATTCGTGAATCCGCTGACAAACTAGAGAAAGATGGCTCGTCACGTGGCGACCTTAAGCTGCTGAGCCGAACGCTCAGAGAACTGCGTTACGCGTTCAAGGTCTTTTCTCCCTATCGACGCCAATACAAGGTAACTGTTTTCGGCTCGGCCCGCACGCCTGCGACCGATCCGGCCTATCAGACGGCGGTCCAGTTCGGTCAAGCCATGACCGAACACCATTGGTTCGTCTTGACTGGGGCAGCCAGCGGAATCATGGAGGCGGGCCACGTGGGGGCTGGCCGAGATCACTCGATGGGACTGAATATCATGTTGCCATTCGAGCAGGACGCCAATCCCATCATCGATGGGGACCCCAAGTTGGTTCACATGAAGTACTTCTTCACGCGAAAATTAATGTTCGTCAAGGAGTGCCACGCCGTGGTTTGCTTGCCCGGAGGATTCGGCACTTTGGACGAGGCACTCGAAGTCCTCACGCTACTGCAAACCGGTAAACGTGACCTGGTTCCTGTTGTCTTACTGGATGCACCCGGTGGCAACTATTGGAAACGATTCCACGAGTTTGTGATCGGCGAACTACTTGATGGCGGCATGATTTCGCCAGAAGATTTGTCGCTCTATTTGCTCACCGATGACTGCGGCGAGGCCGTAAATGACGTCATCCGATTTTATGACGTCTATCACAGCATGCGTTACGTCAAAGACAGCCTCGTGTTCCGGCTCAAAAAAAAGCCGGCAGAGGCGTTGCTCGACGCCATCAATGAAACTTATCGCGAGATTCTGGTCGATGGCCAGTTCGTTTTGGGTTCGTCCTTGTCTGAAGAGCGTGATGAGCCTGAACTGGAAGAGTTGCCGCGGTTGATCTTCAAGTTCGACCGCCGGAGTCACGGTACGCTGCGTCAAATGATTAACACCCTGAATCGAGGGGCGTTGGAACCCACGGCGTAGTCGTAAAGGGGTCGCGAATGACGAGGGTGTGCGTCAGACCAACTTAGGGTTCAGTGTTCAGGATTCCATCAGATTCCCCTTCCGAATCCTGAACACCGAAACCTGAACTTGTCTCATCTGTATAGATGTTCCAGCGTTAAGAACCACAATTCGCGCCTACGGTCGAATCTCGCCGTGGTACTCATGGACCGTGTCGATTAAGACTTTGACGTTGTCGACCGGGGTTTGTGGCAATACACCATGACCCAGGTTGAATATATGGCCTAATCTACCCTTGGTCATGTTGAGTATTTCCCGGGCTCGTCGACGCACTTCTCGGGCGTCCGCCAGCAGCACCGTCGGGTCAAGGTTTCCCTGCACCGCATGCTCGTATCCGATCATCTGCCAGGCCTGATCGAGGGAGATTCGCCAGTCCACTCCAATCACACTGGCTCCCGATTCGGCCAAGCAGGGCAGCAGCGACGGGTTACCCGTGGCAAAGTTGATGACCGGGACGCCAGGAATCAATTCCTCAAGGATTTCTTGGACGTGAGGCAACACGAACCGACGATAGTCCTCCGGCGATAAGCAGCCGACCCAGGAATCGAACAATTGCACACATTGCGCACCCGCCGTGATCTGGGCGTTGAGATATTTGACCACCGAGCGGGAAAACCTCTGCATAAGCTCCTTCCAGGCGCCTTCATCCCGATACATGAGCGTCTTGGTGTGAAGGTAATTGCGGCTGGCACCCCCCTCGATCACATAACTCGCCAAAGTGAACGGCGCGCCGGAAAATCCGATCAGCGGAATGTCGGCTGGCAAATCATTGCGCGTCTGCCGGACGGTTTCAATCACAAAATCCAGTGACTCGACACTCTCCAACTCGACGACCCGGTCAACGTCCTCGGATTCGCGCACTGGATTGTGGATGACGGGACCGTCTCCCGGAGTGTACTCCAAATCCAATCCCATCGGTTCCAATATGGGCAATAGGTCGGAAAAAATAATAGCCGCATCGACCTCCAACCGCTTCACCGTGTTGACCATGATCTCCGCGCAAAGTGCGGGGTCCTTGCAGAGCTCGAGGAACGATTTCTTAGCGCGGATTTCTCGGTACTCGGGTAAGTACCGACCGGCCTGCCGCATCAGCCAGACTGGACGGACGTCGGTTGGCTCGCAACGACAAGCGCGCATGAAAGGACTGTCGTACCAAGGCGCTTGAGGATCCATCACGTCGCTGGCCGGCCCCGAGAGTATCAGCAGGATCCGTTTCTTTTGCGCCAGCAGCGAGCCACTCACCTCTGCCGCCTCGCGCACTAACTGGCCCATCTTGGGCTGAGTCGGCTCGAAATCGACTGGCAAGCCACAGTCCCGCAAGGTTTCGCTGGTCGTCGGACCAATCGAGCAAACGACGGCTCGCTCCAAGCCGGTTCGCACTTCGTCGGCCAGCTCCATTTGCGTCGCCAACTGCATCAGGTGAATCAACTGATTTGCCGAGGTGAAGAGGACGACGTCGATTTCTCTCGCGGCCAACGCGTGGACATTGGTTTTCAGCAATTCGATGTTCTCGGGAAAATCCCAATCGTAGACGCGCACCCGTTTGACCGTCGCACCGCGCGCCTCGAGACCAGCAATCAAGCTGGCATTGGTCTTGCCGTACTCCTGGAGACCGATATTCTGATTGGCCACGTGGATGTGCTTATCGATTTCGGTGAGGACTTCTCGCCAGGTATTGGGAGACGGTATCAGATGGGTAGGCGCCAATCCATGCTCCTTCATCGCGACCACCGGCTTGGGGCCTCGGGCAATCGTCACGATATCGGACAGCGTCGCTAGAAATCGCTGAAGATCCACCTGGCGCTCGACAGCACCAATGAGATGTCGAAAGCCGACACCGGTCATGAAGATGACCAGATCAATTTCACCGGTCATGACCGCCTTGGCGAAATCAACGGCCTCACGATTCTCAACAATCGCCACTTCGCGCATCGAGGGACTTACGTGTGGGATACCACCGGACCGCTGGATCAAACGAACCATGTCATCGGCGCGGCGGCTTTCGAACGACGCAACGGCCAAACCATCAAAAGAGGCTTCGGTACGATTCACGGTGTATTGCTCCCAGTCGATTACTGACCATCGGATTTAGATCAATTGACAGCGTCCCCTGTCCGGCTTGTCCGGCAGGAACGGAAGTTTTTTGAGCTATATCGCTCTAACATCCTAGTCGTGATCATCAATTCACCACAGTAAGCTCTACATAGCGGGCGATCACCATTAAATCAGTCATAATCAGCAGCAGGCGGCGTCATCAACCGCGCACATGGGCGTTTTTGGACCTTTTTTATGTTGACTTAGGCTGGGATGCACGGCATTAAACTTCAGGGTTCCCGGCAATACTGTTCGGCACGATATGTGCTCGACGAACGTGAGTGAGTCGCAACCCAAACTACAGCATTTTCGCGGTCGGCGTAGCATGGTAATCAGACGCGCGGCGAGGATTGTCAACGCTGTGCCTCGCCACGCGTCGGGTTACTTACAACGACGCTACACGAACTCTGAAAATGCTCTAATGACCTGGAGAATCACATGACTGGATGGGAAATAGGCAATCTCGGAGGACTCATTCCTCTGCTTGGCGGAATCTATGGGTTCTTGCTGGCCAACGGCACACTGCCAAAAAAACCTCGCGACCCCGAAAAAATCCAATTGTGGCGTCAGAAATACAGCCCCATGATGAAGGTCATTTGCCCCCTCGTCCTAGTATTTGGACTCCTTCAATTATCGGGTGTCCTCTAATCAGGCAGCTCCATTTCACGACTGACGCCAACTCGGTCCACTGATTTTCAAGGACCCACCGTCGTCGGCGGCGGTACCGTCGCCGAGGGAGATATCGGCGGGTTGGGACCAAGCGTTCTCATCCCTTACCCTGAACTAGGTGTAGGTCCTGGAGCAGGAGACAAGATCTATTTTTCCGTGCGGCGCGGATCCTTTGCCGTTGCTGCCCCGGACGGCTACACGGGTACCCCGATCGAAGAGGGTGATATCCTCGTTCCTCCAGGACAGGATGGAAACCCCGGCCTCGGTCCTGGAATTTTTGTCTTCGCAGAAGACCTGGGACTGGCAACGGTTCGATCCAGCAAATTTGCGATTCCCCATCTAAAGAATTCCAGCGGCGGGCGCATCATTAACATATCCTCAATCCACAGCGAATGGGGCGGCGGCGGGCCGGCCTACCCGAGCGCCAAGGCGGCGGTCGTCAACCTGTCACGAGACCTGGCTGTGGAGCTTGGTAAACGTTCGTCATCCGCCTTCTTCCTTCTTTATTTTCAACCGCTCCTTGAGGACCTTACGCAGCTTGAGCATCTCGCGCCACATCCGATTATCTTCGGCGATGAGCACTTTCATCGATGATCTCCCAACGAATCAGCATATCCGGAAAGCATCACTCAAGTTCCTGCTTCAGGGCGCGACGATTTCGTCGGCACATTGTTGCAATTCGGCCCGCGCCTGGTCGTACTCACTTAGGTCACCGGCGCGTGCCATCGTTTCGATCCGCCCCGCAGCTGCGATGACTTTCTCCGCGGCAAACATGGTCGCGGAGCCTTTGAGCGTGTGCGCGGCGCGAGTGAGGGCCACTTGGTCGCCCTCGGCGTGGGTCTTCTCGATCTCCGCCAATTGCTTAGGACATTCCAACAAGAATAGTCCTACCATTTCCCTCAGAAAATCAACACTCCCACCCACATTCGCCAAAGCTTTGGTGCGGTCGTAGGGAAACGACTGATCGACGGGTTCGTCGGGGGGCGAGTCTTCCTCAGGGTTTGGCACGGCAGTTACTCCGTGCACTTGATCGGTGGCGTTCGCACTGACGGTCTCAACCGCCGCGAATAATTCCGACGGTCGGAAGGGCTTGGCAATATAATCGTCCATACCCGCTGCGAGACACCTGTCGCGGTCCCCCTTCATGGCATGAGCGGTGATGGCGATGACTGGAATGTGATGGCCCGATCCTTGCTCCTGCCAGCGAATCGCCGCGGTCGTCTCGAAGCCATCCATCTCCGGCATTTGCACGTCCATTAAGATGACGTCGAATTCATCTCCGTTCCATGCCTCCACCGCCTCTTTGCCGTTCACCGCGGCGGTTACGTGGTGGCCACGCTTTTCGAGCAAGCCGATCGCTACCTTGCGATTCACGAGTCCATCCTCGGCCAATAGGATTCGCAGTGGGACGAACTGTTCGAGGCAGTCGGTGGTGACAGTGTCATGCGGCTTGCCATCGGCGCGGGACGTGCTGAGCGATGTGGTGATGCCATTGAGCAGGATAGATTGGGTGATGGGCTTGTTGATGCACTTGGCCACGTTCAGCGTTTTGGCAAGAGTGGCGTCTTCTGCACAATGGGCCGACGAGAGCATGAGGACGGTCAAGCGGTCTTGCCCCGACCGCTGGCGAATGCGGCGAACCAGCTCGAAGCCATCCATTTCGGGCATCATCACGTCGAGCAATGCGAGCCGGTACGGCTGGCCAGCGCGGTCGAGCTCTTCGATTGCTTTTGCGCCGCTTTCGACCGTGGTTGGTTTCATTCCCCAGTTGGAGAGCATCTCTTGGCAAATGATGCGATTGGTGCGATTGTCGTCGACCACGAGCACCCGCAGTTCGTGCAGCGTTTCGAGTTCGACCGGTTCATCGTCGACCGGTTTTTCTACCCGGCCAAACTCGGTAGTGAATTGAAACGTGCTCCCCTGGCCGAGTTCGCTTTCCACCCAGATTCATCCTCCTATTAGTTTGACCAACCGCGAGGAGATCGCTAGTCCTAATCCGGTGCCACCAAATTGCCGGGTGGTAGAAGTGTCAGCCTGGGTGAAAGCGTCGAAGACTTTGACTCGCTGTGCGGGGGCCATGCCGATGCCGGTGTCCCGAACCGGAAAGTGCAACTTGCCGCGATCGTCGGTCACTTCCTCGGTGGTCACTTTCACGACTGACCTTACCCCGCTTTTAGTACCAGCCTAAGTGAGAGAATCGGGGTTAAGTAACTCGGCTGTGTTCTGGAGGCTGAGGCGTAGCCGAAGCTGGAAGAACACAGCCAACCGCATACGT
>Ga0310121_10002758_pt1 | contig 16460 bp, 18 predicted proteins | sample CB27_Tmax_986_MG_FD_203504 | JGI IMG/M metagenome (GOLD analysis project Ga0310121, IMG submission 203504) | Marine microbial communities from Western Arctic Ocean, Canada - CB27_Tmax_986 | ecosystem: Environmental > Aquatic > Marine > Oceanic | place: Canada: Western Arctic Ocean | collected...
CCGGTAGGCCTAAAGTTTTGGTTTCTAAAAATGACTTCATTAACCTACTGTTAAATTATCCGAAAGTTGGTAGACCTACCGGGTGGAGAAAACCTAAAGAACTTCAACTTATTTCCTGATTCCGACCTCTTAATATAGGCCCTCATTTTTTTAGAATGGGGGTTTTTTTTGTCTCATAATTTCTTAAACTATTAATTACTTTTTTTACTTGAACTATGAATTAAATCGGTATATGCTCCAGAAACCTTTTTTTGAACTTCATAGGTACAGCGGACTTAAAATCCGCTCCGTTGGGGTTCATTAGGGAATATAAATGTCTCTTCAATCCCTATAGAGAAGTAAAACAAGCAAGGGAAATCTAATTGGCGTTTGGTTTTCCAACCGAGATTCAAATTTAGGGGTTTGGATCTCACATAAAAAAAACCCTCTCCGAAGGATCGTCCGAAGAGGGAGCAAGTAAAGGATGATTTACTTATGCCAAGTATAACAAAAATATGTCACTCATGTCCGGATGAAATCGAGGCCGGAAACAACATGAATAACTGCTATATGTGCAATGCGTTGGAAGGGATAAAAAATATGATAAATGTTGAATGTACTTGCCGGGTTTGCTCGGCCCCCTTCTATGTCCCTCTTGATCAAATTTTGTCCAATGGAATATTAAATGCCGATTTGAATCTTATTTCGATAGAGGGGGATCCATTAGAATGCCCAACTGAGGGTTGTTTAGGCCTCCAATTTAGACTGCGGATTGAAGAGGGGGCCCACTTTGGATAAACCTCTCTCTCTTGGTGAAAAAGATAATTGGTCGGATGCAATTATCGAATCTGTAGATATGAAAACCGGTGAGGCTTTTTTATTAAAAAGACTTGCCAAATTCGCCAATGCAAATAATGACAATATTGCTTACCCATCTAAACAAACATTAATGAAGATGTTAAAAGTCTCCAATGTTAAAACTTTAAATGTTTGGTTAAAAACTTTAGAGGATATAGGCCTTATTACTGTTAGAGGCCGGTTTCCCAAAATTGGGTATAGAGGTAGGGGCCAACCGGCCCATATTTGGCAAGTTAACTTTACTTTCGATTTAGAGGTTTATAACAAAAGAATTACGGATCTTAATAAAGACCAAAATTTACCACTTAATGGATTTAATAAAGACCAAAATTTACCACTTAATACGGATATTAAAGTCCAAAATTTACTCGATTACAATCCAATTTTTACCACTTACGCATATATAGATATATATATTAGAGATATATTAGCTGATAAATCAAAAATATTAGAAATACCCTCTCCCCACCCCCCGGAGCAAAGCGAGGGTTCAAAATCACAATATTTTAATCTTTTTCTTTTTTGTTTAGAGAATTTCAAATACAAAGATAAATACCTTTTGAAACATCTCTTAGAAAAGAAACATTTCATCAAAAGGATGGAAGATAAAATCTGTAACGGAGAGGTCGGAAAAGGATTCCCAATTAATCATTTAACCTATGTTTTAGATAGCGAAACTAATCGGCTCGGTTGGGCCACTAAATGGGGCCACAATCCAGTCCCGGTAGCAAACATAGAGCATTGGTTACCGAGTGTTGTTCACCAACCTTTTGAAAGGGAATATATAGCCGAACAAATTGGTTATGAAAACAAAGAATGGAAAGTTAAAAAACTAAATGTGATGGGAGAACATGATCCCGATGACGTTTTTCATATTCAACCAACCCGATTAAGGCATGAAGAAGAAAAAGGAAAAAAAGAATTAACTCCAAACAAGTACAGCTAACTAAGTGCGTTCCCTGTAACGCAACTTACGATTTTTCCATATCAGATGAACCCTTTTGTCCGATTTGTAATCATAGGCCCTATGGTTTCTCAATTACTGAAAATTACACCCGGCAAAAATCCCCAATGCACCAATACTCGGTTGGGGATTTATCTGCTATCCGGGCTCGTAAAGAGGGAGAAAAAAGGCGCATGATCAGCCGTGAGGCCCACAAACAAAGATTATTACTCCGGCAAAGAGAATGGAATACACCACGGTTATCTAGAACCCTTGCAACGGCAAAACTTTATATAGCATGTGCGGAGATTGAAAAACCCCATAAACACGAGTTGGGAAAATCGGTTAATGAGATCGCAGAAGAATTAAATCTAAGTCCCGGCACTATAAAAAACTATATTGAAATTTTCGGCATAGATCCCGACATTGGGCCCCAAAAAACAAGAGTATGGAATATTTATCATACTTTCATATTTCAATATGCCGGGTTATCAGAATCTCAAATCGCATTTGCTATAAATACCGGATGGGAAGTGTTAAAAAACTATAAAGCCTTTATAGAAGAATATGTTTTGCCCACCCAACAAAGAATTTTACCCAAACCCGGATTAGAAGTACGCAAAAGTGACTTTAATTTATCTAAGGGTGAGGTGTTGGTAGGGTAGGGGACTATAAACCTCTATTTTGGGCCCCTACAGGATCCCATATCTTGATTAGTCACTAACTCGCCAATAAAAACCAATGGTTCCGGATCCGTAGGCCGAATCAAGATTTAATTGGAAAGTTGTTGCAGTTTCATTAGATACCCAAAACCGTTTGCCTTGAGTATCCGTTTTCCCGGTAACCATTACAGAATTCGGTAATTTCCCTAAATCGTGAGTTACAACAATTGCGGTTTGGCCTGATACTATTTCCGTACTCCCTACCGTTTCGATAAGGGCCTTATTTGTAGGTTGAGCAATTAAATAAAGTGCCCCCACAAAAAGTATTACTGCTATTCCAATAACCGCTCTTGCACTCACTTTTTATCTCCTTTTCCTTAATATTACGAAATCCATTCAAAAGTTACCTCGAGGTAAACGAAACCCATTCAAAAAGTTCGATGCCAGGAGCAAAGAATTCGTAATTTAGGTACGCATTCTGCCTTTTTTTCTCCGACCTTTTTTCCGTTTTGCCCGATAAGTAATATTTCCGGCTAGGGTTGATTCAACCGCTCCCATATCTAATTTTCTCTGAGTTGCCGGGACATTATCCCATTCCAAAATGGTATAGCTTTTTTTTGCGGATCCTTTACCGGTAAGTTTGGGTATTCGTGAATCGAATTGATGGTTGAAAGTTGTTGTCTTATTTGTTACGAAATTATGTTTCATATATTTAACCCCTTGTTTCCAACCGGAAATCCTACGATTTGGAGTCTCAGGGGTTTTTTGTTTACTAATTTTAAGATTTGGCCCCCTACCCTTTTGGCCTATTGGTGGCTTTACCTTTTTTGTTTTTCCCTCTTCTACTGTTGTTGGGGCCGGAGTTTTTGTCGCATCAGGATCCGGGGCCGGAGTTTTTGCTGGATCCAACTCAGGAGCCGGGGCCGGAGCTGGAGCTGGGCCCGGAGCTGGGGTTGATATCGGTGTTTCTCCCGGGGTGGATCCCGGTGTAGATCCCGGTGTGGATCCCGGTGTAGATCCGGGGCCGGGGCCGGATCCCGGAGTTTGTCCCGGAGTTTGGCCCGGAGTTTGGCCCGGTGTTACACCCGGGGTTACACCCGGGGTTCCACTTGGATCCTCAGTGGGTTCCGGAAGAATATATGGTGTTGGATCCGGAGTGGGTACGGTAGGTTTTGTCGGCGTTGGATCCTCAGTGGGTTCCGGAAGAATATATGGTGTTGGATCCTCAGTGGGTACGGTAGGTTTTGTCGGCGTTGGATCCTCAGTGGGTTCCGGAAGAATATATGGTGTTGGATCCTCAGTGGGTACGGTAGTTGGTGTTTGTGAAATCTGAGGATCCGGAGAGGAAACACCGGTAGTTGCTGAAGAAGGGGTATTAACTTCAGTTGTCCCCGGGGTTGGCCCCGGAACCTCAGATGGGGGGGTGACAAACATAGATTCTCCCGGTGGTGTTGGAAGAAGTATTGGTGGTGTTTTTCCTTGAGGCCCCACAACACTATCAGGTTGGGTGAATTTATCTACCGAGGTTTTAACAGTAGATTTAGTTGAACCCGGAGTATCTAAGGGTTTTAACGGTGTTGGGGGGCCATCAGAAGATCCGGGGCCCTTATCAAACCAATTCCCGGTATCTTTATCGGGGCCATATTTCCTCCCCTTCTCAACTTTAAAATCGTATGGAGAAACCTTTTTCAAATCTTGTTTTGTTGCGGTTTTTAAAAGGTTTAATTTCTTTTGTAATTCAAACATTTCTGGAGTCCAGAGTTTTTGATTATTAGGAAAATTTTTCCTAACATTGTTCAAAACTTGGATCGTGTTTAGTTTTTCGGCAACGTCCCCTACTTTCAATGCCGAAATTTCATCTATAACAGTTGTCATTTGTCTTGCGTTGATCCGAGCTTGATCAAAAATATCTGCCGGGTTATCAAGGCTTTGATCTAATGTTTTAGCGTGATCACTTAATTTATCTAACCTTGCCTCTAAGATCTTGACTTGGCTTTTTGCCTCAACATCAATATTTCCTAAATCATCTAAAAGATTTAAACCTTTTTTAGTGGTGTTTTTTATAGCGTCAATTTTTGCCGGTTTGGATGAATCGAGACTTCTTAAAGGATCCTCTATATCTAAAATATTATCGACAATATCGTTAGAAGTGTTAACAACTTTTTTTCTTGCGTTTATAAGTTCCTCGGATGTATCAAGGGCCCCTAAAACAGTTCGTTGTGTTTTTGTTACAACCTCTTCAGGTAATGGAAGATTTCTAGTTGTAACAATAGTTTCATCTAATGTTTTTACATGGGTAGTTACTGCGTTTGCTAATGCGTCCTCGGCATCTAAAACCGCCAATCTTTGAGAGGCAACTTGATCGGTAAGGTCGTAAGCTCCGGTAGTGGTAGTGCTAGAGGGTTTGGCCCTACTCGCTTTTAGTTCATATAAGGGATCCGTTTTTCTCAAATCAGCAATTCCGGATTGCATGTCCGGAAGCTCCCAATCTGATTTTGGAGCTTGAGGTAAGTTTTTTTGTTTAGTTGTGAGATCGTCTAATTTGATAAGTTGTTTTGCGTAGTTTTCTTGTTTGGTAGCAACATTTTGAACCGAGGATCCAAGTCTAGGATCTAAGTCTTTAACGGTATTAACAATCGCAGTATTCGTAGCTCGATTAGCCTGATTAACTGATTTACTAGAACCAAATATTCCTTTAATGGGTATAAAGGGAGTCATGAGATCAACAGCATCTAAAGCAATAGAAACTTTTCTTTCTGTTGGAGACATATTATCCCAATGGTAAACAGTCCCAACTATTGGGATCGCACCAATGAAAGCACCTTTTCGGGCCTCTTGCATTGCCTTTTTAGCGTCGGAGATTTCCTTTTTAGTTCCGGATCCATAGCCAACTGCAACTGACATTGGATCTTGAGGAAACCCGATATAATTTTTAGATTTTTGAGCTGTTGGTTTCGGCCTTTTGGCTTTTTGAGTAGCAGATTTCAAAGCCCCTAAATCTCTCTCGTATTGATCTTCAAAAAAATCTTTATTCATTTTAAGTTCCTATTCTGAAGAATGAAGAAATACCACTTATAGAGTTGCTAACAAAACTTAACATGGCACTTGCTGAAGAAATTAAAAGAGGGCCAATAGTTGTGACAAGACCCCAAATCAAAAGGCCCATCACCGGTAACCCGACTATCAATCTAAAAAGGTTTCCAACAGTATTATCTAAGAACCAAAAGTCCCAGATCGCAAGATGATAAACCGAGGAAAACCAAGATAGATTTGGCAACGGAATTGAAATCCCAATTACGGTATACATTTTAAGAACGTCAAGGCTTAAAGCCACATTCATATGGCTCTCTTTTGAGGCATTCACAAGACCTGCCCCGATAGCGTCCATTAACATTAAAATAACCCATATGAAAATGAACCACGCATAAGTTTTACCACTCATAATTCACCAACCGTTCACGAAAAAACAGGTAAGATTTGTGACTAGAATTTAGGCTAAACCACCAGGCATTTCTATAAAAACATATTCGCATTTTATGCCTTCCAATATTGGTGAATACTAATAGACCCCATAGCCCATAATGCGTAGAAAAGTAAGAACCAATAACTCAACCCGGCAACGATTGTAATCATCCCCAAAACCACTCCACCAATAATCGCAACAATCGTTAAAGACGGTATGAATTTAAAGAGTTTAGAACCGGCAACGGTGGCAAGTAAGGTTCCCATTAAAAGCCACCAAACCCCTTTTGGCATTCCGGAATTTTCATCGGCCTCAAAAAACCCGGCAATAAAGGGAGAGTGTTCGCCCTGTATACATGCCGGATCCACCTGTAATCCAGTTGCTGGATCTATGGGACAATCCTCAGAAACGGCCCCGGATGATATCCGGTTTTGTAGATCGGTTGTCCCGGGAGTTAGGAAAGTTGCAATCGGTACAGCTCCGACCATATTTGCAACGGTTTCTGTACCGGTTCCGGCTGGAATATCGTCCGTTACTTGTAATCCCCCAACCGTTGAAACTATATCTGTTGTATCGGCAACTAAACTATAAATAGCATTATTTGCACTTCCGGATTGATCGGCAATGGTTCCAAGATAAGTCCAAGAATTACTAACATCCCCTATTTGAGTATTTGTATTATGAGAGGGTTCAAACCCTAAATTTAAAACATATGTTGGAGAACTAATATCGGTGGATCCAATCTTTATATCATCCACCCAACCGGCAATACTTTCACCGATAACAATATTGGATCCTGTATCCAGTATCTCCCCATCTAATGTCGCTGAACCAACTTCTACATCGTCAACCCAAAGTTTAACATCAGGTTTGTCAAAAGTAAGTTTGACATCATATGTGACATCTTTTTGTAAGGTGGCGCTACTCACTACATTCGCAGTTTCGGACGTTACTTCATCGGCAAAATATCTAACCTCAACCCACAGGGCAGTTAGGTCGATTTTAGAGTTACTACCACTCCCAAAATACACATTCATACCTACATGGTCTATATCTGATTGAGTCATCCAATATCCACAATAAGACCCGATATGTCCGTAACAATCCCGAAAGCCGTAATTGCTAGGTACGGTTATAGTTTGCCCATAAGAAGGGTGAGTATTATCGGTTGTAGGATGGGTAAATGAGGGATACGCAGTACCCTGAGAAGGTTCTCCATAATGGTAATAGTCGTGGTCAAAACTTTGACTCATAGCCTGCCCAGCCCATGAGCGATATTTTCCACCACTACCTGCCCCCGCATTGTTAAAATTGGTCGAGGCTGATTCTGGGTCACTAAAATATTGCAAATTCATATAATCTTGACCGGTTGTACCGTTAAAAGATGCGATTGCATGGGCTTTCATGCCTAAAATTACTATGTTATCTAAACCATCGTCATCAAAATCAGTAAACCGGGTCGTGAATGTACAACCCCACCAAACCCCACTATTTCCCCCATGATGGTCTAATACGGCTCTATCATCATCCCACCACGGTTGAATACCGTTGCTCACTCCAGAGGGGGGGTATCCAGTTGTTGTGTCAAAACTTAAATAGTCCGAGGTTCTATGTAAATCATTTGAATTAAAATTAGGGTTATTAGCATCTACCGGCATATCCCATCCGGCCCAAAGAGTGGATAACAATAGGGCGTTTGCATAACTTCCACCACCAGTATATTGAACATTACCGTTGGCTTTTACACCGCTACTGTAATAGGTAGGCATGTAAGTGTTGTACCAGTCAGCCGACTGTTGATCGGAGTCATTCCAAAGATTATGTAAGAGTTCGTCCCCATGAACCCATTGTCCGCCCCAAGGCCAATTTCCGGTTGTATCCCAATCTACGTCTGGGACTCCATTAGCGCCCCATGAAATAAGTGCTAGATTGACAAAATTATCAGGAGTTGAGTGACCTTCAGGGTCATTAACAAGTTCTATTAAGTCTTCTCCATAATAAGGGGCCCCCGACCCTTGGTTTTGTTGTTGGACTGTTGGACTTCCATGATTGTAGACTCCAGCTACATCTATACCATTTATAACCATCGCCCACGGCCCCTTTCTAGGGAGAGTTGGAATTCCAACTTTTCCATCTAGAGCCCATAATTCTTTATTTAAAGGCCATATCCATTGTTCTGTAAAGTCATAGCTATACCCACTCCCTGTATTTTGTTCCCAAGTAAGGTTGTTAGTACCCCACCCAGCCGAGTCATTCCCCGATGCTTTACAGTACCCCATACTATTTGTATAAATAACACCGTCCTGTGCGTTATTAACTGGACTGGAATGGTTATATGTGGGAGAAACATCGGGAACTATATTTTGCGTACCCCAACTTTCGCTTATTGATTGAGATTCTATGGTCGCTTTTAAAACCCCACTATCTAAATAGACCCGGTATTCACCCTGTTTATAAAATATTTCCTGAGTTCCGGTCGGATCTTCCTCCAGTTGTATTGATGCCTCTAAAGTTAAGTGGTCGAGTATATTTAATGAGGCCGAATCAGCAACGGTTATATCGTCTGTGAGAGTTCCACCCAATGGGAATTTATGGGTAGCCGGAGTTGCATTAAATGTATATAGCTTTAATTGTTTTGAGGTTCCCTTATCAACTTCTGTATACCAAAAAAACGGAACCGCATTCGATCCAATATTTGTCCCAACTCCCCCAACCTCAACAGAGTTTTGATCGGTAAATAAAATATCTCCGGCGGTTGAATTTACAAACGCTCCACTAATTAAATTAGCCGGGTTCATATCTATCGGGAGAGGGCCTTCAAAATCTGTAGTTGTAGAGTTATTTGTAACCGAGATAGTTGCACTAGATCCAAACGTGCTAGGGGCCGGGGAATCTCCATAAGCCGTAGGTAGCATAAATAACACTCCTACGAAACCGAGCAAAAAAGCCAACTTCCATTTACGAATTCCATTCAAAAAGTTCGATGCCTGGAGCAAAGAATTCGTAATATGGTGAGTAAAATTCGTATCTCTCATTAACCAAATACCCTATTGAATACCGGAGCGGATCCGGCAACTAATAACATCGCTAGAATTACTAAAACTATAGCCATTGGAATTGCTCCCATAAGGGATGCACAAAAGAGAACCGGCCCGGCAAATATAATTAATGTCATAGGTTCCCCATTTACTTTTTTAACAAGTAATGCGGTGGCCCCCATAATGACAACAATTATTAATAATCTTGTTGCATTAAAAGGAAGTCCAAACCCGGCCCCCATAACTTTTAGATCTTGTGTTAATACCGAATCTTCACCGGCGGTTTCTGAATACCAAGTGGCAACAACATTAGAAGGGGATCCAAGACTTGCTAACCCGGAACAACTAACAGTAATCCGATCATTTTGATTCAAAGTACATAGAGAAGTAATATCCCCGGATCCGGCCCGGTCTAATGTCATAGAGGCTGTAGTTGCGTAATAATGCCGGGTAGGGAGAATAAAATTTGCTGTAGTGGTGCTTGCCCCAATCCCATCTATAAAAGTTGTAGTTTGGATCGGTACAGCAACTCCCCCATGCGTTAAAGTTTTAAAGGAATGATCATCTGTTGTTACTTTGGTTTGGGATATTTCAAAAGCATCCGGGGCCACCCCTTGAAGTAAAGGGAAAGCATAACCAACTAAAACCATACCGAGGGGAGTAATCCCACGACTTGATACATAAGATCCTTGATCTATATCAGGGTTAGCCGTTTCTAGGCCCCTAAGAAGAGAAGGGATATCCGAGGTTAATTCATCTGCTGTATCGTCTGTATTACTTGAGGCATTCCAATTAACCGTTGAAAAATCATTCATAGAGTTAGCAAATAACATTGGGTTAGTTTCTAAGGCTACTGTTGCTGAAGAATCATCAAAAGGCATAGCAGAAGAACTTGAGGCATCCCAATAAAAGGCCCCTAAAGAATATCCAACTACTGGGGGGTTCTGTTGTTTAATTCCGGTGGATCCAAGTTTAGCGGTGGCAATAGAGGCTGTCCGGCCTAAAGATTGATCCCCGGTTGGGATATTTTCAGCAACGGCATATGTATATAGAATTAATCTATCGTCCGTTTGTAATACGTGGCGGTAACCCTCAACTGAAATAACATCAAGTAAGGTTATTGTTACAGTCGCCTCTACCCTCTCCCATGAGCTAGGGCCAACGGTAGCCCCAATTGCCGTGAAGATGATTGCGAGTAATGTAAAGACTTTGATCCGCAAGTTAGAACCTCTATAACCTCTTCAAAAATACCTAAATCATTAGATAACTTAATAAGGCTGATTAGTTGTTTCTTGGTTGGAGGCCTCTTCCCGGATCGGTAATACCAAAAGTGTTGATAATCGTCCTCTCCCATAGCTTTACATGCCTTGATATTTGATAGTTGTCCTCGACTACAAAGAAGGTCAAAAGCCTTTGGGAAATTATCCATTAGGTCTGTATCAAACTTTGGTTGAAATCTAGCCATCAGAAACCTCCGACTTCTTTATATATGCCCCTTCTATTCTGGGGGAGTCTGCTAAATAGCGGACTCCCCTATTTTAATAAGTTTTATAAGAATTGGCTTTATGGAGTTGGCAAGGGGATTGTTCACTCCTCAAAAATAAGTTTTTCCTATATATAAGGAGGAAAAAATGAAAGGTGTATTTGGATTAGTCCTCGCCACCATAGTCGGACTTTTAGCGGTTGTTATAATCGCAACCCCGACAACCGAGGCATCTACAGAAGCCGGTAGCACAACTGAGGCGGTAGTAACCGCATCAGGGGTAACTATTGGTTCTGTAACTCTTGATAGTAAGCATTGGAGAGTATCGAAAACTGATTTGACAGTTGCTTGTACTCCAGCCGGTGGTTCGGCAGCCGATTTTACTTCCGGAGCTACTTTAGGTGCTAACAGAACCACTCTTGCGTTGACCGGGTTAACCGCCTCAACAACCTATTCTTGTACCGTAAGTTATCTAGCTGAAATAGCAGATTCTACCGTTGGTATAGTTCTGAAAATCGTTCCATTCCTACTGTTAATTGGCTCCATCTCGGCCTCTTTTGGCGGAGCATATCTCGGAGTAAAAGGCGGTATGGGAAGTGGATCCGGTGGATCAGCACTCAAAGAAATTGTGCCCCTTTTGGTTAGCATAATTTTGATTCCAGTTGTTATTTCCTTTAGTAATTTGGTCGGCACGACCTATACAGACTTGCCGGAATTTATCGGCATTAGTGCAGTTCTCCCACTTATAACAATTTCGTACGTTCTCGGTATCTTGGGCTCCAGTTTCCAATCTGTTGCCCCACGAGTTCGTAACGCCATAAGATAGGGAGATAAAAATATGGGTTTCCTTTCTACATCTCCAAAACCCGGCTTAATAACTGGTTTTCTCTTCTCCCCGGAGAGAGAGATAAAAAAAGTCGAAATAGAAGTTGATACACCAATGTTGACTTGGAGAAATAAGGGGGGGAACCCTATGTCTTGGATCTTACAACGACCTGTAAGGTCACTATTAAATGTCGGGCCCTATGTTTTATTACGACCCGACCGGCTTGAACCCCTTGCCCCCGACTCCGACAACACAGTAACCGGAGAACTTTTAACTAGAGCCTTTAATAAGAGACATGCAGAAGTAACCCAGACCCCCCTACAGAACGCTCTAGGAAGTATCTTAATGTTCGATATGATCCTTATGGGTCTTGCCGTAGTATTTGGGCTTTTTATTTGTATTATGCTTTTCCCACAAGTCGTAGAAATGTTGAATTTTGGAGATTAAATATGCCACGAGATGAAGTCTTTGAATTAAAAGCGTATATAGATAATGACTATGACCTTCATAGGCAACAATATACGCCCCAAGTTGAAAACCTAAAAAAGAAAATTGGTAAGGGTGTTTATGATCCCAAAAAAGCTGAAGTGTTATTGAAATATTTAGCTGATAGTGGGGCTAAAAAATACAATAAATCATATGGTGGAGGTGTTATCTTCACCCCGGATGATAGAAGGGCCGTTGCTAAACTTTTGAGAAAGGATTTTGAGGAGTGGATGAAAAATGACGGTTATATGACCAAAACTGGCAAACCCACTCAAAAGGCCACATTAGAGGCTCTGACAAAAGTACAGAGAACAAAGTTTTTAAAGGCCCGGAAAGTAACCCAAAAGAGATTAGATAGCTCCGCAAGCTATGATTCAAATCGAAACTCTCCTCGAAGAGTTTCGGAGCGTGGATACAGCGTTAACTAATAAAGGTAATCATTATGGGCTCCAGAAGTGTAGAGAAAATTACAGCCTCAAAAAAGTTCCCGAGGTTCGCAACTAAGGTTTGGTTTGATACCGATTGGGAAGTATACAAAATTGATTCTTACGTTGATAGAGTCAATCTCGGAGAGGGCCCCAGAGCCGAGGCCGACACTAAAGAAGAGGCCTTACAACACGCTGAATTTAGTCGGAATTATGAGAGTGGCAAGTATGCTGAAAAAACCGTTAAAAGATATGACACCGTTCAAAAAGCAAATAAAAAAAGGGCCGAAACAAACGCACTTAAGCGATCTAAATCACGCAACGGCCTCAAGTACCAATTACATGTAGCTAAAAAGAAAGCTGAAAAGGATCGGGAAAGCGTTCCAGTCAAAGAGATGGTAAAGAAATTTCTTTCTAAGGATCCCTCAGACTCTGAAATAGAGAAATTCTATATTAATAAGGTGTTACCGCTAGACAACCGCAGTATGGATGAAATATTAACCGATAATCTTTCATCAATTCGATATAAGAACCGGAAAAAAACCGCTGAAGAGGCTAGAGAGAGATATAAGGATGTTTCTCCACCGTGGCCTATTACGCAAAAGAAGCTGGATAAATCCTCAAAAAAGAGATAGGCCGTCAGCTCTCGGTATTCTCAGTATCTTAGGAATAAAAAGTATCAAAAAGTTGAAATGTGAGTAAAACTTAGGTTTGTTAAAAAGGGGTAAAAATGACAACCGCAATAGATGAAAAATCACAGCTAGATCCTTTTTTCCGAGAGGGTGTTGTTAAGTGTTTAATCCTTAATCAAGAATGGCACTCCGATGCCTTTATAGAATTTAAACCTGACGACCCAAAGTTTGTCCCACCAAATGCCTTTTGGAGATACGAAAAAGAATCCCTAGTTGTATTAGAAAAAGCCTCAGATACTTTCGATCCGGATCTCCCAAAAGCTAATGGTTTAATCCGTTTTCACCCTGAAAAGAAAACGAGTCGAATGCCTATTAAAATTCAAAAAGCGAATGAGGATCCAGTACCTAAAGTTTCAAGTTGGAAGGATCTTCCCACCGGGTTCCATTATGTAACAGCAGAGGCGGTGTTCTGGGATATTGATAAAGCCAAAGAAGATAGAAAAGATCAATACGAAATGAATGATGAAGATTGGATAAGCAAATTAAGTTCTGGAAAATTAAACAGTTCATTTGACCATACCTCGCCACGCGAATTTGGTTTAGATATGGGTATGCAATCATTTGCAGAAGTTGTTACAAAATCTCGTACCGCTAACATTGCAAAGAGTTTAAAAAGTTTACATCTATGGGCCCTAGCTATAATGATTATCGGCCTTCTTATGCTTATTTTATTAACCGCCGGGGGTGCTTAAATGACTAGTGAAAAAAACTATTCCTCAATGCCGGAAGATGCTGGGGATTTTATGCAATATCAAATGGCAAGTGCCAAAGAGTTTTTAAAACCCCATGAATCTTTTGAAGAGATATTAGTCCGAGGTAGATTAGATGAAGAATCCGCCGGGGCCTATATCCAGCACTACGCATTGGCCCTTAAATACCGTTCCGGGAATGCCTTAATGGAAACTCAAATGAGAGCTACGGCCCCCACCGGGAGAAACGGAGAGGCCCGACTTGAGGCCAAAGAAGTTGCCGGGAATCAGATCTCGACAAGAGGCTATGATACTTTGGAGAAAAAAGAGGGCGGTTTTGCTGGAATGTTTAAGAGAAAACCTAAAGAACCTCAAGAGGAAAAATAATAAAACCCGGTAGATTTCCCGGTGATTTGACCCCTTTTTGTGACTAAGGGAGCTGTCACAGCTCCAGGAGTTTTGGTCCATATATGCCTATAAGAATGTATCAAAAGAAATTCACTATACGTGAAGAAAAAAAGAGCCCCGAAACGCATGGGGTTTATTGTTTTGTTGGCCCCCCGGCATCCGGTAAAACCTTACTTGCTGTATGGATGGCCCGACAATATACAACCGGATCTGCTAGACGTAATTTAGGCCGTTGCCCATGTGAAATAGATGGATGTACCGAAAAGTGGATTTGTTATTCAAATTTGGAGTCCACTTGGAAAACAAAAGAGAACCCGAAAGGGTGGTCAAGGCCTTTAGATGTTGCCTCGGCAATTATGGATAAGGATCAGGATTTAGGTCATTCAATAATTCTTTTAGATGAGGCCTATTTATTTGGAATGGATTCTCGGAGATCCCAAAGAACAATTAACCTTGATGCCGGGTATTTCGTAAGCCAAAGAAGGAAGTTATCTAGTAGTACGGTAAAAATGTATATGACCTCTCAATCTATCGATATGATCGATAGTAGAGTTAGGCAAATGACTTCTAGGATTTATAACTGTTGGAGTACCGATAGTGGAGTTAGGGTTTATGCATCTATCACTTTATCTGCTATGGGCCATTTGCCCCCTTGGGAGCGCAACAGGCCCCCGATTAATAAAGTCTTTTATACCGCAAATGCTCGGAAATTCTATAACCAACATGAATTAGTTGACGCTGAAGAGTTAATGAGCCGGGGAGTACAGCCTAAAATGATTGTCAAACTTCCCAATGGAGAAAAGACCGTTGTTAATATGCAAGAGGCTATAGAAAATGAATTTTTTAAGTTTATTTCAAACTCTGACGTAACCTCAATAACTTCAGCTACATTACGTGATTTAGTCTCAAAAGAATTTAATATGGAAATCTCCGAGAAGTTAGTCCGGCATTGGTTAGATGGAGAAGGTTATATGAGAGATTCAAAAAGCACTCATGGTGAAGTTATTTACAACATACAAACAATAAAGGAAACGGTAGAGGTCTAATGAATTTCGCAATTGATGTCGGAGCATCCCTAGCAACATTATTTATGACGTTCCAAGCGTATGAGGCCGGGTATACATTATTATGGGTTGGGGCCCTTAGCGTGGCCTTATACTTTCTTTTTTGTGGTATACAGGATGTATTAGAAACTTTCAGATAAAGGGGTTTTTATGATTAGAGTTGGATTTTGGTTAAGGGTTTCAACTAATGATCAAAATACAGAAACTCAAAGATATTTAGCAACGCAATATTGTGATAAAACATTCCCTAACGGTTGGAAGTTAACTAAAGAATATAACTTAGAGGGAATATCAGCCTATAAAGATACAAATGAAATTGGCGGTTTGGGTTCATATAGAAGAGAAGTAATTAAAGATTCTAAACAAGCTGTATGGGATCATTTAATTGTTCAAGATCTATCAAGAATTGCTAGAGATGGGGTTGTGGGTGGAGTGACTTTTTTAAGTGCCTTAAGGGAGTCCGGGGCCGAAGTGCATATTATCCAGAGCCCTTATTTGAATGATCCGAATATGCCTTTAAAGGATGGCATCTCGGCTATGTTTTTTGAGATGGCAACTCTTGATAGCAAAATTAGAGGTCAGAAAAGTAAAGAGGCCCAACAGTTAGCAAAAGAGAAGGGGATCCATATTGGTAGGCCTAAAGGTTCCGGTGATTCAAAACCCCGGAGAAGAAGAACTAATGTTGAGATCCGCAACGGATATTGAGGGTTTTAAAAGTCCCCCCCCGGAATTAGGCTTTTTTTAGTAATAGAATTTTTTAACAAAAAGGTTTTTAAAAGTCTTGAGTTTTAAAAAAATCATCTATGGTTTGTTGTTCGGGTGGCTTGAGGTTTTATTGATGGATTATTTGTGTTGGGAATGTGAAGAATTATTAAGTAATCATTGTGATTGTGGGGGCCACCCGATAACCGGCCCCGGCATATGTGATAACAATCTTTGTGATGTTTTTTTAGATTATGAGGATAAAAGATTACAACTTATAAATAAAAAAAGGGCAGCTCTTTTTAATCTCTAAGAAGGAAACACTTAACTAGTAAATTCGTAGCTAAATTACGAATTCTTTGCTCCTGGCACTTGATTTTTTGAATGGATTTCGTTTACCTCGAGGGAAATTTTGAATGGATTTCGTATTACTAATAGTATATAAATAAATAATGAGTATTAAAGACTTAATTGATTTAGATACCGCCGTTGTGATTAGTAATAAACTTTTTAAAAAAGGTGAAATTCCTAAAACACCGGTTAGAGGAACTATTCAAAATTGGATCTGTAATGGTAAATTACAGAACCGTGGATATAAATCACTAGGGCCCCAAACCGGTAGGCCTAAAGTTTTGGTTTCTAAAAATGACTTCATTAACCTACTGTTAAATTATCCGAAAGTTGGTAGACCTACCGGGTGGAGAAAACCTAAAGAACTTCAACTTATTTCCTGATTCCGACC